>Ga0222429_100873_pt1 | contig 11053 bp, 8 predicted proteins | sample 1B50Ametagenome_FD_182475 | JGI IMG/M metagenome (GOLD analysis project Ga0222429, IMG submission 182475) | Enriched microbial communities from leaf-cutter ant dump, University of Wisconsin, Madison, United States - 1B50A (version 2) | ecosystem: Environmental > Terrestrial > Nest > Insects nest >...
AAACTGGATCCTGTCAGGTTTGGCTATCGGACCGATGATGCGGGAAACGGTTTGTGAAATATCTTTCCGTGTATGCTCTTCGTCGCCGTGCATGGAGCTCACGATCACGAATGCATATATGCCCTGTCCTTTTACTTCATGCGGATAACCTACCACGGCGCTTTCTACCACGCTGGCGTGCATGTTGATCGCATTTTCGACTTCTGCCGTACCGATGCGGTGCCCGCTTACATTCAGCACATCGTCTACACGGCCCGTAATGCGGAAGAAGCCCTCGTCATTTTTCAGCGCTCCGTCACCCGTAAAATACAGGTTTTCGTACGTGGCAAAATAATTGGTCCTGCACCGTTCATGGTCTCCATAGGTAGTTCTGAGAATACCCGGCCAGGGCGCTTTCATACAAAGGTTTCCTTTGTACAGCCCTTCCTCATCTTTTTCCGTTACTTCTTTTCCGCGGTCATCTACCAGTATCGGCTGTACGCCCGGCAGGGGAAGGGTGGCCCAGGAAGGTTTGGAAGGTGTTACGCCCGCAAGATTGCTGATCAATATGCCACCTGTTTCTGTCTGCCACCAGGTATCTACGATCGGGCATCTTTTTTTACCGACGTTTTCGTCATACCAATGCCAGGCTTCTTCGTTGATGGGTTCGCCGACGGTACCAAGTACTTTTAACGAAGAGAGGTCTTTGTTCTTTAACGGGTCCAGTCCATAGCCCATCAGGCTGCGGATGGCTGTTGGCGCGGTATAGAGGATATCCACCTTGTATTTGTCTACAATATCCCAGAACCTTCCCGCATCCGGCCAGGTAGGTACCCCTTCAAACATCAGGCTGGTGCCGCCTGCGCTCAGCGGGCCGTAAATAATATAGCTATGCCCGGTGATCCATCCGATATCTGCCGTACAGAAATGTACCTGCCCGGGCTGGTATTGAAATGTGTTTACGAATGTATAGTTGGTCCATATCATGTATCCGGCGCTGGTATGCACCACTCCTTTGGGCTTACCCGTGCTGCCGGAAGTATAGAGAATAAATAACGGATCTTCCGCATCCATTTCCTCGGCCATGCCAAAATCTTCTACGGGAAGCGTATCTGTTACCTTCAGCATTTCATCTTCCCACCATACATCCCTGCCTTTGATCATGCTTACCGGGGTGCGGGTACGGGTATATACAATTACCTTTTTTACCATTTTGTTCCCGATCAGGGCATCATCCACTACGCTTTTCAGCGGTATATCCTTTGCACCGCGGTAGGCGCCGTCACAGGTTACAATAAATTCAGCTTTGGAATCCTCAAGCCTGTCGGCAATGCTCTGCGCGGAGAAACCGCCGAACACTACATTATGAATGGCTCCGATTCGCGCGCAGGCTAATATCGCGTAAGCCAGCTCGGGGACCATGCCCATATAGATACAAACCCGATCTCCTTTTTTTACGCCATTATTCTTTAATACCTGTGCAAACTGGCATACTCTTTTATGCAGTCTTTCGTATGTCACGATCCTTACACGCTCTTCGGGATTATTAGGTTCCCAGATGATCGCGGGTTTTTCTGCAAGCGCAGGCAAATGCCTGTCCAGGCAGTTTTCGGTAATATTCAGCTTGCCGCCTGCAAACCATTCTATTCTGGGTTCCGTAAAATTCCAGTTCAACACCTTATCCCATTTTTTTCTCCATGTAAAATTTTCGGCAATTTCTCCCCAGAATGTTTCGGGATCATCCACACTTTTTTGATAAGCTGCTTTGTACGCTTCTAAACTTTTAATCTGGTAGGGGTAAGACATATAGCTTTGCAATTTTAGTTTCGTTCAAACAAAATATAAGTCCAGTCTATCTAACGGACCCTTAAAATTACCTTCTTTCGTTGAAACCTGAGCAGCATTTTGCTTTTTAGAGACATTCTCTGCGGTTTTGCTATTGATTTTCCTTTTGTACTACGGATGAGGTTTAGTATTTTGAGACCTATTTTTAAAAAACGTTTGTTTGCACAACATGTCAAATTCTAAACCTGCCAAAGGTATCTGGAAAGTCATCGGCGCCTCATCGCTTGGTACACTCATTGAATGGTACGATTTCTACATTTTCGGTAGCCTTGCCACTGTAATTGCCAGCCAGTTTTTTCCCAAAACCAACCCTACGGCAGCCTTGCTTTCCACGCTGGCGACTTTTGCCGCGGGGTTTATTGTCCGTCCTTTCGGAGCCCTGGTATTCGGGCGGTTGGGCGATCTTGTCGGGCGGAAATACACTTTCCTGCTGACGCTGATTCTCATGGGGGGATCCACTTTTGCCATCGGGCTGGTGCCTTCTTACGAGTCTATCGGATTTGCCGCCCCTGTGATCGTGTTATTACTAAGACTGATACAGGGGCTTGCCCTGGGCGGTGAATATGGAGGCGCTGCTACTTACGTGGCAGAACATGCGCCGCATAATAAAAGAGGATTCTTTACATCCTGGATACAAACGACGGCCACACTCGGACTGTTTGTGTCGTTGGGTGTCATCCTGCTGGTACGTCACGGGCTGGATAGCGATGTAAATAAGTCAATTGAAAAATTCAATGACTGGGGATGGCGTATTCCTTTCCTGGTTTCGATATTACTGGTTGGCGTATCCATCTATATACGGTTAAAGATGAATGAGTCGCCGCTGTTTGCCAAGCTGAAATCAGAAGGAAAGGTCTCCTCCAATCCGCTGAAGGAAAGCTTTACACATAAGGCCAACCTGAAAATGGTGCTGCTGGCGCTTTTTGGGGCAACTATGGGGCAGGGAGTAGTTTGGTATACGGGGCAGTTCTATGCGCAGAGCTTTATGGAAACGGTATGTAAAATAGATTTTGAACAGTCACGGACCATATTGATCTGGGCGATCTTATTCGGAACGCCGTTTTTTGTGGTGTTCGGATCATGGAGCGACCGGATCGGGCGAAAGTGGATCATGATGGCAGGTATGCTGGCAGCCATACTTTTTTACAGGCCGATCTATAAACAATTTCTCACGGCAAGTGATGTGGGTACTTACCAGGCAAAAGAGCTGGTGCAGGAAAGTCCGCCGCAGGTAATTAAAGAAACCATAAACGGGACGGAAGTGACCACCACTGTTGTAATAAAAACATTTGCAGACGGAGCGGCCTATACAGAAAAAACAGTTTCGAAAAATACGGGTGATCAGCCGACAGTATTTCATGTAGATAAAAAGCTGGATTCCGGTACTTATTGGAAATTTGTATGGCTGGTATTTGCACAGGTGTTGTTCGTAACCATGGTGTATGGACCGATAGCCGCTTTCCTGGTAGAGATGTTTCCCACAAGGATCAGGTACACTTCCATGTCATTGCCATATCATATAGGAAACGGTGTTTTTGGCGGGTTGACGCCATTTGTCGCATTATTATTAACTACCATAAATACAGATGATAAGCTGATCGGGCTCAGTTACCCCATTGTTGTATCTGCGGTTTGCCTTGTCATCGGTGTACTGTATGTAAGCAACAAAGTGAGCAAGGATGCAGATGATCATGCATAAATGAAAATAAATTATACTTCTGTAAAATAAAAGATATGATAAACCTGTTAAGAAAATGGCTGGGATGGGTATGGATGCTGCTGGGACCCCTGAGTATTTTTTACCTGGTGAAGATCGCTGCAGCAGAGATCGCAATGCACCCCGTAATAGATACAAAAATTCAGTGGGGCGTGTTCATTATAGTGGCCATACCCATAGCAATCGGACTGGTTATTTTCGGCTGGTATGCCTGGAAAGGGGAGTATGACAGGAAGACCGGGTAAAACCATTGTTTTGCAGGCGGGTGACGCCACCCGCTTGTAGAGACCCGTGGGGGGGCGGTACCTGGTGTTTGGTGTCTCCACCAACCATATTAATGTGCCCGCTGGCCGGGTTTATATATCAACACATTAAAAGTTAAGTATTTTTGCGACATGTCGATTGAAGTAAAAAATCTTGTGAAGGTTTATGGAGCGCAAAAGGCAGTAAATGATATTTCCTTTTCGGTGAACAAAGGGGAGATCGTAGGTTTTCTGGGGCCGAATGGCGCCGGTAAATCTACGACGATGAAAATACTTACCGGCTACCTGCAGGCAACACAGGGCGAAGCATTTGTGTGTGGACTCAATGTAAGAGACCATGCCATGCAGGCAAAGACCAGGATCGGCTATCTTCCCGAGTCGAATCCGCTCTATTATGACATGTATGTGCGGGAATATCTCGGATTTGTAGCAGAAGTACACAAAGTACCCGGCAAGAAAGCAGCAGTAGACCGTACAATAGAACTGGTGGGGCTTACTCCTGAGTCTAAAAAGAAGATAGGGCAGCTGTCCAAAGGTTATAAGCAAAGGGTAGGGCTTGCTGCCGCTTTGATACACGATCCCGAAGTGCTTATTCTCGATGAGCCTACTACCGGTCTTGATCCCAACCAGATAGCTGAAATAAGAGAAGTTATCCGCCGGCAGGGCAGGGATAAAACCGTCTTGTTTTCTTCGCATATCCTGCAGGAAGTGGAAGCGGTTTGCAACCGTGTCATCATTATTAACAAAGGTTCATTAGTAGCCAATGATACGGTCAGTAATCTTCAGGCAGGCAATAAAGAAATTCACCATGTTATGGTGCAGTTTGGTACGCCTGTATCACAGGAGCTTATCATTACAATTCCGGGCATAGATAAATTGAACAAGGTCTCGGAATTACAGTTTCAACTGACAACAAAAAGCCCGGAGCAATTGCGCCGGCAATTGATGGAGCTGGCATTGCAGCACCATCTCAATATCGTGTCCATGCACAGCGAATCGCAAAGTCTTGAATCTGTTTTCAAAACACTTACCGCTTCATCAGACGTTAACGAAATCTAAAAAAAGTATTCCGATTAACGTTGATTAACATTAAACAGTGGTTGTGATTTTTATTACACACTGAGTCGGGGTAAATTTGCGTTTACCTCAATATTCCTGGCAAGGAATTCATAAACCCTCTTGCATGAAATTGTATACAACTCTGTTAGGCATTTTATTTACCACATTTGTATGGGCACAGGAAGAAGAACCCGCTCCCCTGGTACCGGCTGTTCAGTTCAAAAGCAGCAAGCTGTTTGGAAAGGTAATGGATCCTAACACAGGTAAAGGCCTGGATGCCGCTTCCGTGCAATTGTATACAATGAAGGATAGCCTTGTGGATGGAATGCTCACCAGGAGCAACGGAGACTTCAGCCTGTCGAAACTTGCAAGTGCCAGCTCGTATAAACTGATCATTACAGCGCTGGGTTTTGAAGATCATATAGATTTTGTTGAAACAGGCACAGCAGGCAGCACATTTGAAAAAGACCTGGGAGATATTTACCTGGAACCAAAAATAAAACAGCTCGAAGACGTGGTGATCGTCGGCAGTCGTCCGGCGCTGGAGATGGGTATTGACAGGCGTGTATTCAATGTTGCAAAAAGCCTGAACTCCACCGGAGGATCTGCCGTGGATATTATGCGGAATATCCCTTCTGTGTCGGTAGACGTAGATGGAAACATACAGCTCAGGAATGCTTCTCCCCTGATATTTGTAGACGGAAGACCAACCGTGCTGACCCTCGACCAGATACCTGCAGATAATATAGAAAAAATAGAGCTGATCACAAATCCTTCTGCAAAATACGACGCTGCTTCCGGCGCCGGTATCATCAATGTGGTTCTGAAAAAAGACAAACGGTACGGACTTAACGGCGTTGTAACAGCAAGTGTAGGTATGCCCAAACTTGCAGGGGGTAATGTAAACCTCAACCTTCGCGAAGGAAACGTAAACTTTTTTCTGAGCGGAGGATATAACCAGTCTGGCGGTATAGCCCGCGGAGAAGCGTACCGGGAGAACAAATCCAACGGGGTTGTGCAGAATTACTTTAATCAGTATACTGATAATGACCGTATGCGTCGCTTCAATTTTATAAATTTTGGGATGGATTACCATATAGATAACCGCAACTCTATTTCTGTCAGCCAGACATTTGGCGGAGGAAGATTTTCGGGCACAGAATCACAGGAGCAGGTATACTATACCGGTACCAAAGAGCTGGATTACTACGGTTACAGGGATGGGGACAACACCAACAGGTTTAACAGGAGAAGCACCCGGTTGAACTTTAAGAGAACATATCCCAAGCAGGGAAAAGAGCTGACCGCTGACATTAATTATAATTTTGGAAAAAGAACAGGTGTTTCCGAAGTGACCAACCGGTACATCAACCCGGATGGCTCTACCAACCGGTCTCCCAATACAGTTGAAAATGACGGGGGAAATCATAATCACTCCGTGACTTTCCAGGCGGACTATGCCAATCCTATAGATGAAAACAGGAAGCTGGAGCTGGGAGTAAGAAGCTATCATAACTTTTACAGGAGCACTTTTAATGTGTTTAGCGTGGATAATTTTGGCAAAACACGGCTTCCCCTTAGTAACAATTACAAGTATGCCGAAATGGTCAATGCGATCTATGGAACCTATTCGCAGAAAATAGGTGGATTTTCCTACCAGGTAGGATTAAGGGCGGAGCATTCAAAGTTTGACGGAACGCTGATTGACAGCGCCTATAAGTTCGGTTACCAATTCCCGTCAGGGTTTAAGAATTTGATGAATGCGTTGTTCCCTAGCTTGTTCATTACACAGCAGATCAACGAAGATGACCAGATACAGGCTAATTTTTCCCGCAGGATACGTCGCCCGGATTTCTGGCAAATGAGCCCCTTCATCGAGATCAGCGATCCATTCAATCTTCGCCAGGGGAATCCCGCCATACAACCGGAGTTCATCAATTCATTTGAAGTGAATTATAACAAGTCTTATAACGGCGGAAATCTTTTGGGGACACTGTATTTCAGGAACAACCCGAGGGATATCACCCAGTACAGCGATACGATCACTGCTGAAAAATACGAGGAGCTGCAGAATGCAGGTGTGGATCCCAATGCGATATTGAATACCTTTATTAATGCAGGTACTACTAACCGTTATGGTGCGGAGCTGACCCTGCAGCAAAAGTGGGGTAGTTTTGATATTACGCCTTCGGTTAACCTGCAGTACAGGACCGTTAATGCAAGTGTTGGAAGTGTAGATCTGAGCAATGAAGGCTTTAACTGGAGCGGCAAGCTGACAGCCAATTACCGCATCAAAGCGCCTGCGCAGAAAGTGATACACAACCTGAATTTCCAGGTGATCGGTGATTATGAGTCTGAAAGAGTGATACCGCAAGGAAAAATGCTTCCGCAATACGGAATTGATTTCGCTATCCGGAAAGATTTTCTTAAGAATAATCGTGCTACCGTTACCTTCTCTATTAACGATGTGCTGAATTCCAGGCGGTGGGGTACTATTTATGATACCGAAGATTTTTACCAGGACTCTTACCGAAGGTGGAATGTCAGAAGCTTCCGGCTGACGGTGAGCTATAAGTTCGGAAATGCCGATTTCTCTATCCTGAACAGGAACAGGAACAATGGAGGCGGAAGTAATTTTGAAGAAGGATAAATATTTTTTATTACACAACAGGGGTGGCAGTTGAGAGATCGGCTGCCGTTTTTTGTATTACCAAAATATCCACACCACTAACCAGGGGCAGGTCAAAGTCCCTGCGCTTTCCGGCAAATTGATGTAATTTGCGCCCATGCAGCAGTATTTACAGCTTCTCCGGCATGTTATGGACAACGGCGTGCAAAAGCACGATCGTACGGGTACAGGTACATTGAGCTGTTTTGGATACCAGATGCGTTTTGACCTTGGCAAAGGGTTTCCTCTGGTAACTACCAAAAAGCTTCACCTGAAAAGCATTATATACGAGCTATTGTGGTTCTTAAAAGGCGATACCAATACCGGTTACCTGAAAGAGCATGGTGTAAGCATTTGGGATGAATGGGCGGATGAGAACGGCGACCTGGGGCCTGTTTATGGAAAACAATGGCGCAGTTGGCAGGGTGCCGACGGGCAAACCATCGATCAGATCACAGAAGTGATTGACCAGATCAAAAAGAACCCTGACAGCCGGAGGCTGATCGTGAGCGCATGGAATGTAGCTGATCTGCCGGAAATGGCGCTGATGCCCTGCCACAATATGTTCCAGTTTTATGTAGCGGTGCCCAAAGGATCGGATAAGCCGGCGCTTTCCTGCCAGCTTTACCAGCGCTCCGCCGACGTGTTTCTCGGGGTACCTTTTAATATCGCTTCTTATGCATTGCTGACAATGATGATGGCGCAGGTTTGTGGCCTGGAAGCCGGGGAGTTTGTGCACAGCTTTGGAGATGTTCACCTGTATAACAACCACCTGGAGCAGGCAACGCTGCAGCTTTCCAGGACACCGTATGATGCGCCGGTCATGCGCCTTAACCCGGGTGTGAAGCATATATTTGATTTTACATTTGAAGATTTCAAGCTGGAGCAATACCAGTGTCATCCCGCTATCAAGGCGCCGGTGGCTGTGTAAATATGTAGCCGCCTTTTGCTGGAGAAGCCGGGACGGCGTACCGGGTTGAATAATAGCCACATTTTAAACCATGATCTTTTATGCTGATCTCTTTGATTGTTGCCGCAGACGAGAACAATGCTATTGGTAAAAACAATAAGTTGTTATGGAGCCTGCCGAACGATATGAAATTTTTTAAAAACACAACCTATGGTATGCCGGTGATCATGGGTCGTAAAACCTTTCTGTCGATGTCCGGCGAACCATTACCCGGCAGGTATAATATCGTTGTTTCCCGGCAACGTGAGCATGGTATCAATCATCCGGAAGTGGTGGTGGTTTCTTCTCCTGAAGAAGCGGTAGAAAAAGCCAGGGAAACAGATTGTAAGGAGGTGTTTATTGCCGGTGGCGGGCAGATATACGATGCCTACCTGCCCGTTGCAGATAAGATCTATATCACAAGGGTGCGGGCAAGGCTGGATGGGGATACTTTCTTCCCGGCTTTTTCGGAAGAACAGTGGCAGAAGGTATATGAGCTCAATTTTGATGCCGATGCCCGCCATGCCTATGCTTATTCATTCCAAACCTGGGTACGGAAGAACCAGGATGTGTTTTAGTGGAGAGTGGACAGTGAGAAGTGGACGGTTATAAGTAAATAGTGGTTAGTAGTAAGTGAAGTGGATTAGCTGCACTTGTACCTGCTTACTACTTATTACTTGTCACCTACCACTGCAACCTCCATCCTCTGTATCTTGCATCCTGAAACCATGTACAGCAAGCCCCGATTGTTATTAAAATACCTGCGCTATTTTGTTACCGCTGCCAACGGAAAGGGACACGGCATACACTCGCCTTTTGTGTTCGATTTTATCACTAACATTCTAAACGACAGGAATCAATATTATGCTTACAGGGATATAGAGCGGTTGCGGGAGCGGTTATTGGAAAGCGATGAAACGGTGGATGTGCTGGATCTCGGCGCGGGATCTTCTGTAACTTCCTCCGGCAGCAGAAGGGTAAAAGATATAGCCCGTTATGTGCTGAAGCCGGGTAAATATGCCCGCCTGCTGTTCCGGATGGTGAATTATTACCAGCCCGCAACGGTTGTGGAGCTGGGAACCTCCCTCGGTATTACTACGGCTTATCTTGCCGCCGCCAACAAAAACCGGCAGGTATATACCCTGGAAGGAGCGCCTGCTATTGCAACTTTGGCAAAAAGGAATTTTGATTTACTCCATCTCACCAATGTTCACCAGGTAACCGGGAATTTCGATGACACGCTTCAACCGCTGCTGGAAAAAATAAGGAAGGCAGCTTTTGTGTTTGTAGACGGCAACCACCGAAAGGAGCCTACCGTTCGCTATTTCAACTATCTGTTACCATACATCGGTAACGATTCAATCCTTGTGTTTGACGATATCCACTGGAGCGCCGAAATGGAAGCCGCCTGGGAGGATATAAAGAAACATCCGGCAGTTACCTGCACGATTGACCTGTTCTTTATCGGTATCGTTTTATTCAGTACAGACTTTAAGGTAAAGCAGGATTTTACGATCCGGTTTTAGCATATTCGTATGTGGATGTTTGGACACACTATTTGATACGGAACTTCGCTCTTTCAGCCCATGCTCCGTTTTTTAGTTGATGGGAGTTCCATATACCCGTTTTTATTTCCGATCGCTATGCCCGAGATCCTTCCCAGGATTTACAATGTCCCGGATAAGCTGTTTTAATTCTTTGATCTCGGGGAACCTGCCATTGGCTTTCCTGTCAAAAACGATGTGTTCGTCAACATAAATAGTGTATTGCCCGCTTGTAGCGGCAGGCTCCAGTAGTACGCCTTTGATATCATCGGAGAAGGTGCTGAGTATCTCCTGCGCCATATAAGCAGCCCGCAGCATCCAGCCGCATTTGGGACAGTAGGTTATGGTGATGACAGGTTTCATTTTGTTTGGTTTGAAATGTTGGCGATAGAGGCAACGGGAAGATTCGACCGGTTGATTTCCTACTGATTGATCAATTGCTGCATCATTGATAATATAGTGAGCGTGCCTACATTTCTCACATTTTCCTTACTTCCACATGGGTCTTTTCTTCCAGCTCCATTAATTTCTCAAAAACCTTTTCGTATTCTTTATTTGTGGCGGACAGGTGCTGTTCCGCTTTTTTATAATTGTTTTCTACTTCCAGGAATTTACTTTTGTCTGAATATATTTCCGGTGCCGCCAGCTGTGTGGCCAATTCATTCTTCTTCTGGGTAAGGCTGGTTATCTTTTCCTCCAGTTGCTGCAGTTGCTTTTGCTGGCGCTGGATCTCTTTTTTCAGCTCTTTATCTATCGGAATGCTGCTTTTGGGTTGCGGAGCTTCCTTTTTAGGTTCCGGCTTGGGTTCAGGGATGGGAGTTGCCTGCTGCTGTTTGGCAACAGTAGCGGCCTCGGCAGCTTTCCTGGCTTTCCATTCCATCCACTCCTCGTATCCGCCGGCAAAATCTTTTATTTCGTGGTTGTCTATTTCCCAGATGCGGTTGGCGGTTTTGGAAATAAAATGCCTGTCGTGACTTACCAGGATGATGCTGCCCTGGTAGCGGTTGAGCGCTTCAATCAGCAGGTCAA
>Ga0222429_100874_pt1 | contig 11045 bp, 10 predicted proteins | sample 1B50Ametagenome_FD_182475 | JGI IMG/M metagenome (GOLD analysis project Ga0222429, IMG submission 182475) | Enriched microbial communities from leaf-cutter ant dump, University of Wisconsin, Madison, United States - 1B50A (version 2) | ecosystem: Environmental > Terrestrial > Nest > Insects nest...
TACCCGGCTTTCTGTATTGGTGCCATTCAGGTTCAAATGAAGGTTGTTACGGGCCAATGTAAAGCCGGGTAACGTATAGGTATGATTGTTATAAAGACTGTCTCCTGCCTGCTCTACCTGGGTGAAATTTACCAGGTGTGTATTTACCGGTCCAACCTGCAGATCATAGTGATCCAGCCTGGCATTAGGCGCAACATAAATCTCTACAACTGTATTGATAAAAAGCTGGCGATCGCCTTTGACAAAATACGATTCAATCAGTTCCAGCTTGCTACCGGGATGCATGATCACCAGTATACGCGGCTGGGCGAAAAAAGGCTCTTCTGCATTGTATACATGGGTAATGTGCACCGGCTTATCTATTGCCGCGTTCTTTTCTGCTTCTATTACAATACCGGTTTCAAACAAAGCGGTATTCAATGCTGCAAACCCGTTTTTTATCAACGGAGTTGCCTTTGCGAGGTAGGTTTCAAGAGCCGGATCCTGTAAAGCGGTCCTTATCGGCATCACCTTCAACCCTGGGATATTTACATCTTCGTTCAAAAGTCCGTTCTTCAACACAATACCATAAGCATCCAGTTCGGGAATGGAAGCATAGTTCCTGTGTTCATGCAATGGAATATTTGCAGGCCGCAGGCTGTACTCTTCCTTAAGGAACGGAGCTGTATTGGTAAAGCGCCAGTCCTCATGCTTAATCGTCGGGAAACCATCTGCTTCAAACTGCTGAAAGGCCTTTGTGCGCAAATTTTTCAGCCAGTCCAGTTGTTGCTCCTGCTCTTTTTCCCGGAAACTCTCTTTAAACTGATCGTATATTGATGTAGTGATTGTCATTTCTATTTATTAATTAACCGGTTCCGTAGATGCCGGTTCTTTAATCCAGTCATATCCTCTTTCCTCCAGTTCCAGCGCCAGCTCTTTGGTGCCGGATTTTACAATTCGTCCGTCATACAGCACATGAACAAAGTCCGGAACGATATAGTCCAGCAGGCGCTGGTAGTGTGTAATGACGATAAATGCATTTTTATCTGAACGCAGCTTGTTTACACCATTGGAAACAACCCGCAACGCATCTATATCCAGCCCGGAATCCGTTTCATCCAGGATAGACAGCTTGGGTTCGAGCATAGCCAGTTGAAACACTTCGTTCCTCTTTTTCTCTCCGCCGGAGAAGCCTTCGTTCAGAGACCGGTTGGCCAGCTTCGCATCAAACTCCACCAGCTTTTGCTTTTCACGCGTAAGCCGCAGAAACTCCTTTGCTTCCAACGCCGGCTCATTGCGGTAAGCCCTTATTTCATTCATGGCTGTACGCAGGAAATTTATATTGGAAACACCCGGAATTTCCACCGGGTACTGAAAGGCAAGAAATAATCCCTCTCTTGCACGATCTTCCGGAGACAGCTCAAGCAGGTCTCTTCCGTCAAATATCACTTCACCACCGGTAACCTCATAGTTCTCACGCCCCGCGAGCACAGATGCCAGCGAACTTTTACCGGACCCGTTCGGTCCCATGATAGCATGTACCTCACCGGCGTTCACCTGCAGGTTGATCCCCTTTAAAATCTGCTTATCCTCAACTTTCGCCTGTAGATTTTTTATTTGTAACATGATAAATTCTCCTATTTCTGATTTTATATTTAAATGCTTACAATTTACCCCACGCTGCCCTCCAGTGATATAGAAAGCAACTTTTGCGCTTCAACGGCAAATTCCATAGGTAACTGGTTCAGCACTTCTTTTGCATATCCGTTCACGATCAGGGCCACCGCTTTCTCCGTATCTATCCCACGTTGATTCAGATAAAATATCTGGTCTTCCCCGATTTTTGAGGTAGTGGCCTCATGCTCTACCGTAGCCGTTTTATTTTTCGACTCGATATAAGGAAAAGTATGTGCACCACAGCGGTCTCCTATCAACAGGGAATCACACTGTGTGAAATTTCTTGCATTATCGGCCTTGCTTCCTACCTGCACCAGTCCCCGGTAGCTGTTCTGACCTTCTCCCGCGGATATTCCCTTGGAAATGATACGGCTCTTGGTGCCTTTACCGATATGGAACATTTTGGTACCGGTATCGGCTACCTGCTTGTTTTTAGTAACGGCCACAGAATAAAATTCACCGCTGGAATAATCGCCCTGCAGGATCACGCTGGGATACTTCCAGGTGATAGCGGAACCGGTTTCTACCTGTGTCCAGGATATTTTGGAATGAGCGCCGCGGCAAACACCTCTTTTTGTAACAAAATTATAGATACCGCCATTGCCCTCTTTATCTCCGGGGTACCAGTTCTGTACCGTGCTGTATTTGATCTCCGCATTTTCCATGGCGATCAGCTCCACCACGGCCGCGTGCAGCTGGTTTTCATCCCGCTTCGGTGCCGTACAACCTTCCAGGTAGCTCACATAACTTCCCTCGTCAGCGATGATAAGGGTTCTTTCAAACTGCCCGGTATTCTGCGTATTGATCCTGAAATAAGTGGAAAGCTCCATCGGGCAGCGAACCCCCTTGGGAATATATACAAACGATCCGTCTGAAAAAGCCGCTGCATTCAGCGCGGCATAGATATTGTCGGAGTAAGGCACTACAGATCCCAGGTATTTCTGCACCAGTTCAGGATGCTCTCTCACCGCTTCGCTGATAGAGCTGAAGATCACGCCATGTTCCTTAAGCGTCTGCTTAAAAGTAGTGGCAACAGACACGCTGTCGAATACCGCATCTACGGCTACTCCTGCCAGTAATTTTTGCTCGGATAAGGGAATGCCGAGCTTTTCAAATGTTGCGATCAGCTCAGGATCCACTTCATCCAGGCTATTGTATTTGGCTTTCGATTTGGGTGCCGCATAATAAGAGATATCCTGGAAATCCACCTTCGGCAACTCAAAATTTTGCCAGTGAGGCTCAGGTTGCTTTAAAAATGAATGATAAGCTTTTAACCGCCATTCCTTCAGCCACTCAGGCTCTTCTTTTTTTGCAGAGATATAATGTATTGTTTCTTCGCTCAGTCCCTTTGGTGCTACCTCCATCTCGATGTCCGTAACGAAACCAAACTCATATTCCTTATCACTATATTCCTCCAGTATGTCTGTACTGTTCGCCATAATCAATTAAGTTGAAACGATAATCTGCCGGTTATACAGAGAAGCTCTCCCCACAGCTACAGGTGCGGGTAGCGTTCGGATTATTGAAAGTCAATCCCTTGCCATTTAAGCCCCCGGAATAATCCAGCTCCGTGCCATAGAGATACAGCAGGCTCTTCATATCCACTACTATTTTAATCCCCTTATCCTCAAATTCTTCATCCCCCGCCTTTTTCTCATTGTCAAAACTCAGCTTGTACTCCAGGCCGGAGCATCCGCCCCCCTTTACGCCTACCCTTACAAAGGTACCTTCTCCCTTACTCTCCTGAGCCAGCAGATTCGTAATATACTCCTTTGCTGATGCCGACACGGTTATCATATAATGATCTTTTTTAACTATTTGCAAAATTACGTTTTTTGATGATAGGAAAGTTGCACAATGCGGAAAAGCCTGAAATAAAAGATTTACAAACAAGGTCGCCCCCGGGAATTTCCACATAATGATTCCAAATAACTTAAACATTAAAAAATTATTAAATTTAATTAAAGCCAAGATCATCAATCCTGCATCTCAGGCAGCATCCAGTCCTTTCATTACCCCGGAGGTTCCCGAAAAACAACCGCATCCTTAAATTTGAGTATAGACCGAAAATGTATTATTATTGCCTTTTTAACTAATATATTAGAATTCCATTGAATGCATCTTTTCAAATACAGCCTGTTCAGGATCAGCCGATAGATACCGCGAAGGCGATATTATTACTGGAAGTTTCGCCGGACTATTTGCTCGCAGGTATTATGGATGATGACAATAAATTTGCATCACTGGAGTATTTCAGGCTGGAACAGCACGACCCTGTGAACAGCTTTAAGTCAGTTATCATCAGTCATGAGTGGTTTTCAAGACCCTATCATGCAGTAAAGGTTATTTATAATTTTCCGGACAGCTTACTGGTTCCTTTGTCACTATATGATCAGGGCAACGCAAAAGCCTCGCTGGACCTGGTTTTTGGAGATGCCTGCCAGGGGAATACTTTTTCGGATCACCTGCCTGGCTGGGATGCCTGCAATATATACAGGGTTCCTGAAACCTACATTACTGCCATAAACGCCCGTTTTAAGCAAGCTGAATCGCTTCATCTGTTTACGGTGGTATTAAAAAAGCTGCAACAGGAAAACAGCGATCTGGCAGGAGACAACCTGTTCCTGGTTTTTAACGAGCGAAAGCTGTTTGTAACCTTCGTGAAGGACAACCGGCTGATGCTGGTACAGACTTACGGATACGAAACTGCCGAGGACGTGAGTTACATATTGCTGAATGTGTGCAAACAATTTGACCTGGATTGTGAAACTGTCAGCATACATATATCAGGGCTGCTGGATGACCAGTCTTCCGTATATGGTGAAATGAGAAAATATTTTTTACACGTACTGCTCGATAAACGCCCCGATGCCCTGAAATATGCAGATACTTTTGATGAGTATCCGGCGCATTTTTTTAACAGCATTTATTGGTCAGCGTTATGCGTATAATCGGGGGCAGCGCCGGCGGAAGGCGTTTTACACCTCCCGGCAATATGCCACACACACGCCCCACCACCGATGTGGCAAAAGAAGGGTTGTTCAACGTTATTGAAAACAACCTGGAAATAGATTCGCTGAAGGTGCTGGATCTCTTCGGCGGGACCGGTAGTATCAGCTATGAGCTGGCCTCCCGGGGCTGCAGCGATATCACTACGGTAGAAAAGGATCAGAAAATGTTTTCCTTTATCAGCAGCAACGCCCGCAGCCTGGGCTTTAACCAGATACGGGCAGTAAAAATGGATGTATTCCAGTATATACACCAGTGTAAGGATCAATATAGTTTTATCTTTGCCGGACCACCGTATGCACTGGCGGCTATTGATGAGCTGCCCGTGGAAATATTTAAATACCAGTTGCTGCTGCCAAATGGATGGTTTATCCTGGAACATACCCCCAGAAATGATTATACCAGCTTTCCCTATTACCGGACGACCCGAAAATATGGTACAACCCTTTTTTCTATTTTTATAAACAGCATACCCGGTGAGCAATAGCGATTATGACGAAAAAAGAACTCAGAAAATTATATAAAGAGAAAAAAAGGGAACTTGGAGATAGTGCCATAGAAAAGCTACAGGATCTTGTATTGATCCATTTTCAAAAACTACCGCTACCTTTTATAAACTGCGTAAGCACTTATTTGCCTGTACATACGCTTCGTGAGGTAAATACTTACCCGGTTATAGATTACCTGGATTTTCGCAACCCGGGGTTGACCGTGGTTATTCCTAAAACAGATAAAGCCAACTGCAGCATGCGGCATTACGTATATAACGAAGAAACCATACTCCGGGAAGATGAATATCATATCATGGAGCCCGTTGGCGGTCAACCCGTTGAACCTTCTGCCATTGACCTGGTTTTGGTTCCATTGCTGGCATTCGATGAAAAAGGAAACCGTGTAGGATATGGGAAAGGGTTTTACGACCGCTTCCTGGCAACATGCCGGCCAGACGTTATAAAAGTCGGATTATCTTTTTTTGGCGCAGAAGTTGAAATAGAAGATACTGATGATTTTGACATATCTTTAAACTATTGTGTAACGCCGCATCAGGTTTATGAATTCTAGTTCAGTGTGGATCCGTATAATAAGACTGCTGCTTTTTCCTTTTGCCGTGCTGTATGGAATAGTGGTAAAACTCCGGAATTATCTGTATAATAAGGATATTATTAAATCAGCCACCTTTAATTTCCCGGTCATTTGCATAGGGAACCTCACTGTTGGTGGTACCGGGAAATCGCCCATGGTAGAGTATATCCTCAGGAATTTTAGCAATAGGTATAAAATAGCAACGCTCAGCCGGGGATACAAACGGAAAACGAGGGGATATGCGCTGGCAAACGAAAAAACCACGGCTATCGATATCGGCGATGAGCCTATGCAGTTTCACACCAAATTTCCTGGAGTATATGTAGCTGTGGGAGAGGAACGCGCTACTGCCATCCCGTTGCTGCTGTTTGAAAAACCAGATACCGATGTCATTATACTGGACGATGCGATGCAGCACCGCCAAGTGAATGCGGGATTAACGATCATGCTGACCGATCGTAATAACCTGTTCACCAAGGATTATTTCCTGCCGACCGGCGACTTGCGGGATGCCCGGATGAGCTACCGCAGGGCCAATATCCTGGTGGTTACCAAATGCGCCCCGGATATGCAGGAAGATGAAAGGAAAACGCTCACAAAAGAAATAAAGCCGCTGACAAGCCAGCACCTGTTTTTTGCATCTATCAAATACGGGGTGCCTTATCATATCCTGGATAGATCGCAGCGTACTATTTCAAAAAACAGCGCTGTGCTGCTGGTATGCGGAATTGCCAAACCAAAACAACTCACCCGCTATGTAGAAAATATTTCAGCACGCACAGAGGTAATGTATTACCGGGATCATTACATTTTCTGGATAGACGATCTGAAAAAGATCATCCAGCGTTTTGAAAAAATGGAAGGAGAAAATAAAATGATACTGGTAACGGAAAAAGATGCCGTCCGGCTGTTGAAATTTCACGAGCATCTTGCCAACCTGCCGGTATATGTACTTCCGATAGAAACGGATTTTTTATTTAACCAGGGAAACGAATTTAATACCCTGATCGAAAACTTTATTAACGAATTTAAGAACTGATCATAACAATATATGAAGAAGAAAAACCGAAAAACACATAAATCCAAAACCCAGACGGTAGAAGGTATACTGGACGTTACCAGGGCGGGTATAGGATATGTAATAGTAGAAAATCAGCAAAACGATATTTTTATACGTCCGCAGCATTTCAATCGTGCATTGAACGGGGACAGGGTGAGCGTAAAAGTTACCAGGCACAATCCCCGCACGAACAAAATGGAAGGTGAAATTGTAGATGTGATAGAACGAAAGCAAACGGAGTTCATAGGCAGGCTGGAGCTGAATGAAAGCTTTGGTTTTTTCATTCCGGATAAATCGAAAGGAATTCCGGATATGTATATTCCTTCCGAAAAAGTGAACGGTGCCCAAAACGGAGACCGGGTGGTGGTAAAGCTCACCGGATGGGAAAGGAAAGACAGGAGCCCGAACGGAGAAGTGGTGAGCATATTAAACGCTTCTGACGAAAACGATATGGCCATGAAGGATATCCTGCTGGATGCAGGATTCTCACTGGAGTTTGATGAAGACGCGTTGGAACAGGCGGCACGTATGCCGGATATCATAAGCGCCATGGAGATCAGCCGCCGGAAAGATATGCGGGATGTGCTTACCTTCACTATTGACCCTGTTGATGCAAAGGATTTTGATGACGCCATTAGTATCAGGACTATAAAAAACGGGGTATTCGAAATAGGTGTGCACATTGCAGACGTAAGTCATTATGTGGAAACCGATACCGTACTGGATACGAACGCTTACGAAAGAGCCACCTCGGTATACCTGCCCGACAGGGTTTTGCCTATGTTACCCGAGCATATATCCAATGTCCTGTGTTCTTTGCGACCCAACGAAGACAAGCTCACGTTCTCTGCCATCTTTGAAATAAATGCCAGGGGCGATATTAAAAATACCTGGCTGGGACGCACCGTGATACATTCCAATCACCGGTATACTTACGAAGATGCCCAGGAAATAATTGAAACCGGTAAAGGAACCTATGCCAACGAGGTACTGCTGTTAAATGAGCTGGCGCAAAAATTCAGGAAGAAAAGGTTTGAGAAAGGCGCTATCAATTTTTCCTCACAGGAAGTAAGGTTTCAGCTGGATGAGCATGGAAAGCCCATAGGTATTGTGGTGAAGGAAAGTAAGGAATCGCACCAACTGATCGAAGAGTTTATGCTGCTGGCAAATAAAGCCGTAGCCGAATATGTCAGCAAGATAAAAATTGACAAGCACCCACTCCCCTTTCCCTATCGCGTGCACGACAAACCCGACGAGGAAAAGCTATTGCCGTTTATTGCTTTCGCAAAAAAGTTTGGACATAAGTTCGATATTAAAACCCCCGAGGGAATTGCCAGGTCCTTTAACGATATGCTGGCGGCAGTGCAGGGGAAGCCGGAGCAGCATGTATTGGAACAACTGGGTATCCGTACCATGGCCAAAGCATTGTACACCGAAGACAACATTGGGCACTATGGTCTTGGGTTTGCCAACTACTGTCATTTCACGTCCCCCATTCGTCGCTATCCTGATGTGATGGTGCACCGCATTTTACAACAGGTGCTGGATGGCAATCCCAAACCGGACAAAAAAATGAATGAGAAATGTTTTCATTGCAGCGAAAGAGAACGGGCCGCCATGGAAGCAGAGAGAGCTGCTAACAAGTACAAGCAGGTGGAATATATGCAGGATTTCCTGGGTGAAGAATTTGAAGGGGTGATCAGCGGCGTCGCTGCTTTTGGCTTTTGGGTAGAAACCATTGCTCACAAATGCGAAGGATTGGTAAGCATCAACAGCCTGATTGACTATGACGATTTCCGGCTGGTGGAGGAAGAATATTGCCTGGCGGGCAGGAGAAGCGGCAGGAAATTCAGGATGGGAGATAAAATATGGATAAAGGTAATAGCTGCCAACCTGGGTAAAAGGCAACTCGACTATGAGTGGGTGATGCAGGAGGACGAACAACCTGAAAAAAACGGAAAGAAAAACAAGCCTAAAAAGAAAAAGTAACTCTTCCTATGCATTCATTTGAATCTCTGGCTGCTAAGTTTATTCAAAGGTTTGGCAGGAAACATTTTCCTGATTCGCTTCCATCTTTATACGACCCGGCGGAGTATTTCCTATCGATCGGAGGTAAAAGGGTACGCCCGGTTATGTGCCTGATGGGAAATGAATTGTTCAACGACATCCTTGAAGATGCCTGGTATGCCGCAGAAGCTGTAGAGCTCTTTCATAACTTTACATTGGTGCACGATGATATCATGGATAATGCACCGTTGAGGAGGGGTATGCAAACCGTTCATACAAAATATGGCACGCCTACCGCCCTGCTGGCAGGTGATGTGATGCTGGTTTCTGCATACGACGCACTTAATACCATCACCTCGCCGCGCCTGCATGCTGTGATCGGGATATTTAACAGAACAGCCCGGGAAGTATGTGAGGGGCAGCAACTGGATATGGATTTCGAAAAAGCAGCCACAGTTCCCCTGGAAGAATACATACATATGATCACGCTCAAGACCTCCGTATTGCTGGCCGGCAGCTTACAGATCGGGGGCATACTCAACAATGCATCGGAGGAGGACCAGCATTACCTCTATGCGTTTGGGAAAAACCTGGGGATCGCGTTCCAGGTGCAGGATGACTACCTCGATGCTTTTGGCGATCCGGATAAATTTGGCAAGCAACCGGGAGGTGATATCCGGGCAAACAAAAAAACATTCCTGCTCATCCATGCATTAGCAACGGCTGCACCTTCCACCAGGCAACAGCTGCAACAGCAACTTGAGAGCAATACACCGGACAAAGTAGAAAAAGTGCTGGAAATATTCCGGGAGACCAGGGCAGACGAATGGGCCAAATCCCTGAAGGAACATTACTTTAATATATCTCTTCAACATCTTGCCAAGATAACGGTGGATAACAAACGAAAAGAACCCTTGCTGGCACTGGCTCAATTTTTAATTCAGCGGGAATATTAGGACATTTTCATCAGTGTGCTTGCTATAGGTCATAACGCCAGGAATTAAGTCACTTTGCCGAGCTAATTTAAAAGGTGTAACAGGGATCACCATCCGAAGTTTTCAACCACAAGTGTTCGAAACGTGTCTATGGATTTATCTTTGTGTTATGACAGCGGCTAAATTAATAAGCCTGATCCCTGGGGAGTTGTTTGGGGAGTTAGCTATGGAGACCAAAGTAGATACCCAGGCAAAAAAATTGTCAGGAGAGGTAATATTTAAGTTGATCTTATTTTCGATGTTAAACTCTCAAAAGCCGAGTTTGCGGGTAATGGAAACCTTTCTTCAATCGGCTCAATTCAAGTCTTTTACCGGCTATGACATCCTGGATGGAAAATACAATTCTATAAGAGACCGTATCTGCAGGATGAATGCGGTATACTTTGAACGACTATTTGAACAAATATTTATTATATATAATAAGCAACTGGGAGAAGAAAAGTCTTTATCCAAAACAGATAGCACTTACGTGGGGTTAGCTGCAAAGTTATTGAAGGGGGCATGAAAAACGGGGATAATGACAAGCGATTTGTGAAGTACAGCATCAATATAAAAGGGAGCATCCCCTCCTGTGTAAAAGTATTTACGGACCAGCGTCATATTAGTGAAGATGTTGCGCTTTCAGAGCTGATCAATGATGCAAAGTGCCTGGAAGGCAATATTGTTGTATTTGATCGTGGCATACAGTCCAGAAAGTCTTTTGAAAATTTTACCAATAGTGGTAAATGGTTTATTACCCGTTCTAAACTGGACATAAGGTGTAAATCCGCCGTATCTAATGAAACTATACAAAAGCCTGTAGGGAGCACTGTTACCATTATCAGTGATGAGCAGGGAAAGCTTATAAGCGGCAGGCAGGTAATAACAAAAAACGATTACCGGGTAATAATGGCAGTAATAGATAGTAGCGGAGAGCCCATCTGCTTTGTAACCAATATACTTGGGATGGATGCTTATACCATAGCCTACTGGTATAGGCAGCGCTGGGAAATAGAAACCTTCTTTAAGTTTATAAAACAGCATCTCAATGTCAACCATCTGGTGTCCAGGGATGAAAATGGTATCAAAGTCATGCTGTATATGACAATGATACTGGCTATTTTGATCATTGTGTATAAAAAAACAAACAGGATAAAAGGGTTTAAAATAGCTAAACTGAAGTTTGAGCTGGAGCTGGAGACAGAAATCATGAAAGCCGTGGTCGTGTTGTGTGGTGGAGACCCGAACAGAGCCCC
>Ga0222429_100876_pt1 | contig 10983 bp, 8 predicted proteins | sample 1B50Ametagenome_FD_182475 | JGI IMG/M metagenome (GOLD analysis project Ga0222429, IMG submission 182475) | Enriched microbial communities from leaf-cutter ant dump, University of Wisconsin, Madison, United States - 1B50A (version 2) | ecosystem: Environmental > Terrestrial > Nest > Insects nest >...
CCGACGGCCATCTTCGCCAACATGAAGGCCTTCCTGGTCAACCGCGTGGGCGACTTCGGCTTCATCCTGGGCATCGGCCTGATCGCCGCCTACACCAATACCTTCAACTACGGCGAGGTGTTCGCCAAGGCCGGCGAGCTGGGCGGCGTGGGCTTTCCGGGCACCGACTGGATGCTGATCACCGTGATCTGCATCTGCCTGTTCATCGGCGCCATGGGCAAATCGGCCCAGTTCCCGCTGCACGTCTGGCTGCCCGACTCGATGGAAGGCCCGACTCCGATCTCCGCGCTGATCCACGCCGCCACCATGGTGACGGCCGGCATCTTCATGGTCTCGCGCATGTCGCCGCTGTTCGAGCTGTCGGACGCAGCGCTCAACTTCATCCTCGTCATCGGCTCGATCACCGCGCTGTTCATGGGCTTCCTGGGCATCATCCAGAACGACATCAAGCGCGTGGTGGCCTATTCCACGCTGTCGCAGCTGGGCTACATGACGATCGCGCTGGGCGCGTCGGCCTACTCGGCCGCGGTGTTCCACCTGATGACGCACGCCTTCTTCAAGGCGCTGCTGTTCCTGGGCGCGGGCTCGGTCATCATGGGCGTGCACCACAACCAGGACATCCGCTGGATGGGCGGCCTGCGCAAGTACATGCCGATCACCTGGATCACCTCGCTACTCGGCTCGCTGGCGCTGATCGGCACGCCGCTGTTCGCCGGCTTCTACTCCAAGGACAGCATCATCGAGGCGGTGCACGCCAGCACGCTGCCGGCCGCGGGCTTTGCCAGCTTCGCCGCCATCGCGGGCGTGTTCGTCACGGCGTTCTACTCGTTCCGCATGTACTTCCTGGTGTTCCACGGCAAGGAGCGCTACGACCAGAATCCGGATGCGCACCACCACGGCCACGACGACCACCACGGCCATGGCCACGACGCCAAGCCGCACGAATCCCCCTGGGTGGTCACGGTACCGCTGGTGCTGCTGGCGATCCCCTCGGTGGTCATCGGCTTCATGGCGATCGAGCCGATGCTGTTCGGCGACTTCTTCAAGGGCGTGATCTCCATCGACGCCGCCCGCCACCCCGCCATGGCCGAACTGGCCGAGGAATTCCACGGCCCGCTGGCCATGGCCGTGCACGCGCTGACCACGGCGCCGTTCTGGCTGGCGCTGGCCGGCGTGGCCGCGTCGTACTACATGTACATGATCAACCCGGCGCTGCCGGCGGCCATCCAGCGCATGTTCCGTCCCGTCTACGTGCTGCTGGAGAACAAGTACTACATGGACTGGTTCAACGAGAACGTGATCGCGCGCGCCACGCGCGGCCTGGGCACCGCGCTGTGGAAGGGCGGCGACCAGGCGCTGATCGACGGCGCCGTGGTCAACGGCTCGTGGAAGATCGTCGGCCGCGTCGCCGGCGTGGTGCGCTGGCTGCAGTCGGGCTATCTGTACCACTACGCGCTGGTCATGATCGTGGGCGTCTTCGCCTTGATGACGTACTTCGTCTGGCTCAACAAGTAGGAGAAAAAGAAAAATGGGTTTGTTGAGTCTTGCCATCTGGCTGCCAATTGCGTTTGGCACCGCGTTGCTCATCATCGGCAACGACAAATGCGCCGGCCTGGTTCGCTGGCTGGCGCTCATCGGCGCGCTGCTCGGCCTGGCCGTGACGCTGCCGCTGATCGCCGGCTTCGATACCAGCAGCGCCGCGATGCAGTTCGTCGAGAACGCGATGTGGATCGAGCGTTTCAATATTCGCTACCACCTCGGCCTGGACGGCATCTCGTTCTGGTTCGTGCCGCTGACGGCGTTCATCACCGTCATCGTGGTTATCGCCTCGTGGGAGTCGATCACCGAGCGCGTGCAGCAGTACATGGGCGCCTTCCTGATCCTGTCGGGCCTGATGATCGGCGTGTTCTGCGCGCTCGACGGCATGCTGTTCTACGTCTTCTTCGAGGCCACGCTGATCCCGATGTACCTGATCATCGGCATCTGGGGCGGCCCGAACAAGATCTACGCCGCGTTCAAGTTCTTCCTGTACACGCTGATGGGCTCGCTGCTCACGCTGATCGCCTTCATCTACCTGTACAACCAGGCGGGCGGCAGCTTCGACATCGCCACCTGGCACAAGATGCCGCTGGGCGCGACGGCGCAGACGCTGGTGTTCTTCGCCTTCTTCGCCGCCTTCGCCGTGAAGGTGCCGATGTGGCCGGTGCACACCTGGCTGCCCGACGTGCACGTCGAGGCGCCCACCGGCGGCTCCGCCGTGCTGGCGGCCATCATGCTCAAGCTGGGCGCCTACGGCTTCCTGCGCTTCTCGCTGCCCATCGCGCCCGACGCGGCGCACGAATGGGCCTGGCTGATGATCACGCTGTCGCTCGTCGCCGTGATCTACGTCGGCCTGGTGGCCATCGTGCAGAAGGACATGAAGAAGCTGGTGGCGTACTCGTCGGTGGCGCACATGGGCTTCGTCACGCTGGGCTTCTTCATCTTCAACGACCTGGGCGTCTCCGGCGGCCTGGTGCAGATGATCGCGCACGGCTTCGTCTCGGGCGCCATGTTCCTGTGCATCGGCGTGCTGTACGACCGCGTGCACTCGCGCGAGATCGCCGCCTACGGCGGCGTGGTCAACACCATGCCCAAGTTCGCTGCCTTTGCGCTGCTGTTCTACATGGCCAACTGCGGCCTGCCGGCAACGGCCGGCTTCGTGGGCGAGTGGATGGTCATCATCGCCTCGGTCAAGTTCAACTTCTGGGTCGGCCTGGGCTCGGCCATCGCGCTGATCCTGGGCGCCAGCTACACGCTGTGGATGTACAAGCGCGTCTACCTGGGCCCGGTGGCCAACGACAACGTGCGCGGTCTTGCCGACATCAACAGCCGCGAATTCCTGGTGCTGGCCCTGCTGGCCGTGGCCGTGCTCTACATGGGCATCTACCCCAAGCCCTTCACCGACGTGATGGACGCCTCCGTCGCCCAGCTGCTGCAGCACGTGGCGCAGTCCAAGCTCCATTGACCAGACAAGCGAAGCGAGAGATACAAGATGATTGACAACATCAGCTGGCTGGCGATTTACCCCGAGATCGTGCTGCTGGTCATGGCCTGCGTGATCGCCCTGGTGGACCTGGGCGTGGCAAGCAGCCGCCGCACCGGCACCTATCTGCTGACCATGCTCACGCTGGCCGTGGTGGCCGCGCTGCAGGCCATGTACGCCAGCAGCGGCAACACCATCTACGGCTGGGGCAACATGGTCGTCTCCGACGCCATGGGCAACTGGCTCAAGTGCTTCGCCACCGTCTCGGTCATGGTCATGCTGGTCTATGGCCGGCCCTACGCGGGCGACCGCGGCATGCTGCGCGGCGGCGAATTCTTCACGCTGTCCATGCTGGCGCTGCTGGGCATGTGCGTGCTGATCTCGGCCAACAACTTCCTGGTCATCTACCTGGGCCTGGAGCTGCTCACGCTGTCGAGCTACGCGCTGGTGGCGCTGCGCCGCGACAACGCGGTGGCCACCGAGGCGGCGATGAAGTACTTCGTGCTCGGCGCCATGGCCAGCGGCTTTTTGCTCTACGGCATGTCGATGCTCTACGGTGCCACCGGCTCGCTGGACATCGGCCAGGTCTTCAAGGCCATCAACGCCGGCCAGATCCGCCACCAGGTGCTGGTGTTCGGCCTGGTGTTCGTCGTCGCCGGCCTGGCGTTCAAGTTCGGCGCGGTGCCGTTCCACATGTGGATTCCCGACGTGTACCACGGCGCGCCCACGGCCATCACGCTGTTCCTGGGCTCGGCGCCCAAGCTGGCCGCCTTTGCCATGGCGATCCGCCTGCTGGTGGACGGCCTGCTGCCGCTGGCCATCGACTGGCAGCAGATGCTGGCGCTGCTGGCCATTGCCTCGCTGCTGGTCGGCAACCTGGCGGCCATCGCGCAGACCAACATCAAGCGCATGCTGGGCTACTCCACCATCTCGCACATGGGCTTCGTCATGCTGGGCCTGATGTCCGGCGTGGTGGACGGCAGCATGAACGCCGCCGCCGCCGAGAACGCCTACAGCTCGGCCATGTTCTACGTGGTGACCTACGTGCTGACCACGCTGGCCACCTTCGGCATCATCCTGCTGCTGGCGCGCGAAGGCTTCGAGAGCGAGGAAATCGCCGACCTGGCCGGCCTGAACCAGCGCAGCCCGCTGTACGCCGGCGTGATGACGGTGTGCATGTTCTCGTTCGCCGGCGTGCCGCCGCTGGTCGGCTTCTACGCCAAGCTGTCGGTACTGCAGGCACTGGTGGCCTCGGGCGGCGCGCTGCACGTGGCGCTGGCGGTGTTCGCCGTGGTCATGTCGCTGATCGGCGCCTTCTACTACCTGCGCGTCGTCAAGGTCATGTACTTCGACGCGCCGCTGACCGCCACCAGCGTCAGCGCCCCGCTGGACGTGCGCGTGCTGCTCACCGTCAACGGCGCGCTGGTGCTGGTGCTGGGCCTGCTGCCCGGCGGGCTAATGGCGCTGTGCGCCGACGCCATCGTGCGCGCGCTGGCCACCTGATCGGCCCCGGCCCGCGTAGCGCTTTCCATGACGCAGACGGCAGCCATCTGGCTGGTCATCCTGGTCGCCCTGGCGGCGGCCAATCTGCCTTTCGCCAGCGAGCGCTGGCTGCTCGTGGGCCGGCGCGCCGCCGTCGGCAAGCCCTTTGCCGTGCGGCTGCTGGAGCTGGTGCTGCTGTACCTGCTGGTCGGCGCGCTGGCGCGCTTCATCGAGCAGCGCGCCGGCCAGATTGCGCCGCAGGGCTGGGAGTTCTATGCTGTCACCGGCTGCCTGTTCCTGACGCTGGCGTTCCCCGGCTTCGTGTACCGCTACCTGCTGCGGCGCGGTCATTCAAAACAATAGCTGGGTACGCTTACTGCATAAGCATTTCAGAAATAAAAGTATCTGAAATGCTTGTATTACCAGCGTAAACAGCTATCAAAAATCAGGCTTCTACCCCCACACCCCAGGCCCAGCCATGAAGGTTCTCGATCTCTTCTGCCGCCGCGACCACGCCTTTGAAGGCTGGTTCGCGTCCGAGGACGACTTCCAGAACCAGCTGGCGCGCGGCCTGGTGCAATGCCCGATGTGCGGCGACGCCGGCGTGCGCAAGGGCCTGAGCGCACCGCGCCTGAACCTGGGAGCCAGGGGCGCGGACGCCCCGGCGCCGCAGCCGGGCAGCAGCCTGGAGCCCGCCGCCGCCACCGCCGCCACTACCGCCCCGGTGGCATCCATGCAGCAGGCCGCGTGGCTGCAGCTGGCGCGCCAGATCATGCAGCGCACCGAGGACGTGGGCGAACGCTTCGCCCAGGAAGCGCGCCGCATGCACTACGGCGAGGCCGAGGAGCGCGGCATACGCGGCCAGGCCACGGCGCAGCAGACCATGGAGTTGCTGGAGGAGGGCATCGCCGTGCTGCCCCTGCCGCTGCCCGACGCGGCCAAGGAAACGCTGCAGTAAGCGCCCGCTTGCATTTGTGCATTCACGATAGTTCGAAGTGCTCCGCAAACGCTGCGGCAAACGCCGGCGCGCCGCTGATGCAGAGCGCCAGGCCCAGGTGCGCATCGGCGTCCAGCCGCAGGGCCGGCTGCACGCTGGCCGTGGGCACGTCGTAGCGCAGCGCCAGCAAGGCCTGGCCGGCGCGCTCGCACTGCAGGTCGTAATCCCACAGCCCGCCCAGCTCGACAGGGCCGCGCGCTGTGCCAAACTCGGCGTGGGCCCAGGCCAGCACGGCGGTCACCTCGTGCAGCAGCTCGGGCAGGCGGGCGGCGCCCACGTGCGCCAGCGCGTCCCAGGTGGCGGTGCCCTCGTCGTCCTCGCTGTAGTCAAAATCCAGAAATCGCAGATTCATGATCCATGGAGATACCAATATGCCAGCCGCCGAGGATGCCACCATCCTGCAGATCCAGGGGCTGTGCTTCGGCCATGCCCCGCAGCAGCCCCTGTTTGCGCAAGTGGGCGCCAACCTGCATGCCGGCCTGGCGCTGATCGTGGGCGGCGAAGGCAGCGGCAAGACCACGCTGCTGCGCCTGCTGGCGGGCGAGCTGGCGCCGCAGGCCGGGCGCCTGGTGCTGGGCGGCGCCGACAGCGCCCTGCAGCCGCAGGCCTACCGCAGCCAGGTCTTCTGGCGCAGCCCGCAGGCCGACTGGCCCGAGCAGCTCACGCCGCAGGACTGGGCTGCGGAGCTGGCCGCCGGCGCGCGCTGGCAGCGCGCCGCCTGGCAGGCGCACGTGCAGGGCTTTGGCCTGGACGCTCACCTGCACAAGCCCATGTACCAGCTGTCCGCCGGCAGCAAGCGCAAGGTGCTGCTGGCCGCCGCGCTGGCCAGCGGCGCGCCGCTGACGCTGATCGACGAGCCCGAGGCGGCGCTGGACAAGGCGTCCATCGCCTACCTGCACCAGGCGCTGGAGCGCCACGGCGCAGAGGGCGGCCGCGTGCTGTTGTTGGCGCACTACGAGCGCCTGGGGCGCCTGCATTGGCAGCAGGTGCTGGAACTGGCAGAGTAGCGCTCCCTCTGCCTTTTTTACCCAGGAGTCCCCGCCGTGGACGCACTGATGTTTGCCCCCGTTGCCGTGGCCATTGCGCTGACGCCCGGCCCCAACAATTTCTGCGGACTGAACAACGGCATACGCGCCGGCGTGGGCGCCGCGCTGCTGGCCACGTGCGGGCGGGCGGCGGCGTTCGCCATCTTTCTGGCCATCTCGGCCGTCGGCCTGGGCGCGATGCTGCTGGCATCGGAGGCGGCGTTCAACGCCGTCAAGTGGGTGGGCGCGGCCTATCTGTTCTGGATCGGCTGGCGCGCCTGGCAAAGCCGCACGTTCGGCGGCGTGGCGCTGATCGAGGGTGAATCCGCGCAGCCGTGCGCGCTGCCCCTGCGCACGCTGGTGGCGCAGGAATTCTTGCTGGGCATTACCAACCCCAAGGCCATCATCCTGTTTGCCGCGGTGTTCCCGCAATTCATCGACCCGGCGCAGCCGGCGGCGCGCCAGTTCCTGGTGCTGGGCAGCATCTACCTGCTGGGCGAATTCGTCTCCACCGCCGTCTACGCCAGCTGCGGCCGGCAGATCCGCCGCGTGGTACGCAGCCAGCGCGCCGTGGTGCGCCTGAACCGCGCCACCGGCGGTTTCTTCATGGGCGCCGGCGGCCTGCTGCTGGCCGCCAACCGCTGAACCTGCATGCGGCAAGCGGCGTGAGCATTCACTGACGCCGCGGCAAGCCCACGCTGGCAGAGTGCGTGCGGCGCATCGCACGCACCGCTCACGGCCCACGCAACCGGCGCGCCCCATACCAGCAGACGCCGCGCAAGGGCCGCCCCGCCGCGCTGGCGTCGTCCCCCTGCCCGCATTGCGCAGCAATGCGAGAGCGGGGGGAAGCGACGAAGTCGCTCAGGGGGGTGTCCTTAAATAACCCCTTGCGCCAGCATCGCATCCGCCACCTTGACGAAGCCGGCCACATTGGCGCCGTCGATGTAGCTGACCGAGCCGTCGGCGCGCTTGCCGTGCTGCAGGCAGGCGGCGTGGATGCCCTGCATGATCAGCAGCAGGCGCGCGTCCACCTCGTCGCGCGTCCACGACAGGCGCATCGCGTTCTGGCTCATCTCCAGGCCCGACGTGGCCACGCCGCCGGCGTTGCTGGCCTTGCCCGGGGCGTAGAGCACGCCGGCCTGCTCGAAGGCCTTGGCCGCTTCGATGGTGGACGGCATGTTGGCGCCCTCGGCCACGCACAGCACGCCGTTGGCAATCAGGGTGCGCGCGTCCTGCTCGTTCAGCTCGTTCTGCGTGGCGCAGGGCAGGGCCACGTCGGCCTTGATGGTCCAGGGCGTCTTGCCGGGCAGGAATTCGGCGTTGGCCTGCTTGGCGTAGTCGCCCACGCGGCCGTAGCGGTGGTTCTTTACGTCCATCAGGATGGCGAGCTTCTCGGGCGTGAAGCCGGCCGGGTCGTACACCGTGCCCGACGAGTCGGACACCGTGACCACCTTGGCGCCCAGCTGCATGGCCTTTTCCACCGCGTACTGCGCCACGTTGCCCGAGCCGGAGACGGTCACCGTCTTGCCCTCGAAGCCCTGGCCGCGCGTCTTGAGCATCTCGTCGGCAAAGTACACCGTGCCGTAGCCGGTGGCCTCGGGGCGGATCAGCGAGCCGCCGAACGACAGGCCCTTGCCGGTGAACACGCAGTCGGCGCGGTTGGACAGCTTCTTGACCATGCCGGCGATGTAGCCCACCTCGCGCCCGCCCACGCCGATGTCGCCGGCCGGCACGTCGGTGTCGGCGCCCACGTGGCGGAACAGCTCGCTGGCAAACGCCTGGCAGAAGCGCATCACCTCGGCCGGGCTCTTGCCCTTGGGGTCGAAGTCGCTGCCGCCCTTGCCGCCGCCCATGGGCAGCGTGGTCAGCGCGTTCTTGAAGGTTTGCTCGAAGGCCAGGAACTTGAGAACCGACAGCGTCACCGACGGGTGAAAGCGCAAGCCCCCCTTGTACGGGCCGATGGCCATGCTGTGCTGGATGCGGTAGCCCTTGTTGACCTGCACCTGGCCGTGGTCGTCCTGCCAGCAGACGCGGAACATGACCACGCGCTCGGGCTCGACCAGGCGTTCCAGCAGGGCGTTCTCGGCGTAGCGCGGGTTCTTCTCGATGAAGGGCCACAGGCTTTCCATGACCTCGGTGACGGCCTGCAGAAACTCTGGCTGGCCGGGATTGCGCTGGGCGACTTGCTCAAGAAACTGGCCCACGGACTGGTGCTTCATACGGAAAACCTTGATCGGAAGGATTTATGCGGCATTGCAGCATAAGATTATGCCAAAACAACATGCAGTCATGCACCGTTTTGGGTTTACCCCTGCTGATTGCGCAACTTTGGACGTTTTTTGCACGCTTGCGGTGCATGCGCTGTGCCGCAATGGTGCGCGCGCGAAACGTTCTTGCCAGGGGCGATCCGCCGGCTGGCCGGCATTGGCGGTAGGGGGATGGTGCGGGGCGGCTCAGCGCCCGCGCAGGAACAGCGCGTCCAGCTCTTTCATCGAGAGCTGGCGCCACGTGGGCCGGCCGTGGTTGCACTGGTCGCTGCGCTCGGTCACCTCCATCTGGCGCAGCAGCGCGTTCATCTCGTCGATGGTCAGGCGCCGGTTGGCGCGCACCGCGCCGTGGCAGGCCATGGTGGCCAGGATTTCATTGCGCGCGCGCTGCACCACGGTGCTGGCGTCGTGCTGGCTCAGCTCGGCCAGCACGCTGCGCGCCAGCGCCAGCGGGTCGCCCTGCGCCAGCGTAGTGGGCACGGCGCGCACCGCCAGCGTGCGCGGCGAGAACGGCACCACCTCCAGGCCCAGCGCGGCCAGGGTGTCGGCGTGGGCTTCGGCGCAGGCCACTTCCTCGGGCGTGGCGGCAAAGGTGGCCGGTATCAGCAGCGGCTGGCTGGCGATGCGGGCGTTGGCCTGCGCCTGCGACTTGAGCCGTTCGTAGACGATGCGCTCGTGTGCCGCGTGCATGTCCACCAGCACCAGGCCGTGCAGGTTTTCCGCCACGATGTAGACGCCGTGGATTTGCGCCACGGCCTGGCCCAGGGGCTGATCGGGCGCGGCCGGCGCACTGTGCAGGGCAGCGGCTGGGGATGCGGCGGAGCCGGCTGCGGGGGACGGGGCGGCCCACGGCGCAGGCGCCGCCGCGCCCGCCGTATTGGGCTGATGGTGTGCGCCGCCCGCACCGGCCGCATTAGCCCAGGCGGGCGCCGCGCCGGCTGCGCCGCCGGCGGGTGGCGGCTGGTGCGCGCCGGCGGGGCTGCCCCACAGCGCGCCCAGGTCGGCTACGCGGTGGCCTGTGGGGTTGTCGAATCTGATAGCTGTTTGCGCTTGATATACGGATTGTTTGATGTGGTTTGTATCTGAGTTTGTTTCTGGTTCAGCGTAAGCAGCTATGGTTTTATTGGCGCCCAGCGCCGCGGCGCGCGGCGTGGCCAGGGCGTTCTCCAGCGCGCGGCGCACGGCCTGGTGCACCTCGCGGCTGTCGCGAAAGCGCACCTCGATCTTGGTCGGGTGCACGTTCACGTCCACGCGCTGCGGGTCGATCTGCAGGTGCAGCGCGTACACCGGCTGGCGCTGGCCGTGCAGCACGTCCTCGTAGGCGCTGCGCGCGGCGTGCTGCAGCACCTTGTCGCGCACGAAGCGGCCGTTGACGTAGCAGAACTGCTGGTCGGCGCGGGCGCGCGCGGCGTCCGGCAGGCCGGCGCAGCCGGTGATGCGGATGGGGCCGGCCTGGTGGCTGACGGCGACCGACTGCTGCACGAACTCCTCGCCCAGCACGTCGGCCAGGCGCTTGCGCAGCGCGGCCTGCCACAGCGCGTCGGATTGGGCGTCGTCCGGTTCGCCGCCGTCCGGCGCGCCGGGCGCTGGCGCGTCGCTGGCGCCGGGGGCCAGCGTGGCGCGCCACTGCTGCACCAGCTTGCCTTCGTGCCAGATGGCAAAGCCCACGTCGGGCCGCGCCAGCGCGTGGCGGCGCACGGCCTCCACGCAGTGCGCCAGCTCGGTCGCGTCGCTTTTCAGGAACTTGCGCCGCGCGGGGGTGGAGAAGAACAGCTCCTTGACCTCCACCGTCGTGCCCTGGCTGCGCGCCACGGGGCGCAGCTCGCCGCTGCGCGCGTCGAGCAGAAACGCGCTGGCCTGGCCGGCCGGGCGCGACAGCAGCGCCAGCTCGGACACCGAGGCAATGGCTGCCAGCGCCTCGCCGCGAAAGCCCATGGTGGCCACCGACTCCAGGTCGTGCAGGCTGGCGATCTTGCTGGTGGCGTGGCGGCGCAGCGCCACGGGCAGCTCGGCCTGCGGGATGCCGCAGCCGTCGTCCTCCACGGCGATCAGGCGCACGCCGCCGGCCAGCAGGCGCACGGTGATGTGGGTGGCGCCGGAGTCGAGCGCGTTGTCCACCAGCTCGCGCACGGCGGAGGCGGGGCGCTCGACCACCTCGCCGGCGGCAATCTGGCTGATCAGTTCGTCGGG
>Ga0222429_100878_pt1 | contig 10975 bp, 7 predicted proteins | sample 1B50Ametagenome_FD_182475 | JGI IMG/M metagenome (GOLD analysis project Ga0222429, IMG submission 182475) | Enriched microbial communities from leaf-cutter ant dump, University of Wisconsin, Madison, United States - 1B50A (version 2) | ecosystem: Environmental > Terrestrial > Nest > Insects nest >...
CTGTCTGCTAACGTAATTTTACTAAATGCAGCACCACAATATATTGCTATGAAATAACAATTTCCGATAAAAACTTTAATAGCAGGGGATAATTTGTTATTTAGGATCACAGTTAATGTCTGAGGGTAAATTCCTCCAAGTAGCACACCAAGTAAAATACAGTTAACTATAAGAAGAATAACTGTCACATTTATGGAGAAATATGGAATAAGGTTGACTGCTAGCAAATTATAGAAAGCATAAATTATTACTAAATAAGGCAATAATAAATTTGGGGTTTTGTGCTGAATTCTTGAGCATATGCTACCACCTAATGGGCGGAATAGAAATGATAATGCATTTATAAATGATATGGAGAAAAGAATATTGGTTGTCTGATCATAATGATAAAAGACATATTCCTGTGTTTTTATAAAAGCCAGGGAATTGTAGAAACCAATAATGGTAAGAATAAAAATTAAAACCAGGATTTCAATTTGATATTTATAAGGTTTTGCTTGCATGAAATTTAAATTGAGTTAATTAAAGATTTTATCATAGAGAGAACAAGGATGATCTATTTCGAATGAATAAGTTTTCTGAATAGGTAATATTGTCAGTTAATCTGTTTTTGCGGGATAAATTTATCAGGCAGTTTCCAATATTTCTAATGGCGGTGGTTATAATGATTTTATATATAAATCGTTGTACCCATGAATAAGATAATAATTAATAATGGAATAAATCTACCTTAAAGTCACAAAGATCAGTATTGAATTATGCCTTCACCGATAATGCAGCAATTTCCAAAAATCTTGATGTTATCAAATTCATTGTTTTCTCCAAGAACAATTGCCTCGATAACACTTGGGCGATTAAGGAATGAACCCTGATTAATTGTAATTATTTCTCCAGCTTTATGTATTCCATGCTTAACCAGATAAGCTGATAAAGGACCGGCAGCACTTCCTGTTGCTATATCTTCAATTATTCCGTTATTATCCCATGTTCGGCCTTCCTGTCTATTTATATCATAAAAATAAACAAATTTTGCTTTAATTTTAGATAAGAGGTAGGAGACATTATGGTGTTTTATTTGTTCCAGTCCGGATACTAAAGGAACTATTAAATAACTTAATCCCGTTGATATAACTTCAAGTGGCAGTCTGGCAAGGTTATCAGGTGAAAGGTTAAATGCTGCAAGAAAATCATTAACCAGGGTTGAAGGCACCTCAGTAATAAATTCGGGGGCGCCCTGTTCCATCATTGCAGAGTAATAGGTTGAGTATTTTTTTGTTGTGATATCAAGTGGTTTTATATTAAGCTTAAAATTTGTTCTGGCTTCTGGTTGATCTGGAAAATATTTGTCGTGAATGGCACAGGCTGCGCCTAGTATAGGATGTCCTGCAAAGTCCAGCTCTTCTTCTAAAGTAAATATTTTAGCTCTAAACTCTGTGCTGGAAAAATTTAACGGGTATAGGAATATTGATTCAAAATGGCGCATTTCTCGAGTAATTAACAGCATTTCTTTATCATCAAGGTTTCTGTTAAGAAAAAAAACGGAAAGGCTATTGCCGGAAAATGGATGTTTGCTAAATACATCAACATGTTTATAATACATTTTGCCGAATGTTTTCTGCATAAGTCAATTCTTTAAGTTAATTCTTTTACTGAATCCTGATATGAGTCATCTATTGCGGCCTTACCCCATTGTGCCTGAAGGTACAGGCACAATGAAAGTTGAGGTAATGTTGTCCTGATTCGTCTTTCAACTATTAAGCTTGCGGATATTCATAGTTGATCATCCACTGAATGCCAAATTTATCTGTAAATGTTCCAAAATATGCATTCCAGAACGTTTTCTGCATAGGCATACTGATGTTACCACCAGTTGACAATGCTGCAAACAATTTATCTGCTTCAGCTTCATTATCAGGATGTATGCTAATTGAGAAATTATTCCCAGGATTAACTTTTGGGCAGCCGGGCATTGATTCAATCGAATCGGATGCCATTAATACCAGGTTATTAGTCAGGGTTAATGAGACATGCATTATCTTATTCTGGTCGTTTACCGGTAATTTATCTCCATCCGGCATATCTTTAAAGCGATAAGCTTCAAGCTTACCGCCTAAAGCTGAATGATAGAAGTTAAATGCTTCTTCACTGTTACCATTAAATGTTAGATAGATATTAAGTGCTTTCATAAAGCTTCCTTTCAATAAAATTAATTTAATTATTACAAGCTCGTGGGGCTTCCAGGAAGATGCCATTAGGATACCCACGATAGGTTACATCATAGGTTTGATGGAGATATGCCAGAAATCCACTATTTCCACAACCCATTCTATTTGCCAGAGAACGCCAGTTTGGCTGGTTACTGCTATAGCTTGAATGAGACCATGATGCTTCTGCCAGACCTGCAAGTTTTGGCAATGTCATATACTGTAATTGACTATAGCTTGGTATGACATCAGCCCAGACTGCGGCTTCAACTCCCAGAATTTGTTCTGGTTTGCGGGTTTTGGCAATAGTTTTAGCGATTGGAGCGGTTGAACTTAATAATGCATAGGTATCTGCAAATTTGGTTGCCCAATAAAGTCCCGGTTCTTTTAGTTCAGGAGTATAGGTCATATCCATATACAGATAATCTGAATATTCCAGCACAACAGGATAATTGGCATTTGCAAGTGTTACAGCCCGTGCAATAGATTTGCTGGAACTGTCCCATACCCAGACATGACCTACCTGATTTGGTGCTATGCCATGCTTGCTATTTAACTCACCATTTTTGTATAATACGAATTCATGCCAGCCGGATAACTTGAGTTTTCCTATCCTGGCATCATCGTTTAAGTTATCAAGGAAATAATGCTCTTTCTCCAGTTCACTCATGTTTTTCCATGGCGATTGCTGGCATTCTGGAGAATCTTCCCAAGTGCCGTTAAAGACTTCATCGCCCCCAATGCTTATTTCATTATTAACCGCATATAAAGTAGTCTGATTAGCAAATATGCTGGCAGCATCAGCTAAAATGCCATTTAGCGTACTGGTAAATTTCTTGCCAAACTGACTATTGCTGCCATAAGCACAAACAGGCAGGCTGTCATCACCATAGCCCGCGTATTCGCTATGATCTGCTGCTTCATAAAATGCTTCCGGCATTGCTTTCATCATGGCACGTGAATGCCCGGGAATATCAATTTCTGGAATAATTGTTATCTGCCGTAAATTGGCATATTTAATTAATTCTTCCATATCTGATTTTGAATAGCTATCTCCATAAGCGGTATCTGCCTGGGCAACAGTTTCATTTGCTGAGGTTCTGCCCAAATTTTTCTGCGGAAATGCCATTGGTCCAATCTGTTTACCATAACCACGCGTTGCACCGATTTTTGCTAGTTGCGGATAGTCATCCAGTTCCAGACGGAATGCCTCATCATCCGATAAGTGTAAGTGAAGGGTATTAAGCTTGGCAGCTGCCATAACATCGATAAAATTTTTTAACTGTTTAACGGTAAAATAATGCCGGGCAGCATCCAGTAATACTCCGCGATATCTGAATTTTGGCGTATCAAGAATAGTCATCGCCATAAGCTTTTTTTGCTTGAACCAAAGCTGGCGTAATGTTTGTAATGCGTAGAAAAATCCGGCATCATGACTTGCTGTCACAGTAATTGTACTGGCTGTGATGTCAATATTATAGCCTTCGGGATTTTCCATTTTGCTATTACCTACCTTGTTAAGAATGATTCCATTATCTGTTTCTTTAGTATCTACAGATGCTGAAATATCCTGGTCATTTTGTAAAGCTTTTTGCCATAGGTTTACCTGGGATTTATCAAGTTCAGCCAGATTATGAATGGACGTATTATCGGTTAAGCTAAAAAACTTTGTATTATCAATAGCAGTTACATGTGCGGGTGATGGAATTACGTCAACAGGTGTTTCCAGGGTTGAAGAATTTTGCCAGTTAGAACTGATCCTTTTGATTGTTGCCGCCCGATCTGCTTTTGCCGTTGCCTTGGTGAGGATATAACTGTCTGGAGTTGTCGCCAGGTTAATTACATCATCATTATTTGTAATGAAAAAATTTTGGGGCAAGGATGAATAATTTTGCGGTGCACGGGAACTATTATGCTGCAAGCTTATTGTATACTTTTTATTTTTTTGTAATGGATAACTGGTAACAGGCTTCACTATTGTAGTGAATACTGTACTTAAATCAGGATCAGTAAATTTAGCCTTCTGGTAGGCTAATCTTGTACATTGATTGGTATTATCGCAAATTTTCATGGTCAGGTTACGGTTACTGGTGCTGGTTTGCCGGAAATTTCTTGGCATATAAAAACCGAATTGCCAATTATTCAGATTTTTATAATTGTTATTAAGTGAGATATTGATCGAAAAATTGCTTGGTTTGTCTCCAGCCTGGGGGCCGACAATTACCTGTTTGATTTGTATTCTGCTATTATCCGCGGCATTAGTATAACCTATTGCCAGTAGTAGGGTACTTGCGAGTATGGATTTGCTGCTTCTCTTCATCTGGTTTTTAATCTTTCGTTTTTGGGTTAATCTTGCTTAAGATGGCATTTATTATGGATTCATCGTTTAATTTTGCTTTAACTTTTGCTACCCAAATGTTAGGGTTATTAAATCTGGATAGTTTTGTATAATCTTTTTCTGTTGTGATTATGGTATAGCCTGCCGGAATATCACTTTCCTGATAATGATGATGATCAGGCAGGGATTTTACCTTATCAAATCTGATTCCCAAATCACGTAAATAGGCATAGAACCGTTGTGGATTTCCTATTGCAGCCATAGGTAGAAGTTTCAGATTGTTTAGTTCCTGTGCACTAACTGATTTTCCATTAATCGGGTTATACAGGCACTCAAAGTCTAATTCCTGATTAAGGATTGGGGTTTTATATGCGGATAACATGTTTTTTAATTGCGCCTGATTTTGTGATCCATTTACTACGATAAAATCAACACTATTTAATCGTGATACAGGTTCCCGTAATGGCCCTGCCGGTAATAGCTGCTGGTTACCAAGAAGCCTGCTGCTATCAATGACGCAGATTTCCAGATCTCTTTGCAAATAATAATGCTGCATACCATCATCAGCCAGGATTACCTGAGTTTCCGGGTATGTTGCAAATAATAATTTGCCAGCTTCAACCCGTTTGCTGCTGATAGCTACTTTAAATCCATTCTTTGCATAAATCAACGCTTCATCACCAACGACACTGCTATCATCATGCGCAGAAACAATTTTGGCGTTTTTATTGTCGCCTTTATAACCACGCAGGATTATCCCGACATTTACCCCTTTGTTACTTAATTCTTCTGCCAGCATTTTAGTAAGAGGGGTTTTGCCGGCTCCACCAACGCTGATATTTCCAATTATTACAACTGGTACTGGGAGTCTTGTGCTTGATTTTAATTTGATTTTAAACAGAAATTTTCTTATTCTGACAATGGTTTCATAAATAAGACTAAACGGAAATAAAATGATACCCAGAAATGGGTCAAATTTGCTATACCAGTGATTTTCAAGAATGGATTGTAATTTCATGGATTATCTACTTAATATTTGCAGTATTTTATCAAGTTGTGGCTAGTCTGTTATGATTATTTGAGTAGTTTTCTAATAGTACCATAAAATACCTTATTATAATGAAGATGCTTATAGTAAAAAGAGCATTGGTTATAAAAGTCATCAAATTTTTTTGTAATCCTGTATAATTTTGTTTAGGCTGTAATCTTGGTCGCATTAAATTAACACCTATATTTTTAGAGTTATTGTTTTTTTGGGGTATTGAAAATCAGGGCTGCAAGTATCATAAATTTGTTATTGTGAATAATTTATTAAAAATAGCTGGGATATTATGATTACGAAGTTCTAATTAATCCGGGGAAGGGGGTAATTTGATGAAGCATAGCTTGGCAAAAGTAAATGTATTATCTATATTATTAATTGCTGGTGGAGTAATAACATTAGATGGTTGTAGCAATAGTGGTGGAAGCGTATCAGGAAATAATAATGGCAATAATGGAGATATAAGCACATTACAGATAATTACTCCTCGAACGATTTATAGTAATCCTACTGTTGCAAATACTGGTTATGTAGTAATAAATAACCCGACAAGTGCAGCGGTAAAAAATCTGCATTATAATCTGGATAGTATAATCGGTGGTGCGCAAGGAGCAGTGATAGATCCATCAAGTGCAGCAAGCTGCAGCGTGATAGAATCGCATAGTCAATGTAATCTTGGCATAACTGTTCCAATAGGTACAGTTGCTGGAAGTTTGAGTGTAAGTTTAAATAATAATAGCCTTCTTGGTAAATTAAGTAAGTCAACTCAATCGGCAATGATTGCTCCGGCAATAGGTATCCAGCAATCTGCATATAATGGCTTGAATGGTGCGGATGGAGTTACGCTAAACTATTACCATACAGTAATTAATGGCACACCATATATACTGGTAAGTGGACTAGTAGCATCAGCAAATGCAGGTAATTTTAATAATGTAGTTTTGGTAGATAGTAATAATATTCCTATCCCTAATCAGCAGTTGATTGCTGCAGCTGGTGCATATACTCAGGGTAAAACCTTTAGTATTTTATTGCCAGTACCAGCAGGCAATAATCTCACTCAAGTAATAAAAGTACAAACACAGCTAATAACACCATCGACAAAAGCTCGTAAGAAAAATCTTTCGTCGACAGAGGTAGTATCAACAGCTACTATTAGTAGCACGTTAACTACTGCTAGTGATATTGGTATAGTAGAAATGCTGCCTTCCGCAGTTTATTTGAATCAAAATAGTCCTGAACAATCAGTAACCTTTAGTAATACTGGTAGTGTAACGGCACAGTTACAAAGTCTTATTGCTAGTAATCCAAATATTGAAGTAGTCTTTAGTTCTGGTGGGTTAAGTAGCGGTGGCACAACTACTGCAACGCTAAAACTAAAAGATCCAACCCAGTCATCCTCAAGCGGTGAGATAATATTAACTTATTATAATGGACAAAAAGAAGTTACTATAGCGGCAGCGGCTGATCAAAATGTGAATCCTACACCAAGTCCGAGTCCTACACCTACTCCGAGCCCAACGCCAACGCCAGTTCCGACCGCAGGATTAACTGCCATATTAAACCCGGATGATAATTTTTTTGTAACAACGGCAAATGATACAACTTCAAGGCAATTAGCGATAACTAATACGGGGAATACAGCTGAAAATAACTTTATTTTGACTTTACCAAATAATTTCACTCTCAGTAATGGAAGTAATCTGGCTACAACTTGCACCGTAACTCAAGGAACAAGCCCGGCAACAATCAGTAACACACTCACGGCAAATGGTGGTAATTGTACGGTAACGGTGACATATACCAATTCTACTGTAACTCCACAAGTTGCCGGTAGTATAAGTATCGCTTACGACTATAATAATAGTGTAGCTGCAACTCCAGTAACGGTAGGCGTGAATTATCAGGTTAGCCAATCAACGGCAAATCTGACTTTATCTCCAAATACAATGAATTATGCGTCAATTACAAATAATGCTGGTTCTACTAGTATGGGATCATTATTTATTGTTACCAATAGTGGTGAAGTCGATGCCACCAATCTAGCTTTTAATTTTTCTGGTACAAATAGTAGTCTATTTAGTGTAATAGCAGGAGGAACCTGTTTATCTGGTGGTACGCTAGGACAAAGTCCAGCCTCTTGCACTATTATAACTCAATTTGGCCCTGCAGGTAATGGTGTAGCAACTGGTACAAAAACGGCTAGCCTTGCTATTAGCTACATTCCATATACAGGTGGAGCAACCCAGACTACAAATTCAGCAACTTTAAATGGCGAGGTTACTCAGGCACCTTCTGCAACATATGTGAGCGAAGTAACTGATGATACTTTTACTAGTGGTACTGGAACGCAGGAAGATCAATATATTGGATATATCAATACGAATTATACTCTAAATGTAACTTATACTAATGATTCGTCAGTTCCTGCAATTGGCTTTACAACTAGCTACACCCCGCCGGTTGGCTGGACATTGACTACGCATGGTTGTAGTAATGCTCCAACGGCAGCTACCACTGGCACATGTACCGATATTTATACTTTAACTTCGGCAAGTGTGGGTAATAATAATCTTCTATTGCAGAATGTAACCGCTAGCTGGACTGATAGCAGTGGGACATCTACCAATATACCAATGCCAGGCGCGGAAATATATGTAACATTAGTTCCGATACCATCACCAATCATCACTATTACTAATCTCACTGGTAATACTCCAGCGAGCGTAATGGGAACCATACCGATAACTTTTACGGCAACAATTAGTAGTACAGGTACATCAACTGTAAGTGCAGCATTGAGTAATTCAGTCACTGGTACAATAGTTTCAGATCCAAGCCCATGTACCTTGACAGTAGGTGGTGTGACAAGCTGTAACTTTACCATAATCCCATGGTTTACTGGTTTTGATAATAGTACGGTAGGCTTGCCAGAATTTGATCCGTTTATGCCAAATAGTACGGAAATCATGCTATCAGCGACTGATAGTGCAACGATAAGCGGAACCGGAGTGAGTTCTAATTCAATTAGTTATAGCATTACTACTCCATATATTTACTTGCCCGCTCCACAAGAAGGGGCTGCAACAGATATTAATACAGGGATAACCTGGGGAGCTGGTGGATCAGTAAGTCCTCGCTTTGAAGCAGGAACCACAAATGATGGTCAGGCATGTGCTGATTCTCTAAAGGATAATCTAACTGGGCTGGAGTGGGCAAAAAATGGAATAATAGGTTTTAAATCAACCAGAGATGGAGCTCCAATAGCTCAACCAGATTATGCAAACACAACTGCAAACTTAAATACCATCGGAGTCTGGTCACAAGCTAACACTGCAATTAGTAATATGAATACAGCAACTAACAAGCTCTGTGGACAATCAGACTGGCGTTTGCCAACAGAACCAGAATTACTCAGTTTGGTTAACTACACAGCTCCAGACGGTGATTTGCCAGCATGGCTAACTACTCAGGGTTTTACTAATGTACAGAGCGATAATTATTGGTCAATTACGCCAACGGATAATAATTCTTATGTCTGGGGTGTTAATATGGGAGATGGGACTAATGGTATTCTCTCTAAAAACAATGATGTAAATGATGCTCCTTACGTTTGGCCAGTCCGAAGTAACTAAATGGTATTACATATAGTTTGAAATGCTATTTATTCCGTTAGTGCAATAAAGTAACCCTGTAGATGCTAATTAAATTGAAAGAGAATGATAAATGAAATATAAAACAGTGAAGCTATTATTATTAAATAGCTTTGTTATTATAGCCAATGCCACAAATATTGCTTATGTACCCAAAGCAGCACCCGGGGATACTGCTGCCGCTGGAGTAGGTAAAGAATGGCCTAATCCCCGCTTTGTGGTAGATGTAACGGAAGAATGCGTTATTGACAACTTAACTGGATTAATGTGGTCTAGAAATGGAAATCTGCTCGGACAAGCTAACTGGGGAACTAGCTCCGAAGAGGGTACAGCACAGAATCTGGTAGCGCAAATGAATACAAACCCCGCCGCAACTGGTTACCACTTATGTGGTTATAGCGATTGGCGTTTACCAAATCAGAACGAATTGCTAAGTTTATTCAATTATTCAGCTCCAAATCGTAATCAGGCAGGTTGGCTAAATAATACGGAAATATTTAGCGATGTGCAAAGTAATGTTTATTGGTCATCTACGCCGCATAGTGGTGGCGCTTGGTATGTTAATATGGCTAATGGATCTAGTGGTTATCTTGCTGATTTGTCAATTTCTAATTTTGTTTGGTCTGTGCGTGGTGGGAAATAATTATTGGATTATTTGGGTGGATGTCGGACTAAGTTGGGCGTGACAAACGAAACTAATATTATCCTCACAAAATATGGATTTATTAAGCTAGATTAATGGGAGGCGATGAGGCACCTCCCAATTCAGTTTAAAGGAATAAACTCAGGTTATTAAAAGTTTAATGAATACACTGCTGAAGTAGTACCATTTGCCGTATAGGCGTAGACATTACCATTGTATCCTGCCGAGAAGTTATAAATTTGTGAGCCAGCAGCAAGGTTTGGAATTGCAACACTTAACCAGGTAGTAGAACCATTTGGTAATACATATACCTGATTATTGAAGGTACCTATATAAAGGTTATTGCTATAATTAATATAGATCACGGATACATTGGATGGAGTATTAGCATATTTGGTACTATCGGTCAGATTGGCAAATTTATAAGCTCCACTCGCGCTGGTAGTAAGTGTGGCAGCATAAACCCCGTTATTTCCTTGTGTCCAGGCAATAATTGTATTGCTATTATTTTTACCTTGAGGCGTTGCAGCTATTGTATTGACTGCACCTAGGCTATTATATCCACCAATTGCTTGATACACGTTTGCAGCAATTGGTGATGATTCAAAAGTATAATTGGCACCAGCAGTTTTTGCTATTGCAGTCAAATTAACAATAGAAGCACTGGTAAATGCTGTAGCTTCGGCATTAGCGGGAATCACACCCACACATACATCACCAGAGTTAGTAACAGCAAGGAGTAATGGATTCTTTTGGAAACTTGAAGCAGCAACAGCCGATATAGTGGTTGTACCCTGACCTGCAACAGCACCGCTACCACTTGCGACACATGAAGCCAGAGAAACATATGATTCTGATTCAACCGGAGTGCCTAAACCTGAATTATTTGAAAGCATGTTATATCCAATAGATTCCGCCCCAGAAACGCCAGGTAAACCATAACCTACAAACATAAATTGTGTATTGCCAAAGCAAATAGTGCGATTTACATTGGTTAATGTAGCTGGTGAACTACACTGCTACTTCCATCTGAGTTACATCTATTACCACAGCTGCGGCAAGAGTTGCACTGGCGATTAATTTTATGCTATTTTT
>Ga0222429_100881_pt1 | contig 10955 bp, 4 predicted proteins | sample 1B50Ametagenome_FD_182475 | JGI IMG/M metagenome (GOLD analysis project Ga0222429, IMG submission 182475) | Enriched microbial communities from leaf-cutter ant dump, University of Wisconsin, Madison, United States - 1B50A (version 2) | ecosystem: Environmental > Terrestrial > Nest > Insects nest >...
GGAGATGCACATTTCAAGGATACAACTATATCGTAAGGCCAGGCTGGTACTCGACAGCAGCATCAATGACCATATCCTTCACATGCGTATTCAGCGTGCCCGGCACTACCTGCAGAACGAGGACCTGTCCATTGCCGAAATTGCCGCCAAAACAGGATTTTCTACTGCATCTTATTTCTCCACCACCTTCAAAAGAATTGTAAACGAAAATCCTAAAAACTACCGCGACCGGTTCCGGTAAATATCTCCGCCCTGCGGTACATAGCCGTTACTATAATATCCGATTAGGCAGTTGAGTCGTGACAGGTAAGGAGCCTTCACAGATAAATTCAATCTGTACCTAATGGCGCGCGGGGATACGCGCCGGGGCAGTGACGGCTGTGCCCGCGGCAGAGTAGGAGTGACGCAAACACCATTTCTAATTTAATTAATTGATTTTCACTAATTTGCCGTTGTCCTTGCACATGAAGCTGCTGTTTTAGCCAATCCCTTTTGCATTATTTACCGGCATCGGGTTTTCGCCGGATATTATGCTGTTTTCCGGTCAAAAAATCTTACCTTTGCACTCCCAATTTAAAACCGTTGGGGTATTATTATGTCAGAGAATCAAATTGTTAACTCAAACGCTGATGCACAGGAGGCTGCTTCTACAGCAACTACAGCGGTAACAAATGCACCTGTGGAGGTACCGGCCGAACCGGAAACTGCGCATGATGACTTCGATTGGAGCATCGATAAACGCAATGTATCCAGTTATAGTGAAGCTGAAAAAGAAAAGTACAACCAGGTATATGAGGGTACTTTCAAAACCATTACCGACAACGAAATGGTGGAGGGAACGGTAGTAGGCTTAACAAAAACAGATGTTGTTATCAACATTGGTTTCAAGAGCGACGGATTGGTATCTGCCAACGAATTCCGTGATATCCCCGGCCTGAAAGTGGGTGATAAAGTGGAAGTGATGGTAGTGGAAAAAGAAGACAGGGAAGGACATTTGCACCTGAGCCGCAAGCAGGCACGCATTACACGTGCATGGGAGCGTATCGTGGAAATACACAAAACAGGCGAAGTGGTGACTGGTACCGTTACCAGCAAAACCAAAGGTGGTCTGATCGTGGATGTATTCGGTATGGAAACATTCCTGCCGGGCTCTCAGATTGATGTGAAGCCGGTAACGGATTACGATCAGTTTGTAGGTAAAACCATGGAGTTCAAAGTGGTGAAGATCAACGAAGCCATCAAGAATGCGGTTGTATCTCACAAAGCATTGATCGAAAGCGATATTGAAGCCCAACGTGCCGAGATCATCAGCAAACTGGAAAAAGGCCAGGTGCTGGAGGGAACTATCAAAAACATTACAGATTTCGGAGCATTCCTGGATCTGGGTGGACTGGACGGCTTACTGTATATTACAGATATCAGCTGGGGACGTATCAACCATCCGAGCGAAGTGCTTAAGATGGAACAGAAGCTGAATGTGGTGGTACTGGACTTTGATGATGATAAAAAACGTATCAGCTTAGGTCTGAAACAATTGACGCCGCATCCGTGGGATACCTTACCTGAAGCCATTGAAGAAGGTAAAGTAGTAAAAGGTAAAGTAGTAAATATCGAAGACTACGGTGCATTTCTTGAAATTTTACCGGGCGTAGAAGGATTGGTGCACGTAAGTGAAATTACATGGGCCAATACACCTATCAACGCGAAAGAATTCTTCAAGCTGGGTGATGAGCATGAAGCCAAGATCGTGACGCTGGACAAAGACTCACGTAAAATGAGCCTGTCTATCAAGCAGCTGACACCTGATCCCTGGAATGAAATTGAAAACAAATTCCCTGTTGACAGCCATCATAAAGGTCTGGTGAAAAATATCACTCCTTACGGTGTATTCATTGAGCTGGAACCCGGCATCGGCGGTATGATCCACATCAGCGATCTGAGCTGGCTGAAACGTTTCAATCACCCGAGCGAATACACTAAAGTAGGCAACGATATAGATGTGGTGATCCTGGGTATTGACAAGGAAAACCGCAAGCTGCAACTGGGACACAAACAACTGGAAGAAGATCCCTGGAATTCACTGCAGGAAACTTTCGGTATCGGCACTATCCACGAGGCTACTGTTATCAAGAAAGATGACAAAGGGGCTATCGTGTTGCTGCCATACGGATTGGAAGGTTTTGTACCTAACCGCCACCTTGCCAAGGAAGATGGAGGAAGCGTAGGTGCAGATGAAACCAACCAGTTTGTTGTAATTGAGTTTGACAGGAACGAAAAGCGCATTGTATTGAGTCATGCACGCATTTGGGAGCAGGCAAAAGCTGATGAAAAAGAGGCTGCGAATAAAGAGAGAAAAGCTGAAGCCGCTAAGACCAAAAAAGCTGTGAAAGAGATACAGTCTAAAGTAGAAAAAACTACTTTGGGTGACCTGGGTGTTCTGGCCGAATTCAAGAAAAAGCTGGAAGAAGGTGAAGCCGGTGATAAAGCCGAATAAGCTTTTCCCGATATGATATAAATCCGCTTCTGTACGCAGGAGCGGATTTTTTTATGCAATCCGGTATGAGTTTTTCGTTCGGTGACCGGTGTCTTTTATTGTTTTGTTATTTTCGGGACGCAGTCCCGGGAGAACATAGAGGATACGTAGTCAGAGACTACGTATAGCGTCGATAGCGTCGAGTATCGCCCCGTTGCGTGTCCTCACGCAACTTTGGGGTGCTTCGCCAATGGGACGCTTGTACCTGGAAGTGGCTTTATTCTTTTTCTGCTTTAGATAATTCTCTCTAACTATAACTTTTGTGCACGATTTTCCAGGCGCCTTCGTATTTAAGCATTAGAAAATAATCCGTAAAAATTTGCCAATTTGGCACCAGTATTTCAGCTTCTGCTATTGCGCTGCATGTGAGGACACGTGCAGAGGTAACGGGTCGCCTGGTTGCGTGTCCTCACGCAACTTTGGGGTGCTGCGCCAATGGGACATTTGTACCTAGAAGTGGCTTTATTCTTTTTCTGTTTTAGATAATCCTCTCCCACTATAACTTTTGTGCACGATTTTCCAGGCGCCTTCGTATTTAAGTATTAGAAAATAATCTGTAAAAATCCGCCAGCCTGGCTACCAGTATTTCAGCTTCTGCCATTGCGCTGCACGTGAGGACACGTGCAGAGGCAACGGGTCGCCCGGTTGCTTGTCCTCCGAGGCTTTCCCGGCTAGCTGCGCCAATGGGACACTTGTACCTAGAAGTGGCTTTATTCTTTTTCTGTTTTTGATAATTCTCTCCCTCTATAACTTTTGTGCACGGTTTTCCAGGCGCCTTCGTATTTAAGCATTAGAAAATAATCCGTAAAAATTCGCCAATTTGGCACCAGTATTTCAGCTTCTCCTATTGCGCTGCATGTGAGGACACGTGCAGAGGTAACGGGTCGCCTGGTTGCGTGTCTTCACGCAACTTTCCCGGGATGCTGATCTGCGAGAGCCTATTCTAATAATGTCATAAGAGAAAGTCATCACCTGTTCTGCTGCGGTAAGGGCTATAAACTATAACCGGCTCCTTTTTTACGTGAAGTAGCCGCCAAGCGAAGAATGCAGCTATCCTTTTCAGAATACTTTTTCTTTGCGACCCTTTGCCTCTTTTTGCGGGCTTTGCATGACCAGATACGAAGGCTCTCCTGATTGACAACGCGCGATGACGGTAAAAGCGGATATGTCAATGCTGCCCGGTGATGTTGGCCAGGATACTTTCATTAAAATCCTCCAGGCTGGATAACTGGATGTCTGCTGCATTCCAGCGGAGCTGCTGCTGAAATGCAGGTGCAGGAACAACAATACATTTCATCAGGGCTGCTTTTACGGCGATCATCCCGTTGAAGGAATCTTCAAAGCAAATGCAGGAAGAAGGATCTTTCCCCAGCGATTGTGCACATTGAAGATAAACAGCCGGGTTAGGTTTACCATAGGGCAGGTGTTCTGCCGATGTAAAGGTTTTGAAAAAAGAAGCAATCTTCAGCTTATTCATCACTACATCTATGATCCCTAGTGGGGAGGAGGTGGCAATAGCAAGTGTGAAGCCGCGTGACTGTAGCAGCTGAAGGGTATCGTAAACGCCGGGCATAGCGCTGCCTTTTTCTGCTATCTTACGTGTTGCCCGGTATATAATATCTTTTGTAGCCGCAGGAGCAAAATCCTGCGAAATATTGAAATGCCTGAACCAGTAACCGATCCATTCTTCCGTTCTGAGACCCGTAGAGCTGTGGTACTGCTCATTGGTCAGCGCCACACCGTATTCTTTCAATACTTCACAGCCTGCTTCTTCCCACAGGGGTTCAGAATCTATCAAAAGCCCATCCATATCAAATATAAAAGTGTCCTGTTTCATCTTCGTTTTATTCGCAGCAAAGATAATTCAGTACTTTATCAGACGGACAGAAATGAAGCGGCCGGGAAATAAAAAAGCAACAGAAAATGAATAATTTTTTCGGGATTGTAAAGGACGAAGGGCCCGGGTTTCATCTTCTGTTGCATAGTAATGTTTTTTGGACGGAATAACATTACCTTTTGTTTTTCAGGATCTGGATTTTTCAGGTTAATTTCAAAGGACGGATTGTTTGCTTTTCAATAAGGCATTGGATTTTGGATTTTCACAGAACAATTGGTTTTACATTTCATAGTTCATTGGATCGGTTTTCAAAGGATTCGGCTGGTTTTTCAGGATGCATTGGATTTCAGGTTTCATTTTTTGGACTTGGATTAGAAACGGTTTTCATTTGGACGGATCGTTTATCATAGTTTTTGATATCAGATCTGACACAAAGAAAACACGGAATTTTAAATAAAAAAATAGCGTTGAGAAAAATCAGGATCCTGCGCTGCTCGCGGACTATAGGAAAAATACGCAAGCCCGTTTTGAGGGGCATATGGGTAAAAACAGGCGCATTGATTGGATTCTTTATTTCGGCTAGGAGTTTCCAATTAACTGACGGCGCTGAATTGCCTTTTGGTTGCTATATGTTAGTGAAAGGAGCATCGTAAAAGCACGATACTTAATGGGTGCCTGCTGATTGATATTTTTTAAATCGCCCCAATTTAAATTGAGTAAAATCAATAAGAAAAATATTGGAGCCGACCGTATTTTTACTGTTTTTCATGCAAATTCATGTTTTACAGGCATTGCTGTATCAGCATAACCGTTGGGTAAGGAATGGCAATGCCGCCGGGAGGCTTGGCATATGTCAACTATTGTCAGAGGTTGTCCCGCAGCAAAGGCATGCTCATGCAATGAAATCCTCCTCTTGCCCGTGAAAGCTCTGCGGAAGGCATGAGTATAAGCGTATCGGTAATCTGATCTGTCGTAAGGGATCCGTTCTCCAGTTGCCGGATGGTATCTTTTACATCTGCTGTCCTGAATCCTTTATTCCGGAAGGACTCAATGGTCTTATCGTTCCGGTCGTATCCAAGTACAACTCCCTCCTTCAATGCCAGCAGGTTGCAGGAGTCTGTCCATTGCTCCCGGGCATCATATGGGAAGCGGTTATTACCCGAATATATAAACCTGGTTTTTTCCTTGCACTGCAGATCGTTGATGCTGATATCCTGCAGGAGGTCTTCCAGGTTATCCATATATACAGGTTGCCCGATATTATTTTTATGGAACTGGATCACCTGCAGGTTGTCGTCCTTTTTACCCGTGAGTATCCGTTGCACGGCGTCGGCGTTCTCCAGGCGGATCGATTTCCTGGAAAATGCTCCCAGCATCACCCATACATTCTTTTTTACCTGGGTGAATACCGTATCAATGTGCATGAAATCCCTTTTCTTCGGTATCCTGACAACGCTGACTTTTTCCATTAGGTTTTTCTCAAACATCAGGTTCACCACCTGGTGTGCTGCTTCCCTGCTGGTTCTTTCACTGATGCCGATCAAAAGGTGATGTGGGCTTACTACCATTACATCTCCTCCCTCCAGCGTTACCTTTTGCTCATCTCCGTCTTTAGGCATCAGAAAATGCCGGTGTGTGTCTGCCAGCTCTATGATCTTATCCTGAACAGCTTCAAACAGCTCGTGATGAAAGAAAATGTATTTGGTAAGCAGCGCTTCGCGAAGGCGGGCTTTTTTGGCCGGTTTGTTGAGCAGGATGTGATCTTTTATCACGATACCGATATCCCTGGTAAAGATCAGGTTGGGAACAGGTGGAAAGAGCATGGTTTTGTCCGGCAGGGTCCCGGTAATAAAGACCTTAGCCAATGTCTGCGCTTCCAGCGTTGCCAGCTTCTTTTGAAGATAATAGGAGCAATTCTCCACGGCGCATACGGAGGCCACCAGCTTTTCTTTTATGGCGTTTTGTTGCAGTATCTCTGCCAGCAGGCTCTGCAGCTCTACCACTTTATCGGATGCAAAAAAACCGGGATGCTCGGGTTTGTAAAAATTGCGGTTACTTTCCGGCGCATCTACCTGTGCCAGCTTACCTTTTATTTTGTCCGGATCAAGAAAGTATAATAGCAGCTTGGTGTAATAGTCGTATTCGCCTTTACGAATGGTATCCAGGTGAACAATATCTTCAAACAGCCAATCCTGGGCTTTGGAAGGTACCACCTTGCCCAGCCCGCTGTCGGGTGTATGAACCAGTACCCGTTTAAGATTCCCGATCTCTGAATTGACCTCTATTTGCTGCATCCGGTAAGTTTATATATTAAAAATACACGAAAAATGCCATATACAGGCTATCTGTGGTTACCATATAGGATATGATCAGCCGTTGTTGTTTGATTGCTGGTATGGATAGCCTGTAAGTAGCATTATCGCAGCAGGGTTGGTTGTGTCCCAATGCTACAAACCTTCGCCGGGTAGAGGCGTATAACAGTATAGCTGTTATGTAGTGAGTTCCGCCATCAACAACACGGGGTACTTCAAGTTGGGTTGGCTGCTGGCGAATCTTCACAAAATGCCCGCCGGCCCCAAAACACAGAAAAGAACGGAAATGAAAAAAGGTCCGCGACTGCGGACCTTTTTTATGTGTATCTATTTTTGTAGATGTGTTAGAATCTTGCCCAACCGCCGGAAGTCCAGTCAGCAGCAGGATCAACAGCCCCTTTGAATTTTCCGTCTGAGAACCAGCTGTCAAGCGTTTTAGGATTGACAGCATTGGCTTCGTCTACTTTACCCTTGTATTTGTCGCTGATAGCATCGGGGGCCGTGTTAGTAGTGGTGGCTTGAATGCTTGCTTCTATCTCCCATGGCTTGCCGCCGTTGTATTTGCCTGCATCGTCAACAAATTTACCGCCGGCAGTTGGGTTATATTGGAATACCTTGCCATCAGGAGCGCTGATATAAGCATCTTTTACCGACAGGGAACCATCCAGCAGGTTAACGATCGTGCTGTCATCGGATACCCTTACGCCGTTTGTAAACCCGTAACCAACAAAGTTTACAATGTTTGCTTTGGTACCTCTTCTGAATTCGATCATCCTGGTTGCATTTGTGCCGGGATTGGTTGGATCGTCACCGGTTTTTGCTACTGTAGAGCCTACCAGGACCAGGTTCGCAATAGTAGGGTTTGAGTAGGGTGTTGCCCCGTGATTATCTTCGTTGTCATCCGCTTCAATACCGCGGTCGCCTACATCATCCCCCTGGATACCCACTACAAACTGTGCTTTGCCTGTCCAGCCGAAGGTCCAGTCGTACAGGTCGTCTTTAGCGCCTACACATACCAGGTATTTTGCATTCACGGTACCGCCGAACCACTCAAATCCATCGTCGCCGCCTTCATAACTGCTCAGGTATTCAAGAATGGTTCCGTTACCTACGCCTTCAAAGGTGAAGCCGTTGTGTTCTTTGGTATCGCTTTGCTTTGCGCCGGTATATTCAACCCTTACATATTTTAATGTACCGGAATTGTCCGCTGCATTGGTACCTCCGTAGGTTACATTCACTCCCATTTCGGATGGGGCCGTACCACCCGGGGTGTTTACAGGAGCACGACCGCAAAGGATGATACCGCCCCAATCCTGGAATTTAGGCGTTGATTTTCCTGAAGTGAATACGATAGGCTTGTCGGCTGTACCTACCGCATTGATCTGGGCGCCCGGACCGATCAGGAGATAGGCGGTGGTAGGTTCAACAGGATCTGACTTTACAGTAACACCTGCTTCGATAGTGATTTTTTGTCCTTCTTTTAATTGAACGCCACCTTTCAGGGTGTACGTGTTTCCTGATGACAGCTTTACATGGTTCTTTTCTTCAAACAGCACAGAGGTTATAGCTTCTCCTGAAGGTAAAACATACTCAGCATCCGGATCCACGGGCGTGGGGTTCTTCTCGTCGTCTTTACCACAAGACCACATAACAACACTGGCACACACTGCCACCGGGATAATCTTCGCAAATTGTTTCATTTGTTTGTTTTTAAGGTTTTGATTCATTATAAAATTTTAGAAAAATCGGTAGCCCAAACTCAGGGAAACAGAGCTGCCACGCATATATTGGTTAACAATAATGCCGTCCTCACCAAAGAACTGGCGTTGCCTGATAGCAGGGTTCAGCATGTTGCCTACAGTCAGGTCAAGATTCAGCCTGCTGCTCAGTTGATTGTTTAATACAAAATCCAGACTGCCCGCCGGCATTTCGTATACATCACCCGATCCGAAAGTTCCTGCGAATACGAGCCTTTTTCCATATACGTTATAAGTGATGGTTGCCTGTGAATAGGCATTGGTCCCCCAGTTTTGCCGGTAAGTGATATCGGCGTTTACCAGGTATGGCGAAGCGCCATACATAGGCCGGTTTTTATGGGTTGGCGCAATAGGGTAAGAGGCATTCACCTTGTCCGGGTCGATGGTGATCTCTGTACTGATATAAGCAGCATTCAGTCCTATACTTGTATTGCGCAACACGGGTGTATTGCTGTTGAAGAGATTTCCTAGATTATGCACCAGCTCGAACTCGGCCCCGAATACACGCGCTTTTTCGGAGTTAAAGAACGATGTCAGCCGATCCGATGAAATGATCAGCGCCTGCTCAATGGGGTTTTGAATATATTTCCCGAAGATCGTCAATGCGATCAGCTCTCCTTTTGTCGGGTATATTTCAAATTTGATATCGGCATTGTAGTTCACGCTGTTTTCCAGCCTGGGGTTACCTTCTCTTGGCAGGCGGTTGAAGCCCTGGTTGAACCGGAAGGGTGTCAGCTCCAGGAATAGCGGACGGGTGAGGGAGCGGCTTGCCGAGAACAGGATGTTATTTTTTTCCGTACGCCTGTACTTAAAAGTCAGGAACGGAAGGATGTCCAGGTTATCCCTTTTGAATTCCCTTAAAGGACGATCATAAATATCATTTGATTGCTTGTAAAATATTGTCTGATCGGAGTATTCTGCCCTTACGCCTGCGATCAGGTCTGTTTTTGAGCCGAATGACAGGCTCGTTAATCCATAAGCTGCACCCAATAATAAGTTGGCTTTGTAATTATTGCTGGGATAATAGGTTTCCGTAAAAGCCCAGGTGCCGGAAGCATACCCATCACCAATGCGGTTGTTCGTCAGGGTGGTGTCAATGTCAAACGGGTTTACATGGCTTGTAATGCCCGATGTTCGTACATCTACCTGCCTGGCATTAAAAGTCCTTTGCTTATATCGTGCATCCACTCCGAACTTGAATGACTTAATGGAAAAGCCGGTCGCATTTTCCTCCTCACCCTTGTTGTACTCTATTTCCAGTTTACCGGAAGGTTCCGTTTCACTCAGCTCGCCGAAAAATTTATGCGTGTTTCCCACCACGTCCCTGTTGAACTGAAAATAGCGATCCTTCCCGGCTTCCACGCCATTGTTCAGCATGGATACCTGGGTTCTGTCAGGCAATGATCCTTTGGTAACGCCGTAGGAGGCGCCCCAGTTAAACGAAAAGTGATCGTTCAGGTCATGTTTGCCATTGAACTGGTTGACGAATATGGTATTTTGTATGTTGGTATTGAGTGTGGAAAACACAGGTCCAAGATCAGGATTGATACCATCTATAATGCTTGTCTGGTCTTCGGAGTCGTTTACAAACAGCAGGCTGTATTTGACGGAGCTTCCGGAAGATGGCTTGAAATAAGCGCTTCCGAGAACAGAGCTGTTGGTAAGATAGCGGTAGTTTGTAAGGTTGTTGGTGAACAGCTCTACTTTGTTGGCGTTTAACAAACGGTCGATACCCCTGTATATCTGGTAGTTGTTTTTGAAAGCAGCATTGACAGAGAACCCGAATATCCGGCCGTTATCGTATCTTTTAATAGCGCCACCGGATAGCTCCAATCCCAGCCTGGGAAGCGCTTTTGTCAATGTGGGGGAGAAAGCTGTTTTAAACGGGTTTTCCGGCTTGGCTGGATCAGAACGGTAGAATACCGCATCTTTCACTATGGGAGGCATTTCACGCTGGGACCGTGTGAAGCCGGAGAAAGTTTCAAAACCTTCTTTAGGCGTGTAGAAATCCTTACCGGTAACAATGCTGTTCATTCCGCCCGATATGCCTATTTTGAAGAAGCTCTTATCCGGGTAGTCTTTGGTAATGATATCAATGGTACCTCCGGAGAAATCGCCATAAAAATCGGACGAATAAGATTTGATCACGCTCAGGCTAGATACCAGCCCTGCGGGAAAAATATCCAGGGGGATCACTTTCATGTCCGGGTTAGGAGAAGGAACGGGCAGGCCGTTCAGTATAGCGTTGTTGTACCGGTCACCCAATCCCCTGATAAAGAGTTGCTGACCGCCTACAAAAGAAACGCCGGTAACCTTTGATAAGCCGTCCGCTACGTTGGAAGCACCTTTACGTTCCAGCTCTTTGGCGCCAACTTTTTGTAATACCAGGTTGGAAGCTTTTCTTTCAACATTTAATACCGATTCGGCGGTACGGTCTCTTCTGCCGGTTATGATCACATTGGAAAGCCTGTTGGCTTCCGGTTGCATCTGGTGGGTAACAGCAGCTATAGCACCCT
>Ga0222429_100883_pt1 | contig 10937 bp, 10 predicted proteins | sample 1B50Ametagenome_FD_182475 | JGI IMG/M metagenome (GOLD analysis project Ga0222429, IMG submission 182475) | Enriched microbial communities from leaf-cutter ant dump, University of Wisconsin, Madison, United States - 1B50A (version 2) | ecosystem: Environmental > Terrestrial > Nest > Insects nest...
TGGTAACCGAATTGAAGAATTTACTCGGAATATTTTTTGTGATGGTATTGTCGTAGCGTACTTTTTTCCATCCGCTCACCATGTCATATTTATCATCCGTGATCATCCGGTAAAGCTCCGGTATTTCGTCCGGGCTATCCTGAAGGTCTGCATCCATTGTAATGATCACCTTTCCTTTAGCCGCTTTAAATCCCTCATTTAAGGCGGCACTTTTACCATAATTGCGTTGAAACCGGATACCTCTTACGTTGGAATACCTGGCGGACAGGTCTTCTATTACCTGCCATGAATTATCTGTGCTTCCATCATCAACGAGGATAACCTCCGCAACCAGTCCGTTGGCATTCACTACTTCCGTGATCCATTCATATAGTTCCGGCAGCGACTCTTCTTCATTCAATAACGGTACAACTACACTTAAATCCATGAAGTAATTATATAGTGGTGGATTCAGAAGAACTTTGCGGGAATACCGGACTTTTCTTCTTGATGATAGCAGCAATGATAAGGCTGACAACAAACCAGAATATACAACCAAAAGCGGTGCTTAATAACTGTTTGCCCAGGGAGAAGTTATTACCTTTCATGGTATCTTCCATTACCTTGTCAATATCCTCCTGTCTGGCCCCAAACTTTTGCATCATTTCTCCCGCCTTTACGGCACTTTCCTGCGTAAGCGCCTCCCTGAAAGGGACATCTATAAAGTTAAAAAGAACATAGTTGAACAACATGCCAATGACAGAACCTATCACAAAGGTCATGAAGGTAACTTTCAAAGCCTTTGCAAAATCAATATAACCTCCGTCTATTTTTTTCTGCCTGACACCGGCAGCTACTGCCACAATAATAGGAAACAACATACCGAGATAGGCCACCGGGCTCACATATGCCTTGGCGCCCATTAGATACAGCACGAGCCCGAATACTACTGAGATCAAACCTGATATCAGCCCATAAGTAAGCCCGACATCTGTTTTCTTATTTTCCATATACTATATTTTATCCGTTTTTAATCTTGCGTATTCAACCACAGCGTGGTTTTGTTAATAATGCCTACCGGACGTCCCTTTATAGTTGTCCCGATAAATGGCGAATTCTTTGATTTGGATTGTACCATCCGCTCTTCCCATACATACTCTCTTTCCGGATTAAATAAGGTCAGATCCGCAACAGATCCTTCCTGCAGCGATATTTCCGGTAAATTAAAAACTTTTCTCGGATTTATGCCGACCATGCTTACCCACTGCTCAGGAGTCACCCCGGCAGCACTGGCTACTCCAAACGCTGTCTCAAGACCTGTCATACCATTTCCCGCATATTCAAATTCACATACTTTGCTATCCCATTCCTGCGGAAAATGATGAGACGCTATTATATCCACCACCCCCTGCTTAACAGCAGCCTTCAGCGCTTCCCTGTTTTGGGGCGTACGCAAAGGCGGGTTCACTTTAAGGTTGGTATCATATCCCTGCAGATCCTCATCGGAAAAATATAGCTGGTAAGGTGCAACAGAACAGGTGACATGAATTCCTTTTTGGCGGGCCGCCTCAATCAGCTCAACAGAACGGGCAGAGCTGATGCCGGTAAAATGCAGCCTGGACCCAGCATATGCTGCCAGCTCAATATCCCGCGCCACCATCATTTCTTCCGAAATAACCGGTTTACCAGGCAGTCCCAACCTTGTTGAAACAATACCCTCGTTCATTAACCCATGGGTTCCGATGCTCCTGTCTTCCGGCATTTGTATCACCACGCCGTTAAAAGCTTTTACATACTGCAAAGCCTTCAATAACACACCGGCAGATTGTATAGGATTTTTACCGTCGCCAAAGGCAATGGCACCATAAGAATACATGTCATACATTTCAGCCAGCTCCCTGCCTTCTGTATTTTTTGAAACAGCCCCGATAGGATGCACACTCACCGGCAGGCTCCTGCTTTTTTCCTTTATATATTCAACCTGTGATTTGCTGTGTATGGCAGGCTGTGTATTAGGCAATACAAACACATGCGTATACCCACCGGCAGCAGCAGCCCGCGCGCCTGTCTCCAATGTTTCTTTGAACTCAAAACCGGGGTCACAAAAATGGGCGAACACATCTACCCAACCCGGGGAAACATGTAATCCCTGCTCTTCAATTATCCGGTCAGCCTGTTCCCCGATCTCCTCCGCAACCCGGAGAATATTTCCATTTTGTATCAGTATATCTTTTTTCTGTTGGTGAAAAGCATGTCCCGGATATACTATTACCGCCTGGCGAATGAGGATAGTCATTTTTAAAAGTTATACGAAGATACTTTATGTTCGCTATTTATAATTTACGATCGGAGGATTTCTGATCTAAAAATGCTTCCAGATCAGCTAATCCGGCAACCTCATGATCTTACCCACTTACGATGTTGCGCATCTGCTAGTGTCATGTAAACATGAATTTTCATTTGAGATCTCCCACAGATTCCGCTGAATTCCGCTGAATTCCGCAGATAATCAAAGCCTTCTACACTTATTTGCGAAATCAGCGGGAAATATTAGCCGTCGTTTTATCGCTGACATGACACTAGTAAGCCTGAGCAAATAATACCCGCTGCCTGCTCGGCTTTCCGGTTAAAATACAAACACCTGCTTCCTCTTTATTTTCCAACGGAATACAACGGATCGTTGCCTTGCTCAGCTCCTTAATCTTCTCCTCTGTTTCCGGCGTGCCATCCCAGTGCGCTGATACAAACCCTCCTTTTTCATTCAGCACCCGCATGAACTCCTCCCATGTATCAGCGGGCGTTATATGTTCATCCCTGTATCGCAGCGCCCTGTTGTACATTCCCTGCTGAATTTCTTCCAGCAGGCTTATGACGTATACAGGTAATCCATCCATGCTTACCGTAGCCTTCTCCCTGGTATCCCTGCGGGCCACTTCTGCCGTATTGTTCTCGATATCCCTTGCACCGATCGCCAAACGCACCGGCACCCCTTTTTTCTCATACTCCGCAAATTTCCAGCCAGGGCGCGTATTATCGCTGTCATCGTATTTCACCCGTATGCCCGACAGCTTCAATTCGTACATGATATCCTTTACTTTTTCATCTACTTTGGCTTTTTGATCCTCTCCTTTATATATCGGCACAATTACTACCTGCAACGGCGCTATACGGGGTGGTAATACCAGTCCTTCATCGTCGCTGTGGGCCATCACCAGCGCCCCGATCAGCCGGGTGGAAACACCCCAGGAAGTAGCCCATACGTACTCCTGCCTGTTTTCCTTGTTCAGGAACTGCACGTCGAATGCTTTTGCAAAATTTTGTCCCAGAAAGTGAGACGTGCCTGCCTGCAATGCTTTCCCGTCCTGCATCAACGCTTCAATGCAGTAAGTTTCCACCGCACCGGCAAACCGTTCGTTGGGTGTTTTTATACCTTTGATCACCGGTAAAGCCATCCAGTTCTCCACGAACTCCGCATATACGTCCAGCATTTTTTCTGCTTCCTCCACTGCCTCCTCTGCCGTCGCATGAGCGGTATGCCCTTCCTGCCATAAGAATTCCGCAGTGCGCAGGAACAAACGGGTACGCATTTCCCAGCGAACCACATTCGCCCACTGGTTGACCAGTATGGGCAGATCCCGGTATGACTGGATCCAGGTTTTATAAGTATTCCAGATGATAGCCTCACTCGTGGGCCGTACCACCAGCTCTTCCTCCAGCTTCGCTTCGGGGTCTACCATCAATTTACCTTGTTTGTCAGGATCGCTTTTCAGCCGGTAATGGGTTACAATAGCGCATTCTTTTGCAAAACCCTCTGCATTCTTTTCCTCCGCTTCAAACAGGCTTTTGGGTACAAAAAGCGGGAAGTAAGCGTTTACATGACCCGTGTCCTTAAACATTTTGTCCAACTGATCCCGCATATTCTCCCAAAGTGTAAACCCATACGGCTTTATCACCATGCATCCTCTTACTGCAGAATAATCTGCCAATCCTCCTTTGATAACCAGGTCATTATACCATTGAGAATAATCTTCAGCCCTTGCCGTAATTTCCTTGCTCATAAATTATTTATATTTCCGACTTTTCATATATCAATATATCCACATGTACTCAACATTGTTTAGGTATTTTCAACTATTTTGAATACATTAACAGGAGAAATTCAGCAAATGTAGTAACTTCATACTGTAATTTTTAAAACGTGATTAATATGAACACCAGAATTTTACTTTTAGCAGTAGCTGCAGTAGGTTTAGGTAGTTGTTCTACAATATATAAATCCGGCCAAACCCCTGATGACGTATATTACTCTCCTGCACCCCAGCAACGTGTTGCTTACAATCAGCAAGACGATTACGATGACGACGGATATGCAACGACGGAAGATGGTGAATATGTAAATGTTCAGACTGACCAGGATCGTTCCGCCTATAATTCGGAAGATAATTACCTGCGCATGAAGGTGAGAAACCGTTCTATGTGGTCATCTTTGGATTATTATGATCCCTATTTTGGCGGTTATGGCATGATGAGTCCCTATTCATCTTTATACAACCCGTATTTCGGAAGCGGATGGAGAATGGGACTTGGGATGGGATATGGATGGGGCGGCTTAGGAATGGGGCTCGGTTACGGATCCATGTACAATCCTTACTGGGGTATGGGAAGCATGTACAACCCATATTGGGGAATGGGCATGCATAGTCCTTACTGGGGAATGAATAGTTTTTACAACCCGTATTGGGGCATGTATAATCCTTATTGGGGTGGAAGCGGCATTCATGGAATCGGTAATATTAAAACCCGTCCGGCCAGCTCATACGCTCCCAGAACCAGTAACCTGGGCAGATACAACAGGAGCCGTACCGACGGAAATGTTTCCGGTAGGAATGCCCCGGTACGTGTGTTCAGGAATAATGATAACGGAACTTATGTGAACCCGCGCTCTACCAACAGCAGTGGCCGTACCCGTTCTACTTTCAGCAACGACAACAGCAGACCTTCCAGGAGCTTTGAATCCCGTAGCAATAATGCACCTACAAGATCATTTACACCCAGTTCGTCATCTGGCAGAAGCAGTGGCGGATTTGGTGGAGGCAGCGCTCCTTCACGTAGTGGTGGTGGCGGAGCAGGCAGGGGAGGCAGATAATTGAGTTAGCTCAATAGTCCATACATTTAATAATTAATTTATAGTCAACCAAAAAGAGCGGAGAACCGCTCTTTTTTGATATTAACTGAACGCCTGATTTTATCATGAATAAGAAATTTGTAGCCTTTGTAGTTTCGTTCGTATCGTTTTCTTCCCTCTTTGCCCAGGAACCTGTAGATGCACTCAGGTTTAGCTGGCTGCCGTCTCACGGAACAGCCAGGACCCAGGCTATTGGTGGTGCCACTACCGGGCTGGGAGGTGACATTACCGCGGTATACAGCAATCCTGCCGGTTTGGGCATGTATAAAACAAGCGAGTTTGTATTAACACCGGGAATGACGTTTACCGACAACAAAAGCACCTACCGTGGCAGTACCGCTTCCGACGGACGGAGCAGCTTCAATTATGGCCCGATCGGTCTGGTATATGCTATGCCTTCTTACCGGGACAGTAAGTGGAAAGGCTCCGCATTGGGTATTTCCATCAGCCGGGCAGCCAGTTTCAGCAACCGCATATATACTTCCGGCTCCAATAACCAAAGCTCTTTTTCTGAAAAATACCTTGACCAGCTGATCCGTAATAATGCCACCAACCTGGATGATGCCGTATGGGATTATCCGTATGGCGCCAGCCTTGGCTTGAATACATTCCTGATCGATCCTACATTTGACAATGACGGGAAGCTAACCGGATACGCCAGCAATGCCTCTGTATCTACAGGATTAAACCAGCGGCAGGCAATCGATACAAAGGGAAACATCTCTGATTTTGCAATCGGCCTCGGGTCTAATTACAATGATATATTTTATCTCGGGGGCTCACTTAACATCAACACATTATCCTACAGCCGCACCAGCACCTTTACAGAATCTGATGCCACTACCGACACCGACAATGATTTCAATTATTTTACTGCTATAGATTATTTAAAAACGGATGGCGTAGGCGCCAGCATAAAGCTGGGGATCATGGCCAAGCCAACCGAGGCATTGCGGGTTGGACTCAGCTTTCACAGCCCGTCATGGTATTCCTTTAAAGATACCTATACGGCAGACCTGGTGACCGATACGGAGGGATATGAAGGTGTGAAAAGGCAAAGTTCCCTCGATTTGAATGAAGGTTATGCCGGTGAATTCAACTACCGTTACAGAACACCTATGAAATTAGCGCTGGGCGCATCTTATTTCTTTGGGACGCTGGGGGATGTAAAAACACAGAACGGGTTTATCAGCGCTGACGTGGAATATGTTGATTACCGGCAGGCAAACATGAGCGCTCAAAACAGTAATACAGCAGACAAGGAGTATTTTCAATCGCTGAACAATACCATTGACCAGGTATTTAAAAGTGCGGTGAACGCCAGGATAGGCGGTGAGCTGAAATTTGAGACCGTAATGGTGAGAGCAGGTTTTGCATATTACGGAAACCCCTATACCAATACCTTCTTTTATAATAATCCCGGTCATACCGTGGCAGCCAGCAGGACGAGTGTTACCGGCGGGCTTGGCTGGCGGAATAAAGGTATGTTCGTGGATCTGGCATGCGTTTACCAGATGATCAAAGATGGTTATTATCCTTATGAGCTGGATACGACCGAATTTGATATAGCCAGGATAAAGGCCAACCAGGTAAATGTGCTGCTGACCCTCGGATTCAAATTTTAGCGGCTGCAATAAGTACAGGCTGCCTTGAGTCTCAAGTTTGTATCTTTGCGGTATTCAAACCAGTTATTCTTATGAGCATAGGCGCCTTTTGCTATCCCCTGCCTGCAAACGAAGCTGTATTGAATTACAGCCCCGGCAGCAACGAAAAAAAAATACTCAGGCAAACACTTTCCTTACTGAAAAAAGAAGTGGCGGATATACCCATGTATATTGGCGGTAAGGAGGTAAGGACCGGGAAAAAAATAGCCATACATCCTCCACACGAGATCGCCCATACACTGGGTTATTTCCATGAGGGAGCCGAAAAGCACGTGCAGCAGGCAATAGATGCCGCCCTGGAGGCCAAAGCAGCATGGGAATCCACCAGTTGGGAAAACAGGGCCAATATATTTTTAAAAGCCGCTGACCTGATTGCCACCAAATACCGCTCCTACATGAATGGTACTACCATGCTGGGACAAAGTAAAAATGTGTACCAGGCGGAAATAGACTCCGCATGTGAAATAATAGATTTTCTGCGGTTCAACGTTCACTTCCTGAGTGAAATTTACAAGCAGCAGCCCATAAGCAGTCCGGGTGTTCATAACCGTATGGAATGGCGCCCGCTGGAAGGTTTTGTGCTGGCGATATCTCCCTTTAATTTTACCGCTATAGGAGGCAACCTGCCTACCTCTGCAGCCATGTGCGGCAATGTAGTGATATGGAAGCCCGCCTATACACAGGTTTACTCCGCACAGATGTTCATGCGTATTTTAAAAGAAGCCGGCCTGCCGGACGGCGTCATCAACCTGATCTATGTAGAGGGTCCTGTTTTGGGTAAGGTATGTTTTTCGCACAAGGATTTTGCCGGCGTGCATTTTACGGGATCTACGGGTGTATTCAACCAGATGTGGAAAACGATCGGGGAAAATATCCCGAACTACAGGACCTATCCCCGCATCGTAGGCGAAACCGGCGGTAAAGATTTTGTAATAGCCCATAGCAGTGCCGATCCGGATGTAGTAGCCACAGCATTGCTGAGAGGTGCATTTGAATTCCAGGGACAGAAATGTTCGGCGGCGTCCCGCGCATATATACCCGATAATATTGCCGGTGAAGTAAAGAAAAAATTACAGGCAGGTATTAAGAGCTTTAAGGTGGGCTCTGTAGAAGACTTTTCCAATTTTATCAATGCAGTGATAGACGAAAAGGCTTTTGAAAAAATTAAAAAATATATTGATAACGCGAAGAAAGACAAAGGAGCAGAGATCATTGCGGGTGGTAAATGCAATAAAAGCAAGGGTTACTTTATTGAACCTACGGTCATTGAAGCGAAAGATCCCGGTTATATTACCATGAGGGAAGAAATATTCGGACCGGTATTGACCATTTATGTGTACAAAGCCAAAGCATTTGAAGAAACACTCAAAATTGTGAACAATACCTCTCCTTATGCCCTGACCGGCGCCGTTATATCCAAAGACCGGCAGGCAGTAGAACTGGCTACCAACAGGCTGCGTCACGCAGCGGGCAACTTTTATATCAACGACAAGCCTACAGGCGCCGTTGTAGGGCAACAGCCATTTGGAGGAGCCCGGGCCAGCGGCACGAACGATAAAGCGGGCAGCATGCTGAACCTGTACAGGTGGCTAAGCGCCAGAACCATAAAAGAAACATTTAATCCTCCTGTATCTTATGGGTATCCGTTCCTCGGGGAAAAATAAGTTATATTCGTTGTTCAAAACAGAACTGAGTGAAAACGATACTGGATACATACCAGCTCAACCTTACGATACAAAGGCTTGGATTTGAGATCATCGAACGTCACCCTGACCTGGAAAAGATGGTATTGGTCGGCATACAGCCAAGAGGTGTATTTTTTTCAGACCGGATAGCGGCGCATATTCAAAGCATTTACCCGGAGCTTACGCTGGCGTACGGCAAGCTGGATATTACTTTTTACCGGGATGATGTGCGCAAGGAACTGCACACAGCCAACAAAACGGATATGCCTTTTTCGATAGAACAAAAAGACGTGGTGCTGATTGATGATGTATTATATAAAGGCAGGACCACAAGAGCTGCACTGGACGCATTGATGGCTTTCGGTCGCCCTGCAAAAGTGGAACTTTGTGTATTGATCGACCGGCGGTTTACCCGGGAGCTGCCTATTCAGCCGGATTATTGCGGCAAGGCAATAGACTCCAGCCTGTCGCAACACGTAACAGTAGAATGGGATAAAGAAGAAGTGGTCTTGCATTAAACAAGAGAGCAAGAAGGTAAAATGATAAGAACCTTGTTCTTACAACCTTACGCTCTTGCTCCCTTGCGGTTTTCCCTATTACAATATTTCTCCTATTGCAGGTTCACCAGATCCACATCAAAGATCAGCATGGAATTCGCCGGAATAACCGTATTACCCTGAGTATCTTTTTTCGGCGTAGCGCCATATCCCAGGTTAGAAGGTATATATAGGGTCATTTTACCGCCGGCTTTGATCTTACGCAACCCCAGTTGCCACCCTGTAATTACAGTCCCCAGATAAAAATTTACAGGATCAGAGGATTGATCAAATATAGCATCGTTTTTTAATTTACCCTTGTACGTAACCGTCATAACAGAGCATGCCGAAGCCGAATCGGAACCGGTACCGGCAGCATGAATGGTATAAAACAAGCCGGAGCTATCCTCAATCACATTTGTAATCCCCTTACTGTTTAGATATTCCTTTACTTCATCCCGCAGTGTATCCACACGTTTCGCACTGGTCACTTCCTGGTAAGGACATCCCGGATTGTTGTTACTTTTCAAACAGCCGGAAAAATAAACCCCTGCGATCAATACTGTTAAACCTAAAACAATCTTTTTCATATTTTTTACTTGATACTTTTACGACTTGATCGATATCCCGCTAAGAACGTTGCATCCGGTCCTTATCTTCTTTACTTTTTAACTCCCGGTACTGTTGTTCTTTCATTTCCCATTGATATCGCTTATTAAATATTGCAAAAAAACAAACTATAATAATGACCGCAACTATCAGCACAGCCGGGTTAAAGCTGCTGTTCCGGATCATAACGGCTCTTTTATACCAGCCGGACATAAAATTAAGGAGAATAGGAAGCGTGAAAATAAGCCCCAGCGGAAGCCCGATCAGCAACTGCCGGAAGAGCTTCTTCTCCTTATCGCGGTTTTCTTCCCAATACTTCAAAAATGATTTTTCTTCTTCACTCAGCATAACACTATCATTGAAACCGCAAATATATCATGCCTCCCGTAAAAACAGGAGAAAGAACCTGCAAAAACACGGGCTGACATACAAAATTACCTGTAAATGACTGTATATAAATATCCTGGCTTGACCCGGACAGATGCACCTGAATTTGTTCCGGCAGGTATATTTCGTAGTGAAAGGCTCCATAACCTCACTTAACCGGACGGGCCAGGCGTGCTGCTACCGGAGGTTCGGAACGCCCCCTGAGGGCCGGGAACCAACCTTTTGCCCTGTAAAATAAGGCCCGGATTACCTCTCTATCCGAAATTAGCCAGGTGGTACCTGTTTGTCTTTCTGTGAGTTTTGACCGACAGGATCAACAGCTTTATTTTACATCCACTATCAGCACCCAGTCTTTCTGGCGCTTATCAGGTGGTTCAAATGTTTGTACCCCATTGGTATATTGCCGGGACAAAATAATTTCTTCTCCGGTTGCAGGGTTAAACCATGTTATCTTTTTTCTTCCCTTCCCCAACAGGTCCAGGTTTACTTTAACAGCGTCAGGTTGTGGAAGATAGATCATGGCATAGGTCTTGTCTTTATTTCGGGTGGCGATAAGCAGGTCTTTATAATCACTGCCGCGGGAGGAAGCTATAAGCAGGCTGTCTTCCACACGATGAAAATCAGTGCGGGATGACATCAGCTTTTTCAGGTGCTGCATCTGGTACGCACCTTTGGCATGCAGTGCATTTTGCCAACCTATCAGCGTATCGCCTGTAAACAATGGCGCATTCCGGGCTGTATCTACAAACTGCCATACCTGGTGATGCCCGTAAACAGCGCCACACCCTCCTGCAAAGACACCGCGGTATATCCTGGCACGTACATCATAATCCGTAAAATAACCACGGCCTGCCCGGGTCCACCTGCCGTCCCAGGGAAAAACAGGATGGTC
>Ga0222429_100884_pt1 | contig 10928 bp, 7 predicted proteins | sample 1B50Ametagenome_FD_182475 | JGI IMG/M metagenome (GOLD analysis project Ga0222429, IMG submission 182475) | Enriched microbial communities from leaf-cutter ant dump, University of Wisconsin, Madison, United States - 1B50A (version 2) | ecosystem: Environmental > Terrestrial > Nest > Insects nest >...
ATCTACACCAGCCCCGAGATCGCGTGGGTCGGCCGCACCGAGCAGCAGCTGAAAGCCGACGGCGTCAAGTACAAGGCCGGCAGCTTCCCCTTCCTGGCCAACGGCCGCGCGCGCGCGCTGGGCGACACCACGGGCTTCGTCAAGTTCCTGGCCGATGCCGCCACCGACGAAATCCTGGGCGTGCACATCGTCGGCCCGATGGCCAGCGAGCTGATCTCCGAAGCCGTGGTGGCGATGGAGTTCAAGGCCAGCAGCGAGGACATCGCCCGCATCTGCCACGCCCACCCGTCGCTGTCGGAAGCCACCAAGGAAGCGGCGCTGGCGGTGGACAAGCGCACGCTGAACTTCTGACATTGCCGGGATCAGGTATTGCTGCTAAAACAATAGCTGTTCGCGCGTACTAATCCTCATTTTCATATTGCTTTTATTTTGAAAATGAGATTTGGCAAGCGATAACAGCTATGTAATTCATAGTTTCAGGAATCCGGCATAGTGACCGTCAAACAGGCATACCAGGCTGAGCTGGCCGCCAAGGGATTTGCGAGCGACCCGGCGCAGCTGCGCGCCGTCGATGCGCTGGAGCGCTGCGCGCAGGAGTGGAGCACGTACAAGGCCAAGCGCTCCAACAGCCTGAAGAAGCTGATCAACCACCCCGACATCCCCAAGGGCGTGTACATGTACGGCGGGGTGGGGCGCGGCAAGAGCTTTCTGATGGACTGCTTCTTCAACGCCGTGCCGCTCAAGCGCAAGGTGCGGCTGCATTTTCACGAGTTCATGCGCGAGGTGCACCGCGAGCTGGCCGGCCTGCAGGGCACGCAGAACCCGCTGGACGCGCTGGGCGCGAACATCGCCAAGCGCTACAAGCTGATCTGCTTCGACGAATTCCACGTGGCCGACGTGACCGACGCGATGATCCTGCACCGCCTGCTGGTGGCGTTGTTCGAGAACGGCGTGGGTTTTGTCACCACCTCCAACTTCAAGCCCGACGAGCTGTACCCGGACGGGCTGCACCGCGACCGCATCCTGCCCGCCATTGCGCTGCTCAATGAGCGCATGGACGTGGTCAACGTGGACAACGGCACCGACTACCGCCGCCGCACGCTGGAGAACGCCCAGCTCTACCACTGCCCGCTCGGCCCCGAGGCCGACGCGGCGCTGGGAGCCATGTTCGACCAACTGGCCGAGGCACGCGACGAGAGCCCGCTGCTGCACATCGAAAACCGCGAGATCCGCGCCCTGCGCCGCGCCGGCGGCGTGGTGTGGTTCGACTTCCGCGAGCTGTGCATGGGCCCGCGCTCGCAGAACGACTACCTGGAGATCGCCAGCCAGTTCCACACCGTGCTGCTCTCGGGCGTGCCGCACATGCCGGTCAACATGGCGTCGCCCGCGCGGCGCTTCACCTGGCTGGTGGACGTGCTCTACGACCGGCGCGTGAAGCTCATCCTGAGCGCCGCCGTGCCGGCGCAGGAGCTGTACACCGAAGGGCCGCTGGCGCACGAGTTCCCGCGTACCGTCTCGCGCCTCAACGAAATGCGCTCCAAGGAATATCTGCAGCTTGAACGGCGCATCGTCGATACGGGGCTCACATGAAGAAGGCTGGCCTGCTGTTCGCTCTCTGCATCCTTGGCGTCGCCTGTACCGCAGGCGTGCCTGCAGCGGCCGCGCAGCCGGACGCAGCCGCAGCGCCGCACCCATCCGATGCGGCCAGCCATGCGCAACGCGCCCAGGAGCGCGCCGACATCCAGCGCGCCCGCGAAGCGCTGGCGCAGCGCCGCCAGCGCGACGAGGCCGCCTGCTACCAACGCTTTGCCGTGGAAGACTGCCTGCGCCGGGTGCGCGCCCCGCTGCGCGAGCAGGACGACGCCTTGCAGCAGCGCGAATTGCTGCTGGACGAGGCGCAGCGCCGGGACAAGGCGGCGCAGCGCAGACGCATCATTGAAGAACAGCAGGCCTCCCAGCGCGGGCAGGCGCCAGCGGGCCAGCGCCCTGCGCCCGTGCACGGGCAGTTGCGCGGCCAAGGGCAAGCCAGGCAGGCGCACGAGCGCGCCGCGCAGCAGGCGCAGCACCAGGCCGAGCATGCCGCGCAGCAGCGCCAGCGCATCCAGCAGGAGCCGCAGCGCGCTGCCGAGGCGCGCATGCGCTATGAAGCCAAGCAGCGCCAGGCCGCCGAGCGGCGTGCGCGCCACGCGCGCCAGCAGGCAGAGGCTGCATCGGCGGGACGCAAGCCCGTATCGCCCTTGCCCCAGCCGCAGGACTGATGCTGAACGGTTGATGTGGTGGGATGGATGCCGCGCGCGGCGCGGCGCGTCAGAGCGCCGAGGCCGATCCCGATAGCGGCGCCAGGCGGGCGGGCTTCTTCTCCTCGGCCAGCGCCTCGATCTTGATCACGACCAGCGACAGGTTGTCGCCGCCGCCGCGGGCCCTGACGCGGGCCTTGTCGATCAGGAACTCGGTCGCCTCGCGCGGCGACAGCGTCTCCAGCACCGACGCCAGCTCGTCGGGCGAGAAATAGTGCCAGACGCCGTCGCTGCACGCCAGCAGCACGTCGCCGGGCAGCAGCTGGTTGATCGTATGCACCCCCAGCGGCGGCGACGCTTCCGTGCCAAGGCAGCCGACGAGGATGTTGGAATGCGGGTGGTTGTTGGCCTCTTCCTCGGTCAGCTCGCCCCGGTCGACCAGCGCCTGCACGTAGGAGTGGTCCAGGGTACGGAATACAAGCTTGCCTGCGCGGAAGTGATAGATGCGCGAGTCGCCCGCGTGCACCCAATGGCAGTCGCCCCTGGGGTTGATGATGAATGCCGCAATGGTGCTGTGGGGCTCCTGCTCGGCGGAAATGGCCGTCAGGCGGATGACGATGTGCGATTCTTCCACCAGGTGCTTGAGCAGGGCCGGTGCGTCGTCGGTGTCGGGCGCGTAGCGTTCGAACAGCTGGCGCGCGGTCAGCATGACCTGGTCGGACGCCTTGCGCCCGCCGCTGCGTCCACCCATGCCGTCGGCCACGACCCCCAGCACGCACCCGTTGAAGCGCGGATGCGACAGCAGGGCCACCTGGTCCTGCTGGTATTCGCGGTCACCCTTGTGAATGCCGGTCGAAGCAATGAGACGAAACGCTTTTGTCATTTACACGTTGGCCGTGATCGGCAGTCCTGCCGATGCAGTGTGCCAAGACACCGAAGAGTCTTTCATTATCATCAAGTCCGTTGTCGGCAAAGCGTGGTGTGGCATGCCAAACAACGGTCAATCGCACGAATATCGGCGCGCACGGCATCAAACTCGGGTTAACACCTATTCAAGGAGGTTCACCAGAATTTCCACCAGGGGTTTTCTCGCGCCTTGAAGCCCGATTGCAGCATGGTGCTGTTCGGGTAGGAGGCCTGCAGCACCCGGGTGGCATCGTCGCGCAGCTGCGTCATGCCCAGGGCGTCGTAGGAACGCACCAGGATGTACAGCGCCTCTTCGGTGGCCGGTACTTCCTTGTAGTCGCGGATGGCGTTCTGCGCGCGGCTGATGGCGGCCACGTAGGCGCCGTGGTCGAAGTAGTAGCGCGCCACGTGTACCTCGTATTGGGCCAGCGAATTGACGATGTACGTCATGCGCTGGCTTGCATCGGGCGTGTAGCGCGAATGGGGGAAGCGCGTTACCAGTTCACGAAAGGATTCGAACGAGTCCTTGGCGGCCTTTTGATCGCGCTCGGAGAGATCCTGGCGCGAGATCCACGAGAAAAGCCCCAGGTTGTCGTTGAAGTTCACCAGCCCCTTCAGGTAGAGCGCGTAGTCGTACGCCGGACTGGCCGGGTGCAGCTTCATGAAGCGGTCGAGCGTGGCCACGGCCTGGGCCTTGTCGCCGTTCTTGTACTGGGCGTAGGCTTTTTCCAGCTGCGCCTGCTGCGCCAGCGGCGTGCCGGCGGCGCGGCCTTCGAGCTTTTCGAGCAGCGGCACGGCCTTATCGTACGAGCCGCCGTTGAGTTCGTCGCGCGCCTCGGAATAAATCTTGTCCGGGCTCCAGCCGGCGGTCTTGTCTTCGGGCGTGCTGGAGCAGGCGGCCAGTACGCAGGCGGCGAGCAGGGCGCTGATCAGGGGCAAAAGGGTACGCGGCATGAGAAGGGGCGGCTCTTGGCAAAAAAACGCAACTTGCCATTGTATGCATAGGGGGGAGCCGGGCGTTCCTACAATCGGCGGATGTTTGTTCACCTGCGCCTGCACACCGAGTTTTCCGTCGTCGACGGAACCACCCGCATCGACGATGTCGTCAAGGCCGCTGCCGGCGACGGGCAGCCGGCCATGGCCGTTACCGACCTGAACAACCTGTTCGGGGCCATCAAGTTCTACAAGGAAGGGCGCGGGCGCGGGGTCAAGCCCATACTGGGCGCCGAGGTCTGCCTGCAGGCCGACGCCGCTGGCCCCGTGGCGCGCATGCTCTTGCTGGTGCAGAACCGCCAGGGCTACCTGAACCTGTGCGAGCTGCTGACGCGCGCCTGGACGCACGAAATGGCCAAGAACGTGCCGCTGTGCACCTGGGAAGGGCTGCAGGAGCTGAGCGACGGCCTGATCGTCCTCACGGGGGCGCAGGCGGGCCCGGTGGGGCAGGCGCTGCTCAGGGGCGACGAGGCCGGGGCCATGGCCGTGGCCTTGCGCCTGGCGGGGCTGTTTCCGCACCGCTGCTATATCGAGCTGCAGCGCGCCGGCCGCCCCGACGACGAGGCGCATGTCGGCGCGGCGGCGCAGCTGGCGGCGCGGCTCAACCTGCCCGTGGCCGCAACCCACCCGGTCCAGTTCGCCACCGAGGACGATTACGAGGCGCACGAAGCCCGGGTGTGCATTGCCGAGGGTGAAATCCTGGCCAACCGGCGCCGCGTGCGCCGCTTCACCCGCGAGCAGTATTTCCAGACCACGGCGCAGATGCAGCAGCGCTTTGCCGACCTGCCGTCGGCGCTGCAGAACACGCTGGAGATCGCCAAGCGCTGCAACCTGACGCTGGTGCTGGGCAAGCCCCGCCTGCCGGACTTTCCCACGCCGGGCGGCATGCCGATCGAAGAGTATTTCCGCGTCGCCTCGTTCGAAGGCCTGGAGGAGCGGCTCAAACACCTGTTCCCCCAGCAGGCCGAACGCGACAGCCAGCGCCCGCGCTACGTCGAGCGGCTGGAATTCGAGCTGGACACCATCCTGAAGATGGGCTTTCCCGGCTACTTCCTGATCGTGGGCGACTTCATCCAGTGGGCCAAGAACAACGGCTGTCCCGTGGGGCCGGGGCGCGGCTCCGGCGCCGGCTCGCTGGTGGCGTACGCGCTCAAGATCACCGACCTCGATCCGCTGCAGTACAACCTGCTGTTCGAGCGCTTCCTGAACCCGGAGCGGGTGTCGATGCCCGACTTCGACATCGACTTCTGCCAGAGCAACCGCGACCGCGTCATCGACTACGTGAAGGACAAGTACGGCAAGGACGCCGTCAGCCAGATCGCCACCTTCGGCACCATGGCCGCCAAGGCGGCGATCCGCGACGTGGGCCGTGTCATGGACATGAGCTACACCTTCTGCGACGGCATCTCCAAGCTGGTGCCGGCCAAGCCGGGGCAGACCTACACCCTGGCCTATCCGCCGCAGGCGAAGAAGGAAGGCGACAAGAACAACTACGCGCTGGAACTGGAGCCCATGCTGTACGAGCGCGTGCGCCGGGAGGAGGACGTCAAGACCATCATCGAGATGGCGCAGAAGCTCGAAGGCATGACGCGCAACATCGGCATGCACGCCGGCGGCGTGCTGATCGCACCGGGCAAGCTCACCGACTTCTGCCCGCTGTACCAGCAGCCCGGCAGCGAATCGGCCGTGAGCCAGTACGACAAGGACGACGTGGAGGCCATCGGCCTGGTGAAGTTCGACTTTCTGGGCCTGGCCACGCTCACCATCCTGGAGATTGCCAAGGAATTCATCGCCCAGCGCCACAAGGGGCAGGAAAACTTCGCCTTCGAGAACATTCCGCTGGACGACGCGCCCACCTACCGGCTGTTCTCCGAAGGCCGCACCGAGGCCGTGTTCCAGTTTGAAAGCCGGGGCATGCAGGGCATGCTCAAGGAAGCCAAGCCCAGCCGCCTGGAAGACCTGATCGCCCTGAACGCGCTGTACCGCCCGGGCCCGATGGACCTGATCCCCAGCTTCGTCAACCGTAAGCACGGCAAGGAGGTGGTGGAGTACCCGCACCCGCTGGTCGAGCCGGTGCTGGCCGAGACCTACGGCATCATGGTCTACCAGGAGCAGGTGATGCAGACCGCGCAGGTGCTGGGCGGCTACTCGCTGGGCGGCGCCGACATGCTGCGCCGCGCCATGGGCAAGAAAAAGGCCGAGGAAATGGCCAAGCACCGCGATATTTTCCGCAAGGGCGCGGCGGAGAAAGGCATTGGCCAGGACAAGGCCGACGAGGTCTTCGACCTGATGGAGAAATTCGCGGGCTACGGCTTCAACAAGTCGCACGCCGCCGCGTACTCGCTGCTGGCCTACCACACGGGTTGGCTCAAGGTGCACTACACGGCCGAGTTCTACTGCGCCAACATGACGGTGGAAATGGACGACACCGACAAGCTCAAGGTGCTGTACGAGGACGCCACCAAGCATTTCGGCATGGATTTCGAGCCGCCGGACGTCAACCGCGGCGTCTACCGGTTCGAGCCGGTGACCGACAAGGTGATCCGCTACGGGCTGGGCGCGATCAAGGGCACGGGCCAGCAGGCCATCGAGGCCATCGTCGCGGCGCGCCAGGGCCAGGGCAGCGGCCCGCAGGGCGACGTCCAGGGGCCGTTCAAGAGCCTGTTCGACTTCTGCGTGCGCGTCGATCGTCAGCGCATCAACAAGCGCACGCTGGAGGCGCTGATCAAGGCCGGCGCCTTCGACGGTATCGAGCTCAACCGCGCCAGCCTGCTGGCATCGGTGGATCTGGCATTCGAGTTCGCCAACGCCGCCATCGCCAACGCCAACCAGGGCGGCCTGTTCGACATGATGGAAGGCGATGCCCACGGCTCCAGCACCCAGGAGCCGCCGCTGGTGGCCGCCACGCCCTGGGGAGTGAAGGAGCGCCTGACGCAGGAGAAGACGGCCATCGGCTTTTACCTTTCGGGCCACCTGTTCGACGAGGTCGAGCAGGAGGTGCGCCACTTCGTGCGCACGCCCATCGCCGAACTGGCCGACAGCCGCGAATCCCAGGTGCTGGCTGGCATCGTCAGCGACTGCCGCGTCATCAACAGCCAGCGCGGCAAGCTGGCATTGTTCAGGTTGGACGACAAATCCACCACCGTCGACTGCTCGGCCGACGAGAACCTGATCAATGCCTGCGGCGACCTGCTCAAGGACGACACCTTCGTGGTGCTTGGCGGGCGCCTGCAGCTCGATCATTTCAGCGGCGGCCTGCGCGTCAAGGTGCAGCAGGTCTGGGACTTGGCGGGCGCGCGGGCGCGGTTCGGCCGCTATCTGCACGTGGCCGGCCAGGCACGCCCCGACGTGAGCGCCATCGTGCGCGAGTTTCCGCCCCAGCGCGTCCAGACGGAGCACGGGGAGACGCTGTCGCACGGGCTGCGCGTGCGCATGCAACTGCGCTGCAGCGCGCCGGAAGGCGCCGCTTCGGCCGAACTGCAGCTGGGCGAAGCCAGCCGCTTCTACCCCACGGACGCGGCGCTGGCGGCCTGGAGCGCGCAGGCGGGCAGCGCCGCGGTGCGCGTGATCTACGAGCAGGGCTGATCAGGTGGTTGAAAAAGACGGCCATGGCGCCATCTGTTTGGCCAGCGCACGCATGTGCGGCTCGCTAGAATGAATTTCATGGCAACCAAGCCCCCCGTACCGGCCCCCAGGCCGCCCAGCCCTCCAGCGCAAGACGACGGCGGCTCGGTGGTGATGGAGCGGCGCGCCCAGAAGACGCAGCCCCCGCGCATGTACCAGGTGGTGATGCTCAACGACGACTACACGCCGATGGAGTTCGTGGTGGTCGTGCTGCAGGAGTTTTTCCACAAGGATCGAGAGGCCGCCACGCAGATCATGCTCAAGATACACCTGGACGGAAAAGGCGTCTGCGGCGTGTTCACGCGCGACGTGGCCGCCACCAAGGTGGAACTGGTGCTCGACGCCGCGCACCAGGCAGGCCACCCGCTCCAATGCCTCAGTGAACCTGTTGAATGACAGGAACTCTGCCCTGATCTACAGTCATATCCAACACGCAAGCACAAAGGAGTTCTTCAAATGATTGCCCAGGAACTGGAAGTCAGCTTGCACATGGCCTTTGTCGAGGCCCGCCAGCAACGCCACGAATTCATCACCGTCGAGCACCTGCTGCTGGCGCTGCTGGACAACCCCAGCGCCGTCGAGGTGCTGCGCGCCTGCGCCGCGAACATCGACGACCTGCGCGCGGCGCTGACCAATTTCATCAAGGACAACACGCCCCAGCTCGGCGGCGAGGGCGAGGTGGACACCCAGCCCACGCTGGGCTTCCAGCGCGTGATCCAGCGCGCCATCATGCACGTGCAGTCCACCGGCAACGGCAAGAAGGAAGTCACCGGCGCCAACGTGCTGGTGGCCATCTTCGGCGAGAAGGACTCGCACGCCGTGTACTACCTGCACCAGCAGGGCGTGACGCGCCTGGACGTGGTCAACTTCATCGCCCACGGCATCAAGAAGGGCGAGCCGCAGGAGCCGGCCAAGAACCCCGAGTCGCCCGCCGAAAACGAGGAAGCCGGGGCCAGCGAGCGCAGCGAAAAGGCGTCGCCGCTGGAGCAGTACACGCAAAACCTGAACCAGGCCGCCAAGGACGGGCGCATCGACCCGCTGATCGGGCGCAACTACGAGGTGGAGCGCACCATCCAGATCCTGTGCCGCAGGCGCAAGAACAACCCGCTGCTGGTGGGCGAGGCCGGCGTGGGCAAGACGGCCATCGCCGAAGGGCTGGCCTGGCGCATCACGCAGGGCGAGGTGCCCGAAATCCTGCAGGAGGCCATCGTCTACTCGCTCGACATGGGCGCGCTGCTGGCGGGCACCAAGTACCGGGGCGACTTCGAGCAGCGCTTGAAGGGCGTGCTCAAGAGTCTCAAGGACAAGCCCAACGCGGTGCTGTTCATCGACGAGATCCATACGCTGATCGGCGCCGGCGCGGCCTCGGGCGGCACGCTCGATGCCAGCAACCTGCTCAAGCCAGCGCTCTCCAGCGGCCAGCTCAAGTGCATCGGCGCAACCACCTTTACCGAATACCGCGGCATCTTCGAGAAGGACGCGGCGCTGTCGCGGCGCTTCCAGAAGGTGGACGTGGTCGAGCCCTCGGTGGCCGAGACGGTGGACATCTTGAAGGGCCTCAAGAGTCGCTTCGAGGAGCACCACAGCGTCAAGTACGCGGCGGTCGCGCTGCAGGCGGCCGCCGAGCTGTCGGCCAAGTACATCAACGACCGCTTCCTCCCCGACAAGGCCATCGACGTGATCGACGAAGCCGGCGCGGCGCAGCGCATTCTTACGCCTTCCAAGCGCAAGAAGACCATCGGCAAGACCGAGATCGAGGAAATCGTCGCCAAGATCGCGCGCATTCCGCCCGCCAACGTCAGCAACGACGACCGCAGCAAGCTGCAGACGCTGGAGCGCGACTTGAAGAGCGTGGTGTTCGGCCAGGACAAGGCGCTCGAAGTATTGGCGTCCAGCGTGAAGATGGCGCGCTCGGGCCTGGGCAAGGGCGACAAGCCGATCGGTTCCTTCTTGTTCAGCGGCCCCACCGGCGTGGGCAAGACCGAGGCGGCCAAGCAGTTGGCCTACATCATGGGCGTGGATCTGATCCGCTTCGACATGTCGGAGTACATGGAGCGCCACGCCGTCAGCCGCCTGATCGGCGCGCCGCCCGGCTACGTCGGCTTCGACCAGGGCGGCCTGCTGACCGAGGCCGTCACCAAGAAGCCGCACGCCGTGCTGCTGCTCGACGAGATCGAGAAGGCGCACCCGGACATCTTCAACGTGCTGCTGCAGGTGATGGACCATGGCACGCTGACGGACAACAACGGGCGCAAGGCGGATTTCCGCAACGTCATCATCATCATGACGACGAACGCGGGCGCCGAGACCATGAACAAGGCCAGCATCGGCTTTACCAACCAGCGCCAGTCGGGCGACGAGATGGGCGACATCAAGCGCCTGTTCACGCCCGAATTCCGCAACCGCCTGGACGCCATCGTCAGCTTCAAGGCGCTGGACGAGCAGATCATCCTGCGCGTGGTGGACAAGTTCCTGCTGCAGCTGGAAACCCAACTGGCCGAGAAGAAGGTCGAGGTGACCTTTACCGATGCCATCCGCAAGCATCTGGCCAAGAAGGGGTTCGACCCGCTGATGGGCGCGCGCCCGATGCAGCGCCTGATCCAGGACACCATCCGCAAGGCGCTGGCCGACGAGCTGCTGTTCGGCCGCCTGCAGGACGGCGGCCGCCTGACGGTGGACATCAAGCTGGGTACGGACGAAAAGGGGGCCGAGACGGCCGAGGTGCTGCTCGACATCCAGCCCCTGCCCAAGAAGGAGCGTGGCGCGCGCTCCGAACCGGCTGAGCCCGAGGAGGCCACGGCCGACTGAACTCGCAGGGTGAAAACCTGTGAAAAGACCGCTGCTCAGGCTGCGGTCTTTTTTTCGTTCAGGCAGGAGGCGAATGCCCGCAGGGCCTCAGGAAGCCTCCGGTGCGCCATCCGCCGCCACCTGCGGATCGGCCTCGCAGACCTGCTGCGGCTTGCGCAGCTTCTTGTCCTCGTACATCCGCACGTCGGCGGTACGCAGGATTTCACGGCTGCCGTCGCCGTCGTGGGGCCAGACTGCCCCGCCGATGCTGACCCGGATCTCCAGCGGCAGGCCGTTTCCCAAAAGGGTAGCGCCATTCAGGCTGGGCCTGAGCCTGTCGATGATGGCGCGCAGGGTCTGCGTGTCTTGCGTGTCGGGAAC
>Ga0222429_100887_pt1 | contig 10891 bp, 6 predicted proteins | sample 1B50Ametagenome_FD_182475 | JGI IMG/M metagenome (GOLD analysis project Ga0222429, IMG submission 182475) | Enriched microbial communities from leaf-cutter ant dump, University of Wisconsin, Madison, United States - 1B50A (version 2) | ecosystem: Environmental > Terrestrial > Nest > Insects nest >...
TGATATCGTAGCCGCTGGAAGAGCTACCCGGAATGTAAAGATCTACTGGAATGAAAATTGACAAGGTCCGTTTACATCAACTCCGGCTATCAGCCTGTGCAACACCCGGGTCTCAAACTCATCCCAACGGCTCCGGTACCAACGCAAGTTTGTAGCGCATAATAGGTGTGTTGGTCGATTTGTGCCTGCAGGTTACTTGATTTAACATATAGCAAAAACAGCAGCTTAGAGCTGTCCTGTCGCGGACAACCGGACGCAAACATCCCGATTGTGCCCATAATTGAGAAACATACCCGACATAAGAAAAGCCGCTACAAAAAACTGCAGCGGCTTTTTCTGTAAGCTATCAGGATTTCGGATCAATATCCTTCATTTTGATTAAGCTTTCCATTTAACACCTCAGACGAAGGTATGGGGAATAACAATTCCCTTTTCTTAAGCTCCGGTCCGTAGGAAAACTTGTGCCCAACATACTCGTCAAATTGTTTGGTGGTAACGTTAAACGCTTTACGCAAACGTACCATGTCAAACCAGGTAATATTCTCAAAGCACAATTCATACCAGCGCTCTTTCCAGATCGCCTCCTCCAGCTGAGCTTGAGAGAGCCCGGAAAGATCCGGCAATTCGGCGCGTCTGCGGATGGCGTTTACGGCATTATACACCTCAACGCTCGGCCCGTTTACTTTGTTTGACGCTTCTGCAAACATCAACAATACATCGGCATACCGTAACACAGGCCAGTTCATTCCGCTGGAGGCGGATGTCAGGTTTGCTGTGGTATCGAAAAATTTATAAAGGTAATAACCTCCGAGATTTACGATAGAATCCCTTTTCTTCTCAGCGCTGTAAGTGGTATAAAAAAATTGTTTCTCTTTTGCTCTCAAATCATTGGGCTGAAATGACTGCGCAAAAGCGGTAGTAGAATATATTCCACCCGTTTCGTCGGAATAGGCGGAAATGTTCTTGTTATAAGGAAGTAACAATACCTGGAAATTGCTTGCCACGGTACCTGCCAAATATTGAACCATGAATATATTCTCTTCTTTGTTTTTCATGGACAGATTCCGCAGACTGCTGTAGCTGTTAAACAATTTAAATGCTCCTGATTCCATTACTTCTTTCGCCTTTTGAGCTGCCAGGGTATAATGGGAAGTTCCCTTTTCCAACGGGAAACCAGCCATTGTGAGATAAACTTTTGCCAACAGCGATTTCACCGCTCCCAGGCTTACCCTTCCTGACTCATCCGCCCAGGGCAACCCTGCCTGTTCTGCCGTTTGAAGATCACTTATGATCAGGTTATAAACGTCTTCGGGATTAGCCTGTTCGGGCATTAACTGGGGAGATCCCAGGTTCACCGGCTCTGTTACAAGCGGTATATGTCCGAATATTTGTACCAGGTTGAAATAATACCATGCCCTCAAAAAGTAAGCTTCTCCAAGCAACTTTTTCTTATCATTTTCATCCATCACAATATCAGGAATGTATTTTAAAGATGAATTGGCATTGGCAATTCCGCGATAATAAGCCGTCCAGATAGTCAGTCCATACCCGTTCTCCGCCGTATTGGTCAGGTCTTTTACAAAATAGCTGTTCACTGCCTGCCCCAGATCTGTGTTCGCAAGCCCTGTGGCAAACTCCACCATCGTCCAGGCGCCGCCTCCGAAACCACTTGAGAAAGGATCCCGCATGCTGGCATAAATTGCGTTTACAGAAGTTCTGGCATGTTCCGGCTTTTTATAAAAAGTGCCGGTTGAGAAGTTGGATGGATCCGATTCGTCCAGGAACTTTGAGCATCCGGATAATAACACGCCCGAACCGAGCGTTACCATCACCAGATATTTATTGATAATTGTCTTCATTTTGTATGTTTTAATATTCCTTAGTTATAATCCAACATTTATTCCGAGCATAAATACCCTGGGTCTGGGATAATCATATAACCCAAAGCCCTGATCAAACGGTGATCCGGAATTTGAAACCTCAGGATCATAGCCGGAGTATTTGGTGGCAACAAAAAAGTTTTGCACAGATGCAAACAATCTCACCCTGTCTACCTTCATCCGCGAAGCCACATGAGGATTAAATGTATACGACAACAAAATATTCCTGCCCCGTATAAAGGAAGCATCCGTCACTTTATGTGTATCGTTGTTGGTATCATACCCTGCAGGTATAGGTCGCAGCTGGGCAATAGGAGTATTTTGGTTGTTCTCGGTCCAGGCGTTTAGTACAGTTTTATAGCTGTTCGCTATGCCTTGCCTGTCTTCTGCAGAGTGGATACTTCTGTCCAGCACATCGTTTCCATACATGAACTGCAGGTCAACCATCAATGACCAGTTTTTATACTGGAAAGTATTTATAAAACTACCAAACCCGTCCGGTATACCTTTACCTATGATGGTTCGGTCCAGGTCGTTTATCACGCCGTCTTCATTCAGGTCTTTATACTTCACATCACCCGGCAACCATCCATATGACGCCGCCAGGTCTGCTTCATGCGTTCCCCATGTGCCCATATGAACCCTTCCGAAAAAGGACCCTACAGGCTGTCCAACCTGGATAACGGTTGCACCGGAATATATAGAGCTACCACCGGTAAGCGCCAGCACTTTGTTTTTGTTTATAGATATATTGAAAGTGGTGTTCCAGGAGAAATTCTCGTTTTTGAAATTCACGGTATTAATAGCAAGCTCAATTCCTTTGTTCTCCATGCTACCTATATTCCTGGAAACGTCATTATAACCGCTGCTTCTTGGAACAGGTGCACTCAACAGCATATCGGTAGCCGTTTTCCTGTACCAGTCAAACTCAAGGTTAATCCTGTTGTCAAACAACCCCAGCTCCAAACCGAAATCCACCTGGCGTACTTTTTCCCATTTCAGGTTGGGGTTCCCCATACGCCCTATGCCAATTCCAATTTGCCTGTTCCCACCAAAAACAGCCTCGTAATTATTCATAATTTCATCCGCCTGGTAGGCATTTATTTCGGAGTTGCCGGTTTCACCATAACTCGTTCTCAGCTTTAAGTTAGATACAAACGATACATTTTGCATAAAATCCTCTTCCGTCACTTTCCAGGCCAATGCTGCAGACGGGAAGAACGCGTAACGGTTATTGGTTCCGAATTTAGATGATCCGTCCTGGCGCCCTGTAACGGTCACCAGATACTTGTTCAGTAAGGTATAGTTCACCCTTCCAAAGTAGGATTGCAATCCGTAGGCGGTTGCTACTGAGCTGGGAGCCTGTATCACAGCGCCGACACCCAGGTTATTTACATTATAAAAGTTATCAAAATAGTCCTGGCTGCGGGCTATTGCTTCATACCTGTCTACATGCTGCCATGATATACCCGCCATTGCATTTAAGTTGTGCACACCAAACGACTTATTGTAGGTAAGATAGTTCTCGAACTGCCACGAATTAAACCTGTTGTTGTTAACTACTGCATTTCCGTTGGAAGAAATGTATTGCAAATCCCTTCCGTTATAGTTATCCAGTCGCTGGTTAATAACATTGGTACCCAGTGTTGACCGAAGCTCAAGCCCTTCAGCAAGCTTAATATTAGCATACATATTTCCCAGCAAGGTTTGGGTACGCAGGTAATAAGACCGTTCTTCGATCACCCTTAACGGACTGTCTCCTCCTTCCATGCCCGGGTAATCCCTGTTGCGTCCCCAGGCCCCGTCAGCATATTTAACCGGTATAAACGGAAGCGCTTCCAGTACTTGCCGCATGACCGTGATACCTCCTCCTCCTAAAATATCTATCTGCCGGTCTGTTTGATCAGTGTATCCCATATTTCCTCCTACTTTCAACCAGCTTTTAATCTCGGAATCGAATACAAAACGGGCAGCGTATCTCTTGATCCAGGATCCTGTTACAATACCATTTTCATTACGATAATTGAGGAACCCGCCATAACTGCCTTTTTCATTACCGCCTGTAAGCCCCAACTGATGGTTCTGGGTAAATGCTTTCCTGAAAGTTTCTTTCTGCCAGTCAGTTTCATACAAATTGTTCCCGTTAGCGTCAAACAATAACGGATCATTTCTTTTTGTTCTTGGGTCTACATACTTTCCATCTGCCCAGCCCTGGGGATCAAACTTCTGGGCATTGGCATAAGCAATATCTTCTACCTCAAAGAATTCCTTTGAATTCAGTACTGCCAGTTTTTTAGGAGCTACCCCAACGCTGAAGTCACCGTCGTAAGAAAGCCTTCCACCTCCGGTAGAACCTCTTTTGGTAGTTACCAGTATTACACCATTGGCACCACGGGCACCATATATGGCAGTAGAGGAAGCATCTTTTAATACCTCGATGGACTGGATATCGTTCGGGTTGAGGTAATCAATAGGCGTACTACCGTTTTGCAAACCGGCGGAATTTAATATCACCCCGTCTATTACATATAGGGGATCGTTGGCAACACTGATAGAGGTAGCTCCCCTAATCCGGATATTGGCGCGGCCGCCCGGACGTCCGGAATTGGACGATACGTTCACACCGGTTACCCGTCCTGACAGGTTCTGGTTCAACGAAGCCGCAGGACGCTCCTGCAGCGACTCACTCCTTACCGTTCCAACGGCACCTGTTAAGTCTGATTTTTTTCTTGTACCATACCCTACAACCACCACATCTTCAAGCTCTCCCATCCCGGATTCAACCAGCTGTATATTCAGCTCTGTAAGACCTTTTATCGCTACTTCCTGTGTAGCAAAACCAACAAAGCTTACCACCAGTGTACCGTTTTCGGAGGCGTTGATGGCAAATCTGCCATCAGCGTCTGTGGTAGTTCCGTTAGTAGTGCCTTTAACGGTAATGGATACTCCTTCCAGTGGCTCTCCCGTGGTAGAAGTTACCCTTCCCCTTATATCTGCTGCATTTTCAACAGCAGACTTCTCTTTGTCTTTTTCATTTTTGTTTCCTGCATATGCAAGTTGGCTGCATGTAAAAAATAACAACAGCAGTAACCCTGTCAACATTTTTTTATGGTGTGAATTTGCTGTCCGGAATTTGCTGCGGGAAAATATTTTCAAAAGAAATCCCTTTTGCATAATGAATGTTTTGTGTAAATAAAATAATGAATGGAAAACGTATTTCAGGAGCGACCTTAGGGTCCATTGATATTATTCATAAGCAACCAGTTTAAAATGAATAAAAAAGTTCTTTCGGTCTATGGGAAACAATGAACTGCCCCTCCCAGTAGGAGTTATAACTGACCTGCCATAAAAAATAAAAAGTGGTAATTACGTGGACCGGAAATACGGTGTAAAAGATAAATGGTTCATACAGCTTCGTTTTGGTATAAAAGATACTTAAGGCACTAAAAGTAAATACTATATATAGTATAACCATCCTGCACCTACACGATTGATCTTTCTGCCGGCTGGGTGTATCTGCGATGAAAACAAGGCCTGCATTGATTTTCAGCAGTGGCAATATGACAACAATTGTATATTACCCGACCAATTTATGTTTATTTAAAATATTAAGAAGTGAAGATAAGGTAAGTCCTGATCCCCTTACCTTATATCAAGTTCCTTTCCGGCATCCGGCTATTGTTTTGCTTTAGCCAAAAATGGGCTATTTTTGGTGCCAAATATTCCCCTGTTGGTATGAAAAATGCGCTGCTGTTCCTTGTTTTTTCCCTGTGGTTCGCAGGTGTACATGCTCAAGTATGTCCGCAGCCCTTTAAAGTTGTTGTACTGGGTTCCTCTACCTCTGTAGGAACGGGCGCTTCTCCTACCTCCAACTCTTATGTCGCATTGTTACGCAGCTACCTGCAAACTTTTGTAAATGCCGGTTGCCAGGTCATAAACCTGGCGGTGGGTGCGACCACTACCTATAACATACAGCCCAGCTCCTTCACCCCTCCTTCCCCTTTTACAGTAGATCCTGCCAAAAATATTGAGGCGGCAGTTGCCCAGGATCCGGATGCGATCCTTATAAACTTTCCCTCTAATGACGCAGCGAATAGTATCCCTATAGAAACCCAGAAAGCCAATTTTACCAGGGTGGTAGATTATGCCACAGATCACAATGTCCCCGTCTGGATCACCTCTACCCAGCCCAGGAATTTTTCCTCGGAGGCACAAAGAAACATGCTGATGGAAATGCGGGACTGGCTCCAGGTAACTTTCGGCGATAAGTATATCGATTTCTGGACCGGCCTGGCACAACCGGACGGTAGGATAGAACCTGCATATAACTCCGGCGACGGTATACACCTGAATAACGCGGGACATGCCATTCTCTTCGACAGGGTGAAAAACAGCAGCCTGATCACCGAAGTGTGCGACCGGGTATTGCCCATCACCTTTTCGGATTTCAAACTGAAAGCAGAATATGAGAACGTATTGCTGACCTGGGATGCAAGCCACCTGGAACCGGCAACATTTGTAATTCAATACAGCAAAAGCGGCACCAGCGAGTGGACAAATGCGGGAGAAGTAAATGTTAACCCGAACGGGCAAAGCGCCGGCTCTTTTTCCTATTTGCATTCCAATGCGGTATCCATCAGCACCGTTTTGTTTTACCGGATCGCGGCAGTTCACCTAAATGGTAACACGATCTATAGCGATACACAGCGGATACAACTGGAAACGCCCAAAATACCTTACACGGTTCATGGCGCCAATAACCAGATCATTATACGCAGGAGAACAACAAAAAACCTGCATTATATACTCTACGACATCACTGGTAAAATAATAGAAAAAAACACCTTGTCATCCGATCTGAAGATCATTCCCATAGTTTCCGGAGGTATTTACATTCTGAAGATAAAGGATGAGAGCGGCAGGGATTGGGTAAAAAAGGTTTCCTTGTAATTATCCACATTCGGTGGGGGTATGTTTTTTTGTACGCAATAAAAAAACTGTAACTTTGCACGACCTCAGAGCAATTTTTCAATTAGTTTAATTAAGGTCAATTTTTTACTGCTTTGCGCTATGCGGAAAGTTGGTATATTTTTTTTATAATTTATTTGAAAACATGGCCAAGTACATTTTTGTTACCGGTGGCGTAACATCTTCTTTGGGAAAGGGAATCATATCTGCATCGTTGGCAAAGCTGCTGCAGGCGCGTGGTTTAAAGGTCACCATACAAAAATTTGACCCCTATATCAACATAGATCCCGGAACGTTAAACCCGTATGAACATGGGGAATGTTATGTTACGGAAGACGGCGCCGAAACAGATCTTGATCTCGGGCACTATGAAAGGTTTTTAAATATTTACACTTCTCAATCGAATAATGTAACCACAGGCCGCATTTATCAGACTGTTATCAATAAAGAGAGAGAAGGCGCCTACCTTGGCAAAACAGTTCAGGTGATCCCGCATATCACAGATGAGATAAAGCGGCAGATGCTGCTGCTGGGAAAAAAGGGCTACGACATCGTAATTACTGAATTGGGCGGTACGGTAGGCGATATAGAAAGCCTTCCGTTCATCGAGGCTGTGCGCCAGTTGCAATGGGAATTACCGGAAGAAGACTGCCTGATCATCCATCTTACGTTGGTACCATACCTGAAAGCGGCCAAGGAATTAAAGACCAAACCAACCCAGCACAGTGTAAAACTGTTAAGCCAGGAGGGTGTAAATCCTGATATCATCGTTTGCAGAACGGAAAGGTCCCTCACACCGGAGCTAAGGCGAAAAATTGCCCTGTTCTGTAACGTAAAGCCCGACGCGGTGATCGAAGCTGCCGATGCTTCCACTATCTATGAAGTTCCCCTGATGATGATGCGGGAAAAGCTGGACCTGATCTGTCTTAAAAAGCTGAACATCACGAACTATAAGGAGCCGGAACTGGCAAAATGGAAAGAGTTCCTGGATAAATTGAAATATCCCAAAGGCAAGGTAAATATCGGGCTGATCGGAAAATATATCGAGCTGCAGGATGCTTACAAATCGATTCTTGAGGCCTTTATTCACGCGGGCGCCATAAATGAATGCAGCGTGAATGTAGTAAATATCCACAGCGAGTTCATCAGCCAGGAAAATGTAGCGGAAAAGCTGAGCTCGCTGGACGGGCTGCTGGTGGCGCCTGGTTTTGGTGTAAGGGGTATTGAGGGGAAAATTATAGCAGTGAAACATGCCAGGGAAAACGGGCTGCCCTTTTTCGGTATTTGCCTGGGTATGCAGATGTCCGTCATAGAATTTGCGCGGAATGTTCTTAACCTGAAAGATGCCCATTCTACAGAAATGGAAGCTAATACCCCCTACCCCGTCATAGACCTGATGGAAGATCAGAAAGAGGTCACCAATAAGGGAGGAACCATGCGGCTGGGCTCTTATCCCTGTACACTGAAACCCGGTACACTGGCACAAAAGATATACGGTACAGAACATATTACCGAAAGGCACAGACACCGCTGGGAATTCAATAATAACTACCTGGAGTTGTTCGAATCAAAGGGTATGACAGCCAGCGGGAGGAACCCGGAAAATGGACTGGTGGAAATTGTTGAGTTAACTAACCACCCTTTCTTTGTTGGCGTACAATACCACCCGGAACTTAAGAGTACGGTAGAGAGCCCGCATCCTTTGTTTGTTGCCTTTATCAACGCCGCCAGACATTATGCAGATGAAAAAAACATAAAACCGCATACAACCGTGCAAAGTGAGTCGCTACAGGCGTGATCTTATCCGTTTTTCATTTGAAACTATATCTCCTATTAAACCAAAAGTTTAGTCAAAGGTATTACCTTTGCCCACTCAAATTTTAAGGAAAAATGCAGTTTGACAAGAATGCTGTTATCGGGTTTGCCCTGCTTGGATTGATGTTCATGGGATTTTTTTATTTTACAAGGCAGGGGCAAACAGACCTGGAAAAAGAACAAAAACGTATACAGGACTCCATAGCGCTTACACAACCTAAAATAGACAGTAACCTGGTTCGCCGCGATTCCATGCACAGGGAAACCAGGGAAAGGATAGCCTCCGCCGGCCAGTTTAATGCGGATGGGGAAGAAAAAGAAGCAGTACTGGAAAACGAAGTGCTGAGAATCGTTTTCTCCAATAGGGGCGGACAACCCAGGCAGGTGGCGTTGAAGCAATACAACTCGATTGACAGCCAGGCTGTTAAGCTGGTTGAAGGTAACTTTGACAAGATCACTTACCCCATCAACACTTCTTCTAACAGGGCTATCCAGGTAAACGACCTGTATTTTGAAGGCGGAGAAATAAAAACCGTGGAAAACGGACAGTCAATTTCATATACCCTGACTGATTCATCCGGTCAAAGCATCACCCATACATATACCATCAAAAAAGATGATTATATGCTGGATTGGGTAATAGATGTTTCCGGCGCCAATACCCTTTTTACGCAAAACAGCATGAACCTGACCTGGCAAAACCAGCTTTGGCAGCATGAAAAAGATATTGTAACGGAAAAAAGAGAGACCCAGATCGGTTACTGGACAAAAGACGACTATGATTATTTTACACTTGGTCGTTCCTACAGCGAACAGTTCAATGCCCCGGTAAAATGGCTAAGCCTGAAGCAGAAATTCTTTAATTCCACTCTTATCGCGAAAAACGGGTTTGCTTCCGGTAGCGTTAATTGCACGGAAGAGCAGGACAGCACAGGCCTGATAACAGCAGCCACGGCAAACCTGAAAATAAACCTGCCTGCGGATAACAGTGTTTCCGTGCCTATGCAGATCTATTACGGGCCTAATGATTATAAGATCCTGAAAAATTACGATATAGGACTTCAAAATGTGATCAATCTCGGACAGGGCATTTATGCCTTTGTAAAATATATCAACAAGTGGCTGATCATGCCTGTGTTTGATTTCTTCACGAAGTTCTTCAGCAACTATGGCGTTGTGATTGCCCTGCTTACCATATTCATCAGGTTGTTAACATCGCCGCTTGTATACAGCAGTTACCTCAGCGGCGCAAAAATGAAAGCTTTGCGTCCTGAACTGGATGTATTGAAGGCCAAGCTCAAAGATGATCAGCAGGCTTATGCCATGGAGCAGATGAAGCTGTTCAGGAGTGCCGGTGTTAACCCATTGGGCGGATGTATACCCGCGCTGCTGCAAATACCGATCTTTTTCTCATTGTATAGCTTTTTTAACGCATCCATCGATCTCAGGGGAAAAGACTTTTTATGGGCGACAGATCTTTCATCATACGACTCTATCCTGGATTTTGGCTTCAACATACCTTTTTATGGCAGCCACATCAGCTTATTTACCCTGCTGGCCACCGTTACCAGCTTGCTGATATCCATATACAGCATGGCGCAAACACCCACCCAGGATAACCCGATGCTGAAATATATGCCCTATATATTCCCGGTAATGCTACTGGGTATCTTCAACAGCCTGCCGGCCGCATTGACCTGGTATTATACTGTGTCCAATCTTATCACACTGGTACTCCAGTATATTATCCAGAATTTTATTATCGATCATGATAAGATTCTGGCCAAGCTGCAGGAAAACAAGAAAAAGCCCAAGACCAAAAGCAAATGGCAGGAACGGCTGGAACAGATGCAGGAAACCCAGAAGAAACTGCAGGATATGAAAAGCAAACAGCAACAAAAAGGGAAATAAGCCGTTTGAAGAGAAAATGACCGTCATATTTACCAGGTGTCAATACAACCTTCTTCGGTTATTTTCTATCTTTATTAAAAAAGAAGAATGTTTAGAGCAGCTCTGACCCTCCTGTTACTACCCGTCCTTTTGCAGGTACAGGCGCAAAAAGTATTGTCGGAAGGCACGATTGTATATTTTACTACCGTACAAACCGGAAGTAAAGAACCCCAGCTGGCGGATATGTTTGACGGTGTTACTACTACTATTTACCTGAAAAGCAACCAGAGCCGCACAGAGATGGTCACCCCCCTTGGTACCACCGTTACCCTGCAAAA
>Ga0222429_100889_pt1 | contig 10856 bp, 6 predicted proteins | sample 1B50Ametagenome_FD_182475 | JGI IMG/M metagenome (GOLD analysis project Ga0222429, IMG submission 182475) | Enriched microbial communities from leaf-cutter ant dump, University of Wisconsin, Madison, United States - 1B50A (version 2) | ecosystem: Environmental > Terrestrial > Nest > Insects nest >...
GACATCAATTTTGGCGCTGAGCTGTATGAAAAGAAAGGCATAAAATATTTTACCAACCCCGCTTATGAAAGCAAAAGCATTTACTGGAAGATGGGTTTCCGGGCGGGTAAAGAAGTGGTGGAACCGGCAAGGGCCTTTGTTCAGGAATGGATGCAATCCATACAATAATGCAACCAGGTTCATACAGCTATTTCTACGGTTCATACCATGATTAAGCAGCTTAACGCCTGGGGATATCCGTAAAAGTATATTTTCTGCGATATTTGGATCATGCAGCCCGATTCTCAAAACAGAACAACCTTTCTGCTGATGGCAGTATTACTCCCGCCTACGCTGGTGATAATCACTTATTTTATCCTGGGTAACATATATTTTTCCAGCCTCACAACTTTCGGTTCAGCTTCCGCAGTGGCGTTTCTTATCCTGTTCGGGATATGGATCTTGCAGGGCAGGCTGGGATGGAAGATGCTGCAGATATACCCTTCGCACCGCGACACGGTGAAGAGGGTACTGCTCTTTTCCAGCCTGAACCTGCTCATTGTACTATTGAGCATTACTTTAATATGCTGGGTGTTCGACCTGCTGAATATACTGGATTATCGGTTTACGGTTAAAACCTGGTTAAGGGGCCTTATGGCAGGAGCGATATGCACTATAGTTAACCAGGCCGTGTATGAAACCGAGGCTTCTTATCGCCGGATCAAAGTCTCGCAGCTGGAGGCGGAGCAGCTGAAAAAAGTACAACTGCAAACGCAGTTTGATTCTTTGAAGGAGCAGGTGAACCCGCATTTTTTATTCAACAGTTTAAATTCCTTATCCTCCCTGATTGCTACCAACCCCGACAAAGCCGAAGCGTTCGTGGAAGAAATGAGCCAGGTATACCGGTACCTGCTGCGCAGCAATGAAGAGCAGCTAACTACCCTGCAAAAGGAAATAGATTTTATTGAATCTTACAACATGTTGCTGCAAACCCGCTTCGGCAGAGGGTTCCAGCCGGTATTACAAATAGAGGAGGAAATGAAGGAGTGGCTGCTGCCACCAATGACATTACAGCTACTGATAGAAAACGCAGTAAAGCATAATATTGTTGACCCGGACACACCGCTGGTGGTGCAGTTATATACGCAGGGTGAAAAGCTGGTGGTGAGCAATAACCTGCAAAAGAAAAACAAGGCGGTGGTTTCAAACAAAGTAGGGTTGAGCAATATTATATCAAAATACAAACTGCTGAACTACCCTGAAGTGGAAATTAAAGAAACAGACACTGAATTTATGGTGGTTTTACCATTGATCAAAAGCACCTGATAATGCTATGGAAGTATTAATTATTGAAGACGAACAACTGGGCGCTGAAAAGCTTGCACGGCTGCTTACATCTATCGACAGTTCTATAGAAATTGTAGGTAATACACGCAGCATTAAATCTTCGGTAGAATGGTTGTTGCAGCATAAGCACCCCGATATTATTTTGATGGATATTGAACTGACAGACGGGCAGAGCTTTGAAATATTTAATCATGTCGCTATAAAAAGCATGGTCATCTTTACCACTTCTTATGATGAATATGCATTGCAGGCTTTTAAAGTAAACAGCGTTGATTACCTCTTAAAACCCATTAAGAAAGAGGAGCTGAAAAATGCACTGGATAAATACCAGCAGTGGCAGCAAAAATTTTCCTCTTCTGCCCTGAATGTTGAGCAGCTCATCCAGGAACTGAGACAGCAGCAGCCCAAAACATGGCGCTCCCGGTTTTTAGTAAAGCAGGGGCAAAAGCTGTTGTCTGTTGAAACCCGTGACATCGCTTATTTTTATGCTGATGGGCGGCTGAGCTATTTTGTTACATGGAACAAACAAAAGTATATCGTAGATTATACCATTGAAGACCTGGAGCAAATGTTGGATCCCCAACAATTTTACCGCGCCAACCGCGGCTTCATCCTGCACATTAAATCTATTGCACAAATCCATAATTATTTTAATGGAAAGCTGAAGCTGGAATTGCAGCCGCATATGGATAAGGAAGTGTTGATAAGCCGGGAAAAAGCCACAGAGTTTAAAGAATGGATGGGAAAATAAGCCGAGCTTTATTGCCTGTACGTACCCGGTTTGTAAGATATATATTAAAATATCACCAATTAAGCTCAACACCTGGTAGTTTCTGATTTTCGATTCCGTTCAGGAACCGGCGTGTTCGCGCACAATGTAACGCACTGCTTGCTTTTGCTTTCCTTTATTGCTGTTATTTTTGCATGATAGTAACTTCTGTTTTTACTCACCTGCAAGGAGCCATATTATATTTTTAAACATACGTTCTATTATCCACAGGTTATTCATATTTACGGGCTGCGGGGACTGCTGTGCATAACTCGTTAACAATAATGGGCTTCGGGAAATATCCTTAACCTAAATTGCCCGTTGTTTGAGTTATTTCCGTCTTAATAAAATTTAGAAAGTGCGATTAAAGAGTTTAGAAATCAAGGGATTTAAGAGTTTCGCCGACAAAACCGTTATCAATTTCGACGAAGGCATTACCGGTATCATCGGACCCAATGGCTGCGGGAAGAGTAATATCATCGACTCCATCCGATGGGTGATCGGGGAGCACAAGATCAGCAACCTTCGCAGTGAAAACCTGGAAAGCCTGGTATTCAACGGGTCTAAAACCCGCAGTTCCAGCGGACTGGCAGAAGTAAGCTTAACGTTTGAGAACACCCGCAACCTGTTGCCAACGGAATTCAGCACCGTTACCATCACCCGCAAATTCTATAAAAGCGGCGAAAGCGAGTACCGTCTCAACGATGTGAGCTGCCGCCTGAAAGATATCCATAACCTGTTCATGGATACAGGCGTTAGCACAGATAGCTATGCCATCATTGAGCTGGGCATGGTGGATGATATCATCAAAGACAAGGATAACAGCCGCCGCCGTATGCTGGAGCAGGCCGCCGGCATCACCATATATAAAACCCGTAAAAGGGAAGCCAAGCTGAAGCTGGATGCTACCGAACAGGACCTGGCCCGTATTGAGGACCTCCTGTTCGAGATCAACAACCAGTTGAAAAGCCTTGAGAGCCAGGCGAAAAAAGCAGAAAAATACTACGAGATCAAAAAAGAATACCGCGAGCTGAGTGTGGAGTTGGCAAAAGCCGCGCTGGAAGGTTTTAACATCACTTATAAAGACCTGAACGAGCAGCAGCAACTGGAAGTGGATAAGCGGCTGGAGCTGGAAGCCACCATCGCTACCGCAGAAGCGGCGATTGAGCAGGAAAAAGTAGGCTTTATAGAAGAAGAAAAAAGACTGCAGCAAATGCAGCATGCCTTCAACGACCTGCTTGACACAGTACGTAATAAAGAAAGTGAAAAAAGCCTCGGCGAACAGCGCCTGCAATACCTGCATGAAAGAGAGCAGAGCCTGAGGGATTTTTTACAGAAATCAGAAGGACAACTGAAAGGGCTGGAAGAAAGCATCGGTTTTACCGGTGAGCAGATCAAAGATGAAGAGCTGAAGCTGGAAGAGTTTAAAGAAAAGCTGGAAACGCTGAAAGAAGGTGTGGAGCAAAAACGCAGCATCTTCGATGAAAAGCGCTCTTTTATCGATATCCTGCGCCGCGACAACCAGGCGCTGCAACGGCAACAATTCGATGCAGAAAAAAAAGTAGCGGTAGCCGATACTTCCATCCAGAATATACAGCGTGCTATTCTGCAGGGAGAGGAAGAGCAGACCCACCGCAAGCAACAGGTAACGCTGCTCGAAAGAGAAAAAGAAGAAAGAGAAGCTGACCTGGAGAACAAAAGAACCGATCTGCAGGAACTGCAGGAGCAGCACGAGTACGCCAAGCAGCAGATACTGGAAACACAGGCGGTGGTGGAAAAATTACGCACCGGGCTGGCGGACGAAAACCGCAAGCTGGATGCCCGCAGAAACGAGCACGCGCTGCTGAAAAGCCTGATCGACTCCATGGAAGGTTACCCCGAAAGTGTAAAATTCCTGCACAATAATCCTAACTGGAATCATGCCGCCCCCATTCTGTCGGATATCATTTATGTAAAAGAAGAATACCGGGCGGCGGTAGAGAACGTACTGGAACCCTACCTGAACTACTATGTGGTAAATGACCTCGAGGAAGGACTGAAAGCAGTACACCTGCTCGATGCCCATCAAAAAGGAAAAGCCAATTTCTTCCTGCTGGACCGGGTGAACAATTTTGCAGATACACAACATCATCAGCCAGACGGCACCGTAGCCGCCATGAGCGTGATTGAAGTGGACAATGCCTATCGCAAGCTGGCAGAATATTTATTAAGCAACGTATACATTGCCGAGAACGAGGAAGCCCTGCACAACAGCAATGGCGCGATCATCCTGGAGAAACATGGTAAATACGTAAAAGGTAAATACGCGCTGACCGGTGGTTCGGTAGGACTGTTTGAAGGAAAGAAGATCGGGCGTGCCAAGAACCTGGAAAAATTGCAGGAAGAGATCCAGCAGCAGGAGCATAAGGTAAATGAGCTGAAAGCTGCTATCCAGGCGAAACACAACGAGGTAATAGGCTACAATGCACAACTGAAGGAGCAGGCGATCCGCAAAACACAGGATGAGATCAACCAGGTGACCAACCAGGTATTCGCCCTGCAGAACAAAATAGAAAACTTCCTGTTCCAGGAAGAATCCGGATCAAAAAAACTGGAAGAGCTGCGTGGTCAGCTGCAGGATAACCAGGACAGTATTTCTGATGTACGGGAGGAATTGGAAAAGCTGAATACCCAGGTGCAGGACCTGCTGGATAAATTACAAGCTTCAGAACAGGAATACAGCCTGGCGGAGCAGGAATATAATTTTGCCAACGCTGCTTTCAACGACAGTAACCTACAGTTCACAAGGTTGCAAAGCAAGATCAATGCGCTGAAACAGGAGCACGATTTCAAGAGCAGTCAGTACCAGGAACTGCAGGTGCAGGTGGAAAGCAGCACCAAACAGCTGGATGAAGCTGCAGGGAACATACGGCAGACAAAAGAGGATCTTGAAAAAGCAGGCGCCGACCTGATCGGGTTGTTACGCAGCAAAGATGAGGAAGAGCGTAAGCTGAATGAGGCAGATCAATCGTACTATAACCGCAGGAACGCTTTGCAGGAAAAAGAATCAGCGCTGAGGCTGCAACAGAAATCGAAAGAGCAGCTTGACCAGGTATTGAATGAGATCAAAGACAAGCTCAGCGAACTGAAGCTGCAACTGACGGGTATGAAGGAAAGGCTGAGCGCGGAATTCCGCGTAGACCTGGACGCCATTATTGATGAGCCCCGCACCACAGATACACCACTGGAAGACCTGCAGGCATCTTGTGACCGTATGAAAAAACGGCTGGAAAATATGGGGGAGGTGAACCCGACTGCCATCGAAGCCTTCCAGGAAATGAAGAAGCGGTACGAGTTCATCCTGGAACAGAAAAATGACCTGGTAACAGCAAAGGATAGCCTGATGCAAACCATCCAGGAAGTGGAAACCACTGCCAACCAGAAGTTCCTGGAAACATTTAACGCAGTAAGGGAAAACTTCCAGAAAGTATTTAAGGCGCTGTTCACGGAAGAAGATACGGCAGATGTATTATTAGAAAATCCGGAAAACCTGGCCGAAACCGGTATTGACATTGTAGCAAAACCCAAAGGCAAACGCCCGTCTTCCATCACACAGTTAAGTGGTGGTGAAAAAACGCTCACGGCTACTGCCCTGCTGTTTGCCATTTACCTGATCAAGCCGGCGCCGTTCTGTATACTGGATGAGGTGGATGCGCCGCTGGATGATGCCAACGTGGGTAAATTCACGAAGATGATCCGCCAGTTCAGCGAAAATTCCCAGTTCATCATTGTTACCCACAACAAAATGACCATGTCCACGGTAGACATCATATATGGTGTGACCATGCAGGAGCCCGGCGTCAGCAAGCTGGTACCCGTTGATTTCCGGGGATTGAATAATAATTAATACTTCTGTACAAAACCTATAGGGTTGCGCTATCCGAATGTCTCTGACTTCGGATAGCCTATGTTCCCCGCCGTCTCCAACGACTGTCCGAACTCTACGCAGGTCGGCAACCCCTGCAAATCTCCGCTTCGTACACTGTTATGGGAGCATTACAACGGGAGTGCTTTACCGCATGGATAACCTTTCTCCAAAAGATGAGCATCGTGGCGTGCAGTGACGATCTGCAAACACGATCCGAATGTCTCCCACTTCGGATAAATTATGTTCTCTTCCGTCTCCGGCGGCATCAAACGTCCCGTTCCCCTGTTAAGGAATGTACTCAAAATCTATAGTGTATCGCTGACCGGTAAAGCAATATGGTGGGTCATAGGGCCGTAACGCAACTCCATGTATTGACGTTGCACAACCCAAAAAAATGAATATAACTGAATAGATTCCATTCAGTATGCAGCACATTACACCATCGTGTTACTTTGTTAATATAACCGGTCAAAATTTTAACGCCAATAGGTAACACGTTTTTCTCCTTTTTGCTATTCCGTTATTTACAGGAAATTATCTTTGCCCTCATCCTTTACCAACAATTCAACTGCGCATGAACAAACAATTACTCTGTTTTTTTACATCCCTGGTTTTTCACGTAACCGTATCGGCGCAGGAAGAGCAGCGTGCAGACTCCACCAAAGTGATCACCCTGGATGAGCTGACCATACGTAATAAATACTACAAAAAATATAATATCAGTAAAATTTCCTCCGACCTGAGATTACAATCCGCCCTGATCGAAACGCCGCAGAATATCCAGATCATCAGTGCGGAAGTGCTGAAAGACCAGGTGGTGTACAACATCAATGAAAGTGTTACCCGCAATGTGAGCGGCACCATGCGGGAAGAATTACATAACGGTGTTTCACCGGATATCTACTCCCGCGGCGGGTATATCAACGCACAGAGAAATGGTGTGGACCTGCGGCCATTGGTAAAAGGGCCGCTGGGAGATGACGCCGCCATTATTGAAAATATTGAGTTTATAAAAGGACCGTCAGGCTTTATGAATGCCATCAGCGATCCCGCCGGTTCCTATAATATCATTACCAAGAAGCCTACAGGTGTAAAACGCAATACGTTTAAAATGATGTACGGCAGCTTCAACTTTATAAGAGCGGAAGCAGATATGGACGGCACGCTGAATGATAAGGGAACATTTCAGTACCGGCTCAACCTGATGGGTATGCATACCAACGGGTTTATGAAATTTGACAACAACGAACGTGTATTAATAGCCCCGTCATTCAAATACCTGGTTAGCGACAAAACATCCGTCACCTTCGAATACATTTATCAGCGGCTCAATTATATGATGCTGAGCGAAGCGCAGATATCACCTTACGGCTATGGCACCCTACCCCGGAATTTTACTTTAACGGATCCGAATATCAAACCCTATAAGGCGAATGATCATAATGCCTATCTTACAATAGCACACGCATTCAACGACAACTGGAGCCTCACCGGCCGGATCAGTAATATCAACAACGCGAGCAGCGGCAATATTTTCTGGGTATATGGAAAAAATGAGACCGACCCGGATATACTCAACCGCTACTATGTATATGATGGTATGGAATACAATGTTTTTTCTACCCAGGCCTACATGCAGGGCCGGTTTAAAACGGGTGCCATACAACATGCTATCCTGGGAGGCATAGACTTTAACCACAAACGGAATAATACCGTTGATACCTGGGAGACTGCTTCCACCATATACCCCCTCAGCATATCCAATCCGCAGTATGGACATGTGGTCAACAATAACGGTATGGGAGGCACATTTGAATCAGAAAATATCATCACCGGCGAAAATAATGTAACCAGGGCGGTGCTGTATTACACTTCCGCACACCTGATGGATGAAATTTCAGTAACTGGGAAGCTGAAGCTGAATGCAGGCTTCCGTGTAACGCAGTCCAACGCCGATTTCAATCAATACGGCAACAAATCGAAAGCGGATGATCTTGTTTTCACACCCCGCCTGGGAGCCAATTACATGATCACACCTTCGATGAGTGTTTATGCGTTGTACGATAATTCTTTTCTGCCGCAGGCGGGTATTGCACATAACGGCGCTGCCCTGAAGCCGCTCACCGGTAAAAGCTACGAAGCAGGGATAAAGAAAGACTGGGATGACGGTGCGTGGAACACTACCCTATCGGTGTTTCAGATCTATCGCAACAGGAGCATCGTACGCGACCCTGCCTCCAACGACATTTACCAAACCGGCGAGAATCGTTCAGAAGGAGTGGAACTGGATGTTCGCGGGCGGATCACAGAGGGACTCAATATAATAGTCAACTATGCATATACCGGGTCCAGGATCACAAAGGATGAGAAAAATCCCGAAATGGTGGGGCGTCCTACGCCTAACCGTATCCGTCATATCCAGAATACCTGGGTGAATTATACATTGCCGGTTCCCAGGGTAAAAGGTATTGCCGTCTCCGCCGGTTACCAGTACCTGGCCGGAAGAGCGGAAAGATTCACCAGCACCAACCCGGAGGTACTAAAGGATATTTTCAGGCTGGATGCCGGTCTTGCCTTTACAAGAAAAAAATACAGCATTAATGTTATTGTGAATAATATCCTCGATAGCCATTTGTATTCTACCGCATGGAACAGGAACGAAATGTATTACTGGGTGCAAATGGCGCCGAGAAATTTCCGGTGTTCCTTAACCTTAAACCTGTAACCCGTGACGAGGTATTTATTCCTGTTTATAACATGCTGCTTTGCCGGATGTGTGTCCGACAAAATACCGGCAAACGGAAAGGAAGCCCTGCAGGTGACGGATGTGCAGGGTAATACGGTAACACTGGATAAACCTGCCGAAAAAATAGTATGCCTGTTCGACCCGATGGTAGACGCCATATACATGCTGCAGGTGCAGCATAAGCTGGTGGGGATCCCTGCGGAAACGTATGCAGACAGAGAACTGTTCACGCCTTACAGCCACATCGATGACCGGGTAAAGAACCGGGCGATCGCGACACCCGGCAGCAATGAAACGGCCAACCTGGAAAGTATTATTGCCCTGAAGCCGGACCTGGTGATTGTTCAGCATATGAACGCGGGCAGCATCCGGTCGTTGCAGCAAATGGGCATAGCCGTTTATCAGGCCTCTTCCGAAAAGTATGAGCATGTATTAAAGGAAATAGAAGACATAGGTTTATTGACCGGCGCCGAAGAGCGGGCAAAGACGATCCGCGACTTTGCTGTGGAATTGTTCACGGAAATGAAAGAAGCGGCAACAGCAGTTCCGGAAGAAAATAAAAAGACCGTATATTTTACGTGGGCCAATGGCCGCATATTTTCAACCACCGGCCGGAACAGCATGATGCATGATTGCCTGGTATTTGCAGGGCTGGAAAATGTATGTACTTCATCCATCGATCAGCCCAACATCAACGCCGAAACATTATTGAGCTGGAACCCGGATATCATAGTCATGTGGAATGACCCGGCGACATTATTTTATAGCAAAAAAGAGCTGGAAGAAATCAACGCGGTCAAGCACAGGCAGATATTTAACCTGATGCCTATGTTTTATTATAACCCGCATACGCTCAAATCACTGTGTGCAGCTGTGCGGATGAAGGGATGGGGTTATGCACAGCCGGAAAGCGAAATGCTGGAAAAAGTAAAAGAGATCATTATTCAATTATATGGCCCGGAAACAGGCAACAAACTAAATACACTATTATGATGCAGGAGATCTCCCGGTACTGGGACAAACAAAGCGCTATCTGGAGCGAAGAAAAAAAAGAAGCCTGGTCGCAGCCCGTAACACAACGCTGGCTGACATATTTTAAGGACCTGCTACCCAAGCTCAAAGGCAATAAGGTGCTGGAAGTAGGAACGGCATCGGGGTATTTTGCCAATATCCTGGCCATGGCCGGTTACGAAGTGGCAGCAGTAGACATCTCACCGGCCATGATCGATGAGGCACGGGCGGTATCTGCTGATCTGAACCTGGCCACTGACTACCGCGTGATGGACGCACAGCAACTGGACTTTGCAGCCAACAGCTTTGACCTGGTTTTTACCCGGCTCATGACCTGGACCACTCCCGATGTGGAAGCCTTCTACCGGGAAGTATACAAAATGCTCAGACCCGGCGGTCTGTTGTTGAATTTTGACGGCGATTTCGGCAACTACACATTCACGCAGGAAGGGCATGAAAAATATCCCGCTGACATTATGGAGCAGGCAAACATCATTAAAAGCAGGCTGGATATTTCGAGGCATAAGCGACCGGAACGGGATATCGCCATATTACAGCAATGCGGCTTTGTGAATGTACAGGCTGATCTCACCACGCAGGCGGGCATTCTGGACCAGGACAGTTCGGACCTGTTCCTCGTGCAGGCTGTTAAACCGGTATCATAACTTATAGCTGCTTGAAAAGAAAACTGGCCTATATCATCTGCTATGCATTGCCGTTACCCGTGCTGCTGTTCTCTTTATTCATAGGGTCTACGGAACAGGCCGGGCTGGGCACTACCGCCACCCTGCTGTACAAAAAGATCTTTTTATACCCGTTCAGCAGCGAAGAGGAGACCGCGTGGCAGGTGGTAAAAAACATCATCTATAATATCCGGCTGCCCCGGGTATTGCTAACCTTCCTGGTAGGTGCCGCCTTATCCGCATCCGGCTCGGTGCTCCAGGGAATTTTCCGGAACCCGCTGGTAGACTCTTATGTGTTGGGAATTTCATCTGGAGCGGCATTGGGAGCGGCCTTAGCCATTACGTACGCATTCCTGCCCGTCAACATAGCGGCTTTTGCAGGTGGCACCCTGGCCGTCATACTTACATATATCG
>Ga0222429_100891_pt1 | contig 10846 bp, 7 predicted proteins | sample 1B50Ametagenome_FD_182475 | JGI IMG/M metagenome (GOLD analysis project Ga0222429, IMG submission 182475) | Enriched microbial communities from leaf-cutter ant dump, University of Wisconsin, Madison, United States - 1B50A (version 2) | ecosystem: Environmental > Terrestrial > Nest > Insects nest >...
TAGCAGCAGGTTGTATTGTGAAGCATCGCCTATCAGTATGCCCCCCAGCAGGTATTTGCCGTCTGCAGACACATTTATTCTCTTGTATATGCCTTTTACGGAATCCTTTAATACGATATTCCGTACGTTTTCTTCATCGGCAAAAGGGTCCCCGAAGCTGGCCACATCCGTGCCTACCAGCTTCAGCCGGGTGCTCATATCAAATCCTGTAAATTCCCTGGCCGGCAATGCAGGTTTTACCATCATGTTATGCAGGTGTGTTACCAGCACTTCCGCCATTTCATAACCGGGTGCCACCAGGCCATATGTCATTTCATTATATAAAGCACATTCACCGATGGCGTATATGGAAGGATCGGTGCTTTGCATAAAATTATTCACCACCACGCCGCTGTTCATACCCGTCTCCAGACCACATTCAATGGCCAGCTCACCACGGGGTCTTATGCCGGCAGAGATGATAAGCATATCCGTTTGTAAGGATGAGCCGTCGGCAAACTGCAAACCGGTTATTTGGTTATTGCCCAGTATTTTGGAAGTATTGGTATTGGTGTGAATGGTAAGTCCTAAACCGGTCAGGGTAGTCAGCAGCATTTCGGATGCCACTTCATCCAGTTGCCGGTGCATTAAACGCGGTGCAAATTCAATGACGTGGGGATTGGAAATGCCCAGGTCTATCAGCGCTTTTGCCGCTTCCAGTCCCAGCAGCCCGCCGCCGATCACCGTTCCTGTTTTTACTTTTGCTGCATACGATTGAATAAGGTAGAGGTCTTCGATGGTCCGGTATAAAAACACACCTTCTTTTTCAATCCCTTCAATACGGGGAACAAAGGCAGACGAACCTGTAGCCAGCACCAGGATGTCGTAATGCTTTACAAAGCCTTTAAAAGTATGTACCAGTTTAGCAGAACGGTTGATCGCCTGTACGGGATCTCCCAGGTGCAGGTCAATGCCGTTTTCCCGGTACCAGGACGAAGAAGCCAGTTCCAGTCCGGTGATGTCTTTTCCTTCAAAAAAGCTGCTGAGGTGTACCCGGTCGTAGGCGGGGTATTGCTCCTCGCCAAAAACGGAGATCTGGATACCGGGAATCTTTTTGGCCACCAGTTTTTCGCAAAACTTATAGCCTACCATGCCATTTCCTACAACTATAATACGCATAAGCTGTTTTTTAGTTTAGTAATGGCAAGCAATCAAATTGTATAATATTATATGTGTTTTTTACAGAACAATTTTGATTAAAAATAGATTATTAATTGAAATTATATTGTAAATATAATAGAATATTTAATAAAAAATATAATTTTATCATTAAAAATATTACATATTATTTTATATAATATAAATATATGGCTAAACTTTCACTTGTAGGAGCCGGTCCGGGAGACCCGGATCTGATCACAATAAAGGCTGTAAAATGCCTGCAGGCAGCCGACGTCGTATTATATGATGCCCTGGCAAACGAGGCCTTATTGCAGCATGCTACAAAAGCGGCATTGAAACAGTTTGTAGGCAAACGATATGGCTGTCATGCGCTCAGCCAGGAGGAGATCAACACTCTTATTACAGCATGCGCCGCAAAATATGCCCATGTGGTTCGCTTAAAGGGGGGCGATCCTTTTATTTTTGGAAGAGCCCAGGAAGAAATAGACATTGCCGTTGCCGCAGGCATGGAGGTGGAGGTGATTCCCGGTATTTCCAGCGCTGTTGCCGTACCGGCCTCACAGATGATACCGCTTACCTGCCGGGGTATCAATGAAAGCTTTTGGGTGGTTACCGGCACTACCCGCACGGGTGATCTTTCCGGTGACATACACCTGGCAGCACAGTCGCAGGCAACGGTGGTGATACTAATGGCAATGAGCAAACTGGAGCGCGTAACCGAAATATTCATGGAATATGGAAAGGGAGAAACGGCTGCCGCTGTCATACAAAACGGTACCCTGCCCGAAGCAAAAATGGTGACCGGTACCGTTAAAGACATTTACTTCAGGGCGCAACATGCACAACTGAATAATCCTGCCATTATTATTATAGGGGAGGTAGTAAAGCTGAACCGGGCAGTGCTGTCGCACCAAATACGGGAATTAACCAACTTTCAGACCTGTCAGGTCTGATGATACCTACAAACTAAATGCCTGTGTCTTCTTATTTCCGTTCTATCTTTATTATCATGAAGAAAGGAAAAGGGAGCTATGATGCAAGCCATACTTTTTTGTACGAACGCTGTATAAAGGACTGGTGGCCTGCTTTGGATGCCGGGCGGCAGATACTGCACTACAAAAAAGGAGAAATCATTTTTAAGGAAGGCGACCCGGTACCAGGCGTATATTTCATGCTGGATGGTGTGGTAAAGGTGCACAAGCGCTGGACGGAGGACAAAGAGCTGATCGTACGTTTTGCCCGGCAGCAGGATATCATCGGTCACCGGGGACTTTCCACTAACAGCAACGTATACCCTGTCAGTGCAACAGTACTTGCTGACTGCACCCTGTGTTTTATTGATATGGCATTGTTCCGGTCAACCTTTGCCGTTAATGACCGTTTTGCTTACGATTTTATGATGTTTATGGCAGATGAGCTGATACTGTCGGAACAACGGATGCGGGACCTGGCACATATGCAGGTAAAAGCACGTATAGCAAAAGCCCTGCTGGCTGTTGAAAAAAAGTTCGGGGTAAACGACCGGGGTTATATTGCTTTTACGCTCAGCCGGCAGGACCTGGCTTCTTATATCGGTACCGCCTATGAAACCCTTTATAAGCTCCTGGCGGAATTCAGCGAAGCCGGGATTATCCGAACAGACGGAAAGGATATTGCGATCATACAGCCGGTAAAGCTGGAAGCCATTGTGGGGGAATGAAAGAAATATTCCCTTCCTTCAGTCACGGTACATTTCAATGCTGTTTGGGAATCGTGGACGTATCCTTCGGTGGGTTCCTGCTGCTGGAAGGATATTGTTCTAACGTTAATACCTGCCCGCTTACCGGCCCGCTTTCATCTGATAAAAAAAATACGGCAGCAGCGGCAATTTCTGCCGGCCAGAGGATTCTCTTCGCCGGGGCATAAATAGGGGGCAGGTCTTTATACCAGTCTTCTGCCAGCCCGTGCGCTCTTTTCCGTATGGTTTCATTTTCCGTCAGCACCCACCCGGGGTTGATCTGGTTCACCCGTACACCTTCTTCCCGGAACAATGTATCACCGAGGTTTTGGGTAAGCGTCATCAAAGCTCCTTTGGATACACTGTAGGCAAACAGGTTGGGCTCGCCGCTATAGGCATTCACAGAACCTATGTTCAGCACATTGCCGCGCTGCTTTTTCAGGTGTGGCAGTGCCGCTTTTATCAATGCAAACGGTGCTATGGTATTGATCTCAATCACCCTCCTCAGGAAATCCTTATCAGTGGTATGCAGGTTAGAAGAAGCTACAATCGCCGCATTGTTGACAACAGCGTCCAGTTTACCGAAACTGTCTATTGCGATATTCACCAGCTTTTCCGGCGTTCCCTCGTTTGTGATGTCTTCAATAAGCAATACGGCATTTTCCCTGCCGAGGGTATGCACCACTTCTTCACCCCATGCTGTTTCCAGTCCGTGTATTATCACTTTTGCACCTTCTTCCACGCAACGTTTGGCAATTGCTTTTCCGATACCGGTACAGCTGCCGGTGACGATGATGACTTTATTTTTTAAACGCATGAGAGAATTTTTGATTGCTGATATATGATTTCTGATTTAGCCTCATCCCCACCACGGCGGGCAAGCTCTTATCTTTCTCCTTTAGAGAAGGACGGTACTATAGAACATTTCCAAACTACACTTCTGCCACATTAGCTATAGAATAAAGCCAAACAATAGTTTCTGCATTCCCACATCATCAATTTCCAAAGAGGGCTTGTGCTTAGACCTCCTCTCCTTTGGAGAGGCCGGGAGAGGCTTTTATTAAACCGGTTTCAGCACGCTTTTCACCACTTCTCCCTTGTGCATTTTTTCAAAGGCGTCGTGCCATTCGGTTACCGGCCATACGCCGCCGATGATGGGTTTTACATCCAGTTGTCCGCTGGCCAGCAACGCGATCACCCTTTCCCAGATCGGCCAATTATGACTGAAGCTGCCCTGCAGTGTTACGTTCTTTTGTACCAGCGGATCCAGGGAAAAATTCAATGGTTGCGGTCCCCAGCCGACTTTGGAAATAGTGCCTTTGGGGCGAACCAGTTGCAAAGCCATTTTCAGGGTAATGCTGGCGCCGGCGGCATCTATTATACAGTCGGCGCCCATGCCATCCCGGGCAGTGGCCCAGGGCAGGGCATCCCCGATGATCGCTTCGCACCCGTATTGTTTGGCTATCTCCAGCCGGTGTTTATCGGCTTCCAATCCTACTACCGCCACTTCAGCGCCGCAGAGCCTTGCCATGGCGGCACACAGGATACCAATGGTGCCGGGTCCCATTACCACCACACGGTCCCCGGGTTTTAGCCTGGTATTTTCCACTACTGCATTAAAGGCGACGCAGCAGGGTTCTGTCAGGCAGGCCTGCTCAAAACCCAGGTTGTCGGGTACTTTATGTAAACACCTTGCCGGTACACGTACATATTTGGTCATAGCGCCATTGACGCCATAGCCAAATCCTTTGCGGTTCGGATCCAGGTTGTACAATCCGCTCCTTGTCATAGGGCTGTCGGGATTGATGACCGCTGCCGTTTCGCTCACCACGCGATCGCCTTCTTTCCAGCCTGCCACGCGGCTGCCGAGCGCAACGATATGGCCGCCGAACTCGTGGCCCAATACCACGGGATAATTGACGGGCCAGCTATGATCTGCCGTCCACTGGTGCAGATCGCTGCCGCATACACCTACATTGGCCACTTCCAGTAATACATCTTCATCGCCGATATCCGGCTTCTCAATTTCCCTGATCTCTACTGAATATTTGTCCGGGGCAAAATTTACAACCGCTGCTGATTTCATATATGGTTTTAAAGTTTCAGTGTCTTAAAAGAGATGATTTTTATTATAAGGAGCCTTAAGTTACAGAAAAATACTAATGGGAGCAGGCAGATTTTTGATAGGCCAGGAGTATAAAGGATATCTGAGAAATTACCTTTGCCCGGAAAGCTGATTCGAAAGTTTTTTTTAACTTAAACGGTTAAAAGATTTGTTATGCAATTATTGTTTTTGATCTTATCTGCCTGGCTGGCAGGAAGTATTGTGCCGGCTAATATTGAGCAAAAAGCTGTTGGTAAATGGAAGGTAACGGTAACCGACGCTCCTGAAGCATATCAGCATTATATCGTAAATATTAAAAAGGCAGGAAACCAGCTGAAGATAGATATCAGGGGAGGAGATGCAGACCTGAAAGACCAGGTGCTGACGGTAAAGGATAATATATTAACCGGCAATGTGTACGTCGGCGAATATGTGACCCTTAGTATTTGGGAGACAAAAAACGGACTGGCAGGAACAGCGCAAACTTCTTCCGGTAAGCTGGCGCTGGTGTTTAAGAAAATGGAGAAGACGAAATAGCGGGAGGTATAAGGAAGACGCTTTTATATTTTGAAGCGTCATGGACTTTCTTTCATTAATAATCTAATCCATAACGGTCATGCGCATACTTTATTTATTTCTTTCGGCTTTGGGTATTGTTTTCAACGCGGGCGCCCAAACGCAAAAACCACCCCTGCATGGAAAGAACTGGATGGCGATCACGGGAAAGCCATTAGCGGCTACTGCCGGTGCAACAATATTTCAGAAAGGTGGTAATGCTGTAGACGCAGCCTGCGCAATGCTGGCTGCCACCTGCACGATGTGGGATGTGCTGAGTTGGGGAGGTGAAACGCAGGCGCTGATATACAATCCTAAAACCGGTAAGGTGATCGGTATCAATGCGCTGGGAGCTGCTCCAACGGGTGCCACCCCGGAATTTTTCAAAAGTAAAGGAATGGATTTTCCACCGGAATACGGCCCGCTGGCGGCTGTAACACCAGGCACGCCGGGCGGCTTGTGTACCATGCTGGCGGAATACGGGACCATGACGCTGAAGGAAGTGCTGGAGCCGGCTATTCAAATGGCGGCAGGATACCCGATAGACGCGCAAACTGCGAATAGCATAGAGCGTGCAAAAAGCCGTATTAAAACATGGCCGTATGCGGCAAAAGTATTTTTACCCCATGCAGGAGAAGAAAGGGAGGCTCCGGAAGCGGGTGAATTATTTGTGCAGCAGGATTTATTGAATACCCTGCAAAAGTTGGTAGAGGCGGAACAGCAGGCCTTGAAGAAAAAGAAAAACCGTAAGGAGGCGATCTATGCTGCCTATGACCGGTTTTATAAAGGAGATATCGCGGATGAGTTTGTGCGTGGCTGCAGGGAGCAGGGCGGACTGATCACCAAACAGGACCTGGCAAACTGGAAGGTATTAGAGGAAGAGCCGATGAAAACAAATTATAAAGGAGTGGATGTATATAAGCTTTCGCAGTGGACACAGGGCCCCATGATGCTGCAGGCGCTCAATATCCTGGAGGGCTTTGACCTGAAATCGATGGGATTTAATTCGGCGGCGTATATCCATACCGTCACCCAGGCTATGCAACTGGCATTTGCCGATCGTGATTTTTATTATGGCGACCCCTACGTGGCCCCGGCAGAGCCGATGCAGGGATTGTTATCCAAAGAATATGCGAAACAAAGAGCGGAACTGATTAACGCCGGCAGGAACCTCGTTAATGTAACTCCGGGAGACCCGTATCCTTTTGAGCAGAAAACGAATCCCTACCTGCATCTTCTGCAACAGCGCAATGCACCGGAAGGCGGACCACAAAGACCAGGCGGCACTACCCCGGCCCATGACGTTGTTGCAAGGAATATAACACCCGGGGATGATGAATATTATGACCGCATGTGGCGGGGTACTACTTCTATTGAAGCTGCAGACGCGGAAGGGTGGGTAGTGTCTGTTACACCCAGTGGTGGCTGGATACCTGCCTGCGTGGCCGGGAATACGGGGATTGGCATGAGCCAGCGTATGCAGAGCTTTGTTTGTGACAGTATGGTAAATCCTTTCAATATCGTAGCACCGGGAAAACGTCCGAGGGTAACGTTGACGCCCACACTGGCTATGAAAAATGGTAAGCCTTTTCTTGCATTTGCTGTGCAGGGAGGTGATACACAGGAACAAAACCTGCTGCAGTTCTTCCTGAATGTAGTAGAATTTGATATGACGGTACAGGAGGCTGTAGAAGCGCCCAATGTAAATACAGACCAGTTGTGGTTGTCGCTGGGCGGAACAAAGATCCAGGAACGTAAGCCTAAAAATAACCAGTTGCTGCTGAACAGCAATACGCTTCCCTATATCCGTAATGAGCTTTCATTGAAAGGGTATAGTCTACATTATGCAGACAGGACTTCGGGACCGGTAAACGCTATTTATTTCGATTGGAAGCATAAAACATTATGGGGTGGCAGCAGTAACCACGGAGAAGATTATGGGATCGCATGGTAGTCCCGGATCCCCGGGAAGCTTTTGTAACGAACTAGTGTCATGTCAGCGATAAAACGACGGATAATATTTCCTGCTGATTTCGCAAATAAGCGCAGAAGGCTTTGATTATCTGCGGAATTCAGCGGAATCTGCGGGAGATCTCAAATGAAAATTCATGTTTGACATGACTCTGGTTGATCATCATTCCGGCTAGTTATCAGCCTCCAAATCGATGGAGAGATGATATGTATCCAGACCCTAATCCGATTGCCGATTATGCCAGGTGACAGTCTATTTAGGACACTGCAAGATACCTCTTATGGCACGGTAATCCATTTGTCTAAAGACAACAGGATGAACTCTTGTAATAAGACGATAGCAAAAAAATTATGTTGTATCCTTATTGATTTTATCCTAACGAACAACAGCAGGTTTTACCTTTTCCATCATCTGCCTTACCGCGGCCATAATGGATGTAACATCGTATCCGGCATCTTTTTGTAATTGCCGCAATGTTCCGTGCTCAATCAGGGTATCGGGTATACCCAGTATTTTTACCTCCGCCTGGTATCCATGCGCTGCCATAAATTCCAGTACAGCGCTTCCAAATCCTCCCATAACGGTACCATCTTCTACCGTAATGATCTTATCGAATTTTTGAAATACTTCGTGGAGAAGCTTTTCATCAATGGGTTTTACAAAGCGCATGTCGTAGTGAGCCGGCTGAATGCCATCCGTTCTCAGGTCGCGGATAGCCGCCGCAGCAAAGTTTCCGGGATGCCCCAGCGATAAAATAGCAATATCCTTACCGTCCTTCAGTTTCCTGCCGGTACCGATCTTAACTTCCTGCATTTCGTTTCTCCATTCGGGCTGCACGCCTTCGCCTCTCGGATACCTGATCACGAAAGGCTGACCGGTAGAAGGCAGTTGTGCTGTATACATCAGGTTACGCAGTTCCGATTCGTTCATGGGGGCGCTTACCACCATATTGGGAATGCACCGCATATATGCAATATCGTATGCCCCGTGATGTGTGGCGCCGTCTTCACCTACCAACCCGGCCCTGTCCAGGCAAAATACTACCGGCAGATTTTGTATGGCCACGTCGTGTATCACCTGGTCATACGCCCGTTGCATGAAGGATGAATATATGTTGCAGAATACCCGCATCCCCTGTGTTGCCAGCCCTGCGCTGAGTGTAACTGCATGCTGTTCGCAAATGCCCACGTCAAATGCACGGTCCGGCATTTTATCCATCATAAATTTGAGCGATGAACCTGACGGCATAGCGGGGGTAATACCCATTATATTTTTGTTTTGCTCTGCCAGCTCCACCAGCGTATGTCCGAAAACATCCTGGTACTTGGGAGGCTGGGGCAGGTCAAAATGTTTTTTGTAGATCTCACCGGTTATTTTGTCGAACAACCCCGGTGCGTGCCACTTGGTCTGATCCTTTTCCGCCAGCGAATAGCCTTTTCCCTTTACGGTCAGCACGTGCAGCAGCTTGGGACCGGGAATGGTCTTTAAGTCCTGCAGCACATCTACCAGCTTGCCCAGGTTGTGCCCGTCTATGGGACCAAAATAGCGGAGGTTCATGGCTTCAAACAGGTTACTGCTTTTGTTTACGAAGCCTTTGATGCTATGTTCCAGCTTGCTGGCCATTTCGCGGGTGAACCGTTTGCCTACCGGCAGCTTTCCGAGGGCATTCCAGATATCATCCTTTAACCTGTTGTATGTTTTAGACGTGGTAATATCAGTCAGGTATTCTCGTAGTCCTCCTACATTGGGATCAATACTCATGCAGTTGTCATTCAGCACGATCAGCATATCTGCATCCGCCACCCCGGCATGGTTCATTCCTTCAAAGGCCAGTCCCGCGGTCATGGCGCCGTCGCCGATCACCGCTACTGATTTGCGGTCTTCTCCTTTATATTTTGCTGCCATGGCCATCCCCAGCGCTGCAGATATGGAGGTAGAAGAGTGGCCCACGCCAAAGCTGTCGTATTCACTTTCCGTTCTTTTAGGAAAACCGCTGAGACCCTCATATTTACGATTGGTATGAAATTCATCCCTGCGCCCTGTAAGTATCTTGTGACCGTATGCCTGGTGACCTACATCCCATACCAACTGGTCGTAAGGGGTGTTGAAAACATAATGCAGGGCAACGGTAAGTTCCACTACGCCCAGGCTGGCGCCAAAATGACCCCCATGTATGCTTACCACATCTATAATATATTGACGGAGTTCTTCACACACCTGCAACAACGCTTCCTTATCCAGCTTTTTCAGGTCATCCGGACTGTTGATCTGTTTCAACAATGAGCCAGGTACTATTTTCATGTAATACAGTTAAAAGATAGGGTACAAAAATAATACATAAAGATCGTTGCCGGTAGTGATTGTTCTTTTTATTTTGTGTTGATAACCAGGTTGTTACGACTCGGGAGCGTACAAATGCTGCCGTTGAACCTGAATTTCTTGCCATTAATACCACTGTTCGTCCTATATTTTGAGTAATTTTCTAGTTTTGAATTATGGAGTTCCGTATATCAAGATATTGGCTGTGCCAGGCGTTGGGTTGGGGCTTTTTTGCACTGATAAATGTTTTTTTGGCCTATACCTACGGCTATGAAATAACATGGAAGATGATCGCGCGGCTGCTGACGATGATGACGATCGGTATCTTGCTGACTCACCTGCTGCGGAGCGTGATCATTCGCCTGAACTGGCTGGTGCCGCCCTATGAAAGGGTTTTTGCCAGGCTGTTCTTTGCTGTGATCGTTACCGGCTTTATTTATTCTTTTCTTTTTCTGGGTTCTCACGAAATGCTGGGCATCAGTGAGCTGGAGCCCAGCGAAAAGAACCCTTTCGTCAACAGTGTGCTGCTCAAAACATTCGACTGCATTTTTGTTTTGATGATCTGGGTGCTGATATACTACCTGTATCATTACTTTCAGAGAAATAAAAAAAGAGAGATCGATACGCTGAAGCTGGAATCGCTGGTAAAGGAACTGGAGTTAAAGACCATTAAAGCACATATCAATCCTCATTTCATTTTTAATTCATTGAACAGCATCCGGGCGCTGGTGGATGAAGACCCGCAGCGGGCCAGAAGCGCTATCACAGAGTTAAGCAACATCCTGCGCAGCAGCCTGCAGGTGGAGAAAATGGAAACAGTGCCGCTAAAGCAGGAGCTGGATATTGTAAAGGACTATCTTGCCCTGGAGCAAATGCGTTTTGAAGAAAGGCTGAAAGTGGATTTTGACATTGATGAAGATACTTTGCAGCAGCCCATCCCGCCGATGATGCTGCAAACCCTCGCAGAGAACGCGATCAAACATGGCATCAGCCAGCAGGTCAGCGGAGGACGGATCGT
>Ga0222429_100893_pt1 | contig 10829 bp, 4 predicted proteins | sample 1B50Ametagenome_FD_182475 | JGI IMG/M metagenome (GOLD analysis project Ga0222429, IMG submission 182475) | Enriched microbial communities from leaf-cutter ant dump, University of Wisconsin, Madison, United States - 1B50A (version 2) | ecosystem: Environmental > Terrestrial > Nest > Insects nest >...
CATTTAATAATGCTGCGGCTGCCGACAGGCTGATCTATGTGAGTCAGTATTCTGCGGGAACTGTCTTCAATGATGATATATTTGTTTCTTCTATAAGCGGGTCGGGTATTTATTTCTGTTCCGGCAATGCCACGGCAACAGCTACGCTGGCTACAGGTAAAACCATAGCTATAGGTCCGGGAGGATTTACATCCGGCACCCTAATGCTGAGGCAGTTTACGCAGTTGGGGAATGCCCCGGTAGACTTACCCATGGCTGCTACCTCCACTATCTTGCGGTTTGGACCTTCTTCCGCGTTTGGTGGTAATGTAACTTCCAGCAGCGCAGACCTGTATTTTACGGGCTGTATATTTTCTGGTACGGTCCATTCAGTTAAAACCGGATCAGGATCTAACGCCAGTAGCGGCAATAATATATTCAATGCCCCCGCTGTCCTTACCAATGCAGGCTCGGGCTACCTGATGATGGGCAATACCAATGCAGATCAGTTTAATGCTGCGGCCACATTTAATAATACAGGTTCTTCCAGCATGTATATTGCACATAATAGCCCCGGCAATATTTTCGGTGGTATAGCAACATTTAACAATGCGCCCAGCGGAAATGGCCAGATCTATGTTAGTACACATAGTACGGGTACCTTGTTCAGCAACAATATTGTTGTGACTTCTATCAATGGAGACGGCGTTTCTTTCTGTTCCGGCAATGCCACCGCCACCGCTACGCTGGCTGCAGGAAGAACCATCAGCATTGGTCCGGGTGGTTTTTCATCCGGTACTTTATTGTTGAAGCAATTTACACAACCCGGATCTACAGCCCAGGCGCTTGCGCTAACGGGTACCGGCAGGCTGGTGGTTGGGCCTTCCTCTTCGTTCGGGGGTACCGTAAGTATCAGCAGCCCCGGCATATTATTCAACGGGACTGTTTTTTCATCCCAGGTATATGCTACCAAAACCGGTAGCTCGAATGATGCAAGCGCCGGTAATAACATATTTAACGGTCCGTTTTTCTTTATTAATGAAGGAACGGGATATTCCCTGTTTACGAATTCATCACCGGATATTTACAATGATCATGTGCGCCTTGAAAAGGCAGGGAGCGGGCTGATCTATCCTAACTATAACCAGGCCGGTACCTATAACGGCAACCTGAGCATATCGTCCGGCACTGTTATTACATTCGGGTCAAATACAGGCACTGCCATATTCAATGGTGCTGGTGCGCAAGCCATATCCGTTTCTCCGGGTACCCCCACACCGGTATTTTCCAGGCTGGACATTCGCAATACCGGTTCTGGTGTTACACTTAATGCTGCTGTCAATGTGTCGAGGACGCTTGCGCTTACATCCGGCTTGCTGCATACCAATGCTACCAATATTGTAACCATGCTGAATAATTCTGCTGTAGCTGCCGGCAATGCATTGTCCGCCAGCTATGTAAACGGACCGATGCGTTACCAGAAATCCAGCTCAGGTACAAGCGTATTGAATTTCCCGGTTGGTAAGCAAGCAGACTGCCGCCCGGTCATACTTACCGTGTCGCATACTAACTCTTCGTTATACACGTATTATGTAGAGCTGCATAATGCCAGCGCCGCCGCATTAGGATATACTTTACCACCGCTGGTAGACTCAGTATCCCGGGTACATTATTATACCATTAACCGGTTAAATGCTTCCGGTGTCAGCCAGCCGGCAACCGGACTCAGCGGTAACCAGACCATTGAGGTATTTTTTGGAGAGAATGACCTGGTTACTAACGGAAATGCTACCACGATCGTGAAGAATACACCGGCTGCTCCCAATGAATGGAGTGATATCGGCGGAGCAGACGCACCCGTATATGATGGTGGACTCAACCTGACGGGTAGTATCAGATCTACTTCCACGCCTGCGGCGTTCAATTCCTTCTCGCATTTTGCCCTGGCTTACCGGGTAATGCATATCCTGGCGGATAATCCGGTAAAGCTGGAAGCGGCAACGGCGGAGAACGGCATTAACCTGAAATGGAAAACAACGGCAGATGAAGGAAAGGCTGTATACACCATCGAACGGAGTCATGACGGCGTACGGTTTGAAGCGATAAATATATTGACAGTAAATGAAACGGGCCGTACCGGGGTAACGTACAACCATACAGATGACAATCCACATAGAGGGCGCAATATTTACCGAATTAAGCGGTTGAGAATGGATGGCAGTTATGCATACTCCAACACTGTTGCTGTTCAGTTCAACGCGCTGGCGAAATTATTGGTTTACCCGAATCCTTCTGCCGGTACGGTTTCCGTAAGGGGATTGCAGGCTGGTAAAGTGTTGGCGGAATGGTATGATATAAGCGGAAGGCTCATACTTACCCAGTCTGAAACGGTGGTGAACGGTATGGCAAAATTGACGACCAACCTTCCTGATGGTATATATGTTCTCCGTTTTAATGACGAAGGCATCTGGAAAGCTGAGCGAATCATCATCCGGAAATAATATTTTCTGCATCGGGCTCCCGGAAAACTGTGGTTTGAAGAGGTGGGAAAGGAATAAGCCGCAGGACAAATGTGCCTGAACTGATATATGCACAAAAGTTCAAATTTTTACCGGCGGGTGTCATCACCCGCCGGTATCAGATGCTGCAGGTGGTGTCTGCCAATGCATATTATGCAAGTTGCTGTTAATCAAATATCTGTAAGATGGTGCATCGCACCGTGAAATATTTGTAGTAATGTAGGATAAAAAAATCTCACGAGCCGCAGCGCAGCGAAATCTTAATTTGTTTTCGTAAACACGGTCTTCATTTAGCTCCAAACTCCCTGCTAGTTTTCTGTTTTTGCGGAAAAAAGGCATCCGCCTTCGGACGGGCACGGCGCAAAAAGCCGCCGGGGAATAACCTGTCTGCCGTGGTGGATTACCGTAATTCCCTGCCCAGCAAAATGCGGGACTGATTACGCTTTAGTGCTATTGTAACTTCGGCTATATCTCCCTGATATTTTACCCAGGTAAAGGAGACCAGTCACCTTATTGGCTTTACATGTCACGACTCAATGATTGAGAGCTCCTAATCGGAAACTTAATATGACCGTTAATTTAAGCCCGAAGAGCTTACACGTGAATAGCACCCCAACGAAGTTGGAAGGTAAATGTACCCGGAGCATACGTAATTCCCGGGATTCTTATCAATTTTCCATCTTTCTTATCTTGTTCCGGTAAAACAAAGAAAACAATCTGGACAACGGGCAGTTACCTGCTTCTTTTGGTAGGCGTTTCCCCGGGAGTAAACCGTTAAAAGTCCCATCATGAACTTCAGATGATTATCTTTGCCGTTTTATATCCCTAAAACTTACTTATTCCATTCTCATGGAATTGCATGTTAAAAACGACGAAGATTGCTTCAGGTTACTACAGGAGGGGGACCCTGCAGGTTTGCAATATCTTATCCGCATTTATTTCCCGGTATTGTGCAGGTATGCTATAAGGATATTGAACAGGGACGCTTCTGCGGAAGACCTGGTAGAAGAGGCTATAATAAAGTTGTGGGAACGGAGGGAAGCGTTTACATGTATTGAAGAAGTAAAAGGGTTTTTATATACTTCCATACGTAATAGTTGTATTAATAATATAAGAAGTCGCAAACGAGAACAGGCCCGCTTCCAGGCTTTCGCTCAAATACATGAAGAGGACACGGGCGCCTGCATTGAATCCGAAATAATATACGCTGAAGTGCTGGCTGATCTCCGGAGATCGGTGAATGCGCTGCCTGCCAGAATGAGAAAGGTCTTTATCCTCAGTCATTTTAAGGAAATGAGCAACCAGGAGATAGCCGATCATCTGCATCTTTCCCAACAAACGGTCCGCAATCAAAAAACACGGGCTTTCCGGTTGATCAAACAGTGGTTTAAGCACAGAAGTGCCTTTCTGTGGTCATTTTTTATCCTTCTCTTTTTCTGCAAATAGTTTTTTTTAAGAGGGCATGGTACAAATCGCCGTTTGCGGTGTATTGCAGGTAAAGCCGATGTAGTATGAACGAAAGCGCGATACAAAACGCCTTGCTCATAGCTGGTCTTATAAAAAAATACCGGGAAGACAATATTTCCGAAGAGGAACTGTATGCGTTGTTTCAGTGGCGGGATAGCCATAGCGACAACCGGGCGCTGTTCGATAAATTAATGGATAGCAGGGAATTGGAAAATGACCTGGAGCAGATGGAGGAAGTAGCAGTTGCTTTTTATGAAGAACGCATTTTATCCAGGATCGCAGGTGTGCAGGATATGGCGGTGGTGCCCGATAGGCCGGTAAGAACCTGGCGCTGGTTGGCCGCTGCTGCAGTGGCAGGACTAATACTGGGTGCCTTTTTTTTGTTACCGCTTACGGGAGACAAGGAACAATTTCAGGAAACAGTTGCTCCTGTAGCGGATAAAATTGTGCCGGGCAGCAACAAGGCAATACTTACGCTCACAGATGGCACGCAGGTGGTTTTAGACACGGCTTCGGAAACGATCAATGAAAAGGGAAATATTGCTATTTACAGGCAGAACGGAAAGCTGGTATATGATGCTTCCCATTTTGCTTCATCCGGCGCTGTAATACCGGGTAACACCATTGCTACTCCCCGGGGCGGGCAGTACCAGGTGATATTGCCTGACGGGACGACTGTGTGGCTGAACGCGGCGTCTTCCATCAGTTTTCCGGCGGTGTTTACGGGAGGGGAAAGAAGGGTATCTGTAACCGGGGAAGTATATTTTGAAGTGGCGAAACAATTCTTACCCGGCAGGGAGAATACCCGGCAGCGGATGCCTTTTATCGTGGAAGTATCTTCTCCTGATAATGAACAGGATAAAGTGGAAGTGGTGGTATTAGGAACCCATTTCAATATCAATGCTTACCCTGATGAAGACCTGGTGCGCACTACGCTGGTGGAAGGTGCTGTATCGGTGAATAAAGGAAAGGCGCAGGTGAAAATAATGCCGGGCGAACAGGCTGGCATAGCCGCCGGCAGCTATATATTCAGCTCCAGCCGGCCGGACCTGACGGAAGTGCTGGCATGGAAAAACGGAGTATTCAAGTTTTCGAATACTGATATAACCAGCATCATGCGGCAGATCTCCAGGTGGTACGATGTGGATATACGATATGAGGCAGGGTTGTCTTCTACTTTATTTTCAGGAGGCATCAGCCGGAAAGATGACGTGGATAAACTTTTAGAAATATTGGCCGGGGACGGCAGGGTAAAATTTTCAGTAAACGGAAGAATGATTACAGTTCAACCGTCCAGGTAGTACCTATTTTTTACATAAACCAAAAACCAAACAACTTGCTTATGATCGCTTAATCCATTAATTATCAAACCTCTGGTAGTTCAAAAATATAAGAGAACCCTGCGGTAACAGGGTTCCCGGAACGTTTTGAGCTACTTTGTTATTCGCGCAGAAAAACTATTCGTAAATCAAAACCATTCAAAAGTATGAACCAAAATGCTTATGGCAATGCCTTTATGTCAAAAAGGCATCGCTGGGCGCAAACATTGCTCTATATGAAATTGACAGCGCTGTTTTTGTTAATTGCCTGCCTGCACGTAAGTGCCGAAACCTATTCCCAGAAGGTTTCTATTTCCGGCAAAAATATTTCGCTGAAACAGGTATTTGAGATGGTAAAATCTCAAACCGGGTACGACGCCATATACAATCCCGAACTGCTTAAAAAGACAAAAAAGATTTCTGTTAACATACAAAATACCACCCTGCAGGAGGCGCTGGAATTGTGTTTTTTGAACCAGCCTATCGGTTTTCTGATAAAATATAATACCATTGTACTTACTCCAAAGGCAGCGGAAAAGCAAGCCGCCATTGCTGCAGATCATGCAACCGCAACGGTGGAAATGGTGCAGGTAACAGGAAAAGTGCTTTCCGAAGCCGGCGAGCCTGTTAACGGTGCAAGCGTAGTTGTTAAAGGCACCTCAAAGGGGACTACTACCGATGAAGGAGGCAACTTTACCATAGATGCCGATCCGGGTGATATACTGGAGATAACGCTGGTGGGGCATATTTCGCAGGAAGTAAAAGTAACCAGCGCTACTGACATCACTATAATACTGAAGCAATCAGAAAGTGAACTGGCGCAGGTAGTGGTAATAGGATATGGTACACAAAAGAAGGCCAGCGTTACCGGAGCCGTATCTACTGTCGGACCATCGGATCTGACTGCCGTTACAACTTCTGACTTTAGCAACACGCTTACAGGAAAACTGCCGGGTTTAAGGGTGATGCAGATCGGAGGAGAGCCCGGTACTTATAACAATAGTATCGACATCAGGGGATGGGGCGCCATGCTGGTGGTAGTGGATGGAGTGCCCAGAGATGATTTTCAGAGAATAGATCCCGCAGCTATTGCCAGCGTTACCATTCTGAAAGATGCTTCTGCCGCGGTGTATGGACTGAAAGCCGCAAACGGGGTTATGCTGATCACTACTAAAAAAGGCCAGGCAGGAAAACCGAAAATTTCCTTTAATTCTTCTTATGGCTGGCAAAAGCTTACAGAGTTTCCCAAGCCCATCCGCAATGCTATGGATAACCTCATCCTGAAAAATGAGGCAGCCCTGGTGGCGGGTAATCCTTTGCCTTATCCCGACTGGGAAAAATATACAGGAGAAGATCCTGATTATCCCAATGTGGATTGGTGGGGCCTGACTGTTAGAAATGCTATGCCTATCAACAAGAACAGTGTAACTGTAAGTGGTGGGAGTGAAAAAGTAACCTATTTTTTTACCGTAGGTAACCTGTATCAATCCGGTCTTTATAATACCAAATCAATGGATTATAACCGCTATAATTTTCGTTCTAACGTAACTGCCAAGATCACGAATAATTTAACGGCCAACATTATTCTTGCCGGTATGATAGACGAAAAAAATTCTCCTTACGGCAGCTCTTCTTACGACTTTTTTAAGCAGGTATGGATGCAGCCGGGATATGAGCCGATATACGCGAACAATACGGCTCCGTATTATTATGACGGGCAGGCAGACAGAAATCCGCTGGCTATCATTAATTCGGATCTGACAGGGTACAGGATCAACCAGCTAAAAAATTACCAGACCACTGCTACGCTTACCTACGATATGCCTTTCGTAAAGGGACTCCAGCTACAGGGATTGTTTGCGTATGATATGAACTACGGACATAATAAGATATGGAGGAAAGCCTATAACGAATATAAATATGATGAGGCTAATGACAAGTACCTGCCCACTGTATTGACCAGTCCAACCAACCTGCAGCATACCTTTAATGAAAGGATATATACCCAAACACAATTATCGGTACGCTATAAGAACTCTTTTGGAGCGCATGGCGTAGAAGCGTTGGTATTGGGAGAGGCGCGTAATGGATCAGGAACAGGATTTTTGGCTCAAAGGAACTTCGCGCTATCGGCATTGGACCAGTTGAATGCAGGGCTGAATGATAACCAGGTAGCTTCCGGAACTGACAATGTGGTAGCTTCCAATCAGGCGCTGGTGGGAAGGGTGAACTACGACTTTATGTCAAAATACCTTGCCGAGTTTAGCTTCCGTTACGATGGGTCTTCCCTGTTTCCCAAAGACTCCCGTTGGGGGTTCTTCCCCGGGTTTTCACTGGGATGGAGGATCAGCGAAGAAGCGTTTCTTAGAAATAAAATCAGCTTTTTGGACAACCTTAAGCTGAGGTTCTCACATGGTAAGCTGGGAGACAACTCCGATGCACTGGCATTTGCTGATTTGCAGGGATACCTGTATCCTTCGGGCTCGTATATATTTGATGGAAAGAACCTGGTTGCCGGCTCCTCTATAAAGGGACTGCCCAACCCCAGCCTTACCTGGTATACGGCCACTACCACAAACCTGGGTGTGGACGCCGGCTTATGGAACGGGCTGTTGGATGTTACGGTAGAATTGTTTCAGAGGAAACGCAACGGTCTCCTTGCCCAACGCGCTATTGCTGTTCCACCCATTTTTGGGGCCATCCTGCCGCAGGAAAATCTGAACAGCGACTTGAGCAGGGGCTTTGAAGTAGTGTTGTCGCATACCAACAGGATCAATGATTTTACCTATAATATTTCAACCAACCTTACGTATGCAAGGGCACGCTGGAAACACTATGAAGCTGCTTTACCGGGTAACAGTTACCTGAACTGGAGGAACAGCAATGATAATCGCTGGAAAGGTATCCAATGGGGATACGGTATCGTAGGACAGTTCCAAAACCAGAGAGATATTGACCTGGCACCTGTTCAAAATGCCAATGGACATTCCGAATTATTCCCGGGCGATATCTGGTATGAAGACTGGAACCAGGATGGTATGATCGATGACCTGGACAGGCATCCTATTGCACGCAGCGTGGAACCTGAAATGTTTTACGGGTTAAATTTATCCGGTTCATGGAAAGGAATTTCGCTGAATGTATTTTTCCAGGGCGCCAGCAATTATTCCATGATGCCCACTGAACAATTACAAGGTCCCTTACCCTGGGGAAGGAACTCATCTCAAATGTTCCTGGATCGCTGGCATCATGAAGACCCGATGGATTTTAACAGCCCCTGGGTGCCGGGCAAATATCCTATCAGCCGTGACGGGTTTGGTTACGGACCTAATAAAGAGGCTTCTACTTATTGGTTCCAGGATGTAACCTATCTCCGCTTGAAAAGCGTTGAGCTGGCTTACAGCCTTCCTCAGCGGTGGATCAGCAGGATCAGCTCTCAGCAGGCGAGGATATTTGTGAACGCGTTTAACTTATACACCTGGAAGGGAAAAGACATCACTTTCGATCCCGAACACAGGCTTAACGGAGACGGTGCAGACGGTGGTTATAAATATCCTTTAACGGCTAATTATAACATCGGTATTGATATAACCTTTTAATCAGAAAGAATCATGAATAATACATATAAGGGTGCAATAATATTATTGATAGCAACCTGCTTTACCATGCTGAGCGGTTGTAAAAAAGAGCTGGATAAGGATCCGGTGGATATTTTAACCGAAGAAATCCTGCTTTCGGATCCGGTGGCTTACACTTCTCACGTAGCCTATCTGTATTCGCAGCTGCCATTCAGCAATTCATTCGCAGATATGGGCAGATACCTGTCCTATAAAACAGATGAGCTGGTCAACTGCACACAGGATCAAAATGCCTCGCTTGAGCCGAATACGCAATGGTGGGAAGATGGCTATAAGGTGATCCGTAACCTGAATAACCTGATAGAGAAAGTTCCCGGCTCCAGTCTTTTCCCTACACAGGAGCAGATAAACGAAGCGGTGGGAGAGATCAGGTTTATGCGGGCGTTTGTTTATTATAACCTGGCCTGGCGTTACGGGGGTGTTCCCATCGTTACCAAGGTTGCTCCGCTTCCGAAAGGCGGGGATATATCTGAGTTATATTCTCCAAGGAATACAGAGCTGGAGGTATTTAAATTTATTGAGACAGAAATGACGGAAGCCATCGCAATGATGTCAACTGCCGCTTCTTTCAATGAATTCAGGTTCAACAAATGGTCGGCGCTGGCCTATAAATCAAGCGCTATGTTGTATGCCGCATCCATAGCCAAATACGGTAGCGTGCAGCTGGATGGTGCGGTTGGAATTCCGCAAACCGAAGCAGCGCATTTTTGGGAAGCAGCCAGGGATGCGGCTAAGGAAGTAATAGATGGAGGAGTATACAGCCTTTATAATGAAAGCAGTGACAAAGCGCTGAATTATCATAACCTGTTCTTCGATAAATCCGCCTCTAACAAGGAACGTGTTTTTGTTACCGCATATGTGTGGCCGTTGAAAGGACACAATTTCGACAGGGATGCGGCGCCCTTCAACCACAGAGGTGGTGTGGGATATGGAGGTCGTTATTGTCCTACGCTGGAAATGGTGGAAAGTTATGAGTACATCAATGACCGGAACGGAGCGTTAAAAATGAACAGTGGAGGTACGCCCATTGAATATGCAGATCCGGCAGATCTGTTTAAAGACAAAGATCCCCGTTTGTTTGCATCCGTTCTTTTCCCGGGTTCTCCCTGGAAGGGCACTACTTTAAAGATCTATGCCAGGGTGATAGAAAACGGACAGGAACAGGACGGGAACGGAGTGGACGGCATCAACCAGCCTGAAGCTACTTCCACAGGGTTTTATCTTTCCAAATGGCAGGACCCTGCACCTCCGCGACCCATTGACAACAACTCTTCGGACGTAGACAGGATGTATATGAGATACACAGAAGTATTGCTTAATTATGCCGAAGCACAACTGGAGCTGGATAACGAGCCCGAAGCAAGAATATATGTGAATATGATACGCAACCGCGCTGGCATTGAAGAGCTGGATGGTGTTATTACCATGGATGATTACAGGAAGGAGCGCAAAATAGAGCTGGCTTTTGAAGAAAACAGGTATTGGGATCTTAAAAGATGGCGTACTTATGACAAGGTGATGAATAATAAGGAGACATATGCTATCTGGCCGGTATACAATAAGGACAAAAATGTATACACTTTCAGAAGGCAGGTGCTGCCCGCAGGAAAATACACCCGGAATTTCAGTGCAAATCTTTACTACAACAGGATACCGGCAACAGAAATTGAAACAAATCCGCTGATCGTACAAAATCCCGGATATTAAAATTGGGTATCACAATTAAATTAAACGTTATGAAAAGATATATAGCTTTATTTTTTGTTGCCGGTTTGCTGTCGGTGAGCAGTTGTAAACTGGACGACTACGAAGTGCCTGCAAAAACCATTGAGGGTACTGTAGTGGATGCAGAGACAGGCGGGAATATCCAGACCCGCCAGCCGGAGGGTATCAGGATACGGATGTTG
>Ga0222429_100894_pt1 | contig 10820 bp, 9 predicted proteins | sample 1B50Ametagenome_FD_182475 | JGI IMG/M metagenome (GOLD analysis project Ga0222429, IMG submission 182475) | Enriched microbial communities from leaf-cutter ant dump, University of Wisconsin, Madison, United States - 1B50A (version 2) | ecosystem: Environmental > Terrestrial > Nest > Insects nest >...
TCCTGCTTGAGCTGCACCAGCTTGTGGCGGAAGAACGCCAACTGCTTGTCGCTCATGTACTCGCCCTCGGGCATGGCCAGCACCTCGGCGTCGGTCAACTCTTCGGCGGGCTTGGTCTTCCAGCTATTGGCCAGCTTGGAATCTTTCTTGGCCGCCACAGGGGTTTGCAGGGTCGTAGTCATGGTCTGGAATAAAGCTGGCGGCAGGGCCGTGGGCACCCCGCCGATACGGTTGATGGTACGTTCTATCTCACGCCAGCGCACAGCGCAAGTCAAGAGAAAAACGCGAGGATCGAAGGCCTTTTCGGCCCATGGAGCCTGTTCATGGTCCCCCGCGAGGCCGTAAACCGACTCTTAGACGGGGGGCGATTGTATAGAGAATGCCCGCCGGCCATGGCCTATACACCCATACCCTGTGGCAAACCCCTAAACAGATTGTTTCAGGCGGGCGCCAGGCATTGCTCCAGCCCCTGCTCGAAGATGTCGCGCGGCAGGTCGATGCCGATGAACACCATCTTGCTCTCGCGCGCCTCGCCCGCGCCCCATTCGGGCCCCAGGTCGCTGCCCATGAGCTGGTGCACGCCCTGGAAGATGACCTTGCGCTCGGTGCCCTGCATGCTCAGCACGCCCTTGTAGCGCAGCATGCGCGGGCCGTAGACGTTGACGATGGCGCCCAGGAAGTCTTCCAGCCGCGCCGGGTCGAACGGCCGGCTGGCGCGGTAGACGAAGCTTTTCACGTCGTCGTCGTGGTGATGGTGGTGCGGGTGGTGGCAGTGCTCGCCATGCGCATGATCGTGGTCATGGTGGTCATGGCCGCAGTGCTCGTCGTGCACGTGGCCATGGTCGTGGTCGTGGTCGTGGCCGTCGTCCGCCTTCAGGAAGTCGGGGTCGATGTCGAGCTTGGCGTTCAGGTTGAAGCCCCGCAGGTCCAGCACCTCGGCCAGCGGCACCTGGCCGAAGTGCACGGCGCTGATGGGCGCGCGCGGGTTCATGTGCTTCAAGCGATGGATCAGCGCCTCTTTCTCGGCCTCGCTCACCAGGTCGGTCTTGGACAAAAAGATCTGGTCGGCAAAGCCCACCTGGCGGCGCGCCTCCTGGCGCTCGTCGAGCTGGGTGCCGGCGTGCTTGGCGTCCACCAGGGTGATGATGGAGTCGACCAGGTAGCTCTCGGCGATCTCGTCGTCCATGAAGAAGGTCTGCACCACCGGGCCGGGGTCGGCCAGGCCGGTGGTCTCGATGACCACGCGCTCGAACGCCACCAGCCCCTTGCGCCGCTTGGCGGCCAGCAACTGCAGCGTCTCGCGCAGGTCCTCGCGGATGGTGCAGCAGATGCAGCCGTTGCTCATCTGCAGGATCTGCTCCTCGGTCTCGGTCTTGAGGATGTCGGTGTCGATGTTTTCCTCGCCGAACTCGTTTTCGATGACGGCGATCTTCTGGCCGTGCGCCTCGGTCAGCACGCGCTTGAGCAGCGTGGTCTTGCCCGAGCCGAGGAAGCCGGTGAGGATGGTGACGGGGATCAGGGACATGGCGTGGGTCTTTCCAGCAAATGCAGCGCGGCGCGGCGGCCCTGCCGCGTGGGGCGCCGCGCCCAAAATGGGTAGATGGGGCAGTGTAGCGAGGCTGTCAAGCCCCGGCGTCAACCGGGTTTGCCCGGTTTGCGCCGCGCGCGCGGGTGCGCCTGGTCGTACACGCGGGCCAGGTGCTGGAAGTCCAGCCGGGTGTAGACCTGCGTGGTGGTGATGCTGGCGTGGCCCAGCAGCTCCTGCACGGCGCGCAGGTCGCCGCTGGACTGCAGCAGGTGGCTGGCGAACGAGTGGCGCAGCATGTGCGGGTGCACCGGCGTGGCCAGCCCGGCCTGCTGGCTGCGCTGGCGCAGGCGCTGCCAGACGGACTGCGCCGACAGGCGCGCGCCGCGCCGGCCGATGAACAGCGCCGGGTCGCGCGGCGGCGCACCAAAGGGCTGGCCGCGCACGGCCAGCCAGGCCTGCAGCGCGGCCAGCGCGGCGGCGCCCACGGGCACGCTGCGGCGCTTGGAGCCCTTGCCCAGCACGTGCGCCTCGCCCGCCTGCAGGTCCACCCAGCCGCGCCCCTGCTGGTGCGCCGCGCTGCTGGCGGCCACGTCCAGCCCCACCAGCTCGCCCACGCGCAGGCCGCAGCCGTAGAGCAGCTCGACGATGGCCGCGTCGCGCGCCTCGGCCCAGGGGTCGGCGCCGGCGGCGCTGTAGCTGGCCAGGCGCACGGCGTCGTCCACGCCCAGCGCCTTGGGCAGGGGCTTGGGCGCGCGCGGGGCGCGCACGTCCTGCACCGGGTTGAAGGCCACCAGCCCCTGGCGCGCGGCCCAGCGGTAGAAGCTGCGCCAGCCCGACAGGATCAGCGCGATGCCGCGCCCGCTGCGCCCGCCGGCGTGCATCTGCGCCACGAAGCGGCGGATCCGGGCGCTGTCGAGCGCCAGCAGCGGCGTGCCGTCGGCCATGGCCGCCAGGCGCTCCAGGTCCAGCCGGTACAGCGCCAGCGTGCGCGCGGCCAGGCGCTTTTCCACCCGCGCGTGCTCCAGGTACTGCTGCGCCTCGGGCGGCAGCGGCGGCGGGGTGGTGGGTGGTGGGCTCATCAAAACAATAGCTGTTTGCGCTTGGTATACCTACATTTCAAATACAAAAATATATGAAATCGTTTATTCACCAGCGCAATCAGCTACCAATATCAAAGCAAACGCGACAGCGCCGCGCTGGCCAGCTCGGCCATGCGTGTGAGGAAGTCCACGCCCATGGTGGCGTCGAAGCGGTGCTCGTCGGGCGAGCCCAGCACCAGCAGGCCGAAGGCCGGCTGCTCGGCGCTGTCGATGGCGCCGCGGCGCAGCGGCAGCAGCGCCAGCGACTGCACTTCGCCCGGCTGCGCCAGCCACTGCGTGGCCTCGAACCCGAGGTTGGGGCCGCAGTAGGGCATGGTCAGCGACGAGGCGAACGCGCGCGCGTCCTCGCTCACGCCCTCGGTGCACGGCGTGCCGGCCTGCGCCTGCGCCACGCCCCACAGGCGCAGGGCCACCTGGGGCACGTCGAACAGCTCGTGCGTGGCTTTCTCGGCCACGGCCGGCAGCCCGGCGGCGTAGGGCACGGCCAGCAGCCGGCGGCACCACTGGTGGACCTTGTCGGCCGTGGCGCCGTTTTCGCTGCCGTTGCGCACCATGTCCATCACGCGGTGCTCCAGCCCCTTGATCTTCTCGCGCAGCAGCTCGGTCTGGCGTTCGTGCAGGCTGACGGCGCGCTGGCCGTGCGGGCTGCTGATGGTGATGCTGGCCAGCAGCTCGCTGTGGCGCTCGAAGAACCCCGGCGTGCTGACCAGGAACTGCGCGATGTCGTCTTCGGTGATGGGGGTGATGGGGGGCGTCGTCATGGTGCGTCAGGAACCTCGATACGGCCTTCGAAGACCGTTACGGCCGGGCCAGTCATGAAGATGGAGTCGGCCGGCTGGCCGCTCCAGGCGATGGTCAGCAGCCCGCCGCGCGTGTGCACGTCCACCCGCGCGTCGAGCAGGCCCAGGCGGATGCCGGCCGCCACGGCGGCGCAGGCGCCGCTGCCGCAGGCCAGCGTTTCGCCGGCGCCGCGCTCGAACACGCGCAGGCGCACCTGGGCACGGTCGACGATCTGCAGAAAGCCGGCGTTGACGCGCTGGGGAAAGCGCGGGTGGCCCTCGATCAGCGGGCCGCTCTGCAGCACGGGGGCGCTGTCCACGTCCGCCACGAGCTGCACCGCGTGCGGGTTGCCCATCGAGACGACCGCAACCAGAACAGGAGCACCCTGCGCTTGCCCCGTAAGCGTTAGAGGCCATTTTTGCCCCGAACCCTGCGGCACGGGCGCCAGGCCCGCCGTGTCGAACGGCACCTCGGCGGGGTCGAACCGGGGGCGGCCCATGTCCACCGTCACGCGGCCGTCGGGCGCCAGGCGCGGCTCGATCACGCCGGCGCGCGTCTGCACGCGGATGGCGTCCTTGCCGGTCAGCCCGCGCTCGCGCACGAAGCGGGCGAAGCAGCGCGCGCCGTTGCCGCACTGCTCCACCTCGCCGCCGTCGGCGTTGTGGATCACGTATTCGAAGTCGATGCCGGCGGCCGGCGCCGGGCGCACGCTCAGGATCTGGTCGGCGCCCACGCCGAAGTGGCGGTCCGCCAGCCAGCGGTACTGCGCCGCGCTCAGGCCGAGCAGGCCGCGGGTCTCGTCGAGCACGACGAAGTCGTTGCCCGCGCCCTGCATCTTGGTAAAGCAAATCTGCATGGGCGCGATTATGGCAACGCGGTGCGCGCCGCGTATGCAAATCGGCTATCGTGGGCGCCCACACTGTTTGTTGATCCAAAGGAGACCCGACATGAGACTCTGGAACGCATTCCACCATCCCCACGCCGGCGCCGTGCTGCTGCGCACCGTGCTCGCGCTGCTGCTGCTGCTGCACGGCTGGGCCAAGATCCAGGGCGGCGTCGGCTGGATCGAGGGCATGATCGCCAAGGCCGGCCTGCCCGCCTTCCTGGCCTACGGCGTGTACCTGGGCGAAGTCGTGGCGCCGCTGCTGCTGCTCGCCGGCGTGTTCGTGGTGCCGGCCGCGCTGGTAGTGGCGGCCAACATGGTCGTGGCGCTGCTGCTGGTGCACCAGGGGCAGTTCCTGTCGATAGGCAAGAGCGGCGGCTGGGAGCTGGAGCTGCAGGCCTTCTACCTGGTCAGCGCCATCGTCGTGGCGCTGACCGCCAAACCCAAATGACCCACATCCCCCCGACCCCGCGCCCCGCCCAGCTGCTGCACGCGCAGCGCACGCCCGTGCCGGCGCGGCCCGCGGCCACCGTGCTGCTGCTGCGCGACGACGCCGGCGCCGGCCTGCAGGTGCTGATGACGCGCCGCTCGCAGCAGGCCAGCTTTGCGCCCGGCGCCTTCGTCTTTCCCGGCGGCGCCATCGACGCGCAGGACGCCCAGGCGCACGCGCTGGCCGCGCGCCGCAGCGCGCAAGGCGACGCGCAGCTGACCGAGGCCATCGCCGCCATCCGCGAGAGCTTCGAGGAACTGGGCGTGCTGCTGGCGCGCCACGCCGATGGCCGCTGGGCCGGCGCCGCCGACATCGCGGCCCTGGATCGCCGCGCCCCGCTGGCCGCGCAGTGCCAGGCGCGCGGCCTGACGCTGGCGGCCGACGGCGTGTTCACGCTGGCGCGCTGGATTACCGACCTGGACCTGCCCAAGCGCTTCGACGTGCCCTTTTTGGTGGCGCGCATGCCAGCGGGCCAGACGCCCGTGGCCGACGAGGCCGAGCAGTTCGAGCCGCAGTGGGTCAGCCCGCAGCAGGCGCTGCAGCGCCACGCGGCGGGGCAGTTCTTCATCATCTACCCCACCATCCGCACGCTGGAGCGCCTGGCGCGGTTTGCGCGCGTGGACGACGTGCTGGCCGCCTGCCAGGGCGAGGCGCCGCTGTGGACGAGCTGCCCGCGCGCCGGCCTGCTGGCCGGCAAGGAGGCGCGCTACATGGAGCACGAGCCGCCCTACGGCGAGCTGGCCCTGGTCAGCCCCGACGGGCAGATCGTGCACGCGCTGGACTGGCAAAGCGAACGCCCGGTGCCGCTGCGGCGCAACCTGCAGCGCCTGACCGCCCCCAACCCCGGCGTGATGACCGGCCCCGGCACCAACAGCTACCTGGTGGGCGAGCCGGCCACGGGCTACGTCGCCATCGACCCCGGCCCGCAGGACGCCGCGCACCTGGAGCGCCTGTGGCGCGCCGCCGGCGGCGACATCCGCGCCATCGTCTGCACCCACTCGCACCCCGACCACTCGCCCGGAGCCGCGCCGCTGCAGCAGCTGTGCGTGCGCGCCGGCCGCGCCACGCCGCCCGTCCTGGGCCTGCCGTCGGCCCCAACGGCGCGCGCCGACAGCGCCTTCACGCCCGACAGGGCGCTACAAGACAATGAGCTGATCACGCTTTCCGGCAAAGGGCTGGACGGCGAAACAACCCATACCCTGCAAGTGGTGCACACCCCCGGCCACGCGGCCAACCACCTGTGCCTGCTGCTGCAGGAAGACGGCCTGTTGTTCAGCGGCGACCACATCCTGAACGGCAGCACCACCATCATCAACCCGCCCGACGGCAGCATGGCCGACTACCTGGACGCGCTCGACCGGCTCGACGCGCTCTGCGCGCAGCACGGCGTGGAATTCATCCTGCCCGCGCACGGCCACGTGCTGGGCAGCGCCCGCCAGGCCATCGCGCAGCTGAAGGCGCACCGCCTGGCGCGCGAGGCCCGCGTCATCGCCGCCATGCAGCAGCTGCCCGAAGGCACGGTCGAGCAATGGGTGGAGCTGGCCTACGCCGACGTGCCGCCGCGCATGTGGCCGCTGGCGCAGCGCTCGCTGATCGCGCACGTCGAGCGCATCCGCGCGCAAGCCCCTGGCAACAACTGACCTCTTTTTTCTCGCACTCCATGATCGCCAGTAGCCCCGCGCCCCAACACATCCGCCTGTCCAAACGCCTGGCCGAACAATTGAACTGCTCGCGCAGCACCGCCGAGCAGTACATCGAAGGCGGCTGGGTCAGCGTGGACGGCCGGGTGGTGGAACTGCCCGGCGCCCGCGTGGCGCCGCAGCAGTGCGTGGAGCTGGCCGGCGACGCCCAGCTGCTCGACCTGGCCCCCGTCACCCTGCTGCTGCACAAGCCCGCCGGCTACGAGGCCGGGCTGGGCCTGCCCGCCGGCGCCGGCGCCCACGCCAGCCGCAGCCAGGGCGCGCCGCAGGCGCTCACGCTGCTGAACGCGCAGAGCCACCTGCCCGAGGACGCCGCCGGCACGCGCGTGCTGCTGCGCCACTTCAAGCAGCTCGAATGCTTCACGCCGCTGCCCACCGAGGCCAGCGGCCTGGTGGTCTACACGCAGGACAGGCGCATCGCGCGCAAGCTGCACGAGGACATCGAGACGCTGGAGCAGGAATGCGTCGTCGAGGTCGCGGGCCAGATCCAGGACGGCGGTCTGCAAAGGCTGTGCCACGGCCTGTCGTTCAACGGCCGGCCGCTGCCGCCCATCAAGGTCAGCTGGCAGAACGAGACCCGGCTGCGCTTTGCGCTCAAGGGCATACGCCCGGGGCAGGTGCCGGCCATGTGCGAGGCCGTGGACCTGCGCGTGGTGGCCCTCAAGCGCATCCGCATCGGCCGCGTGCCGCTGGCCAAGGTGCCCGAGGGGCAGTGGCGCTATCTGCAGGGGTGGGAGCGGTTTTAAGAGCGTGTTTACGCTCTAAGGCACCGCCGCACGCAATCAAAATGATTGCAGCCTGCGCCGCGTGCATGCGTGCCACAGGCGTTTTTCCCTTGTGAAATTCGTGCGCTACACTGCGCGCCATACAAGAGGGAGCACCCATGGACGCACAGACATCACCCGCGCCGGCCGGCGCGCGCGCGCACAAGGTGCGCTCATCGTTCGTCTCGCAGGACATCGAGTCCTACCCGCTGCGCTTTACCGGCAGCGGCGGCGAGTACTTTCGCGTGTGGATCGTCAACGTGCTGCTGTCCATCGTCACGCTCGGGCTGTACACGCCCTGGGCGCGGCGGCGCACGGCGCAGTACTTCTACGGCCAGACGCTGGTGGCGGGCAGCCCGCTGGAGTTCACCGCGCAGCAGCGCCGGATGGTGATGGGCTTCGTGCTGCTGATGCTGATCACCCTGGCGTACAACATCGCCGCGAACACCGGGCAGGACACGGCCGTGGGGCTGTTGCTGCTGGCGGGCGCCGTGCTCTCGCCCTACATCTGGGCCAGCGCCATGCGCTTCCGGCTGGGCGCCACGCGCTGGCGCGGGCTGCGGCTGCAGTTCACCGCGAGCTGGAAAGAGGTCTACACCGCCAGTTGGCCCGTGTTCGCGCTGGCGCTGGTGTGGTTCGGCGTGTTCTACGGCATGCAGATGCTGTCGCCCGAACTGGCGCAGGTGCTGGAATCCGCCGGAGAAGAAGGCGCCAAGCCGGCCCCGCCCCGCTTCACCCCCGCCATGGGCGGCCTGCTGGCGCTGGGGCTGGTGCTCACGGTGCTGTGCATCATCCGCCTGGAATACAACTACAAGGGCCTGCTGGTGCTGCGCGCCCAGGTGGGCGCCGAGCGCGGGCGCTGGAAGCCGGTGTACATGGACTTCGTCAAGGTCTGGCTGGCCACGCTGCTGGTCTTCGTGCTCACGCTCATCGTCTTTGCGCTGGCGGCCGCGCTGCTGGTGGGCGGCACGTCGGCGCTGCTGCCCCAGCTCAAGCAGATGGGGCTCTTCATCGTCCTGCTGATCCTCTTCGCGGCGGTGTTCGGCCTGCTGCTCATCGTGGCCGCCACCGCGCCGGCCCGCGCCTACCGCGAGGCGCGCATGTTCCGCCTGGTGTGGGACAACGTGGGCGTGAGCCAGGTGGCGCGCTTCAAGTGCCACCTGCGCCCCGGCGCCTACGTGTGGCTGCGCATCAAGAACATGCTGCTGACCCTGGTCACGCTGGGCCTGTACCGGCCGTTCGCCCGCGTGAGCGAGTACCGCATGAAGCTCGAATCCGTGACGCTGCACGTCAAGGGCAGCGTGGACCAGGTGGCCGGCGTGCTGGTCAAGCAGCAGCAAGGCGGCTTGGGCGACGCGCTGGCCGATGCCGTTGGGCTGGATTTGATCGGATGACACACGCGCCGCCTCCACAGACCAGCGGCCCGCCTTCGCCAGTGGACGCCGTGGAACTGGCTTTGCCAGGCCACGGGCGTCGTCCCCCTTCCCGCGAAGCGAGAGAAGGGGGAAGCCGCGCAGCGGCTCAGGGGGATGTCCCTTTCTTGCAAGCACGCTGGTTCGACGGCCTGAGCAGCAAGCCCCGCCCCGTGCTGGTGGGCCTGCGCGCCACGCCGCAGGGCCCGTCGCTGGTGCTGCACCCGCTGTCGCAGCCGGGCGCCGAGCCGGCCGTCTTCACCTGCCGGCAGGTCGGCTGGCCCGAAGCCTGGAACGAACGCCGCCCCCAGCCCCGCGTGGTGGTGGACTTGCGCGACCACGGCAGCGTGGAGATCGACGCCGTGGCCGAATGGCGCGCCGCCCTGGCCGCTGCCGGCGAGCGCCCCGGCATCGCCCAGCGCATGCAGACGCGCTGGCCCGTGCTGCTGGGCGTGCTGGCGGCCGCCGCCATCGGCCTCACGCTGTTCTACCGCTACGGCACGCCGTGGGCCGCCACGCAGCTGGCGCGCTTCGTGCCGCTGCAATGGGAGACGAGCGTGGCCGAGAACGTGCTCGCGCAGATGGACCACGGCACGCTGAAACCCAGCGAGCTGCCCAAGGTGCGGCAGGCGCAACTGAAGGCCCGCTTCGACGCGCTGGCGCAACAGGCGCCGCCCGATCTGCAACGCTACGCCGGCTACCACCCGGTATTGACGCTCGAATTCCGCAAGGGCATGGGCGCCAACGCCTTCGCCCTGCCCGGTGGCAAGGTCGTGATGACCGACGGCATCGTCCTAGCCGCCGCCGAAAAGGGCCTGCCCGACGACGCCCTGGTGGGCGTGCTGGCGCACGAGATCGGCCACGTGGTGTACCGCCACAGCACGCGCATGGTGGTGGAGCAAGGCGTGCTCAACATGGGCCTGGGGCTGGCGCTGGGCGACGTGTCGGGCATCGTCTCCACCGGCGCATCGGTGCTCACCGGCCTGGCCTACAGCCGCAGCCACGAGCGCGAGGCGGACTGCTACGCCATCGCCCTGATGCGCCGCGCGGCGCTGCCGACCGCGCCGATGGGGCGGCTGCTGCTGGCGATTGCGCATGACGAGGACGAAAAAGAAAAGAAAGAAAAGCAGCAGGGCGGCAGCAAGGCCGAGCCGCATCCCGTCTGGTCGCTATTGAGCAGCCACCCGGACACCGTGCGCCGCGCCCAGGAACTGGAACAGGGGCACGCGCCGCATTGCTCCTGAATAAATAGCTCATAGCGCTTACCACATAAGCGCTACAGTCGTTTTCCGTTAAAAAGTGTGAAGCCCGCCGATAAGCCGGATTCTGTGCATTGCGGTTGCCCGCAACGTGACCGCCATTAATCTGGGCCGGGTGTCACCACCACGGCTCGATGCTACCTACCCGCCAGCTCTGCGGAGCCACATCAACGCTGGCCTACTTGGTATTGCTGCGCGTAGAGATTGCCCGTTTCACCCGAACTTAATCGGCTCGTCTCTGTTGCTCTGATCCTCACCTCACGGTGGACAGCCGTTGGCTGCTACGCTGCCCTGTGCAGTCCGGACGTTCCTCCAGTGCGGCCTTTCGGCACTAGCACCAGCGGCGGTCTGGCGGGCTTCACGGGGCGGATTATCCCAGAGCCGCGTGGCAGCAGCCGGGCCGCACCATATTTCTCCCAACTTGGCGGGCACAGTGCATTCCTCTTTCAACACAGGATTGACCCATGCCCATCACCCCCACCGAGAAACAGCCCCTGCTGCTGGATGTGCTGGCCCAGCGCCGCCTGGCACTGGGCACCCTTGGATCGCTTGGCATCGCCGCCCTGGTGGGCTGCGGCGGCGGCACCGATGACACCAGCACCGCAGACGCCACAACGGACGCCAGCGGCAGCACCAGTACCAGTACCAACGGCAGCACCTGCTCCGTGGCACCTGAGGAAACCGCCGGCCCCTACCCCGCCGACGGCACCAGCGCCAGCAACCACGCCTACAACGTGCTCACGCTCAGCGGCATCGTGCGTTCGGACATTCGCTACAACATCGGCGCATCGGCACCCGTCTCGGGCGTGCCGCTGACCATCACCGTCACGCTCACCAACGCCAGCGCCTCGTGCGCGCCGCTGGAAGGCTGCGCCATCTACCTGTGGCACTGCTCGCAGGAGGG
>Ga0222429_100896_pt1 | contig 10794 bp, 10 predicted proteins | sample 1B50Ametagenome_FD_182475 | JGI IMG/M metagenome (GOLD analysis project Ga0222429, IMG submission 182475) | Enriched microbial communities from leaf-cutter ant dump, University of Wisconsin, Madison, United States - 1B50A (version 2) | ecosystem: Environmental > Terrestrial > Nest > Insects nest...
AGGTTAACCTGTAAATCAAATCAGCAAAAAACCTGATCGGAAATAGATCAGGTTAATTATGTTAATACGTATTACTATTAATTTTGAGCTAGTGCTGGATATGTAAAAAGTAAAATATGGGTCAGGTTTAAAATAAAGTGAGTGAGCATACTAGCTTCAATGCGCCGTGTAACTTTATATATCCAGCCATATAAGCAACCTGCTACTGTTGCTAACACGACATACTTTATACCACCAGGGAAATGAATAGCTCCAAAAAATAAGGCAGGGATTAAAATAGCTATATATTCAGTGTGTTTGTACTTAAATGAACTTAAATACTCCTGAAAAAACCCGCGAAACAAGCCTTCTTCAGCAATACAGGTAAAAAAGAGATTACTAATCATCCATATCCATAATTGTGGGGCTAGTTTAGGTTCAAATTTTACATAACCAAAGACATAGGATAATATCAGTATTATTAATAGTACTATCGGGAGCCTGTACAAAACTTGCTTGAGCATGGCTGCTAGTTTAGCCATAGAATCAATCCGGTTTAGGGTAATACCTGTAATTAATAAACCAACCATAGTTTTATCAAAATTAAGATATAGCGTATATGGCATTGCATCAGGAGTAATTTTTACTTTATCCATTACCGGTAAATTATGAAATCCGGGGACAAGATGTAATTCAAGGGTAAACGCCAGAGCAAACACCAATGGCCATAATAATGGCTTAAACCTAAAAGAGATTCTCTTATAGCCGCTAATTAAACCATATAGTATAACTATGCTTATTATGGCAATACTATTGGCAACTCCTGTGGCAACGGCAATAACCATTGTAATGACTAGTAGAAATTTCCATGGTTGTATGGGAGATTTTACCGGTAGCCATAATGATAAGACAGCAAATAAAAGTAACATAAAGGGGAGGTAACTTAACATTGTGTTTCATCTATTAAGGTTATTTAACCCTTTATTTTAGTCCTTATTATTAGATATTGCAATTTTTACAATTAAAAAATCTAAGCAGAAATAATCAGGTTGGTTATTAATTAATCTATGGGTCTGTCATATAGTCCTTTATAACCATGGTTTTGAAATACTGCAAAATCAGGCTCGGTTTTAACCCCCAATGTCTTGTAAATCCTGCCTTCTAGTTTGATCTGCAAAATAAGCTTGCCCATTAGCAATAACAGGTTTTGAGGCATCTGCATTCTGGACAATCGAATAACATGTATACTTGGATAACGTGTAGAATTCTATTTTCTTGTTGCGCCTGAACCAGTTTGGGTCATCTTGTGTACCTCCTCGAAATGGTCATTAATTTGCTTTTCACTGTAAACTTGATGCAATTCAGCAATCGTCAGCTTTTGCCAGCGGACTATGGGGATGAATGAAAATCTAGATGATAGCTAATTAAAAAACTGGTAGTTGCCACTTGGTGAAATATATCTAACTGACTTTGCCAGCGAGGTTCCATTGATTATTCCAGATATCAGGCCATGATAACAAGCATCACAGGGCAAGCTTTCAAGATTTCCACTATGCATATAACGATGCAGGCTTTTGCTGAGGAGAACAACACCTAGGCACAGTACCTGCAATATTAAATGATCAAATATCCTACTGTCCACCACGAACTGGAAACAGCTGGTTGCCACTACTGCTTTTGTTGGAAAAGCTAATGTAGCCACTGGACATGCTGACGTCCCACGCGATGTTGGGGTTGTCAGCAGAACTGCTGGAGCTCCAGCAGTAGGTCATCACCTGAATATTAACAAAGCAGGCACCATTGCAAGCTGGAGAACCTGGACTACCACTACCATACATTAACCAGTTTGCCTGGCTGGCATAAGCATAATTTACCAGGCTGTTAAGCTCATTGATATTCGGTACCCGCCAGTCATCATAGCCACACCAGGTTCCGTTATTTGCGGTTGTTAATGCAGTACTCCAATTAAGCGGATTACCTCCATTTACTGTATTTAAATCTTTTACCCACATTAAGCCGGTAAGAGTATCGGTAATGCAGTTACCTCTGGCATCAAGGACAAAACGGGTAGTCGGCCAGGCTTTGCCTTTTTGTAATGCGCCATCAGAGCCAGTTGGTGCCGGGTTTATTGGTACGGTGGAAGTTTGCCCGGTTTGCGGCACCAGCGCCACATTATTTGCATTGCTGCTAATATATAACCATGATAGCAGCATACCTAAACTGATCAGCTTTTTATCCATTTATCTACTTCCTTTGGGTTAAATATTGGGATTAGACAATCAAAGCGGAGTGTTTTTAACCGATTTTAGTATTATAGCATAGAGGTTATCATTTCGATAATTGAACTTAAACTCGTGTCCTTTCCAGTACAAATTGATGGTTTACCGTAAGCCCCGCGTCCACGTTTTCTTCGAACACGTTTCGCGTCAAAATAATTTTCATCCAATTCTACATCACCAAGTGTAATGAGTGGTGATTCTAAATTACAGGAGCCGTAAATTCTATGCCGAATTTCCATCGCCTATTTGTTAGGAGAAGCACTGACTTCCTTGTAAATCCGCATACATACTTTTAGTTTCTCCATATTTTCATGTCATTCCTATAAGACATCAATCCGCCCATCAGTTTGGGAATTAGCCTTGATTATCAATCGGACATTTTGCCGGGATAATTTACGTAAATCCGTCCCAGCATTATTACTTATGGTAGAGACTAAAGTGATAGCCCACTTTTTCCAGATAAATGTATAAAGCTGATGCCTTCTGATAAACCGGTAAATGTTTATCATATGCTATCTTGCCTCCTAAAGATTACATAAAATTATAATTTTGGCAGACGCTTACACACCTGCAATAAGCGAATGATTAAATATCCTACTGCCCACCACGAACTGGAAACAACCGGTAGTTGGGGCTGCTCTTGGAACCAACCGCCGTGGTGCCACTGCTCATATTGATGAGCCACGCGCTGTCAATATTACCAGCATAACTGCTAGAAGTCCAGTAGCTACCTTAACATTAGCAAAGCAGGCACCATTGCAAGCTGGAGAACCTGAACTACCACTACCATACATTAACCATTCTGGCTGACTGTTATAACTATAATTTGCCAGGCTGCGTAATTCATTAACATTCGGTAATCGCCAGGTTCCCGCATTTTGCCCGCACCAGGTACCTGCTGCTGCTGTAGTTAGGGCAGTATCCCAATTAAGTATATTACCACCATTCACAGTATTTAAATCTTTTACCCAGATTAGTCCGGTCAGCTTATCCCTGATACAGGTTCCACCATCCACTTCTTCAAAGCGTGGATTTGGATCTGTATTGCCTGTTGTTACATATGCCCAGGAAATACCAACATGAACATTACCATCTGCCCCGACGGTACTACTCACATCCAGTGGAGCACCTGGTGTCTGCCCGGTTTGAGGCAGGTATACATATGGCGCTATCACGGTACCAGTTATGCTGCTAAATATTTGTGGTGAAGTACTGCCATTAATAGTCGCATTATTAGTTGCATTGACTGTCAGACTAATCCCGCTTTGGTTATAGGCACTTGACGGAGAATTGACATCGTTGCTATTTGCTACACTTGCCGGATCCCAGTATGAGTAGTTACCCGTTCCGGTATATGCTGTTACAATAAAAGTACAGCTCGCAGTTCCGGCACTATCCAGATCACATGAAGATGGTGATACCGTATCTCCGGTTAATCCTGATACTATTGGTGTTACTGTGCTACTGCCATCAGTTACTATTGCTGTAAAGACATAGGCGCTGCCCATCATCGTCTGCCAACCTGTTACTGGTGCAATCGTAATGGTTGCTCCTGGGGGCACTACCATTACCTGTGGTAAGGACAGCTGCATATTTTGAGTTTTTCCTGTTGGATTAGCCTGATCACTCCAAGCAAGACCTACCGTCATAGTTGGAGTGCTTATTGTCGTTGCTGTAGTGGTATCCGAAGTTATGGATACCGCACATGAAGCATTCTTTGCCAGATTTGTTCCGGTTGTTGTTGGACAGTTTGTTGTTGGGGTACTCCAACCCGCTGGGGCGTTCGGTAAAGTTACCACAAAGTCTGTTGCCGCATCTTCTCCAGTATTGGTAATTGTGTAGGTTACCGTAGCATCTGCGCCAGTTGTATTTTGAGCTATTGACAGGTTTGGCCACATGCCCGTGAAGCCGCCTCCCGCTGTTCCACTGGATGGTGCATTAAATATTGCATTACCTGAGGTAGCTACCTCTCCACTAAAGCTAGCTGCCAGATCAGTCGTTTGGGTTGTTGCCGGATAAGTCTTATAGCTGATCGTCAGATTGCCAGCTTTTGAGCCAGCTGGGGTATTATCCGGTATCGGACCAAACTGTATCCCATATTCACAGGTGGCATTAGGTGTCAGCATTACTCCGCAAGTACTAGTTACACCAGTAGTGGTAGAACTAAATAATTCAGCGGTGGTAGTGCTGTTTACTACCGAGCTCATACTTGTAGTATCAACTTCACCAGTATTTTTGATTGTAAATATCTGGCTCTCTGATGTATTAGCGCCGTCAACCAACGTTGTAGGAAAAATGAATGGACTAGCAGGGCTTAGCAAGACTAGATTCGCTGTTGACTGATCTACCCTGTAATTCACTGCTGCTATTGTCGGGGTTGGTGTTGGCATACTATTATTATATTGGTATGCTATATTGATATTATTACTTGCCTGTGATGTTGCCGTGTTATTAGTATAGGTTACCGTTACGGTACAGCTGTCACTATTTGCAGACAGGCTATCACTTATAGTTGCTGGGCTAGTCCCCCGCGTTACTGTACAGCTATTGCTGCTGCCACTGCTGATGCTGAAGTTTGCAGGTAAAGTCAATACTATCGCATCTTCATCGGTATTACCGCTATTAGTCAGGGTTAGCTGGTTACTTACCGCTCCTATTGCTGTGGTGGTAAAGAAATCATTATTCGGGCTAAATATTGCAGTCAAGCCTGCTAACGGTGGCGGCGGAGCTGGTGTTGGAGTCGGTGTTGGAGTCACATTCTGGTTTACTACTATGGTAGCGTTACTTTGGCTTTGCCCGTTGCTGTAGGCAAGGATCACATCACCACTGGTTCCCGGTGCTTTTTTATCTTTCAGTTTTAAGGTTGCCATAGCTGTTTCATTAGTTACCAGACTGCTTGGGCTGAATTCTACCTCCACATTCGGATTATTAGATATCAGTTGCTGAAGCTGGGCTGCTCTATCTCCTATATTAACAAAAGTGGCTATCTGTTCGGGATTACTCTCGGTCAGGTATACTGCTGATGGTAATGCTTCGACTATACCGACATTCTCCCTGGTAATTAGGGTGCTACTTGATGTAGCTGTTGATACTATTGCTATCTTACCTTCAGTTACCTGCTGGGTTTGTACTTTTATCGTCTGGGTTATATTGTTACCTGATGGTACTGGTAATAATATATTAAACGTTGAGCCTTGAGCATTACTAATTGCTCCGATAATTTCTTGGTTTGGTATTGCTATACCATTATTATTTACCAGCACTACCTTGTTAAAGCTGCCAACATTGGGTGATGCTATCAGTCCGCTTACCAGTATATATGGCGTCCCGTTAATTACCGTATGAAAATAACTCAAGGTTATTCCATTAGCTCCGTTTACCGTATTATAGGCTGCCTGTTCCACACCAACCGTTAGGCTTGGGGTAGTTGTTGCTGATTTGCTCAGTAAACTGTCATCATCGTTACTTGCTCCAAACTTGAAGCTTCCTGCTATTGCTCCTGCAGGTACTAATATTTTTATGTTACACTGACTGTATGCTGATACTGTTGCACAGTTAGCGGCACTGGCAGAATCCATGCTTGCAGCGCCAACCAGACTGGTTAGACTATAATGGACATTTTTTACCGGGGCTTCGGTCGGATTATTGATTACTACATAACCTGTGCCTACCGTGCCTGGTCTACTATAAATTATTTTTGGCGTAATTATCTGTAAGCTATTTACATCGCCGTTATTTGAATTGTTATTACCTGATCCGTCATTACTGCCATTATTACTACAACCAGCTAATAAAACTCCGGCTACTACTGATGTTAATCGAGTTCGCATTATAAATTACCTCACACACATACATTTTATTTTTCCAATAATTATTTTAATACGCCTCCATAAATTTACCATCCTTTCTTAGTTAGGGGCCTCAGTTCTCACTTTTAATTAAATTATATTAACATATTTTTAAGTATGTTTTGATTGCTTAACCTTAAAAATAACCTATTGTCCACCACGAACTTGATTCACAGGAAAAACCCCCGTCTCGGTAGCTTACTGCCAAGATGGGTTTTTTAGGTCTGCAAGTTTTTATCGCTTTGACTATCAATCATGGTTTAGACAACTCAGATTGTTTTCCATTGAACTCACGGAGCTTTTATGGTAGGTAGTATCTCCATACTGTGTTTTAAACCCATATAGTAATCATAACCTAATCTACTATCACCTATATATCCTCTTTTGACAAGAAAAATAGCTGAGTTAGCAATTGAATCATATTTCACACAGCCATATATTGCTGGCCCAGAAGAGTTTCTTGTTGCTGAATATTGAACATTATTAACCCTAAAAGTACCAGGTGATCGCTGATATTGAAATGTCCACTCATGAGTTGTAGTATTATAACTCCAGACATTAGAATACATATATAGCCATAACCTAATTCTGATTATCTATCCAGCTTAACCCAGCGTAAACTGCTCCTGGATTATTAATGGTGCTGGTTGAACCAACCGTACCTACAGCTGCTGCATTATATAATTTGCTTCCACCCATTCAGCTCCATTGTTGAATGGTGGTATCAAACATCCATAAATCATCCAAATAACCAAGAGTTGTATTTTCAGCATAGTCGGCGCTACCAAATAGCCAGAAATTTCCGGAATTGTCTTTGATATAGGCAGAATTCTCGCGTGTCCCTGGAGCATTGGCATCATCGGCAGTATGGAGCAGTTATATAAAAATTTTGATGCAGATGACAGAAAAAATCTTTATGATAAATTAAAAATATTAAAACTTGATGAGCATGTACCTACAAATTTTCTTAAGTATTGTTCAATCAAAGTTTCCCAAACTGCAGATTTATTGTAATAACTTTTTGTAATATAGGGTGATTTCAGATAGCATCCATATTATTCCCAACGCAATGTTTGAAAGCTAGCAGATATAAGTCGATTTCATTGATGTAGATATTGGGTTTTCTGTTTATGTAAGCTTTTATGGGTGCCGCATAAACATTATCATCACTAAATTGTCATTGATAAATGCCACAGTAGTAATGTATATGAATCAGCTCCTTACAGAAAGTTTAGGTATTTACAATATTTTCGTATGCGTTATAATATTGCAGTAGTTGATGCTAAAGATAAAGAAAGAGGAATAAGATGAAACGCTTCGTTAAGTTTGTAATATTGGTAATGTTGTGTAACATGGTTTTGGCACATGACTTGATTAGTCTGTTTCCAATTGAAAATTACAATCAAGATATTTCCAGCTGGATAAAGCCGGCTGATCCGGATTATGACAGACCATTAATTTCTTCCGTGTATCAGCAGGAACGTTATGATGAATTTTATGAGCATTATTATGCTAGTGATCCAGATGGCTTGTCACCCTGGAGCCGCGATTTTGTAAATGGACAATTGGTACAGGCTGATGGCAAGGATATCATTACTTTAGAATCTCAGATACTGGTTAATTTTTATATTCACGGGAATAACCCCAAGAAAACCGGTTATGGTATGAATTATCGGCCGTATGCGACTGATTGGTACCAGAAACTCGCAGATAGTATGAGTCTGGGCGATAATGTTAGCCTTACATATATACCTGAGAATCGGGCAATTGCGGTTACAAATTTATATATTAGAGCATTACCGACGATGGAACCTTTATTTTATGATCATAAAATCGCAGGTGAAGGATATCCATTTGATAATTTACAGGAAACCGCATTGTTTACAGGAATGCCGGTGTATATTGTCAAACAGACTGCGGATAAAGCCTGGTCTCTGGTTATTGCTTCAGATGCTAACGGATGGGTACAAACATCAGGAATTGCCAAAGTTAATGATAAATTTATCAAAAAATGGCAAAAAGTAGCAGAGCAAGGGTTGATCGCTATTACTAAGCAAGACTCTTTAGTTGATAAACATGGTCTATTCCGGGGTACTGCTTATAATGGTAGTAGCTTGCCGTTGTTGAAAGATGATCCGGATGACTATTCTGTTCTGGTTCCAGTAGCAGGTATGCATGGAAATGCCCATTTAGCAGAAGCAAATATATCTACAGGTTCAGCAGTAAAAATGCCATTAGCTCTTACGCCACATAATATGGCTAGTATTATGCAAAACCAGATTGGTAAACCATATGGTTGGGGTAATATGCTTTTTAATTATGATTGTTCTGCAGAAACCAAAGCGCTGTTTACTCCGTTTGCAATTTACCTGCCACGTAATTCACAGTCTCAGTCAGATGCAGGGTCTAAGGTTGTTGAATTAGATAAACTTAATGCTACTGAACGAGAGCAGTATTTGTTAGCTCATGGGCATAAATTTGTAACTTTGGTGCAAATTCCCGGGCATATTTTATTATACATAGGAAGTTATCCAAATCCCTACTCAAAAAAGCATGAGCCAATGGCAATGAGTTACCAGAATATCTGGGGATTAAGAACCCCTGAAAATGATTTCCGCAGCATAATAGGTGGTTCGGTAATTTTTCCATTACTGGAGGAATATCCTGAGAATAGTGACTTTGTTTCTATTTATGACCAGAAAGCCCGGCCTAAGTTTAGGCTAATTTATTTGGATGAAGATTCACATGAGTAAACTAATCGGTTTTATATTAATCAGGAAGATATAAAATGAAAATAAATAATAGTTATACAGGGGTTGCCAAATTATTACATTGGACAATGGCAATATTAATTATAATTGAGCTGTTTCTGGCATATTTTTTTGGTAGCGTCAGGCATGGGCCTTTAAGTGGGCATAAAGCTGCAGTATACTGGTTACACTTTAATATTGGTTACACAATTTTGCTCTTACTGGTTTTAAGAATTATCTGGAGGCTATTTAATAAACCACCGGCATTACCTGATGATATGGATAAAATTGAAGCAAAATTTGCCCATTATGGGCATGTGGCTTTATACTTAATGATGATTACTATGGTTGTAACTGGGGTTCTAAGGTACAATATTCATAGCGGGGACTTTAACTATTTAAATTTGGTTGTAATTCCTTCTGTTACCGATTTACATGGTGAAAGTATGATTTATACCCTTATTGCAACGCTGCATAATTTATGTGGGGCATTATTACTTTCTACAATTGCAGTGCATGCGGCAATGGCAATCCGACACCATGTTATCGATAAAAATGACATATTGCTAAGAATGCTGCCAAAGTGTTGTAGTTCAAAAAGTAAATCGTAACAAAACGCTCTTCTAAATTAAAAATTTGAATCTGGTTTTTGCAAAAATGCTATTTCTTCTTCTGTAGAATGGTGACCAAGAGCCGGATTTTTTTATATGGATAATGACCAAACCGATCAATGATGACTTTATGTTTTAATTTAGGGAAATATTTTGCGAAAATTGATCAGGAATTATTATTTCGGCAAGGCTTCCTTCCGGGCTATCGCGCTATGTCCATGATTCTCCTTTTATGGCTTGTTTATGTAATTGTTCAAACCTTTATTTAATCATTTTATCAAGGATTGTATTCTTTTCCCACTATTGGTTGGTGTTAATTCTTTAAACCAGAAATCCAGTATTTGTTGATACATTGTTATATTATGTTGTATAAATTAAAAAGGTTGATGTTCTAGCTGGGTCTGGATGTTTCCAAGGTTTAATTTGGTGCTGTACTGATTTTATTGTGTAATTCTATGAGTAAACATCAATATTAACACTAATGTTGGTATAATAGCTGATATTACTTTTAGTGATTTCTTAAATGAGTCCTCAATTTTCCATATTACTAAATAAGCGATTATTGCTGGTGTTATCTGGTATCGTCTGTGAGTATTTCCTTTTTACTACGTTTATTTTATTATCAAAAACCATTAGTGCGGACTTATTACCAACAGTGTCTGAATTGGGACATGATATTTTTACATTATCTGTACTTTGCATTGCAGGTTTGTCAAGACCGTTAGGGGGAATATTATTTAGTTCAATGGGTGATTCTCCCATTTGCTATCGGATATTTAATTTCTCATCGTTGGTAATGGCTATTTCGAGTATGGCAATAGCATGTCTACCCAATGCTGTTTATGTTGGGTTCTGGGCGCCGGTAATTTTGTTATTTATCCGTTTCTGTCAGGGAATTGTGATTGGTGCAGTTATTCCAGAAGCAATCATTTATTGTTATAAAGAGAGTAATCATGAAAATCGGATATTTGCAACCAACTTAACCAATATCGCTAGTGGTTTGGGTTTTTTACTGGCGATGATTAGCGCTGATATAATGTATTCTTTCTTTGATGTCCACCACTGGCGTATTATCATGTTTGTAGCTTCTTCTTTTTGCTTATTATTATTTATGTTTACTAAAAGCTATTTTATAACATGTAATCAACAATTACCCAAGCCCGGATTTGCCCCTGTTCGGGCAATAGTTAAAGGTTATAAATTGGATATCCTTCGCTTATTTTGTTTTGCAACCTTTTTGACCAGTGGCTGTGCCGTATTTTTTTATATCATGCCGGATTATTTGGTAAAGTATTTTAATTATTCCTGGCCACAAATCAGGCATTTT
>Ga0222429_100897_pt1 | contig 10784 bp, 9 predicted proteins | sample 1B50Ametagenome_FD_182475 | JGI IMG/M metagenome (GOLD analysis project Ga0222429, IMG submission 182475) | Enriched microbial communities from leaf-cutter ant dump, University of Wisconsin, Madison, United States - 1B50A (version 2) | ecosystem: Environmental > Terrestrial > Nest > Insects nest >...
CCGCCAACGCCCCCGTCACCCCCCGCCGTATCGGAAGCCCCGCCGCCGGGCAGGCCTGCTCCATTGGGGTTGCCGCCGCTGCCGCCGCCGCCACCACCATTGGCGGTCATGCCAACCACGCCCGTCCCCGTGACCGCCGATACGCCACCACCGCCACCGAACGCGGCGCCGCCACCCCCGACCTGAATGGTCAATGAGGTGCCCGGGGTCACGGCAAACGTGGCCTTGCAGTACGAACCGCCGCCACCGCCACCGCTGGCGCCAATGCCGCCCCCGCCGCCGCTGCCGCCGCCGCCCCATGCCTCGATGTCCATGCTGGTCACGCCGGCCGGCACGGTGCAGGTTCCTGCGGCATTCACGCCAGAAATACAGTCCGCCGCCAGGGCCGGGCCGGCCAGGAAAACGCCCAGCGCCGCAGCCGCGCCCGTGTGCTTGAACACTTTCATTCCGTGAATCCCGTAAAAGGCAAAAGGGTATTCAGGATATCTGCAACCCAGGGGGCAAGAAAGCGCGGCGGCAGGAATTTCCGGGGCAGAACGCAAACGTGGGCTGGCCGCAACTCGCGATATCTTGACTATCGTCAAGCTATTTGCTAGAGACTCCCACGCTGCGATACAAGCCCCTACCGGCAGGGCCGGAGCCGCTCGGATGGGGAGCCAGCCAGGAGAGGGGGGTGCTCAGCGCTTTTTCAGGCCGAAGGCGCCCATCATCTGCTCGGTCTGCTTTTGCATCTGCTCCTGCATCTGCGTGAGCATGGCCTGCGACTGCTCGACGTAGTTGCCCATCATGCCGCCCATGGGCGGCTGCAGCTGCATGAACTGCGCCCAGGCCTCGGGCGTGAAGCCCTTGGACTGCTCGGCCATGCGGTTCTGGAATTCGGTGAACAGCTGTACGTTCTTCTCCAGGTAGTCGCCCATGAAGCCCTGCATGGCGTGGCCGTAGAAGCGGATGATGTTGGCCAGCGCCGCCTCGCTGAACATGGGCGCGCCGCCTGCCTCCTCCTCCAGGATGATCTGCAGCAGGATGGAGCGCGTCAGGTCTTCGCCGCTCTTGGCGTCGCGCACCACCACGGGGGCGCCGTCGATCACCAGCTGCTTGACCTCGACCAGCGTGATGTAGGTGGAGGTGGAGGTGTCGTACAGGCGGCGGTTCGGGTACTTCTTGATGACCCGCTCGGCGGCGGGCTTGTTCTCGGGGGCTTTTTCTGGCACGGCGGCTCCTGGCAGATCGGGCCACGATGGCCTCGATTTCATATTGCAGTGCAACAGATTCTAGGCGGGGCCATGCTGCCCGCTGGCAGCAGTAACCCGCAGATGCGCGGGCGGGCCGCCCGTTGCCGGCAGCATCGGCGATTGCAGCGATCGATACGCAAGGCATCTATTTTTACGATGACAAACAGTGAATTCAAGCTGAAAATCGCAGATACTTCTCCAAAAGAGAAATCACACCACCCGATGAACGCCCCCGAACACGGCCTTGAGCGCAGTTTTGCGCGCCGCATCAACCTCACGTCGCTGCAGCTGTTTGCCGCCGTGTGCGCCTGCGGCAGCATCGGCCGCGCGGCCGAGCAGGAATTCATCGCCGCGTCGGCCGTGAGCAAGCGCCTGTCGGAGCTGGAGGCCGCCGTGGGCGCGCAGCTGCTGTACCGCCACAGCCGCGGCGTCAAGCTCACGCCCGCGGGCGAGGCGCTGCTGCACCACGCGCGCGCGCTGCTGTTCGGCCTGGAGCGCATGCAGGGCGAGCTGTCGGAGTTTGCCGACGGCGTGCGCGGCCACGTGCGCGTGCACGCCAACATCTCGGCCATCGTGCAGTTTCTGCCCGAGGACCTGGGCGCCTTTGCGCGCCGCCACGGCCAGGTCAAGATCGACCTGCAGGAGCACCTCTCGCCCGACGTGCTGCACGCCGTGCGCGAGGGCGCGGCCGACCTGGGCATCTGCAGCCTGCCGGCGCAGGGCGGCGGCCCCGGCCTGCAGGCGCGCGCCTACCGCAGCGACCACCTGGTGCTGGTCGTGCCGCAGGGCCACGCGCTGGCCGGGCGCGAGGCCATCGACTTCGCGCAGGCGCTGCCCTACGACATCGTCGGCCTGCACGCGGGCAGCTCCATCAGCCTGGCCATGCAACAGGCGGCGGCCCGCGCCGGCCGGCCGCTGCGCCAGCGCATCCAGGTCACCAGCCTGGACGCGATGTGCCGCATGGTCGGCAACGGCCTGGGCGTGGGCCTGCTGCCCAATCGCGCGTTCACGCTGCTGCAGGGCCTGGGGCGCCTGGCCGCGATACCGCTGACCGACGCCTGGGCGCGCCGCGAGCTGCGCCTGGTGGCGCGCGACTTTGCCGCCCTGCCCGCCACGGCGCGGCTGCTGGTGGAGCACCTGAGCCCGGCCGCCTGAGAGACGCACAAGCCTACAATTTTCACCACTGACCCACGAGAAGAGAGCACCATGGGACGCACCCTGTACGACAAGATCTTCGACGAGCACGTCGTCCACACCGAGGAGGACGGCACGGCCGTGCTCTACATCGACCGCCACCTGGTGCACGAAGTGACCAGCCCGCAGGCCTTCGAGGGCCTGCGCGAGGCCGGGCGCAAGGTCTGGCGCACCAGCTCCATCGTCGCCACGGCCGACCACAACACCCCCACCACCGGCTGGAACCTGGGCTACGACGGCATTGCCGACCCGATCAGCCGCGAGCAGATCACCACGCTGGACAAGAACATCGCGGCCAGCGGCGCGGCGGCGTTCTTTCCGTTCATGCACAAGCGCCAGGGCATCGTGCACGTGATCGGGCCCGAGAACGGCGCCACGCTGCCGGGCATGACGGTGGTCTGCGGCGACAGCCACACCAGCACGCACGGCGCCTTCGGCGCGCTGGCGCACGGCATCGGCACCAGCGAGGTCGAGCACGTGATGGCCACGCAGACGCTGCTGGCCAAGAAGGCCAAGAACATGCTGATCCGCGTGAGCGGCCAGGTGGCGCCCGGCATCACCGCCAAGGACATCGTGCTGGCCATCATCGGCAGGATCGGCACCGCCGGCGGCACGGGCTACACCATCGAGTTCGGCGGCGACGCCATCCGCGCGCTGTCGATGGAAGGGCGCATGACGGTGTGCAACATGGCCATCGAGGCGGGCGCGCGCGCCGGCCTGGTGGCCGTGGACGACAAGACCATCGACTACGTGCGCGGCCGCCCCATGGCGCCCACGGGCGTGGAGTGGGACCAGGCCGTGGCCTACTGGAAGACGCTGCACTCGGACGCCGACGCCGCATTCGACGCCGTGGTGGACCTGAACGGCGCCGACATCGTGCCGCAGGTGACCTGGGGCACCAGCCCCGAGATGGTGCTGGGCGTGACCGCCGCCGTGCCCGACCCGGACCGCGAGAAGGACGCCAGCCGCCGCCACGCGATGGAGCGCGCGCTCACCTACATGAACCTGGAGCCGGGCAAGCCGCTACAGGACATCTTCGTGGACAAGGTCTTCATCGGCAGCTGCACCAACAGCCGCATCGAGGATCTGCGCGCCGCCGCCGCCGTGGTGCGCAAGCTGGGCCAGAAGGTGGCCAGAAACATCAAGCTGGCCATGGTCGTGCCCGGCTCGGGCCTGGTCAAGGAGCAGGCCGAGCGCGAGGGGCTGGACCAGATCTTCAAGGCCGCCGGCTTCGAATGGCGCGAGCCCGGCTGCAGCATGTGCCTGGCCATGAACGCCGACCGGCTGGAGCCGGGCGAGCGCTGCGCCTCCACCAGCAACCGCAACTTCGAAGGCCGCCAGGGCAACGGCGGGCGCACCCACCTGGTCAGCCCGGCGATGGCCGCCGCCGCCGCCATTCACGGACACTTCGTCGACATCCGTCAATTCGCCTGAAAGAAAGGAGCTTCGCCATGAACAAGACTTTCGCCGCACTGCTCGCCCTCACCTTCGTGCTGATGGGCTGCAACACCGTCAAGGGCGTGGGCCAGGACGTACAGAAAGCCGGCAACGCCATCGAACGCGCCGCCAACAAATAACCCGAGCCCGAGCACCCCATGCAGAAATTCACCCTCCACCAGGGCCTGGCCGCGCCCATGGACCGCGAGAACGTCGATACCGACGCCATCATTCCCAAGCAGTTCCTCAAGTCCATCCAGCGCACGGGCTTCGGCCCCAACCTGTTCGACGAGTGGCGCTACCTGGACAAGGGCGAGCCCGGCGTGCCCGAGGCAGCGCGCAAGCCCAACCCCGACTTCGTGCTCAACCAGCCGCGCTATGCGGGCGCCTCCATCCTGCTGGCGCGCAAGAACTTCGGCTGCGGATCGAGCCGCGAGCACGCGCCCTGGGCGCTGCAGCAGTACGGCTTTCGCGCCATCATCGCGCCCAGCTTTGCCGACATCTTCTTCAACAACTGCTTCAAGAACGGCCTGCTGCCCATCGTCCTGTCCGAGACCGTGGTCGGCCAGCTGTTCGACGAAGTGGCGGCCTTCCCCGGCTACCAACTCACCATCGACCTGGAGCGCCAGGTGGTCATCCGCCCACAAGGCGAGGAAATCGCCTTCGACGTGCTGCCGTTTCGCAAATACTGCCTGCTCAACGGCTTCGACGACATCGGCCTGACGCTGCGCCACAAGGACAAGATCGCCGCCTTCGAGGCCCAGCGCCTGGCGACCAAGCCCTGGCTGGCGCACACCATGGCCGGCTGATTCAAAAACAGGAGCTGTGTGCGCTTATCAGAATTTGATTCCAAATATCTTTCATATTGAAACCAAGCACTTATAAGCGCAAACAGCTATCAAAACCAAGGTAACACATTCATGAAAATCGCAGTCCTGCCCGGCGACGGCATCGGCACCGAAATCGTCGCCGAGGCCGTCAAGGTCCTGAACGCCCTCGACCTGAAGTTCGAGATGGAAACCGCCCCCGTCGGCGGCGCCGCCTACGAGGCCGCCGGCCATCCGCTGCCCGAGGCGACGCTCAACCTGGCCAAGGCGGCCGACGCCATCCTGTTCGGCGCCGTGGGCGACTGGAAGTACGACACGCTGGACCGCCCGCTGCGCCCCGAGCAGGCCATCCTCGGCCTGCGCAAGGCGCTCGGCCTGTTCGCCAACTTCCGCCCCGCCATCTGCTACGAACAGCTGGTCGGCTCGTCCAGCCTCAAGCCCGAGCTGGTCGCCGGCCTGGACATCCTCATCATCCGCGAGCTGACCGGCGACATCTACTTCGGCCAGCCGCGCGGCCGCCGCACCGCCGCCGACGGGCACTTCCCCGGCGCCGAGGAAGCCTTCGACACCATGCGCTACAGCCGCCCCGAGATCGAGCGCATCGCCCGCGTGGCGTTTGAGGCCGCGCGCAAGCGGGGCAAAAAGGTCACCAGCGTGGACAAGGCCAACGTGCTGGAGACCTTCCAGTTCTGGAAAGACGTGGTCACCGAGGTGCACCAGGACTACCCCGACGTGGAACTGGAGCACATGTACGTGGACAACGCCGCGATGCAGTTGGTGAAGAAGCCCAAGGCCTTCGACGTGATCGTGACCGGCAACATGTTCGGCGACATCCTCTCCGACGAAGCCTCGATGCTGACCGGCTCCATCGGCATGCTGCCCTCTGCCTCCCTGAACGACAAGAAGCAGGGCCTGTACGAGCCCAGCCACGGCAGCGCCCCCGACATCGCCGGCAAGGGCGTGGCCAACCCGCTGGCCACCATCCTCAGCGCCGCGATGATGCTGCGCTTCAGCCTGGGCCAGCCCGAGGCCGCCGACCGCATCGAAGCCGCCGTCAAGCAGGTGCTGGCGCAAGGCCTGCGCACGCCGGACATCTACGGCGAAGGCACGACCAAGGTGGGCACGGTGCAGATGGGCGATGCGGTGGTGCAGGCGCTGCGCTGATTCGTTCATGCAAATTGGCAATTCAATTGCCAATTTGCAAAACACCGGCTAGCATGGCCCGATGATCCCGCGCCATGCCCTGCCGCGCCTGCTGGAGCTGGCCGGCTATTACCCCATCGTCGCCATCACCGGCCCACGCCAGTCCGGCAAGACCACGCTGGCGCGTGCCGCATTCGCCGGCAAGCCCTATACCAGCCTGGAAGACCCGGATACGCGGACGCTGGCCGCCAACGACCCGCGCGGCTTCCTGGCCCAGTACCCCGACGGCGCCATCATCGACGAGGCGCAGCGGGTGCCGGAAATCTTCTCCTACCTGCAGACCCGCGTCGATGGCGATCGGCGCATGGGCCTGTTCGTGCTCACCGGCTCGCAGCAGTTCGGGCTGATGGACGGCATTGCCCAGTCCCTCGCCGGGCGCGTGGGCCTGCTGCACCTGCTGCCCTTTGCCTGGAATGAAGTCGCCGCCACACGGACCGCCGACCGGCTGGAAGACTGGCTTTGGCGCGGTGCCTACCCGCCGCTGTACGACCGCGCCATGCCGCCCCACATCTGGTTTGCCGACTACCTGTCCACCTACGTCGAGCGCGACGTGCGCCGCCTGCTGCAAGTGCGCGACCTCGACGCTTTTCACCGCTTCGTGCTGATGTGCGCAGCGCGCACCGGCCAGCTGCTCAACCTCTCGGCCCTGGCCGCCGATTGCGGCATCACCCACAACACCGCACACGCCTGGCTGTCGGTACTGGAAGCCAGCTACCTCGTGCTGCGCCTGGCCCCCTTTCACCGCAACTTCGGCAAGCGCCTGACCAAGACACCCAAGCTCTACTTCCTCGACACCGGCCTTGCCGCCTGGCTGGCGGGCGTGCGCGGTGCGGACGAACTCGCCATCGGCAGCCTGCGCGGCCCGCTGTTCGAAACCTGGGTGGTCGGTGAATTCGTCAAACGCCGCCGCAACGCCCTGCTGGCCGACGATCTGCACTTCTGGCGCGACTCCGCAGGCAACGAGGTGGACTTGCTGGTCACACGCGGCGAGGACATCGTGGCCGCCATCGAATGCAAATCGGGCCGCACCGTGGTCGAGGACTGGTTCGCGCCGCTCTCGCGCTTCGCCGCACTGAGCAACGCACCGCGCCGCCTGCTGATCTATGGCGGCGATGCCGACCAGCCGCGCAGCAGCACCCCCGTATTCGGCTGGCGCAACATCGGCTCGGCGCTTGATCACGCCTTTGCCACATGACGCTACAATGCTTCCCCATGTTTGCCGCCCGCCCGTTCACGCTGAAGAACAAGCCTGCCACCCTGGCAGCGCCGGCCGCGCGCGCAATCACCACCAAAACCACGACCATTACGGGCTGAACCAGCTCCGGCATCGTCGTGCGCCCTCCCTGGCCAGACGAGCCGGGGCCGAAAGCAGCAGACACGGTCGCGTGCGAACTGTTGTAACTTGAAAGGGCGATTGAAATGAGCAAGCAATTGGTAGGTCTGGTCGGCTGGCGCGGCATGGTCGGCTCGGTGTTGATGGACCGCATGCAGGCCGAGGGCGACTTCGACCTCATCGAGCCGGTGTTCTTCTCCACCTCCAACGCCGGCGGCAAGGCGCCCGCCATGGCGCGTGCGCACACCCAGCTCAAGGACGCGAACGACGTCGCCGCGCTGGCCCAGTGCGCCATCATCATCACCTGCCAGGGCGGCGACTACACCAAGGAAGTCTTCCCCAAGCTGCGCGCCAGCGGCTGGGCCGGCCACTGGATCGACGCGGCCAGCGCGCTGCGCATGGAGGACGACGCCGTCATCGTGCTCGACCCGGTCAACGACGGCCTGATCAAGGCCAGGCTGGCCGCCGGCGGCAAGAACTGGATCGGCGGCAACTGCACCAACTCCATCCTGCTGATGGGCCTGAACGGCCTGTTCAACGCCGGCCTGGTCGAATGGGTCAGCTCGATGACCTACCAGGCGGCCTCGGGCGGCGGCGCCAACCACATGCGCGAGCTGCTCAAGGGCATGGGCGTGATCCACGGCAGCGTCGCCCAGGAGCTGGCCACGCCGGCCTCGGCCATCCTGGAGATCGACCGCAAGGTGGCGGCCACCATCCGCCAGGACGTGCCGACCGAATTCTTCGGCGCGCCGCTGGCCGGCGGCCTGATCCCGTGGATCGATTCGCAACTGCCCAACGGCCAGTCCAAGGAAGAATGGAAGGGCCAGGCCGAGGTCAACAAGATCCTGGGCACCAGCAGCACCATTCCGGTGGACGGCCTGTGCGTGCGCATCGGCGCGATGCGCTGCCACTCGCTGGCGCTCACGCTCAAGCTCAGCAAGGACCTGCCGCTGGCCGAGATCGAGGCGCTGATCCAGGGCGGCAACCCCTGGGTGAAGTTCGTCGCCAACGACAAGAACCTGACGCTCAAGGAGCTGACCCCCGCCGCCATCACCGGCGGCCTGGAAGTGGGCGTGGGCCGCGTGCGCAAGCTCAACATGGGGCCTGAGTACGTGTCCGCCTTCGTCATCGGCGACCAGCTGCTGTGGGGCGCCGCCGAGCCGCTGCGCCGCATGCTGCGCATTCTGCTGGCCGCCTGATCGCCGGCTTTGCGCCACCTTGACGCCACCTTCGGGTGGCGTTTTTTCTGGGATGCAAGCAGATACGCCGTGTTACGGGTCGTTGTCCATTTCCAACAAGAAAGACGTTTTGCACCCTTTCTGACAGGCTCGGAAAAGCTGGCACCGGGCCTCAGCTTGTCAGTGCAAAACATTGATGCTATGGTGCTTTTTACATTTTTACGCGTGCCAGGGCGGACATGAACATGACCAAAAAAACACTGTTACCCGCGCCAGCTCCAACTACTCCATTCATCGCACACATGCATCGCTGGAAATACTCTGTCCTGGCCACAGCGGCCTTTCTGACGGCTGGCCTGTACGCCACCGACGCCAGCGCCCTGGCCCTGGGCCGCCTGAGCGTGCAATCGGCGCTGGGCGAGCCGCTGCGCGCCGAGATCGCGCTGCCGCGCATCACGCCGGCAGAGGCCGAGTCGCTGCGCGTCGCCCCGGCCAGCGCCGAGGTGTTCCGCGCGCAGGGCATGGAATATTCGCCGGCGGCGCACGGCATCCAGGCGCAGCTGCAGCGCCGCCCGGACGGCTCCATGGTGCTGCGCCTGAGCAGCGACGGCCCCATCAACGAGCCTTTCGTCGACATCGTGCTCGACGCCACCTGGAGCGCCGGCCACCTGGTGCGCAGCTACACCATGCTACTCGACCCGCCAGCGCTGCGCCGCCCGCAGGCCAGCGTCTCCGCGGCGCCCCAGGTCAGCAGCGCCGCCCCTGCCCGCAGCCAGGCCAGCAGGCCCGCCACTGCCACGGCGGTAACACCGCGCAGCGCCAGCGCCGCGCCCGCCAAGCCGGCGGCCAGCGCGGCTGCAGGCACGGAAGTCGCGGTCAAGCCGGGCGACACCGCCGGCAAGATCGCCAACGCGCACCGGCCCGAGGGCGTTTCGCTCGACCAGATGCTGGTGGCGCTGCTGCGCGCCAACCCCGACGCCTTCATCAACAACAACGTCAACCGCCTGCGCGCCGGCGCCGTGCTGGAGGTGCCCAGCCAGGCCGACGCCCAGGCCACCGCCGCACCCGAGGCGCGCAAGCTCATCGCCGCGCAAAGCCACGACTTCAACGCCTTCCGCAACCGCCTGGCCGAGGCCGCCCCGCAGGCCAAGGTGGCCAGCGCGGAGCGCTCCGCCAGCGGCAAGGTGCAAACCCAGGTCGAGGAAGCCAAGCCCGCCCAGGACACGCCCGACAAGCTCAAGCTGTCCAAGGGCGGCATCAAGAGCAGCAAGGCAGAGGCCGAAGTCGCCAAGGACAAGCAGGCCAACCAGGACGCCGAGCGCATGGCCGAGCTGTCCAAGAACATCTCGCAGCTCAACGAATTGAGCGAAGCCTCCAAGCCCGACGCTGCCGCATCCGCCGCCAAGCCGGCCGATGCGGCGCCAGGCGTCAGCGTCCCGGCCCCGGCAGGCGTACCGGCAACGGAACCTGCAGCCCCGCAGACAGCCGATGCCGGCGCGGCCGCCGCACCGCAGGCGCCAGCAGCCGCTACAACCGACACTGCAGCGCCGGCAGAGCCCGCCGCCGAGGCCGCCGCAGCACCCGCCCCCACCGAGCCTGCCGGTGACGCCGCCGCACCCGCGCCGGCGCCAGCCCCGGCAGCCGCACCGGCTGCGCCCAAACCCACCCCCAAGCCGGCACCGCAGCCCGCGCCCGAAGAACCCAGCTTCATCGACTCGCTGCTGGCCGACCCCCTGCTGGCCGGCGGCGGCCTCGCCATCATCCTGGCGCTGCTGGGCTACGGCGGCTGGCGCATGGTGCAACAGCGCCGCAACCAGGGCGGCGTGGACAGCTCCTTCCTGGAAAGCCGCGGGCACGCCGACTCGTTCTTCGGCGCCAGCGGCGGCCAGCGCGTGGACACCGCCAGCAGCGTGCTGACGACCGGCTCGTCGTCGATGAGCTACTCGCCCAGCCAGCTCGACGCCGGCGGCGACGTGGACCCCGTCGCCGAGGCCGACGTCTACCTGGCTTACGGCCGCGACCTGCAGGCCGAGGAAATCCTCAAGGAAGCCCTGCGCCACCATCCGGACCGCGTCTCCATTCCCGTCAAGCTGGCCGAGATCTACGCCAAGCGCCAGGACCGCAAGGCGCTGGAAGCGGTCGCCAGCGACGTGTACAAGCTGACCGACGGCCAGGGGCCGGACTGGTCGCGCGTATCCGACCTGGGCCGCACGCTCGATCCGGACAACCAGCTGTACCAGCCCGGCGGCAGCCCGGCGGGCGGCATCGCCGCGGTGCAGCCGCCCGTGACCCCGGAATCGAACTTCCCCAACACCATGGGCGGCTCGGCCGGCCACGTCTCCCCCGCGCCCGACTCGGTGCTGCCGGATCTGGACCTCGA
>Ga0222429_100898_pt1 | contig 10759 bp, 7 predicted proteins | sample 1B50Ametagenome_FD_182475 | JGI IMG/M metagenome (GOLD analysis project Ga0222429, IMG submission 182475) | Enriched microbial communities from leaf-cutter ant dump, University of Wisconsin, Madison, United States - 1B50A (version 2) | ecosystem: Environmental > Terrestrial > Nest > Insects nest >...
CCTTTGTATGTAGTGGATGGGGTTGCGTTAAGCAGTACCGGGCTGGCTGATATTAATATCAATGATATTGCGTCAATGGACATATTAAAGGACGCTTCTGCCACTGCGGTGTATGGATCCAGGGGTGCCAATGGCGTAGTGATCATAACTACCAAAAGCGGTGCAAGCGGCGCTGCCAAAATAGACTACAACGGGTTTGCCAGCTTCAACAAACCCATGAAGACTTACGACCTGATGGATCCGGTCACTTATGCCAAAATAGCTAATCTTACGGCTGGGGTAGATGTGTTTGCCGATCCCAACTCTTTTGCAGGAAAAGGTACAGACTGGCAGGATATGATTTTCGCCAATTCCGTAACCCAAAGCCACCAGCTTTCGGTAAGCGGGGGTACGGAAAATACTAAATATTATGTTTCGGGGTTTTATATCGACCAGGAAGGGTTGCTGGTAAACAGCGACCAGAAAAGATTCGGTATCCGCTCAAACCTGGATTTCAAGCTCAATAAGCGCCTTAGCGTGGGGGTAAACGTGTATGCCGCCCGTATCAATTCTCACAATAACGGGGATATCGGTTCAAAGGGTAACCCCGTGACAAGTGCACTGACCTGGGCACCCACAGAGGAAATATATGATGAGCCGGGAAAATATAACCGGTTGGGAATATCACCCATCTGGAGCAATCCTTATATGATCATCCAGGAACGGGTGGGCAACAATTTTTCTAATGTAGGTGTTTTCAACGGTAAGCTGAAGTACGATATCACCGACTGGCTGACCCTGAATCTAAACGCTGGCTTAGATATGAATATGTCTAAATACGCCTTCCTGAACAATGAATGGATCAGCCCGGGTAATAATGCGTCCGGGCAGAGTTATGCAGAGAGTTATACTTTCCAGAACAGTAATGTCCTTACTTTTCACAAGTCATTTGATAAGCATGACCTGACCGCAACCGCTATGGTCGAATTGCTGAAAAGCAATTACTCGTCTTTCAGCGCTTCCGGTTCCGGGTTGAGTTCCCTTGCAAATGGATATTATAATTTAGGGTTGAATACTTCTCACGCCATATCATCAGGATATTCCGAAGGTGGTTTATTCTCCTATATGGGACGTGTGGCTTATGGGTATGATGACAGGTACCTGGTTACTGCAACATTCCGCCGGGATGGCTCCTCCAAATTCCAGGAAGATAACAAGTGGAGAAATTTTCCCTCGTTCAGTGCGGGATGGAAGTTGTCCAATGAAAAGATCATTGAAGACCTGAACATATTCTCTAATCTGAAACTAAGGGCGGGTTGGGGCGTCACCGGTAATCAGAGTATTGGTGCCTTTAGCACATTAGGCTTACTGGCGCCTGCTACGTTCTCCTATGGTACCACTACATTAGCCCCCGGATATACATTGGGAAATCCGGCAACTCCGGAAGTCAGGTGGGAAGTATCCGAACAGATAAATGTTGGATTGGATGCAGGTTTCTTTAACGGAAGGCTGAATATCAATGCGGATTATTACAACAAAAACACAAGAGATTTGTTGCTTTCCACCAGGATCAACAACTACGATGGTGGTGGTTCCTATCTAAAGAATCTGGGGAAGGTAAATAATAAAGGCTGGGAGCTGATGATAGATGGAACGCCTGTTCGTACCAGGAATTTTGACTGGAATATAGCGGCTTCATTTGCTGTAAACCACAACAAGGTAGTGAGCTTGGGAGCCGATACCCAGCTTGACAGACCGGTTATAGGTAGCGGTTTAATTGGTAACAGTATCCAGGTGGTAAAGGTTGGGGAGCCCCTGGGATCTTTTTATTTGATCCCATGGGAGGGTGTCCATCAGACGGATAAAGATATTTACAAAGCCGGTGATGCTATGTATCGCGATGTGGACGGAAATGGCTCCATAGGGTTTGAAGACCGGGTGATTGTAGGAACGGCTATTCCAAAAGTGCAATGGGGTTTTAACAATACACTCACCTATAAGAATTTTGAACTGAACATATTTCTGCAGGGAGCACATGGTAATAAAATATTCAATGCTACCTATGCTTCTACGGCTGTTCCTACCAGTGATGTTAAATTCATCAACCTGGCGGCTGCGGCAAATTACTGGACACCGGAAAATACTTCCTCCACATTTGCTAATCCTGCAAGCACCAACAAAAGCTGGGTAGAGTCAACCCAGTTTTTGCAGGATGGCGGATTTGTGCGGCTGAAGAACCTGAGCCTTTCTTACCAGCTTGACAAATCGCTGCTGAAGCTGGCATCGGCCAAGCTGTATGTAAGTGCGCAGAACATTGCCACCATCACAAAATACAAAGGTTTTGATCCGGAGGCTACCTCTACTTCCTCTTCCAGTGATACGGATGCAGGTATAGACCTTGGAGCCTATCCTTCGCCAAAAACAATTACTGTAGGACTTCAGTTGAGATTCTAACTAAAAAAATTAAATGCTTTTGATATGAAAAGATTGATTTTATATACATTTTGTTCAGTTTTTGCCCCCCTGCTTTTTATAGGGTGCAGTAAGAAGATATTGGAGGAAGATCCGAAGGGAAGCCTTACTCCAGGTAACTTTTATCAAACAGCCAAGGACCTGGAGATGGCGGAAGCAGCGTTGGCCCTGCAGTTGAATGGGGCCTTTAACGTTATGGAAGGAGTTCACTATGGCGCAGATGATATTACATCTAAAAGAGCTGGTAACAAAATAGAATTTTCTGATTTTGATGTGTTTAATGCCAATTCCTCCAATTCCAGGATGAATGACTGGTGGGGCTATTTCTATAAAACGATAAAATCGGCAAACTCACTGATCGACAACTTTGAAAAGGCCGAGTCGGCAACTGAGGAGCAAAGAAATGCAGCAGGTGGTTACGGTTATTTTATGCGTGCCATTAGCTACTTTTTCCTGACCAGGACCTGGGGGGAAGTGCCGATGCCCCTCGAGACAATACCAACACCTAACAGGCCAAAAGCTGCAGTGGAAGAAATTTATAACCTGATTGTATCCGATCTGCAGAAAGCTGAAACCATGTTGCCGGATCATTGGCCTGAACCGGCTAATCAAAACGGTGTTGATATTTTTGCAACCCGTGGTTCTGCCAAAGCCTTGCTGGCAAATGTTTATTTGACCATGGCCGGCTGGCCGCTGAAGCAAACCGACAAATATGCGCTGGCAGCAGATAAGGCAAAAGAAGTAATAGATGAAAGAGCTACCTGGGGATATGAGTTGCTTACCGATTACGCAGATATTTGGAAAATAGGGAACAAATACAATAAAGAAGCGGTGTTTGCCTGTTATTATAACAATGATGTGCCGGAATGGAACTGGGAGAACGGAAATATGATGGGACCCCCTGCGTTGGCGCCCGATTATGAAGAAGGTGGTTGGGATGACGGCTATGGTGAAATATCTTTTTATAACAGGTTCCCGGCCGGACCCAGAAAGGATGCTACTTACCAAAAGGAGTATTTCGTAAAAAATGATCCTGATAATGTGGTAACCTGGGAAGGCACCTTGCAGAAACATCCGTATTTTCTTAAATACAGAGACGATCACAACTATGATTGGAGTACGCACACTATAAACGACTGGTGGGGAAGCGGCACTAACTTTCTTATCCGCTACCCGGAAGTATTGCTGACTTATGCTGAAGCAAAGGCTATGTCTTCTGCCCCCGATGCCAGCGCCTACGCTGCGGTGAACCAGGTAAGGAAAAGGGCGGGTCTGGCTGATCTGCCTGCAGGACTGTCACAAGCCGAATTCAGGGAGGCAGTATTGGAAGAAAGAGGATGGGAGTTTGCCGCGGAAAATGGCATCCGTTGGTTTGATCTGCTGCGCACCGAAACTGTTGGTAAAGCGAATTCCCTGCGCCATGCTTCAGAAGTTCCGTTGATCAACCAGCCGGATGATGCAGCGCATACCCATTATTGGGCGCCGATTCCCGTGAACGACTAATACGAGGTATTGTTGACATTATAAAGGCTTCCAGCTTCTCAAAAGTTGGAAGCCTTTTTTATTTCTATCGAAATGTGAGACCGGCCATTTTCCTGGTATCCTTTTAGTCCGACAGAACGGATATGCACGAACGCTTTTTGCCATAGGTCCGGCAGGTATGCTTTCAATGCCGGTGGAATATGTTTCGTATGGAGCGACCCGTATAAAAAGCCATCGTGCAGGTATACCGGCTCCCGGTCTTTGTATTGATAAGATCGTATGGTGAGCGTACTGTCACCGGCAGAAATATATGATTTTGCAAAGGGGATCCCGGTAAAGAGCAGCTCCCCTTCTTCTGTTTCAGTTCTGCCTGCATCCTTTATGTATTGTAGCACCTGGCTGGCAGCCTTGCTTTTTATTTGTATACTAAATGACGGCTCCGGTATGTTTTGAATCTCTTTTTTCTCTACAGGATTGAAATTTTCATCGTATTCATAGGCGACGATCGTGTCCGGCCGGGTGGTGATCTGCTGAACATTGAAGGTATAATATTGGTTCCCGTTCTGTACCAGGCTATCCATTTCCATGTTAATGATACGACTGATGTTGCCTTTGGCTTTTTCAGGCAGCCATTGTAATATCCCTGCCGGCGGCTGTGTAAACATCATGTGTGCTATAGCAGTAGTATCTGCAACTATTGGCATCGTTTCCCATCTGCCTTTCTGCTTCAGCGTAGTGCTGATATGGTATCCATCTCCTTCCAGCGTAACCTGTATATTTCCGGTATAAGTGTTGTTTTTTATTGCTATCACCCCGTGCTTCCTGTCTTGGACCGCCGATGTAAGCCAACCCGGTTCAATCCATTTACCTGCCTGCAGTTGTTCTGTGGCCATTGCCAGTCCTGCAGGGTCGGTATTGCCTATCAGGAAGTATTGCCCGTATACCTGCCCCGACAAGCCCGCAGGATGATGGTATAGATCGTTCTCAACCGAAAAGCCGCGTTGCAGCAAGCCCTGGTTCAGCTTTTCCCCGTTTTTTACCGGTATCACCATATACCATTTTTCTGCAGGCGTTCCATCCAGGTGAAAGGCGACAATATAATCCGGTATGCTGAACATTTTCCGCCAACTGATTTCTTCAGAAGAAGAGAGCAGCTTCCCGGGTTTCCATTGGGAAGGCGTTGTCAGCAGCTCCCATAAGAGCGTTTCCAGGATCCTTTTTGTATCCACAACTGCTATTGCATCTGCGCTTGCAGGAATATTCTCTACGGAGTAGCTTTTATGCTTCCATATCAGCATACAGGTGACCAGCACCAGCAATACCAGGATCGTCAGCTTTTTCTTCACTTATCAAAAGGTTTCCCGCTCTGTTTTTTCTTTCTCTTTTTCTACTTCGATAATTCCCCTGATGGCATCTGTTATGTTAAAGAGAAATTCAAAGCTGTTGCTATGGTTGCCGTCAATTTTCAGCGCATATGTTGTTTGTGCCAAACCGTTTTTGAAGTTACTTTCCATGGTAATATTTCCCAGGTTTTCCTCCAGCAGTTTCCTGATCTTCCTGTTGGTTTCGGTGCTGAGTTCGGGACCTATGGCCTGCAGCACCTGCTTGGTGTTGATCACGCCGGCGTAGTTGTTGGAAAAAATATTCTTTTTTGTCTGGCCGTTCAGCTTATATCCTTTACCGCTGAATGTATTTTCAATGGTTTCTTTTGAAGTGGTAATCACTACCCTGTCATCTTTCACACCAAAGTAAAGTGCGTTGACCGGTGTTTTTTCATCTTCCAGGCTCAGGGTAAAATAATTGCCGGTTGGGGCATACTTATAATTACCTTTTTCGGCATATTTTACAGGAATAGCGACCAGCTTTTGCATGAAATCAGCTCTCTTAGTGGCTATGGAGAAAGTAAAATCGGGCGACAGCTCAGTTTTTGTTTTCATGATTTCCTTTTGGTTGAAATCATCATCATATTCATAATCCTTGTAGGTTACTTCTTTTAGTCCCATCTTGTGTAAAACAAAGATCATATTACCAGGTGCAAGTTCTGACAGCCCTTTTTCGTCAATGGCTATTTCAAGCAGGTCAACATAGAGATTGATCAGGTCGGCGTATTCGGAAGTGAAGTATGATTTACCAAAATAATCCTTTAAGGATTTATAATAATAATGGATCATGGCCTCTGAATTGAAGGACACGGAGAGATAGCCCAAATGATCGGGGTTGATATAACCGGCAAGCGCCCTGGACTGCCTGCTTTTATACATCTGCCTGCTAAGCTGCTGCAGCTGACTGTCCTGCGAATGGACCAATTGTTTTATTTTGATCTGGTCTTTCTCGAAGAACAGGTTCATGCCCATGATGTAACCGCTTTCTTCTGCACCACTCATCAAAACATGCTGCATGGAGGATAACGGATTGTATCCGTAAAACCCGCTCCAGAACTGGGATATAAGCTGGTTGTACAGGCTACCGTAATTCAGCCATACATTCGCATGGGCGGTTTCATCCGTAACGGTTCCATATCCTTTCAGCTCGCTTAAGGATATGGTATTCTTACCTTCAAAAGCTTCTGTAAGCGTTTGTATTGCGGCCGCTCTTTTTTGGGCGGCTTTCACGGAGTCTCTCTCTTTGTACCACTGATCGGAAAGCAAGGCGTTGATGCTGTCTCTCAGGTCATATTTAAGGTCTTCATCCTCAGCATACCATGACACAACCGGGGGAGCGATGTCTTCTTCCATTTCCTTTTTTTTCTTCTTTTTGCTTTTTTCGATAACGGCAGCCCTGTCTTCCATTTCATTTATCTCCTTCCTTCTGGCATCTACTATAGAATCCACCACATTATTGACAGAATCTGTTACTTCCTGTGAAGGATAGTAGTAATCGTACCCATATTTTTCATTTGTGCTGACATATACAAGGATTGCGTTTTTGCCATCCCATCCCAGGTATTTATGGTTGCTGATCTTCAGGTATTCAAAGTGATGTGCCTTTGTTGTTTTCATTTCAGACCTGTAGTTCCTTTTTACAAGCTCCAGGAAATCCGGCAGGTTTTTGATGCTGATCCGTGTTACAAAGCTCATACCCGAATCAGAAGATTGAATGTATTGAATCGCCGTTTGGGTGAAATCGATACCCGACCGGTCCAGGGGAAAGATGCCTTCATAGTTCATTTCCTTCTGTATCAGCGACTGGATGAACTTGTACTGGTCTATCTTTTCAATGGGCAGGCTTTCATCAAACCTTGCTCCGTTATATTTAATAACGAGGGAAACATTGTTGGGGACCTGCTGACAAAAGCCGGAATAGCTTATGAGTGGCAGGCAAAGGGATATTATCAACTTTTTCATTGATTATTTTGTTAGTGTTATTTTATTCTGAATACTTTTCTTATCTGTTATGATATCCAGGACATTCATGCGCAGCATTACCGCCTTGTTATCGGAAGATATTTTGCTTTCCTGGTTTTCCGAATGAAGGACTTTTTTATCAAAACGGTATATACCGGTAAAGTTGGCGCCCACAAATATTTCTTTATCCGCATTGCTTAATTGCTGGTAGTCTTTTTTAAGCGAGAAAGCGCTGAGCCTGGAAAAAATGCTGTTATTATAATCATAGTTTTTTTCAACAGATCCAGGGGGTGCTTTTTCACTTTCCCCGATCTTTTTTACAGCATCATTCAGGCTGGATATGTTGTCGAAGTGACAGTCAAGGGTGGCAATGTAATTTTGCATATCCACCCGGGCAGATACGTTGCTGATTCCTTTTACGGCGGCCAGTTTTTTTTCTATGCCGGCAATTTTATTCCTGATATCCGGTTCGGAGGGAACTTCCCGGCCGTTGATCGTTTTCATTTTCAGGATGGATGCCACGCGGCTTTTGCTTTTGCTCATGTTAAGCGTTAGTTGGAACCTGCCTGATCCGTTTTCGTGCATGGTGACCTGCTCTACGATGTCAAAACATCCCTGCAGCGACAGAGCGATTATGATGAGCAGGGAATGTAATATGTATTTCACAAGTTTCTGTTTGAAAAAGGACGCAACTTATAACTAATATTCCGCACTTATATTTTGCAGAACATAACAAATTGGTCCGTTGCATACAATGATATGGCAAAACTAACATATGGTTGCCGGTGACTTATACTGAATAGTTAGTATTTATTTTTTGTTACCGGCTGTTTTGTCCTGTTAAGCGATCGCTTCTGCCTTTTCACCTTTCAGAGCTGTGTAATAAAGTGCAGGTGGATAACTTTATGTAAAAGTATGATATGGAGTATTTTACCAGTAATATTTCAGGTGAGAAATTCCCGGTATCTGAGATGGTACCCGGAAGAACGTTGAGAAATGGTATTTTAAAGGAAGTGTTGAAGGAACACCCGGATTTTAACGACCAGGGCAGGCTTGCTGTTTCCGAGCTGAATTATTATCGTCAACAATATATTCAAAACCTGTTGACCCGTGAAATAGGCACACTTACAGAGCTGGAGGAAACGGTGTTGAAGAATATCGGTCAAAACCACCTTATAGCCGATGAAGCCAGCGAGATCAAGAACCCGGTGACCAGCGGGCAGGTATGGGCTGACAGGATCGCAGCATTTGGCGGGAGCTGGCGCTTTATCGGTCTTTTCGGTTTATTCCTGCTGGGCTGGATGGCATTCAATATCTATGGATTACATAACAGGGGCTTTGATCCATATCCTTTTATTCTTCTTAACCTGATCCTTTCCTGCCTGGCAGCCATCCAGGCTCCTGTGATCATGATGAGCCAGAACCGGCAGGAAGAAAAAGACAGGGATCGTGCAAAGAATGATTACATGGTCAACCTGAAGTGTGAACTTGAAATAAGGATGTTGCATGAAAAAATGGACCATCTGATCATCACTCAACAGGAAAATCTGCTGCAGATCCAACAGGTGCAGGTAGATATGATGAAAGAGCTGATGGAGAAAGTGCAGTCAATGGAAAAAAGAAAATAGGCATTTCGAAGTACAGATTGCCGGAAGGAATTTTCCGCAGGTGCAGGCGGACCCGTCGCACACAGTCTCCTTCGTCTGGTCTATGCCAATGCATAGAAACAGGGTTCTGTAACGTATCATGACTCAATGATTAGACCTCCTAATTGGCACTGCAAATGACAATAACGGTATAATATATTATTACAACGAAGGGAGCAACCGGAAAAACAACTTTCAGGTAAGCCAGGAAGATGATGTACAGGTATCCTACAAGGCTTCTATGCGTGTGATCCTGATCCCCCTGAAGCAATCATCCATACAATTGTTTGGAGTATATCCGCAGGTAGAGATCATACCATTATTCGTGGTCTCAAAAAAAGTTTCTGTGTTCTCTCTTTTCTTCAGCCACACCTTTTTTGCTTCGTCATACACCGCATCCAGGGTCAGGTAAGGGCATGCGCTGGTGTTTTGGTGCGCACCTAACTGGGAAGTTTCTTCCACCCATTCCAGGGTTTCTTCCAGTGAACTTCCATAGCTGGTTATAAATCCCTGTTCGGTCATTTTCAGGGCTGCCAGTACTTCCAGCCGTTTTTCTTCACTCCATCCTGTTGCCGGCATTTGAACATCGGCAAAGGATGTGTATGCGAATTTTCTTTCTGTTGCTATACCGTTGTTGACCCTGGTCTCGGTTTGCCAACTGCTGCCGGCCCAGGAGGATCCTGTGGTTACAAAAAGGTAAGAGTTGCCGCTGGCGGCTTTGAATTTACTCAGGGCATCCATGCTTTTTTTAAAGCCTTTGTCATATTCAATGTCTGATTTAGTGCAGGAGGCTAGAAACAGTGAGCTGCATATGATAAATGCAGAAAGAATTTTCATGGTTTTTTTGAAATTGACAGGTGACGCAGGGGATCCGTTGCATCCTGTCAAAAAACTTGTGTTTCAGATATGTGATTTTTTGTAAATTGTCATTAAATTATTTATATGCAAAATTGGCTCAGAACTTTATTGGCAGGTGGCGCCGCCTATAAATGGGGTGGGGGCTGCCTAAGCTCGATATTAATTTTCTTATTGGTATACTGGTTGCTGGGGCACTGCTGAGCCGGAGCATTTTCGAATGGATAAGTAGTTTTTATGCCTTTTCTTTTTTGCTTATTTTTTAAGATGGAGAAGAGCATATTATACTGGTCTTATTTATCCGGTAAAATTCCGAAATAGCGGAAGAAAGGTGATGCAGGTTGGACATTTTGGGTAGCAGTAGCTTACAGATAACAACGGGGTTTGCCGGGACAGGATCCATAGTAGAACATAAATAATACGCTGGCAGATCGTCAATTCTTTTTATCCCCTTCTTTCGGATATTTTTGAACAAGGTCAATATAGTTGAGCCTTTTGCTGCCGTCATACAGGGGAGCGGCGATTTTTCTTAGTGTTTTGTCGAAAAACTCCCGCGTGTAACGGCAGGTGACTTCGAGTACGCGACGGACCATCGCTGCTTCAATATCATTTTTTGCCTGCAATAAGGGCAAATCACTAAAGCTCATATGAGTTGAGCTGTCAAAATGAAGCAACACATGGTAGCTTTCTCCTGTGGCAGCTAATGCAGTTTCTTTATTTTGACGCAAGCGGTTTACGAGTTCGGTCAGATCCTCAAGACTCATACCCAAAGATGCAGCATCAGCCTCATCGGGTGGAATAGTCCGCACACGCTCAAAAAGCAAAAACGGCTGCGTCATTCCAACACCATCAGGCCCCACATAAAATGGTTGCATCATGGCAACACCATCCTGGTCAGCACAACTTTTTATGCGGGTATCGATTTGGCAGGCGCGCGCTGCCGCACGTCCTCCAGCCGAATGGCCCAGCGCTCCTACCCTG
>Ga0222429_100899_pt1 | contig 10738 bp, 9 predicted proteins | sample 1B50Ametagenome_FD_182475 | JGI IMG/M metagenome (GOLD analysis project Ga0222429, IMG submission 182475) | Enriched microbial communities from leaf-cutter ant dump, University of Wisconsin, Madison, United States - 1B50A (version 2) | ecosystem: Environmental > Terrestrial > Nest > Insects nest >...
AGAAAGTCTGGGTCTACCTTATCCCGGTATTCTTCAGCCATTCTTTTTTCCTCCTCCGAATATGCTCCCAGAAAATAATTCTGCACAGGCGATAATATCCGCAGGTTGTGGCCTTTACCGCGCGGTAGCAGGTAGTCCAGCTTCAACCTGCCACAGGTGCGCATCCATAGCGGAAGCTGTTTACAGTGGGTGATGCTGGATATCAGCACTATTTTTTCCACGCAAATGAGCTTGGATATTTCAACACACATCATTCCTCCGAAAGAAACACCTACCAGGATAGGAGAGGGGTGATGAATCTTACCGCTCATGCGCCGGGCATAGTGTTGCAACGGTTCCCGTCTTTCGGGCTTTAGCCACTGCAGGTAGTGTACTTCAGCATCAGGCGGCCAGTTGATCTTTGAAAAGATCCGTTCATCTGCTCCCAATCCGCATATGCAGTACACATGCTTCATGTGTTTTAATTTTTCCGGATCACATTGGCATCCACATCCGCTTCGGTTATGGTTTTTCCAGACAGTATCACCAGCCTTTCCACCACGTTCCTGAGTTCACGGATGTTACCCGTCCAGTTGTTCTGCTGCAACGCTTTGATGGCGGCATCTTCTATCGCTTTTTTGGCAATGCCGTAATCCAGGCAGATATCTCCCAGGAATTTATCAACCAGTAAAGGTATATCGCTCTGGCGATCGTTAAGAGAAGGCACATTGATGATGATCACGCCCAACCTGTGGTAAAGATCCAGGCGGAAATTTTTATCTTCTACTTCCTTCAGCAGGTCTTTGTTGGTAGCGGCAATCACCCGTACGTCCACATTGATGTCTTTGTCTCCGCCTACCCTCGTGATCTTTCCTTCCTGCAACGCCCGTAACACCTTGGCCTGTGCATTCAGGCTCATATCGCCGATCTCATCCAGAAACAGGGTGCCGCCGTGCGCCTGCTCAAACTTCCCTATTCTTTGCTTGACGGCGGAAGTAAAGGACCCTTTTTCATGACCGAATAATTCACTTTCTATCAGCTCGCCCGGTATGGCAGCGCAGTTTACTTCGATCAGCGCTCCCTTGGAACGGTTACTTTTTTCGTGGATCCAACGGGCTACCAGCTCTTTACCCACTCCGTTTTCCCCCATGATCATTACCCGGGCTTCGGTGGGCGCTACCTTATCAATGGTCTCTTTTATTTTCAGCATGGGCTCGCTTTCGCCGATCATTTCCTCTACCTTGGAGGCCTTCCGGCGCAAAACCTTGGTTTCCGTCACCAGATTGGTTTTATCCATGGCGTTCCGGATGGTGATCAACAGGCGGTTCAGGTCCGGCGGCTTGGATATATAGTCGTAAGCTCCCTTTTTAACCGCTTCTACCGCGGTTTCTATAGTGCCGTGCCCGGAGATCATAATAATGGGAACGTCGGCGTTTATTTCACTCACTTTTTCCAGGAACTCTATTCCGTCGATCTTAGGCATTTTTATGTCACACAGAACCACATCGTATGGCTTTTCCCTGAACCGTTTCAAGCCTTCTTCCCCGTCTCCTGCCTCGTCAATTTTGTATCCCTCGTAGGATAATATTTCACCCAGGGTTTTCCTGATTGCTTTTTCGTCATCAACAATTAAAATATTCGACATGATAAACCCGTAATGTTTATATCGCTCCGGCGTTGCGACTTTATTATTAAAAATATAATGAGTGACAAAAATATGAAATTAGCATTTGTTCTCCTCTCTTTATCGGCCATTACCCTGGAAGAATAATATTATACCAGACAAATACATCCGCGCTATCCGGGGGTATCTGCCTACATCAGCGGGGAAATATTTTGTCTCGATGGCGTTCCGGCCGGGTACCAAACGGTGATTTTCCCGCAGATCCCGCAGCATTTGTGTCGGATAGAAAATTTTTAGGAGAGTTTATTTGTCCTGCCTGTTCCGCGGGTTATTATTACCCTTGTTATTGCCTTTGTTGTTATTGTTATTATTATTTCCGCGGTTCTCGCTTCTTTTCAACTGCGGCCTGTCGCGGTCATTCCTCGCACTGCCGCCCTTGTTCTCACCGCGGGACTGCTGGTCATTGCGGTTATCTTTTTTGCTCCGCTGCTTGGCCCTGTTTTTCCTGCTGTTCTTTTCAAGAGCGCCCAGGCTGATCTGTCCCACCACATCCACAAATTCGGGTTCTACTTCTTTCGGGTGGTTGCTTTGTACTTCTTCCGATTCAAGCGCATCTACTTTGGTGCCTTTGAGGTTCAGCGACCTTATTTTTCTTACTGTAGCAATAGATAAAGCATATTGCCGGTTACTGTCCGGCAAGGTATACCACATCATGCTGCGGAAAATATCCTTTTTGATAAGCAGGGCGTTGCCCTTTATGGTTTCGAGTATATCGGCATTGTCCGGGAAGCTCTGTAAGGCATCCAGGTAGGTATCCAGCTCGTAGTTCAGGCAGCATTTCAGGCGGCCGCATTGCCCGCTCAGCTTGGTCTGGTTGATGCTCAGGTTCTGGTACCGGGCAGCAATGGTGGTTACACTCTTAAAGTTGGTCAGCCAGGTACTGCAGCAGAGCTCTCTTCCGCAACTGCCAATACCGCCTACCTTGGCGGCCTCCTGGCGGGTACCGATCTGTTTCATCTCTACTTTTACCTTGAATTCAGATGCATATGATTTGATCAGTTCCCTGAAATCCACCCTGCCGTCGGCAGTATAGAAAAAAGTTGCTTTTCTGCCGTCTGCCTGGATCTCTACTTCCGATAGCTTCATCTCCAGGTTCAGCTTTTTGGCGATTGACCTTGCCTTCATCAGGGCTTCCGCCTCCCGGAGCTTTGTTTGCCGGTAGCTGTCCAGGTCCCGGTCATTAGAGCGGCGTAATATTTTCTTTAATTCCGGGTTGTTTTCATCCACCCCCCTTTTTTTCAATTGCAGCCTTACCAGCTCTCCACTCAGGCTCACCTCGCCCACATCAAAGCCACTTACTCCTTCTACCGTCACCATATCTCCTTTTTCGTATACCTGTACGGTGGCATTACGATAGAAATCTTTACGGCTGCCATTGTTAAAAGATACTTCAACAATTCTGCATGCACCTTCGTCATCCGCCAGCGGAAGATTTCTCAGCCAGTCATGTACATTCATACGATTACAACCGCCGGTGCTGCATCCGCCATTACTTTTGCACCCTCCCGGCTTACCGGAGCTGGTGCCACAACTACTACAACTCATATGAGTATCTTAATTAAATTAACAATGGCCTGAAAGAGAAAATACCATTATAGGAGTACATACAATTATTCCTGTAAATATCACCCGTACAGGGGGCTATTTCTAAAGTGTTATACGAAGATTTGAATATATAACAGTTTGATTCAGAATAATTTATTTATTGAAATATAAATTGAATGTTTCAATGTTTCCTTCTAACACAAAAATCCTGTAATGATATATGTTGATTCCTTTTCAGGAAATATTCTCAAAAATAACGAAATTATTATTATATATCGTTCACCGGCATGAAACTATTGCTGTGCAGTTTAAGAAAATACCTGCTGCAGTACGGAGAGGGACCTCATGCTGGCAAAATCCTGTATATGGAGCTGGTAAAAGTGCAGGAGGTGATCGGTTATCTGGCGCCTTGTTGCATTGTTCAGCGGGATCTGTTCCGATTCAGAAGGATGTCTCACATGCATTAAATCACTGATATATTCGGAAAGAGGGGGCGGCACATAGTATTCGTGGTGGGGAACACCGGCTACGAAACGTCCGTCTTTGAGGTTGAGTATATTTTCCGGGACGGAATAATTGTCCTGTATGCTGAATCCTAAAAAAGCAGGCAGGTGCACCAGGAAAAACAAGGGGTAATTGGCTGCCGTTGTAGTACCTGCCTTATCTAACTCTATCAGTGCATCTTCAATAAAGTTGTACAGATCAGGGTTCTCTTCCGGTTGCCGGATCGTTTTCTGCAACAGTTCGATCATGAACAGCACGGTGGCATTCTTATAAATATTGAATAATATATCCCGGTAAATATAATGCCACCGGGTTTCCCTCACCCGGTGCAGCTTTTTCAGTTCGTTATGATAAACCTCCATTTCTATGATGGACCCCGGCTGGTATATGTTCCCTTTGGTATTCCCTTTTTTATTGCTTCTGACACCGTTCACCATATAGGACTGCAGGCCAAACAACTCCGTATATACCAGTGCAATGACGGATGTTTCGCCATACGCGGTTGTGCGCAATACTATTCCTTTGGTTGTATGTACCATTCGAAGTACTTAAAATATCACCTCTATTGTTCGCTTAATGCCTTATACTGCGGCCGGGTGCAAACATTTATAGTATAATAACGTTGAAAAAAGGCCAAAATAAGTTTCTTTGCACTTCTAATCAATTTATATCCTCTACATGTGGAAACAACTGGGAAAATTTGTATTGCGCCATAGGGTTCTTTTATTATCGGTTCTGCTCATTGTTACCGGCTTTATGCTCTATTGCGCCGTAAAGGTGACCATCAGCTATGAGTTTTTACGTACCATACCGGTTGATAATCCTTTATATAAAAGATATCTTTCGTTCAAGGAAGAATTCGGGGATGACGGAAACACGGTGGTAATAGGATTTATTAAGAAGGACCTGCTGCAAAAAGATGTTTTTAACGACTTTTCCCAATTCACGGAGGAGCTGAAAAAAGTTGACCAGGTAGAAAGCATTTTAAATATCACTTCCGCTATCAACCTGGTAAAGAATGACAGCACGCAAAAGCTGAACGTGGTGCCGGTGTTTCAAAAACACTACGACAGCCAGGAGGCGCTTGACAGCTCCGTAAGCCTGCTGCATCAATTGCCTTTTTACAGCAACCTGCTGTATAATGCCGAAACCGATGCTTACCTGAGTGCTGTAAGAGTAAACAAAGATGTATTAAGCACGAAGGGAAGAGAGAAGGTGATAGCCGGCATAGAAGAATTGTCTTATCGCTTTGGCGAACAGCATAACGTAGATGTGCACATTAGCGGATTACCCGTGATCAGGACCAATATGGCCATCAACGTAAAGAAAGAAATGAAATGGTTCCTGATCGGATCCATTATCATTTCTGCCGCTATCCTCATGTTGTTCTTCCGGTCTGTAAGCGCAACATTATTATCCCTGGGAGTTGTTATCATCGGTGTAATATGGAGCATGGGTATCTTGTACCTGTGTGGTTATAATATCACCCTGCTTACGGCACTGGTGCCGCCGTTGATCGTCGTCATCGGCATTCCCAATTGTATTTATTTCCTGAATAAGTACCATACTGCCTGGATAGATTTTAAAGATAAACGGGAAGCCCTGGTGCAAATGGTAGGGCGTATGGGCATTGTCACCCTGTTTTGTAACATTGCCGCCGCTATCGGGTTTGCGGTGTTTGCATTCACCAAAAGTGTGGCCCTGAAAGAGTTTGGAGTCGTGGCCGGTACCAGTATCATGTCCATTTTTTTTATTTCACTGGTAGCCATACCCGGTATTTTAAGCTACCTGCCTTCTCCCCGGCCCAAACACCTGAAATATCTTGAAAACCGGTGGCTGGAGAAAACGCTTACTTATATAGAAAAATGGGTATTTCATCATAAAAAAGCAGTGTATGTGGTGACCGGGCTGGTGATCGTTTTTTCGATATCCGGCATGCTCAGGTTACAATCGGTGGGACATATGGTAGATGATATTCCCAAGACCGATCGCATTTACATAGACCTTAAGTTTTTTGAGCAGAATTTTAAAGGCATCATGCCGCTTGAAATAATCGTGGATACCAAAAAGCGATATGGTTTTACCGGTTTGAAGGCACTGGCCGTGTTCGAAAAAATAGATTCTTTATCATCTTATATCAGTCAGAAGCCGGAGATGGCCAAGCCACTGTCGCTGGCAGAGGGTTTAAAGTTTGCAAGACAGGCATTCTATGACGGAGACAGCGCGTATTATAGTGTGCCTAATAGCTTTGACGGGGCCTTTGTGGGCGATTACCTGCGGGTAAGAAAGGATACGAATACTTCCGTCAATGTTTTTCAGCAGCTGATGAATGCATTTATGGATACCGCACGCAGTAAAACCCGCATCAGTGTGAATATGGCCGATATAGGCAGCAAGCGCCTGCCGGTTGTATTAGCCGATATAGAGGCAAAGGCAAACCAGCTATTCGATTCTACACAATATAGCGTGGAGTTTACGGGTACCAGCATTACCTTCCTGGAGGGAAGCCGTTTTATCATTGAGGGACTTAAAGAGAGTATCGTACTTGCATTTATACTGATAGCCGTATGCATGCTCTACCTGTTTAAATCCTTTCGTATCCTGTTGTGCTCTCTTATTCCCAACGTTGTTCCGTTGATGCTGACTGCAGGTATTATGGGGTGGACCGGTGTTCCGTTGAAGCCATCCACCGTGATTGTATTCGGGATAGCGCTTGGTATTGCCATCGATGTTACGATCCGTTTTCTTGTCAACTACCGGCAGGAGCTGCCTGCTCACCATAATCAGCCATATCCTACTATTGTCCAGACCATTCATCGTACCGGCATCAGCATTATTTATACCTCACTGGTATTGATAGCAGGCTTCAGTATTTTCATCTTCAGTGGCTTTGGCGGAACCAAGGCGCTGGGCTGGCTGACCTCTCTTACCCTGGTGATTGCCACGGTGACCAACCTGGTGCTGTTGCCGGTGCTGCTGGCGTGGCTGCATAGCCCCAGGCGGAATGCAATTACACATTAGCACACCTGTCGCAGGCATATTATCCCCGCAGCGCTCTTTTCCTGCACACAAATCCTGATACAGGAAGACACTGCGGAGAATAAAGATTCCGTTGGTATTCGCGTGATGCCTGTGCACTACGATCACCAACAAGCCAATGCAGGATACTGCGAAGTACTGGATGGGTGAGGGACCGAAGCCCCTTGCTTCCATTTATCCTCGCGTTCATGTTCCCTGTTGTGGTCCTGCTATTCAAGACAATTCACAGCCCGGGCATCAATAGTATCCGCATGCTCATATTTCGAAATGATACTTTTTATTAACGCGATTCTTGGGGCAAAACTTTCCAGCTCGTTTTCCCGGAGCCATCCCGCACTGATACGGATATTTTGATTCATGGCATCCCACACCGCGACTAATACAGACCTGGGAATGGATTTTGTTTGAGTTCCTGAAAACTGAAGATTTCCTTTGTACCAGCCGCTAAAAACATAGTGATTGCCGTTTTTGGCTGTGTGTAATACATCACCAATCTGTAATGTATCAACGAGGGTACTGTAAAATTGCTCTCCGCTCATGGATAAAAGTTTTAAGGGTATTTGTTGTTTTTTATAAACAAAGATTATGTCGACAGCTATCATAAACTTACGTAACAATTCATAAAATCTGCATTAGTTGTATATATTGTGCATAAGAAAACAGTAGGATTAACGTTGGCTTTACTTCTTGTAAAATAAATCAAAAGCTCTTACAGGTATCCACTTATTGAAAACGGATGGCTAGAAAACCATCCGAATCAAAACATGAGAAAACACCTTCAGTTAGTTAACATGATCCGGAAGTGACTGAAGGTAGAAATATAGAAACCCCCGGAGTTATTTTATAATGACATGCTATCCGTATAATGATAAGAATTAAATGATCCTTTGCTTTTGTCATCGATGATGTCCATCAACAGGGCAAACAGATCGTTATCTCTGTTATTGTACCTGAACTCAGACTCTTTTATATGTAAAAAAATGGTCTTTTTATTCATTCCCCTGAATTTTTGCAGCCGGGCTTTGGTAAAGGTCCAAAAGGTGGCAATATCCTGTTCTGCTTCGGAGTCTCTTGCTTCTGCCTGCAGCCAGTGAAGGTTCCAGGTATTGCTGTCTGCTATTGCCTTGTATTCCCCGGACGGGTTTTTATTATTCAATACGGATAATGCAACTGCTTCCTGCAGCCATTCCGAGACTATCCTGTTACGATGATGCCTGAAGGCATAATAGGTTCCGCCTTTATGGTCACCCGGCTGATGCTGGTTTACCGGATGGCGTCCATCGTGAGTATGATGCAGTATCCTCGACCGGAGAATACGACAGTAGTTATTGATGGTGACGCGGCTTATCCTGGTGATACCTGCAATTTCAGTTGCTGTCAGGTCGTCGCAGAAAAGCTGTAATACCTCAACACATTTCTTTTCCGGCAAATGTGCCCCCTTCAGTAACTTTCTTCTGATATTCATTCCGGGAATATTTACCGCTAAAATCTGTTGAATGGGGCATCAAAAAAATATAAAATACAGCAACGGAAAATCTGAAGGGTAAACGATCGAACTAGATTAATTCCGGTACCATAAACAAAAAACACTTTTCATGTTTTACGAAAAGTGTTTTCCCTGAAAAGGTATTAAGCGTTACCAGGAGAAATAAGTAATCAGCCCGATCGCTCCATATACGAGTATAACAATCATGGCAATCTTGGCGCTTTCCCCTACATGTAAAGAATTAAAAAGTTTCATAACATACAATTTTAAAGTGTAGAAATGAGGACCGGATTTACACCAATAAGCTTTCAAAGGAAGGCGGATAGAACCGTTCTTTTCCAAATTTACAAAAAAAGAAATGTACTGCCGGCATTTATTGTGCACGAAGGATAAAATGTTTAAATGTTTTTATGTTTAATTAGTTACGTATTGATTATAAGATTGTTGCATTAAATATTCCTTTGGTTGCATAAAGGAATTTACCTTTGGATAATCGATTTTGTACAGTGATTTACGCAGTTGTTGATATAGAAACTACGGGTGGTTATGCAACCGGTAATGGTATTACCGAGATCGCTATTCGTATTTTTGATGGTCAACAGGTAATAGACCGTTTTGACACACTGATAAATCCCCTGAGGGAGATCCCCTATTTTATCCAGTCCATGACGGGTATCACCAATGAAATGGTAGAGGATGCGCCGCTATTTCAGGATATTGCAGAACAGGTATATGAATTGCTGCAGGATAAAATTTTTGTGGCGCATAATGTGAACTTCGATTATTCTTTTTTAAAGCATGAGCTGCAAGCCTGTGGTTACACATTGAACACCCAAAAGTTGTGCACGGTCAGGCTTAGCCGAAAAGTATTCCCTCATTTTTTGTCGTACAGCCTGGGTAATCTTTGCCGCAGCCTGGCTATATCTGTCCTGAACAGGCACAGGGCCGGAGGCGACGCTGATGCAACGGTGCAATTGCTGGAGCAATTGCTGACAGGGGGCGCCCTGCCACACATTGAGAAGGCGCTGAAGAAGTCATCGCGGGAGCAGTACCTGCCATTATATGTCCCGAAGGAACAAATTGAACAGTTGCCTAAAAAGCCGGGCGTTTATTATTTCCGCAATCAGAAAGGCAAAGTCATTTATGTGGGCAAAGCCAAAAACCTGCGCAGCCGGGTGAGTAGTCATTTCTCGCACAATGGCGCCGGCAGGCAAAGGCAGGAATTTGTGCGCAATATTCACAATATAAGCTACCAGGTATGTGGTACCGAGCTTATGGCAGCGGTGCTGGAGGAAACGGAAATAAAAAGACTATGGCCGGTGTATAATACCAGCAGCAAGCAGGTGTCTGTTCAATACGGATTGTATGTTTTCGAAGACCGCAGGGGTTATGCACGGCTGGCTATCGAGCGGAAAAGGAAACACCTGCGTGCGGTGTATACCTTCGGGTTGCTGTGGGACGGTTACAGGATGCTTTGGAACCTGATCCGGAACCACAACCTGTCTCCCCGGCTTTGTTTTGTTGATAAGTCGAAAGAAGCTGACGGCTTTGAAGATGTCACAGACGGACCGGATATTTACAATAAGAGAGTGGAACAGGCGCTGGAGCTGTTACATGAAGCGCTACCGAGCTTTGCGTTGCTGGGAGAGGGGCTGCAATCCGGTGAACAAAGCTGCCTGCTGATGGAGAAAGGTAAGTTTTACGGAATGGGATACATTTCGCGAACCATGAAAATAGACCTGACAAGACTGAAAAATATACTCACCCCCTATCCCGACAATGATAATATCCGCAATATGCTGTATAAGCATGCTGAAAATTACCCGCTGCAAAAGATTGTTTTCGATTAGGCAGATCTTCAGGATTCCAATCTTCCAAAGGATGAGTTCCTTTATAATTTGGTAACAATAATTTAATATCTAATTTTGCGTGCTTTTGAACGGATTATGCCCGGGACGGCGTTTTATCCCGTTTCCGGAAATGATCATTGCTTAAGAAAAGCCACATCCCTGTGTGTGAACTCCGGGGACACATGCTGAAATGAAAAAAACGGAATTAAATTATTATTGGGTTGTTGTTTATCGCCTGCTGATTGTATTGCTGCTTTTTTCTTTGTGCCGGTTCATTTTTTACTGGTTGAATACCGGGCTGTTTCCGGGTATATCTGCTGTTGAATGGAAACATATCCTGCAGGGTGGACTTAAATTTGACATCGGCGCTTTGTTTTATTACAATGGTCTCGTCATTTTTTTGTTCCTGCTTCCTTTGCCGGTTAAATGGCGGTTCAACAAAGTGTACCAAACCATCATCAAGGCGCTTTTTTATACTTTCAATGGAGTGGCGGTCCTGCTCAATATGATCGATTGCGTTTACTACCGGTTTACCTTACGGCGTACTACCTTATCCGTGATCAGGGAATTTCAGCATGAACAGAACGGGGGAAAGCTAATAAGAGATTTTCTTATGGATTACTGGTATATGACCGTGATATTTGCGGCTCT
>Ga0222429_100900_pt1 | contig 10734 bp, 8 predicted proteins | sample 1B50Ametagenome_FD_182475 | JGI IMG/M metagenome (GOLD analysis project Ga0222429, IMG submission 182475) | Enriched microbial communities from leaf-cutter ant dump, University of Wisconsin, Madison, United States - 1B50A (version 2) | ecosystem: Environmental > Terrestrial > Nest > Insects nest >...
CATCCAAAAGTTAAAATAATTACCCGTATTATTAACAAACCTGTTGATTTGATTCGCGACAGTTCCGATCTGGCAATTAGCCCTATGCTACCTAATTCAGAAGTTGCCAAGGTTAAAGTAATATTTAGAACGCAGCTTAAATTATATTGTTCTTCTGATTATATCGCTACCTATGGACAACCAAAGGATGTTGAAGAATTAAGTAAACATCATCTGTTAAAACTTTTTGCAGAAGATGGAACACCAATTGAATATTATCTGGCAAAACACAAAGACAGCCCGGATAAAAATCAGCTTGTCGAGTTTCCCGGTTCATTATATTTTCGCGATGCTACTTTCAGTGATTTGATGATCAAAGCCGGCCATTATATTATTTTAGGAATTCCCGAACTGGCTCGTGAAAAAATATCCGCTGGAAAGATAGAGGAAATTTTGCCGGAATATAGCTTTATGGATTTAAATTTTTACCTGATCCGCTATGGCACAGTAAATAATCCAGCAGAACAGGAATTTATCCGCTTTATCGAAACTATTTTTGGCAAGTGGCAAAAAAGTTAGAAAGCTGGTTATCTTTAGCATCCTTCATTAAAATATTTCTGCTGAATATCATTATCAAGTATGATAACCTTCGGTTTATAAAGGCTTTGCGGAATGTATTTATGCAGATTATATTGACGTGCTTTTTCTAATAAATCATTAGTAGTTCCATGCAGTATGCCAAATTTATGGTTTAATTGGTAAGCAACAATTGTCGAAACTGTTCCCCTGCTAACCCCCAGAACTGTAGCAACTTCCGATTGGCTTAAACCGGCTAATAATAAAAATAAGACCTCATGCTGCCTGGAAGTCAGGTTAAGACTATTTTCGGGAATGGTAAGTGTGGGTAGTTCATCATTATACTCTTCATTTAGTTTATTTATATAATCAATCATGCCATAAAGATGATGCTTACTTCCAAATGATTGGGTAGCAATAACTGTTCCATTCTCCGGATAAAAAATAGGGATTTGTGTAACCAAAGTTGCTGAATAATAGCCACTATATGGAATTATGTCGATATAGTTAATTATAGTTTTGTGTTTAACAACTATATCATGTATCTTCCCTAATGTCTTAAACAAAGATAAAATATCTTCAGCATTATACTTATCTGTCAGCTTGCATATTTTTTTTATAAATTTTGTATCTAGTGTTTTATAGGACATTCCCATGACATCTTCTATTTTTAGACCAAGGTTTGCTGCACCTATAGGTGTACATCCAATGATTATCCCTTCCTGATTAAATAAAGCCGTATCTATTTCACTATCCATAAATCCTGAAAAAGATGGCAATACAACATTATTTATATATTGATTTATTTCCATGACTGAAAAACCTTTTTAATCTATTTAATAGTAAAAAAGCCGCCCAAAGAAGAATGACAGCTTTCAAGGAGATTCCTTTATTTTACCAGAAACTTGCACCTGATTTGGCAATCGATAGAGTAGTATTCCGGTTTTTAACTGAGTACACCGTGTGACCACCAAGATTACCCAAAGTACCGGTTACTTCTTTCCATGCATCTGATTAACCCGACACGTCTTTAGCGGTAGTATATTACTGCCATGTTACATTTATATATTTTTGTTGATTACTTGATTGCTATTGCATAAAGCAACACAAAATTTCATAATAAATGACTCAATGATATATCAACACGTGCCATTACTATCATGATACAGAATAATAAATTATAATTTAATATTTTGTCATTTCCTTAAATCATCTTTTCTTTAATTATATTCACCATTCATAGTCAAGAAAGCTGGTAAAGCCTTTACCCCGGTTAACTCGTAAAACTCCAGATAATTTACGGTTAACTCGTTATCCGAAATAATGTCCTGAATAGCTTTTAAGTATAATGTTTTACTACCTATAGAAGGAAAATATACAGAACAATTTGGAATTATGGAATGATTTATATATCTGGTTGCTGTTGTTTGTACAAAATCAGGTTTAATTTGTTTATTGAAATTTGTTGTCAGAAAATATTTATACTGATCACTTATTGATTGATGAAAGAGGACTGGGCCTAATATAGTATGTACCTTTAGATCCTTCCGGGTAAATAAACCAAGTCCATGAATTTCAGACATTCTAACTTCAAAATTTGGATTACTTAAATGTAATTGGATATCTTCAAATAGTATTTTGTTGTTATTATTCATAATGTTTCCTGCTTGTTTATATGATTTATAATACGAAGAAAACCGCCTAAGAGGGAAGCGGCGGCTTTCAAGGGGATTTTCTTTTTAGCTTACCAGAAACTTACACCTGATTTGGCAATCGAGGGGGTAGTATTCTGTTTTTTAGCTGAATGTACCGTATAACCACAGGTATTACCCAAGCTACCATTCACTTCTTTCCAGGCAGCTGATTTACCAGGTACATCTTTAGCTGTGGTATCTCCACTACATGCTACATAACCTTTACCATTATAAGTTACAAACGGATGCATTTCTTTTGGTGAATAAACTACCGGATATTCTCCTGCTTTCCACTGACCGAAGTTATAGGTTCCTTGCGGTGCCTGTACTGGTGCTGCCGCAGCTAGTACTGGAGCTGGTGCAGCTAATGATTTTGGAAGTGGACAACCCCGCACGTCCGCTGGTCCTTTCTTCCAGCTGTTATTCCCTCCAAACCCTCCTGGCATAAAGCCGACGACCGATTCGCAAGAATACCATATTTCTCCGTGAATGCTCACCGCCGGATAATAAACATACTGCCTGTTATCAATAGAGCTATAATCCGTTTTAATTGTATAGGTTTTTCTAACATCCCATTCACCTAAAAAGCTAACAATTTTTGATATGCTGCGAGCAGGAGTTGGAGTCGGGCCAGGTGTTGGAGCACTTGGGAAATCTACATCAAAGCCATAATATTCAGAAAAGTTGCCATAATATGTTGTATTCCGCACACCTATTACGTTTGGATAGCAGCGACGATGAGGTTGGTCGTAACGATCATCACCATTTGGGCAAAAATCATCAAAAGCAGTAGGATTTAACCAATTCCCCCTTCCCAAGTCTGCATTACCAGTTCTTACTGCAAAACTTCCGTCGGCAGATACTATAATCTGCACTTTACTTCTCTCCTGTTCCTCATGATCAGAATTAACAAGGGTAAGCACTTTTGCATTAGTAATATAATTAGAACCGATGGCAATGGAGTAGTCTTCACCTCCAGCTTTAGTATTTGAAAGATGGAATAAAACCTTGCGCCCTTTGCCATTAGCTGTTGGAATGGTAATGGAAAAATACTTGACATCTGTAGTAGACATTGAACTATCATCGCGAGTTGCAGTATAATCGCTTTTTTCATCTGCTATAAAGGCATTGCTTGATTGAGTCATTTCCTTGGCACCATCAATACCGCCATTACTACCATCCCAATGCGTAGAACCCATTTCTTCATAATTAGCATAGATTGTTTTACCGGTATTATTGGTGATCTGTACAAAATACGTATTTGTTGTTGCAAAAGCAGAAGTAGAAGCTACACAGATACCAGCTGCAATTAATAGTTTTTTAAGTGTGTTTTTCATTTTAGTCCCCTTGGAATGAAAGTTAATTTTTTGCTTTACTGTTTCGGAAAGCTTCTCTGCTTCCCATACCAGTATATTAACAATTCACCCTAAAGGCTGAATACAGCCATCTGCGTAATCAAGTTATACGTTTTTGTAACAAATAAATTTGCTTATGGTTTGAAACTAAAAATCATGGTTATTTACCGTAATGGGAAAAGCCGCCCAAAGAGGAACTGGCGGCTTTCAAGGGGGCACAGAATAATAAATTAGTTGATTCTATTTAATAAATGTGTGAAAATAGACATTAGCTGGATTTTTTAGCGCTATCTGCCAATTGAGCTTCAATCTCAATATTCAGCTTAACCTCATCGCTAACGGCAGGTACATACATACTGAGTCCATAATCAGAACGTTTAATAGTTGCTGTAGCACTAAAGCCAGCCGTTTTCACATTTGTAATTTTACTTACTGCCCATTCATTCTGAGTAACATGCAATGTTACCGGTTTAGAAACACCGTGCAATGTCAAAGTACCGGTTAAATCAAATTTCTTCCCATGTATATTACTAACTTTCTGGCTAACAAAGGTAGCAGTTGGGTATTTCGCTACATCAAAAAAATCAGGCCCTTTTAGATGTTCATTTAACTTATCTACTCCGGTAACAATATCACCAATCTTAATAGTGATATCGGCAGAGCTTTTAGCCAAGTTTTTAGCATCAAGATTCAAGTTACCGGTAGCAAACCATTTACCGGAGGGGTTGGAAAAACCCATATGGTTATAATGAAACTCAACAAAGCTATGCGTTGGTTCCAGATTATATGTTTCTCCTGCATAAACAGCCAGATTCAAGCCACCAGCAAGCATGACAGATAATAGATATTTTTTCATAACAACTCCTTTTAAATTAATCAGGTAAATACTCTATAAGTTTTTGTTTTAGTTCTACCAGCTGCAAGCGCAATTGCTCTGTTTCTTCATTTTCAAATTGGCTACAGATTGGCGCCATAAATTGCATATGCTCAGGAAATATGCTATTAAACAAATCTCCCCCTTTTTTGGTTAAACTGATTAGACTGCTGCGCTTATCTTCCGGGTTAACTTCCCGGCTGATAATTTCTTTTTTTAGTAAGCCATCAATAATTACTGTCAGGTTTCCCTTAACCATTAATGTCTTATTCGCCAATTCAGTGCATGTCATGGGAGGCTGATTACCAAGTGTGGCTATAACATCAAATTGCCCGGGAGTCAAACCAAGTGAACGGATATGTGTTCCCGAGATTATCTCAAACACCCGTGCGACATTGATTAATTCCCGGATAGTTTTAAGAAAAATCATTTCTTCCTCAATTTAATTGATTATTTGTAGTATGCCATTATATTAATTCAAATTTGAACTATATGTCAAATTTTTTGATTAAACCCGCTGGTAATTCAACCTAAACATGAAATCTACGGATTGTAAAAAATCAGAACTTCCAGTAAATATGCGATAATTACGCATGTAAAAAATACCGAACTTATAGGGGGTTAAATGAAGAAATACATGTGTTTAATTTGTGGTTTTATCTATGACGAAGCTATTGGTATGCCTGAAGATGGAATTTCTCCGGGAACGAGCTGGGCAGATGTCCCAATGAACTGGAGTTGCCCGGATTGTCAGGCGCGCAAAGAAGATTTTGAAATGGTGGAATTTTAACTGACGCAAAGGACTATATGATGACCAAATTTATTCCGTTTAACCAGATTGATACTCAATATCTTGACCAGAATCTGCAAAAAGAGCTGGAATGTACCGCACAGACAATCAGGCAAATTGAAGAAGCTAGCATAAGCAGCTGGAAAAGCATAATTGAACCATTACAAAAACAGTTATATAAGCTCAATCAGATATGGGGAATCGTTGGCCATCTGCAAGGAGTTAAAGATTCACCGCAATTACGTGAATTACATGAGAAATTCCTGCCTGTTTTGACTGATTTATATGTAAACCTTGGACAAAACCAGAAACTTTATCAACATATTCAGGCAATAAAACAAGCTGAATACGCTCAATTAAATATTGAAGAAAAAAAAGTCATTGATAATGAATTGCGTGATTTTCGTCTAAGCGGGATTACTTTGCCTAAAGAAAAACAGGAAAAGTTCAAGCAAATTCAAAACAGACTGTCAGAATTGAGTACTAAATTTGAACATAACGTACTGGATTCAACTGACAGCTATGCTAAATATGTAACTAAAGAAGATCTTACCGGAATCCCGGAAGACAGTCTGGCACTATATCAGGCTTTGGCAGCGCAGGATGAAAAAGAGGGCTATAAAATTTCCCTACACATGCCAAGCTATCTGCCAATAATGCAGTTTGCCGGGAACCGTGCTTTACGTCAGGAAATATACCAGGTTTATTCTACCCGTGCCAGCGAATTAAGCAATGATGGCAAGTTTGATAATAGTGAGCTAATCCGTGAAATCCTACGCCTACGCCAACAAAAAGCTGAATTACTTGAATTCAATAATTTTGCTGAATTATCATTATTTAACAAAATGGCCGATTCACCTAAACAGGTTCTTGATTTTCTTTATCAGCTGGCAGACAAATCACGTCCATATGCAGAAAACGACCTGCAGGAATTACGTGAATTTGCCCGATCGACTGATGAGATCAATGATCTTGCAGCATGGGACATCGCTTACTATAGTGAAAAGTTACAGCAACATAAATATAGTTATTCCAGCAATGAACTAAAGCAGTATTTTCAACTACCACGGGTATTTGATGGCTTATTTGCTTTAATCCAGCAATTATATAATCTTGAATTTGTACCTAATACCAGTATTCCAACATGGCATCCAGATGTAACAACTTACGATGTAGTGTTAAATGGTGTAATCAGTGGACATATTTACTTTGATTTATTTGCCCGTGAAGGCAAACAACCTGGTGCCTGGATGAATTCAGCTCAGGATCGTTCTGTTACAAAAGAAGAAACCAAATTACCAATAGCATATATTATCTGTAATTTTACTAAACCGGTTGGTAATAAGCCAAGCCTATTGACTTTTGACGACGTTCAAACCTTATTCCATGAAATGGGCCATGGTCTGCACCATCTGTTAACTACTATTAATAATTCAAGCATAGCCGGGATTAATGGAGTGGAATGGGATGCAGTTGAACTACCATCACAATTTATGGAATATTTTGCCTGGGATTACTCGATACTGGTTAAATTAACTGCGCATGTTGATACGGATAAGCCACTGCCACAAGAGTTATTTGATAAAGTACTTGCTTCGCGTTATTATCAATCTGGCTTACAAATGCTGCGTCAGCTTGAATTCGCCATTTTTGACCTGCTATTACATAGTGACTTTGATTATAAGGAAGGCAATTATCTGGACACTCTTGATAAAGTCCGTAAAGAAATTGCAGTAATTATTCCACCAGCATATAATCGCTTTCCAAATAGCTTTGCCCACATCTTTGCGGGTGGTTATGCCGCCGGGTATTATAGCTACAAATGGGCAGAAGTATTAGCTTGCGATGTATTCAGCCTGTTTGACGGCACTAGTAGTAATAAGCTCCTTGAACTGGGTGATAAGTTCCGCACTATAATATTAAGCCAGGGTGGTGTTCGTCCGATGATGGATAATTTCAAAAACTTGATGGGACGAGAACCGCAAATTGACGCCTTATTGAAATATTCAGGGATGAATTAGGAAAACTTTCCAATGGAATGCTATGAAAATCTCATAGCATTCTTTATATACTCAAACCGTTTGAAGTTCCTGGGTTGTTGTTTCGCTCCTTGCTTACTAGCTGTAAGCGTCGTCGCTCACGCCTACCATGAATCTTCAATCTGATTGAGTATAGGGCCTTACAAAACCTATTTATAAACCCATAAATCATATGTACCTGCTTCTGCAACAATCATACTCCTCTTATTAGTAGAGTTACCATATTCAATAGCTACTGATGGTGGCTCATCTGTTCCTCCAGTAATCTGAGTCCATACTGTACCATTGTATGTCCAAAGTTGTGATGGTGTCTGATTATCTCCTAGTAGAATAGATGATGCTGTAGGTTCTCCAAAAATACTGGCAGTACTACTTGGTGCATCTGCCATAGCATTAATGTTTGTCCAGATGCCATTGTTATAATTCCATAAAATATTAAGGCTATCAATCATGTAAAACAAATTTGGCGTAGCATTACTTGCAACAGAAGTATAAGAATTTCCTTCAACATAGGCAGGCTGAGTGCCTCCATGAGTAGTTCCATCAGTTAACTGAGTCCAGGTAGTACCTATTAGCGTCCATATATCTGAACCACCTGGAAGTGGGGCTAATCCCATACTAATTACCATTGCAGTTGGGGTCGGGCTTCCGTAAATAAATCTGGAAACTTTTTGCTGATTAATCCAGCTTCCATTATATGTCCACAAATTATTTGAATTAGTACCTTCAGTTAATACAATACTATCTGGAGTTGTGCCTCCATAATAGCTGGTATTCCAATTCGGTGCCGGTGGTGTGCCGCCACTGCCATTATTAAGCTGTTGCCAACCATTTACTGTAGTATAGGTAAAGGTATATCCATCAGTACCAGCCACAACTATTGATGTATCAGTTGGATTCCCGGAAAGATACATAACTAAAGTTGGTTGTCCATTAATTCCCGTACCATCAGTAAGCTTTTGCCAGCCATTAGTAGTTGTATACTTCCATAAATAACCATCACCGGCTACAAACATTGAATTTACCGTAGCATTAGCAGCGACCGAAGTTATCTGAACAGGCTCTGTTCCCCCAGCACCAGTACCATCAGTAATTTGAAACCAGACTCCATTAACATATTTCCATAAAGTATAAACTCCAGAACTAGAATTAAGTAATATAATTCTTGTAGCGGATAAGTCTGTACCGTATACACTGCAGTTATTACTATTCCAGTCACAATCAGGCTGGGAAGCCCCTCCTGTTACTCGTGTCCATGTATCATTCATGTATACCCAGAACTGTCCATCAGTATTATTATCCTGTGCCAGCATTGCACTAGGAGTATAGCTACCATATAAATATGGCATTGTCGGACCACTACCCAAACCGGAAATTTTTGTCCAATGTGGTGCTGGCGGGGGCAGTGGCGTCGGAGTTGGTGCAGGAACAGGAGTCGGGCTTGGTACAGGACTTGGAGTAGGAGCAGGTGCTGGGCTCGGTGCTGGAGTAGGCGAACTATTACTACTTCCGCCACCGTTACTACAGGCAGTAAGGGTAATGCCTAATAGCATCAGATAAAAAGTATTTATTCGCTTTTTACTCATTCTTAGACTGTCTTTTTAATCATTAAATCATTATATTTATTCGATTATAGCATCTTATAATTTTATGATCCTAATCATTATAGATAAGTCTCATATAAAACAATACCTTCTCAAAGGCGTAAAAATATCTGGTTGATTTGTTTTAGTTTAATTGGTTGCAATTTACTACATTAGGTAATACAATCCTCTTTTACAAAGTCAGGAAGGGCAGATGAAAAATAGTCTAGAATAAGTATTGCGCTAAAATATTCAGGTACAAAGAATAGAAATTAAGGCTACCAATTGGTAACCTTAAAAGTAGGAATAATTTTAATTATGGAACTGTTCTACACAATAAATATCATGTAGCAACAATTTGCTGTAACTCAACTTGAACCACAGCAACCACCGTTACCGTTGTTCAGCACAATAGATACCCAAAATTAGTATGGCATTCCTAATTGCATCAGCGCAAGCTGAGGTTCCATTACCATAAAATGCCGATGAATTAGTTTCGCTAGTATTTCCCCAAATACCATCAGCATTCATTTGATCAGTTGTCCAACCACTACAAAGAACTCCTACAGCAGGAGTAGTAGGTGTTATCCAACCAGAACCCAATCCTGTCCAAGCTATAGCATAATACGAACCAACCTGTCCATTTGGCACAATACTATTTAATAAATTACTGGTAAATATTCCTGCACTGTTCGTTGTACCAAGTTCTTCACCATCTGCATTAATATAAGGAGTATCCGGGTACAATACCCATGATCCGGATGGCGTCGTACAATTTGCAGTGGTACATGCCACACGGTCAGTACCATCTACAAGGATTGCCTTGTATGTAGCTCCTACTGGTGTAGGTGGCTTGGCAGGATCTGCATTACATTTAGTATCAGCTCCTGAGACACCACCCAAATTTCCATTATAACCACTAGTTCCATTGTGCGCATAGTAAATTGTGAGAGGAGTAGGTGCAGCAACAGTTACTGGTAAGCTACCTGAAGTATAACCAGAAGCAGTAGCAGTTACTGTAAATGATTTGCCAGCAGAATCAGAGGCTGCACACAAGCCATTTCCATCACTAATAGTGCAAGAAGGGTTAGGGTTAGCTGCAAATATTGTGCAATTTGCATCAGGTAAAAATGGACCAGATGGAGATGAAGCAAACCCATATTCACTAGCAGAAGCAGGATCTATAGTAACCATTACTGTAGTATCTGATGAAACTGGAGATGGTGCTGTAACTGTAACATTACGGCATTCCGCACCTGCTGTAACATCTGCATTAGTTGTAACAGTCAATGCGGGCGTTGGAGGCCCCGGCGGTGTAGGAGTTGGTGTCGGCGTAGGACTTGGGCTAGGGGTTGGTACTACATCTGGATTAACGTTCTGGCTAGTGCCTCCTGTACTTGTCTGGGTTTGTCCTGACGGATTCTGTGCCGTTACTGTTACAAGATTGCTGGTTGGAGCTACTCCTGTATTCAATAATTCATACGTTACCTTAATTACCCTTTGTCCATTTAATATCTCATCTGCTGCTGTTACCCGCACATTTGGACTGCTGCTACTTACCTGAATCTGTGATGCGGTAAGGTCGCCTATATTATATAAGTATCCATACTGGGTTGAATTTTGCTGCGTTAGATATACCTGATTTGGGGTAAACTGCAAATTGATATTGTTACTTTGCGTAGTTAGACTATAAGTAGTTGTTCCGGTACTTGAATTAGTACTATCTTTTAATGACTGATTCTTTAAGTTAAGCTTATCAGCTATGCTATTTAATGCTGATGTAGTTAATGTCTGATAAGATGTCCTTACCTTCATGTTTTGGGTTATACCAACTCCCTGTGGAA
>Ga0222429_100901_pt1 | contig 10661 bp, 8 predicted proteins | sample 1B50Ametagenome_FD_182475 | JGI IMG/M metagenome (GOLD analysis project Ga0222429, IMG submission 182475) | Enriched microbial communities from leaf-cutter ant dump, University of Wisconsin, Madison, United States - 1B50A (version 2) | ecosystem: Environmental > Terrestrial > Nest > Insects nest >...
CCCAACCCACTGGCTTTGTATGTGTTCACCGCCGACAGGCAAAAAGAGGAAAAGTGGATTCATAGTATGCCGTTCGGCGGCGGTTGTGTAAACAATACTGTCGTGCATTTTGCCAATGACGCCATGCCTTTTGGTGGTGTCGGCAACAGCGGGTTGGGCGCCTATCATGGTAAACATACGTTTGATACACTTACCCGGGTAAAGCCGGTTTTGAAGACGCCTGTCTGGGTGGACCCTTCGTTAAAGTACCCCCCGTTTAAAGGCAGGCTTGGTATTTTTAAAAAGCTCTTCGGGTAGCCGTAACCGCCAATTGTTTTTTATCTTCAGTAAAAATATCGAAGCCGTATGAAGTTATTTCCTTTTGGCATTCTTCTTTTAGGTTTTGTCTCCTGCAACTCCGGCAACCCGGAGGAGAAAACCGTATACAAAACGACCGGTAGCATAGAGGTCATCGCTCCTTCGCTTCCGGGGATCATAGACAGCACTACAAAGATCGAAGTGATCGCAGAAGGGTTCGACTGGACCGAGGGTCCCCTGTGGCTGGAAGAAAAACAGGCACTTCTTTTTTCCGATATTCCGCCTAATAAAATCTTTAAATGGACAGAAGAAAAGGGAGTGGAACTGTACCTGACACCTTCGGGATATACCGGCAGCACCCCAAGGACCGGGGAGCCGGGGTCAAACGGGTTGCTGCTCAACGGCAAGGGACAACTGGTGCTTTGCCAGCACGGCGACAGGAAGATGGCGGTTATGGATGCACCGCTGGATAAGCCTGCCGCACAGTTTGCTACCATAACAGACAACTACCAGGGAAAAAAACTAAACAGTCCGAACGATGCTGTTTACCGGGGCAATGGAGACCTGCTGTTTACAGATCCTCCTTACGGGCTGGAAAAAAATGCAGATGACCCTTCTAAAGAAATTCCCTTCCAGGGAGTTTTCCTGGTGAAACCTTCCGGCGAAGTAAAGCTGTTGACGGATACTATTACCCGTCCGAACGGCATTGGTTTGCTAAACGGGGAAACTACGCTTATAGTGGCAAATTCAGATGGTGAAAAAGCAGCATGGTACCTGTATGACATAGATGATAACGACAGGCTGCAAAATGCAAGGGTATTATATGACGCCACAAAAGAAAGCAAGGCCGAGGGTGGCGTTCCGGACGGTTTAAAGGTGGATAGGTCCGGTAATATATTTGCTACCGGTCCGGGAGGGGTATGGATTTTTGATGCGGAAGGAAAGCTTGCCGGGAAATTACGGATCCCCGGTCCCTGCAGCAATGTCTCCCTGGGTAATGATGATAAAACATTGTATATCACCAACGACGATCAGATACTAAGGGTAAAAATGAGACCGTAGATTATCCGGAGTTTTGCAGTGTTGTTATATTGGAAACTATGCCTGGGCTGTGGGTCCGCCAAAGTTCATCGGGATCTGTATTTCTTCTATATCCTGTATGGCGCCGTTGGCTGCTTCAAAACGTTTAACATTATCGATCAGGGCTTTCATAAAACGTTTGGCGTGCTGGGGCGTCAATATCAATCTGGATTTTACCTTACTTTTAGGTGTGCCGGGCATTACGTTCACAAAATCGATCACAAATTCCGCATGACTGTGGGTGATGATGGCCAGGTTCGCATAAACCCCTTCTGCAATTTCTTCCGATATCTCTATGTTCAACTGGTTTTGTTGTTGCTCAGACATAATGCTGTTTTGTGCAAATGTAACAACTTCGTCATGCGAAGGCAAGTTTTTTATGCCCCGGAGAACTAGTGTCATGTCAGCAATAAAACGACGGATAATATTTCCCGTTGATTTCGCAAATAAGCGCAGAAGGTTTTGATTATCTGCGGAATTCAGCGGAATCTGCGGGAAATCTCAAATGAAAATTCATGTTTGAGATGACACTAGAGCCTGGCAGAAAGCAGCACCCTTATTTCGGGCCGCTTGTTGCCTTCTGTTTTATCCAGCCCGCTACCAACAGAGCTGCGATGGGAGTACACGGTCTGGGACAGCTTGCACCATAGCTGCAGGTGGCGGCTCAACTTATATTGTACGTTTATATAGTACCGTGAGCCTTTGTCGTAAAATACCGGGACAGCATAATAATATAACACATCATTCTCATAGGCATACAGGCGGGAGTTATAGCTGTTGCTGTCAAAATATTGCAGCCGCGCATTAAAGCTGAAAGGTTTACCTAACGGTTTATAAAACAGATCGAAGAATGCCAGGAATCCTTTCTCCTTTACGCCGGCTTCCTGTTGATACCAGAGCAATTCGAAACGATGGCGTATGCTCACATTACTATTGATCTTGTGGCTTATTTGGGTGCGCCATGAGAGATGTGAAAGATTTACCACTTCGTTTAAGGCGGCTTCACTGCTATTGTCGTTAACAGGATTAAATCTTTTCCTGAAGCGGCTATATATTTCCGTTAGCTTATCCGGTTTGTAATGCAGCTGCACAAAATAATCCCTGCCGCGGGACGGAGCGTCTACCCGGTATTTTAGCCATGGAAAACGGTAAATATCTATATAGGCGTTTATTTGAAAAGCTTTACGCGGACTCAGGGTGATGCCTGCATATGCTCCTTTTTCGTTGGAGGGGTTGGTATTGACAGTAAATGCATTGCCATACATGGCCTGGTAAGTTTTGGAGATATCGCGGTACAACAGTACGAAATCTGTGCCTGTATGAAGACTGGCAACCAAACTGTTCAGCGTGGCGATGCTACCGTTCCTGTCGATGGCAGTTTCGCCGAACAGGTGAATGTTCCTGAATGTATAAGCGTAATCCACGCTGTAATTGCTCCATGCTGTACCGGAAATTGCGTAGGTATTGTACAGCCTTTTTTCCCGCTGGATATATTTGTCATAGTGGAAGTGAATATTATTAAATCCCAGCTTCATCCGTGTGTTGCTGTATTGAAGAGTACCTCCATAGGAGAGCTGTGAGAGACTGTTTTTATCTGCAATCTCTGAAGGTGTACGGCGATAGCCGGAAGTTTTAATAGAAGTAACGATCTCTTCCCCCGCCTCATTGACGTTTGTATTCGCGTCCAGCTTTCGCAGAGAGGCAAACAACGTCGCCTCCCAGTTCTTTTTCTGTAGCGTGACTGCCATTCCCCTGTTGAACAAAAGATACCCGGCGGAATTATACGGACGTAACACCTGTGCCTGCCGTTTTACATTCATCACTGAGCCACCTTTTCCAAATGCCAGGGATTGCCAGTGTATTAAGCCCTGCCCCAGGTTTATAGTATAATCTCCAAGCGCTACCGTTTTTACCAGTCCCTTATGCCTGCTGAAATAATGAAAAGAATGAAAGTCAAAGCCATATTTGTTCGGATACTTTAAAAAGGGTTCGCCCGCATCTTTGGAAAGGGTAATGCCATATTGAAGATCGTTTTTGTGCTGATAGCGGTACCGCAGCAACATGCGCGAAGGATCACCGGTATAATGACTTTTCCCGCTATCAGGTGGTTGATACCCCGCAGGCTTTACCAGTTGGCGGGAATAACGGGCAATGATATGATGTCCGCCGCTTCTGAGCCTGTTCAGCAAATCCTCTTTTAGCGGAACCGTTGTCCGGACCGTTATATAGGGTAGCAGCTTTTCAATGGTAGACAGATCCCAGCCGGGAATAGCCTGCAGCTCATAGATGCTGATCAGCTTTCCCAATAGCTTTCGGTATTGCAGGAAGCCGGATATCTGTAAAGGAGACAATACTAAAAGTGCTTTCAGGTCATCTTCATCCGCTGTATTCAGGTTCAAAGGATCTTTTGCCAGGGACTCCGCCAGCTGCCACCAGCTATCATCTGAGGTTTCGGCATCCTCCATCATTTCGGTTATATCTTCCAGTTGCTGCTCTATGGTTGCAGTCGGCTCCTGCCCATATACCGGGTGCAGCCACAGGGCTGCGATGAACGATATAGAATGAACCCATTTCATTTGCCTTTTTTAGTGGGTATGTAGAGGATCATTATGCCCGGTGATAGCCCTATATACTGGTGGAAGCCGGCTACCATATCTATCCTGATCTGTTTGTACAAATAACCTATTCCAACATAAAACTGTGTGTTGCCGGATTTGTATCCGGTACTGGTAAACAATTGCGGTATAGGCCTGTATTGAATGCCGGCGTGAATGGCAGCCGGACGGTCGTCTTCCTTGATCACTTCGAGTGTGGAAAGGAAACGGTCTGATGGCTGGTAGCCGACACCTGCCGTATAGGACGCTGCCAATTTTTCTGCATTGTGAGCACCTAAAGTACTTCTGAAAGGATTATACACCCGCACACCGGTATGCAGCTCATCGTTGATGTGTATAATGGCGGCAAGTTCAAAATTGTAGCTGGTGGCTTTGCCATAGGAAGGGATACGTACCTGATAATAATTGAACGCAACCCCGATATCCAGGTTATTATGCAGCTTTCTTCCATAACCTATGCTAAGCTCCGATTCATTATAGCCGTTGTATCCGAAATAATCTGCCATGAAGGCGAAATTGCCTGATCGTGAAGGAAAGGCGATGACGGCGGAATAGCTGCTGAGTTCTGACAGCATGAACCTTCTTTCTCCATATGTTCCGGCGCCAAAATGTTCCAGCGAAGCCAGTGCAGCAACGTTGGATTGTACTGTAAGTGCAGTGGAAAAGTCTTTGCTGTATGCTCCGGAAGATATATAAGGAATGGATATAGGGTACCGGACTGTTTGTCCCAGCATCGTATGGGCATACAATAGCACCACAGGTATAAGGTTAGCAAATTTCATGGATGGTGTTTGTACTCGTTAAGATACAAAATTTATGCTTATAATGAACAGGTATCAAAATCAGTTTTTTCGGTCAGTGGGGAACACCATGGCAGTCAACTTAAAGATTGGAGCGGTAATTGTCGACCGGCACCTGGTACAATGTGTTCTGCCTGCAGATCACTTGTGTCACAAAACTCCGCCCTGATTGTATCAGGGCATAACCATTTTCCAACCCAGTAATATTAGAAGGCGATAAGTCATCCTTTGGAAGATTTACGCCGGCGTAGGTTGTATGAATAAAGACTGAATACCGGGTCTGGTAACCTGCCCTGCAGCAAGTCTGGCCGCACATAGTTCTGCTAGTAAGGCTAGCGCCAGCATCATTAGATGAATAAAGGACTCTTTTCAGTCAACCCCTTTTCACAAAAAATAAATGGTACCGAACAACGCCGGGAAGGAACAATCAAAGCCATCTCGTTCTCGTTGCAGGAGACTTTGTATTGTGGTTGCTTTCTGCGGATGTATATAAAAAAAGGCTGCTATCCGGAGATAGCAGCCGATGAATATTATTACAGGCTCTTACTGGATGTTCGGGTTTTTTGCAAAGCCCATTTTCGCTTCAATGCTCAGCGTTGCATGCGGCACGGCTCTCAACCTGGCCTTGTCGATCAGCTTGCCGGTTACCCTGCAGATGCCATATGTTTTGTTTTCAATACGCATCATTGCTTTCTCCAGGTGATCGATATACTGAATCTGGCGGCTTGCCATCTGGCTGAGTTGTTCCCTTTCCATGCTGATGCTGCCATCTTCCATGGTCATATACCTGTTTTCACTTTCATCTCCGCCCATGTCATCTTTCCGGGTAATAAGCCCCTGGAGATAGTTCAGCTCTTTTTTCGCCGCTTCCAGCTTTCTCTGAATAAGTTCTCTGAATTCTATAAGTTCTGCATCACTATACCTCATTGTTGGTCCGTTTTTTTGTGCTGAAGGCTTGTCCAGCACAGATTGTGTAAATTCCGGTTCATACTTTCTCGCCACATTGGTACTCAGTTTCGGAATTACCACTGGTTTTGCCGGTTCAGCCTTAGGCTTTTCTTTGGCTTTGGCAACCGGCTTGGGAGAAGGTTGCTCCTGTACCGGGGCAACTGTTTCTTTCACGGGTTTTGTTTCTTTCACAACCTTCTGCTCTTTTACCGGCTTTTGCTCTTTAACGGGCTTTTGTTTTTTTGCCGCTGCTTTTTTTGCAGGCGCCGGTTTAGCCACAGGTTTTGCGGGTGCTTTTTTTACAGGGGTTGCTTTGGCAGTTTTTTTAACGTCCGCTTTTTTGGCGGCAACCACTTTTTTAACGGCGGGCTTGGCAACCTGTTTTTTGGCAGCCGGTTTGGCTTTTGCCGCAGCCGTTGCTTTTTTAGGAGCCGCCTTGGTGGTCTTTGCTACCGCTTTAGGTGCTTTTTTTTCAGGTCTGGCTGCTTTCGTTGCAGTCTTTTTTACTGCTTTTTTGTTGGTTGCCATGCAATTATGCTTTTTTGGTCACTAAAATATTTAAAGTTATGTCATTTACTTCAATCTCAATACCATTCGTGATATCGGGTAACCATTCTATGGACTCTGCCAAAATTTCCGCGCAAATATATGTATTAAATTCGCTAATTGATTGTTTAAGTTTTGCATTTTCAGACAGTTTTACCAAAATTCTGTCTGTAAGTTCATAATTGTTGTCTTTCCGGATCTTTTGCACCCTGTTGATGAACTCCCGGGCATTTCCTTCACTCTCAAGCGCAGGGGTGATGGTAACGTCCAGCGCAACCGTGAGCAACCCTTTATTTGCCACCGTCCAGCCTGGTACATCTTCACTTTGGATATCCACTTCAGGCAACTGGATCCGGATAATTTCTCCGTTCAGGTCAAGGTCATAGAATCCGTCCCGCTCTATTTGCCGGATATCTTCCTGGCTAAATGCCGTTAAAGCATTGGAAACCAGCTTCATTTTAGCGCCCAGCTTTTTTCCCAGGGCAACAAAATTCGGCTTGATCTTTTTGCTGATGAACCCGTTGTCACCAGATATATATTCTATTTCCTTTATGTTTACTTCCGACCTGATCAGGTCTGCCACTTTTTCCAGCTGAAGCTGCATATCGGGGTTCAGGATGGGTATCAGCGCTTTCTGTAAGGGTTGGCGGACCTTGATGTTTACTTTCTTCCTCAGGGACAGGATCAGCGATGATATATCCTGCGCCATTTGCATGCGCTCTTCCAGCGCTTCGTCAGTTTTGCTTTCTTCCGGCTGGGGAAAAGCGGTGTGGTGTACGGATTCCAGTTGCGATTTTCCGGTGACAGCATTCAGGTTCCTGAAGATCGCATCGCTGAAAAACGGCGATACGGGCGCCATTAACCGTACAACGGTCTCCAGGCATTCGTATAAGGTCTGATAGGCGCTTATCTTGTCATGCCCATCAGATGCTGTTTGTGCCGGCTTCCAGAAACGGCGGCGGCACAGCCGCACATACCAGTTGCTGAGATGCTCATCCACAAAATCCTCGATGGCACGGCCCGCATGCGTGGGCTCATAATCATCCATGTACTCATTTACATTCTTCTTCAATGTGTTCAGGGACGAGATGATCCAGCGGTCTATTTCCGGTCGGTCGGCAACGGGTATATAATCTTCTTCAAATGTAAAGCCGTCAACATTGGCATAGAGTGCAAAAAACTGGTAGGTATTATACAGGGTACCAAAAAATTTGCGTTGCACTTCCTTAATGCCGTCCAGGTCAAACTTCAGGTTGTCCCAGGGGGAAGCATTGGTAATAAGGTACCATCTTGTGGCGTCTGCGCCAAACTGGTCAATAGTAGCGAACGGATCTACCACATTTCCCAAACGTTTGCTCATCTTATTGCCGTTCTTGTCCAGCACCAATCCGTTGGATACACATGTCCTGAAGGCAAGTCCCGGGTACAAGGTATCGTTTACTTCAAAGCCGGATTTCTTCAATTCCTCCTGTACAGATTCCTTCAGCAGGCTACCCAGGGCATGCAGGGTATAAAACCACCCGCGGGTCTGGTCAACCCCTTCACAGATAAAGTCTGCCGGATAGTTTTTGGAAAAAATATCCTTGTTCTCAAAAGGAAAATGCCATTGGGCATAGGGCATGGCACCGCTGTCGAACCATACATCCACCAGGTCCGGCACACGCTTCATGGGCTTTCCTTTACTGCTCAGCAATACCACCTCATCTACAAATGGCTTGTGCAGATCTGCCTCCCCGGTTTCTCCTCCGAGGGCAGGAATGCTTGAAACCCCTGCATCATATGATCTTTTTATTTCATCCTGAAGCTGCCTGAGCGAGCCAATGCATAACTCTTCGCCACCCTCACTTTTACTGATGTAATTGCCGGCTTCATCCACGGTTTTCCACACCGGCAGGGGCGTACCCCAATAGCGGCTGCGGCTCAGGTTCCAATCCACCATATTTTCTAGCCAGTTACCGAAACGTCCTTCCCCGGTAGATTTGGGCTTCCAGTTGATGGTCTTGTTCAGCTCCACCATCCTGTCACGGAGCGCCATGGTTTTGATGAACCATGCGTCCAGCGGGTAGTAAAGTATCGGCTTGTCTGTCCGCCAGCAATGAGGATAGTTATGTTCGTATTTTTCAACTTTAAAGGCACGGTTTTCCTTCTTCAGCTTCACACTGATGTCAACATTCACATCCACATAGTCCTTCTCGTCCTTGTAATTTTTCACGTAGCGGTTGCTAAATTCACCCACTCCCTCTATAAATTTTCCCTGCCTGTCTACCAGGGTAAGGATCCCGATATTGTATTTTTTACCCACCTTATAGTCGTCTGCTCCAAAAGCCGGGGCGGTATGCACAATGCCGGTACCGTCTTCGGTGGTTACAAAATCGCCCACTATAATGCGGAAAGGATCAGCGTCCGGCGTGATCTGTTGTACTCTTTCCAGGCTGTTGGCTTCAAACGGCAGCAACTGCTCGTAACGCAGTCCTTCCAGCTCTTTTCCATTGAAGGTCGCAAGAACTTTCCAGGGTAATACTTCCCCTTTTGCCCCTTCATAAGTAACACCATTCCAGTCCTGCCGTTCTCCTTCTGTATTAAAGTACTTATGCAGCAACGGCTTTGCCAGGATCACATTTGCCGGAACATGGGTATAGGGATTAAACGTCTGCACCAGCACATATTCAATTTGGCTACCCACGGTCAGTCCCAGGTTGGAAGGCAGGGTCCACGGGGTCGTCGTCCAGGCAAGGAAGTAAGCATCACCTCCCGCAGCGAGGATCTTTTTACCCGCGGGATGCCCGTTGTTGTCTTTTTTATCAAAGGGGAACATCACTACTGCAGATGTATCTTTTACCATTTTATAGGTACCCGGCTGGTTCAGCTCATGGGAGCTGAGCCCCGTACCGGCTGCCGGCGAATACGGCTGTATGCTGACACTTTCGTACAGGTAATCTTTTTTATATAGCTCACTCAGGCACCACCACAGCGTTTCTATATAATTGTTTTCGAACGTGATATATGGATCTGAGAGATCCACCCAATACCCCATTTTCCGGGTCAGCTCATCCCATTTTCCTTTGTATTTCAAAACCTCTTTACGGCAGGTGGCATTATATTCTTCTATTGAAATGGTTTTGCCGATATCTTCCTTTGTGATGCCCAGCATTTTCTCCACCCCCAGCTCTACAGGCAACCCATGGGTATCCCAACCGGCCTTTCGCTTCACCTGGTATCCCTGCATGGTCTTATAGCGGCAAACAAGGTCCTTGATGGTGCGGGAAATAACATGGTGAATACCGGGCATTCCGTTGGCGCTGGGCGGACCTTCATAAAATACAAATGACGGTGCTCCCTCTCTTAAGGAAACGCTTTTTTCAAAAGCCTGATTTTCGTCCCATTTCTTTAATATTTCCTGCTCTATTGACGGAAGATGTAAGCCGGTAAATTCCCTGTATTTCGTAGCCATATGCTTAAAAAATGGGGGCAAAGGTACAGAAATATACAGGAAATCTGTGGGCCGGCAGCGGTATAGCCGGGGATTCCGTTTTTAGAGTTTCGTCGCTGTTTTGTTATGTTTTTTGTTTGCTTCGCCACAAAAATACACGCCAAAACGGGAATTGCTCTTCTTTATTAACCCCGGGTGCACCCATATAATATCCCCTGCGGATATTTTTTCAAAAGCGAAATGGCAATTTATCGAACTGAACCTCTAAAGGAAACTCAACATTCAAACTTGAAAATTTTGCGATAAAGAATTGCAAAGTTACCAAAATTTGGTAACTTTGAAAAAAGCTTGGTAAAATGAAAAATACATCAATATCACTTGGAAACTATTTTGACCAATTTGTAAGTAGCCAAGTATCAGCAGGACGCTATAAAAATGTAAGTGAAGTAGTTCGTGCTGGACTGCGACTTTTAGAAGACGAAGAAAATAAAGTAATTGCTTTAAAAGCCGCAATTCAGAAAGGATTAGATAGTCCACTAGTTGAAAAGTTTAACTTTAAAGAAAATTTGAAAAAAGTAAAAGAGGAAAAAAGAAAAAATGGCTAAAGTTATCTTAAGACAAGAAGCCATTGACGACTTAAATGACATTTGGATTTACACTTTTGACAAATGGTCTGAAAAACAAGCTGACAGATACTATGCAGCTTTAGAATTTGCTTGTATGCAAATTGGCAAGAACCCAGACCTTGGAAAAGAATATGATGGAATAGGTAAGAACTTGTTTGGGTTGAGAACGGGAAAACACATAATTTTCTATCACGTTATTTCCAAAGATAGAATTGAAGTTGTCAGAATTTTACATGAACGAATGGACTTGAAAAATAGATTGAATGAATAAAAAACTGCCACCTAATGCCGCACCACCGCAAAGCCCCGAACCGTTCCG
>Ga0222429_100903_pt1 | contig 10609 bp, 7 predicted proteins | sample 1B50Ametagenome_FD_182475 | JGI IMG/M metagenome (GOLD analysis project Ga0222429, IMG submission 182475) | Enriched microbial communities from leaf-cutter ant dump, University of Wisconsin, Madison, United States - 1B50A (version 2) | ecosystem: Environmental > Terrestrial > Nest > Insects nest >...
TACCGCCTCCGTATTCGATGCAGGTGCCGGCATTTTATATTATGATGCCACGCCGGACAGGAAGGTGAATATTTTTGCAGGTGCTGCCGTTTTCCATATCACGCAACCGGCAGATCCCTTCATAACAGGAGGAGAGCATGCGAAGCTGCCGATGCGCTACAGTGCACACGCGGGTGCGAGGATCATTGTCAACGACTTTGTCAATTTTGTTCCGAATGTATTGTATATGAAACAAGGGACGGGTGAGGAAAAAATGGTAGGGGCCTACCTGCAGATAAGTGCCGGTGAAAGAACGGATCTCATGCTGGGCGCTAACTGGCGTATCGGAGATGTGGTTTCGCCTTTTGCAGGCTTTTACTACAACGGATTTACGCTGGGCGTTAGTTACGATGTAACACCCTCTACCAAGGATTTTATGGCGATCAGCAGGAACAGCCTGGAGCTATCGCTGGCGTATACATGGCGTAAAAAGGCATCTACCAGTACAAACCCTTTTTTCTGCCCCCGTTTCTAACAGATAAATGAGCTTATGTATTCATCGAAATACCATACATATTTTATCCGGATGATCGCAGGCGCCAGCCTTGTGATATACATGGGGCTAACCAGTGCAAATGCCCAGACCGGTAAGACAGGATACTTTGTACAGGCAGAAAAATTATTTAAAGAAAAAAAATTTTATGAAGCAGCGCAGTATTATGAAAAATATCTCAAGACCGAAAAAGGAAAAACATCCCGATCCTCTCCCTTTGCCGTTTCCAAAAAAACAGCCGGAAAATCAAACTTCAGCATATACAACGAAACTGTGTATCGTCTGGCGGAGAGCTACCGTCAATTGAATGATTATACCAACGCTGAGAAATATTATGCCGAGGCGGTTGGGTTTTCCCAAAAGGCCTATCCTGCTGCTTTGTATTGGTACGGGGTCAGCCTGCGTGCCAATCAAAAATACGGTGAGGCGCTGGAAGCATTCGTGAAGTTCCAGGAACAGTATAAAAACATGGATGAGCTGTTAAGAGGAGCTGACAGGGAAATTGCCAACCTGAGCTTTATAAAAGCACAGCAGGAGCGGTTGAAGAACGAATTTACCCTGACCAAACAAACGGTTAATGGCGCATCTGCTTATGCGGCATCCCTGCCCGTTAACCAGGACGAAATCTATTTTACTTCCGTACATACGGACCTGAAAGCAAAGCAGGAGAATAAGGACTACTTCGTCACCAGGTTATTTAAGTCTACATCCGATAATATCAGCATTGCACCCTCTGCGGAAAAAGTAACCATACCCGGTGAATCGGGCTTCCATACAGGATTAGCAACTTTTGCAAAGGGTGGCAAGAAAATGTTCTTCACAAAATGGATAGTGGAAGACGGAGAAAAGATCTCGGCAATCTACAGTTCCGACAAGACGGATACAGGATGGTCGAAGCCTGTAAAAATGCCGGAGCCGCTGAATATGAAAGGTTCGAACGCTACCCAGCCTTTCGTGACCAGTGATGGCAATTTTTTATTGTTCTCTTCTGATCGTGCCGGGGGAGTGGGTAAGTATGATCTCTGGTTTGCCAACCTGGATGCCAATTATAACGTGGTAAGGGTTACCCATATGGGGAACATGGTAAACACGATAGAAGATGAATTTGCACCTTCTTATCATACGCGTAGCAGGCAACTGTTTTATTCCAGCAACGGACGCGTGGGAATGGGTGGCTTTGATATTTATTATGCCAAAGGCGATTTTCAATTACAGAACTGGGAGAACCCCGAGAACCCCGGCATACCCATTAATTCTTCCCGCGATGACCTCTATTTTGTCAGCACCGATGAAGTAAATGTATGGAACACCGGCTTTTTAAGCTCTGACCGCGACACAGATTGTTGCCTTGACCTGTTTGCCGTCAGGCAAAACAATAAGCAGTATGTATCCGGACTGGTGATCAACTGCGAAACCGGCAGACCGGTAGAGGATGTACGGATAACCGTTAAGGATGCAAAGCGGGGAAACTTTTTGCTGAATCGTCAAACGGGTAAGGATGGCAGTTATGCTTTCGAATTGAACAATACTTCCCAATTTGATATTGTTGCGGAGAAGAAGGGTTTTGAAGCAGCCAGCAATAACTTTATCCTGAAGTTTACAAAAGAGGAAGAAAACTTTACCAACAAGGATATATGCCTGTCGCCGGTAACCCCGTCGATACCTGAAGTAGACGATGTGCTGGTTACTCTTACAGAGGCTTCCACGCTGGCCAAGTTCTCGTTCAATAAATTTTCTTTGAATCATTCCTATTACCAGATGCTGGATTCTCTTGCGGCTATTATGCAGAAGTATCCGGGTATAGTGATCGAGATCGGTGGACATACGGACTCCAAAGGGTCTGAGGAATACAACCTGAAGCTGGCAGAAAGTCGTGTGCGGGCCTGTATCAGCTACCTGGTGGGCAAAGGTATTGAAAGGAGCCGCCTGGTGGGAAGGGCTTACGGTGAATGCTGCCCGCTGGAACCCGAGTTCATCAATGGTGTGGATAACCCGGCAGGCCGTGAAAAGAACAGAAGAGTAGAATATAAGCTGCTGCAGGGAGCACCGGAATAGTATTTCTTTTGTTGAAATGTTTAACCCTATATCCTATGATATCACATACCGATTTTATTAAGTATTTCGGGCTCAGCCTGCAGGATGAGCCATTCATCTCGTTCTTGCAGGAAATGGTTCCCGGTTTGGTAGACTATGCTGCCGGCGACGATCTCTATATGATCTCAAGAGAGAATGGTGTGGAAATCGGGTTCACCAATTGTTGTGCTTTGTTTATTGATAGTAACGGAGCAATTCTAGAAAACCTGAAACCAGTGTTTTCCCATCTTACCTTGTACCCGCCTTCGCTGAATATTTTAGATAAGCTTCCGTTCAATACCAATTTTTCAGACAGGAGGGAAGCGGTTATCTCCAGGGCGGGAACACCTACTGTTACCAACGCTGGTTTTTCGGCATTGCTGAATAAAAAATACCTGGTGGATAATTATAAGATAGCAGATATAGTGGTAACCTATGATTACAATGCAGATTCTGAAGCCATTAATTTTATCCAGATACGGGATAATGAACTGGTGCAGGAGCTGAAGCTGTAGCTGTTGGTGGGGTTGAAAAGGCCTGTTGTGCCGTTATGAAAAAAACGCCTCAGAAAAAAGCTTTTAAGAAAATTGATGCACCAGGTTTGGAAAAGCTTCCGACCTCAAAAGCGGAAACTCTTTTTAGCCGGTACCCACGGGAAAGAATATGGAGTAGGATATTGTTATTCCCGGTCTTTTTCTTCCAACCGTTTTGTTAGCGACCTCACCGCTATTTCATCTATTTTTTTCCAATTCCGTTTACCCGTAGGTAGCTGAACGTCCCCGGGTGATGCATGCGAAATGAATAATTCTACATCGTCAAAAGTTTTGGCGCCCAATGGTATAAAAAGTACGGCCACGTCACCATTAAATCCAGCTGATTTGTCAACGCGACCTTCCGGGGTAAGTTTACCATAAAGCGGTTTCGCCGTATAATGACCGTAAATGTGATCCCTGATGTTGAGTTCATGAAAGTTATTGCGATGCAAAGGATAGCGGAAATAATATCCGATGCGACGCGTTTTTTGCAGTTCATTCAGATCCAGGTCATCAATCATTGAAACAAAGTTCCTATTTTATTTGAACATTTGTCTTCTTCAACAGGTAATACACAGGGATGCCGAGTAAAGCAATGATCATTCCCGGCCAGGTATAGTTAGGTTTGTAAATGATCAGCAGTATGCAAAACGCCGATCCCATCAGTATGTATATGATCGGTAGCAGCGGGTAACCGAAAGCTTTATAGGGTCTGTGGGTATCCGGTTGCGTTTTCCTGAGCCGGAAGATACCTATAATGGTGAGCATATAAAATCCCACTACTACAAATGAGATCATGTCCAGCAGATCCCCATAACGTCCACTCAGGCACCAGGCTGCTGCAATAATGCATTGTATCCATAGAGAAAATCCGGGTACGGCGGCTTTATTCAGGTTGCCTGCTTTTTTAAAGAACAGCCCGTCGTTTGCCATAGTGTAATATGCCCTGGCCCCGGCCAGGATGAGCCCGTTGTTGCATCCGAAAGTAGAGACCATAATCATGATGGCTATGATGAGTGTGCCATATGCGCCGAATATGGCATGAGAAGCAGCTACGGCTACCCGGTCTTTTTCGGCGGATGCAATCTCCTGCATTGGTAACACTGCTGTATACATGATGTTGGTAAGCACATATACGATGCCTACCATCAGGGTACCTAAAAAAAGACTCAGGCCGATATTGCGTTGCGGATTTTTTATTTCGCCGGCAATAAAAGCCACATTGTTCCAGGAGTCGCTGCTGAAAATAGAGCCTACCAACGCCGCTGCGATGGCACCCAGCGCTGCCATCATCGTGTATTCACTGAGTGTGCCGTCCGGCGACAGTTTCTGTAACTGCCATGCCCCGTCCCAGTTCGCATGCCACACTTCCGGCTTTAACGCCATGAACCCGAAAAGGATCAGTCCGCATAAGCTTGCAATTTTGGTAATGGTAAAAGTGGTTTGTAATATTTTCCCATCCCTGATGCCGCGGGTGTTTATAAATGTCAAAAGCACAATGCTGGCAATGGCCAGCAGTTGCGCGGAGGATATGGTCAGTACGCCGAGGTCAAAAAGAATATTATCCTCGCTGAAGACGGGAAACAGGTACGATGTGAATTTGGCAAAAGCCACACCTACGGCTGCAATGGTGGCTGTCTGCACCACCGCAAAAAAGCTCCATCCATACACGAACGCTGTCAAAGGATTCCAGGCTTCTTTCAGATAAACGTATTGCCCCCCTGCTCTCGGGAACATGCCGCTCAGCTCGCCGTAAGAAAGTGCAGCTGTTATGGTCATGAATCCCGTGATGACCCACACCAGGATCAGCCATCCTGCACCGCCTACATTGCGCGTGATATCGGCACTTACGATAAAAATACCAGACCCGATCATACCTCCCGCAACGATCATGGTAGCATCCAGTAAACTGAGGGTAGGCTTAAATGTAACCGGTTTTGTCGTTGGCTGATTGCTCATAGATATAATTGACTGTAGCGAATGATCTGTAAATTACAGTAACATTTTTTAATGTTACCATTAATTAGCCAGTTCTGTACTTTTTTGCTGTTGCCGTGGTTGCCCGATTGCTTCGGGCGATACGTATCAGGATTGCGTGTGTCCGTTCGGTGTACGCTTTACATCCGGCAAAAAGTTTTGTTGATATTGCTTGGGGCTTACTTTATAACGGCTCAGGAACTGCCTGTTAAAATTAGAGATATTGTTATAGCCGCATTCATAACAAATAGCTGTAACCGAATTTTCGGTGCTTGTTAATAACTTAGCCGCCTTTTGCAGACGGAGCTCCTGTACAAATCCTGAAAATGTTTTCCGCGTGCGGTTAGCAAAAAATCGTGAGAAGGCGTTTTCCTGCATCTCGGCAATGGCTGCTGCCTCTGCCAGTCTTATGTCTTTTTCAAAATTGGCTGTTATCCAGTCCAGCACGGCACACAACCGGTTGGATTCTTTTTCATTGTAGCCGATCACCGAAGAATGAGTAATAGGCTTTGTTTCTTTTGATGCTGCCAGGATGGTAAGTATCTCTACGAGGCAGAGCCAGCGTTTGATTCCTGACTGGGATAATATTGTTTCCAGCTTCCCGCTGATGAGCGCATTGGTATTGCCGGTAATATCCAGCCCGCCTGCGGCTTTTTCAAACAGGGCGCGTAGCGGGGCGAACTCGGGCAACTGCAGAAAATCGTTTCCCAAAGATGCTTCCGTAAAATGGATAACAATGGAACAGGCTTTGCCGCTACCCGGCGACTTATAATATGCCGGATCGTTCTTATAAATATGCGGAATATTGGGACCGATCAATGCCAGGTTACCGGAAGCGAAGTCGGAAATATGATCGCCTATGATACGCCTGCCTGTGCTCTCCGTTACCAGCACGATCTCATACTCGGGGTGATAGTGCCAGGGAGTGGGGTAATACGCGTATTCAAAGTATTTTACCACAAAAGACTCACCGCTTTCCCGCGGTAAATGTTCCAGGGCAGGCTTCATAGTTTTTGATTGTTTGGTAGCTATAAATTTATGTAAAATTGTTTATTCTGCTATAAAAGTATCGGTTATCCGCTGAAAAGTGGTGGTTTTACTAAAGGCAGGCGCTTAGATTTGTATAACAGGCCTGTGCCAATCAGGCAAGTTTGATCGGTTGCCTGTTTATTAGAAATGCCATATGAATAATATATCAAGAAAGAAATTTTTGCAGTATACCGCAACGGCAGGAGTGGCGGCATTGATGTCTTCCCTGGAAACATTGGCAGGAGAGGCAGGCCAGCAACGGTTGCGTGTAGCTGTTATTGGCTGCGGCAGTGTCAGCAATCGTTATATTCCCCACCTGCAATCGTCTTCGCTGATTGAAATTGTCAGTCTTTGCGACATCAAACCTGAACGTGCGGAAGCGCAGAACAAAGCATATAATGTAGGCGCGAAAACCTATCCGGATATTACCTCGATGTTGAAAGGTGTGCCTTTTGATATGATGGTGACGCTAACCGATATGCAGCAGCATGGAACACTCAACAGGCAGGCATTGCTGGCCGGTAAGCATGTGTGGAGTGAGAAGCCGATGGCAAACACCTATGCGGAAGGAAAAGCGTTGCTTGAGCTGGCGAACCAAAAAAAGCTGCGGATATGGGGTGCTCCGGCTGTTGTCAACAGTCCGCAGTTTGCATTCATGAACAAGTGTATTCGTGAAGGAAAGTTAGGCAGGTTATGCAGTGCCCATGGGCAATATGGACATACCGGTCCCACATGGTCGGCTTTTTTCTATGAAAAAGACGGAGGCAGCATGCCTGACCTGGGCGTATATAATATGGCAACACTAACAGCCCTGCTCGGACCAGCCAAAACGGTAATGGCCATGCTCTCTGTGGTGACACCCGAAAGAAAGGTAGATGATAAGGGGACAATAAAGGTGGTGGCAGAAGACAATGCTCATGTGTTGATGGATCATGGTAATGGTGTTATTTCACATGTGATGTGTGGTTTCAATTATTTTGATCCGCACGGGCACGAAGCAGGTAACCAGAGCCTGCACAGCATACAGGTCTTTGGTGACAAAGGTAATATGCGGTTGATAGGATATGACTGGGAGACAAACGGGGTAATCCTGGATGATTCCTGGGATGAAGCACCACGGCTCCTGAGTACCGACAGGGGCGGATACGTGTGGCAGGAAGGTGCCACCAAAGTAGGAGAGTCGCTTGTGAGTAAAACAGAGCCGCTGATAAATGTGGAGCATGCATTGCATGTGCTGGAAGTGATAGAGGCGGCGCGGCAGTCATCCGCCACTGGTAGGAAAGTGGCTTTGAAAAGCAGCTTTAAATTTCCGCTCCTGTAGCGGGGCAACAGAAATATATTTGATCACGGGAAAGTGTCCTGCTTTCCATTAATTAAGGTAAGCAATGAAAAAGTTTGAATTAACGCCTGAACAAATAGATACATATCATAAAGACGGATATGTAATTGTGCCGGGATTCCTGGTGCCGGCGGAAGTAGAAAAACTTCAGCAGATCGCATTCAACGATGGTATGATGCGGAAACATGCTTTTGATCTGAATGACCAAACAGGAAAGAAAACAAAGCTGACGCTCTGGTATAGCCCGGGAAATGATGCGTATGGATTGCTCACTAAAAGTAACCGGATGGTAGACGCAGCCAACGAACTCATGGAGGGAGACAGCGGGGTGTGTCATTTTCACAGCAAGCTGATGCAGAAAGAGCCTAAAGTAGGCGGCGCCTGGGAGTGGCACCAGGATTATGGGTACTGGTATAAGAATGAATTTTTGTTCCCGGACCAGATGATATCGGTGATGATCGCCATTACAGATGCATATAAAGAGAATGGCTGCCTGCAGGTCATCAAAGGTTCCCATAAGATGGGCAGGATAGAACACGGGTTCTCCGGTGACCAGGTCGGTGCATCTGAACACTATGTGCAATTGATCCTGAAAACAAAGGAGCTGGTATACGTGGAGATAAAGGCAGGTGATGCTTTATTCTTTCATCCCAATATCCTGCATCGCTCGGAGTCCAATAATTCTGACCGTCCCCGCTGGTCACTGATATCGGTATATAACCGTTCTGAAAATATACCTTACAACGAACCATCCCAATCGAGTACCCGCCCGCTTGCAGCCGTACCAGACGAAGCTTTGCTGGAATGGGAGACAGAGAATATTTCGGAGGTAGCAAACTTCCTGGAGAAGGAAAAGGATGAAGCATTGAAATAAGGGCTATCCATCAGCTTACATGTTCCCGTTCTTTGAGGTGTTATGCCTACATCAAAAGCGGTCTGGCCATATTGAAATGTTGATGCTTTTATATCACACAAATACCTTTGCGTGAATAGCAAAACCAGTTTTTTCGATAAAAGATCAGCGTTTGTTCCTGGCGATAAGATATTGGCACAGCACTGCAAGCAGAAGGAGTCCTCCAACCCATAGCCATATGTTGAATGAAGAAGAGACATATACCGGCTCTTCGTTTCCCATAAGGGTCATGCCGGCCCAGAAATAGGGATGGGATAAAATGCCTTCCGAAGCCTGTATATGCTGTAGCTTGGCTAAGCGCAGGGCTTCACTTTTAGTTTTGCCGGCGGACAGATGTTTATAAAATTCGGCAATAATATCTGCACTGGCTTTTTCATCGATCTTCCATAAGCTCATTATTACGGATGGGCACCCGGCATACATGAAGCTGTGTGCCAGCGACATTACCCCCTCACCCTGGCTCCAGTTGCCGGTACCCGTTTCGCAAGCCGTGAGCACGGCCAGGTCGGACTGTAGCTGCATGGCATATATTTCATAAGCGTGCAGGTATCCGTCATCGTTATCTGTCGAGTCGCCCGGTAACTGTTTTGCGAGGAAGAAGCGGGATTGCAGCGGCGCTGCATTATTTACTTCAGCATGGGTACCCAGGTGAAGGATACGGTATTTGTCGGCAGCCTGCTTGAATACCCGTTCTACAGCCGCCTGCTCGGCGAACAGGTCGTTCCGGATGTATTTCCCGATCTGTTTTGCCGCCCTGATGGTAAAAGGCTGCCGGGACAGGCTGAAATATTGCCGGTCTGCCAACGAAGAATCCGCTATGGATTCCAGGTAAGCTCTTTTCATGGCATCCGTGAACACGGGTGTCAGCAACATTGCTTTTTCATCTGTATGCCGCTTGATCTTATCCTGCACAATGGCTGTAGCCATCAACTGGTACGAGATCTTATACCGGTAAAGCAGGTATTTCATTTTGCTGAAATGCCGGTCTGTACTGTCCGAAATCAGGAGCTCAAAATTCAGGTAAAACAGTTCGCTATCGGGTATAATGATCAGCTTATCGGAAACGAAATGTTTCTCTACCGGCAGGATAAGTGCCTTATATAAGCCAAAGGCTGCCGTGCTGAATTTTTCGGGAAAAATATTATGTAATTGTTTGAGGACATTTATTTCCTGCAAAACGCCGGCGGGTAAACGATGTACAGCAAGATTGCTGCCGTTTAATACAAAAATAAAGACGTGTTTGCCGGTAACAGCATATTGCAGTAAGGTCTGCCTGGTATTGTGCAGCTTCTTTTGTATTACAGGGATGCCGGCCGGATTAAGACTATATTTCAGCCGTAAAGGTGCTTCTCCGGAACGGAGCATGCTATCCTGGAAACGATAGTACGCTTCCATGGAAGCGGTCAGCAGGGTGAGCAGTGAATCGCTTTTTTTATCTGCATCAAGGTATTGTGTATTCAGGGAACTGATCCTCTTACGCCAGAAGAGATCCTGCTCTTCTGCTGCATTCCGGGTAGCACGGTTCGCATCGATCATTATATTGTTGGCAGACAGCCGCAGCAGCAGGCCCCTGCTTCTTTCTGTGAATTCAAAAGCCTTTTCAAGATAATGATCTTCCTGCTTTTTCTGATGCAATTCCCAGCAGGACTCAATAGCGGTATTATAAATTTCCTTATGTTGTTTTGCCAGTTGAATAAGTGTTGCCTGTGTTCTCAATGCCGGCAGGCTTTTCTCCAGGTACTGTCCATATTGCGTGGCTATGGCTATGGTATTTTCTAAAGCTGTGACATTCCCGTTTTTTTTATATAATGCCGATTCAATATCAGTTCGGTGTTGCAGGTATCGTATGATATGCCGATTGTAAGGCAATTGCTGCATCCAGCTGCTGTCAGGTAATGCGGGTAGTTGCAGCAGTTCCAGGAAGGTGCTGTCGGAATAACGTAAAGCCTCTTCGGGCTGATTGCCGAGCAGATAAGCCTGGCTTATTTTATCATACTGCCCTGCTATAACAATACTTCCTCCCGGATACAATTTTTTATACCGGCTGAGTACTTCCTGCAGTATGTGCAATGCCTCGCCTGTACGGGCAGAACGGGCATAGGTTTCCGCCAGCGTGGTACGGGTTTGTTCCACAATAGCGGTATGGTCAATACCGGCCTTGCTGTTATTTGCCAGCGCTTTTTTATAGTAGTTTTCTGCTTCCTGGTATTGTT
>Ga0222429_100905_pt1 | contig 10577 bp, 9 predicted proteins | sample 1B50Ametagenome_FD_182475 | JGI IMG/M metagenome (GOLD analysis project Ga0222429, IMG submission 182475) | Enriched microbial communities from leaf-cutter ant dump, University of Wisconsin, Madison, United States - 1B50A (version 2) | ecosystem: Environmental > Terrestrial > Nest > Insects nest >...
GCTGGCAAACCGGGAGACTCCTATCGATGTATTATTGGGAGCTGAACCTGCTGCTTCATTGACAAAGAAGATAACAGAAGCAGGTAGTACGCAGGAACGTATTGAGGCCGTAGAAGCATTTTTCCTGCAGAAGCTGGGAGAGCAGGCATTGGTGGACCAGATCGTAAAAGCGACTATTGATACAATGCTGCAATCGAAGGGAGGCATGCCGGTAGCTGAAATGTTAAAAACGGACATCTCCAAAAGAAGGCAACTGGAACGAAAGTTCGCCAGGCTGGTAGGGATCAGCCCGAAACAACTGGGAAAAGTAATACGGCTGCAGGCGGCGTTAAAGATGCTGCTACAGCAGAAGGGAGAAACAATGACAGACATTGCCTATGAAAACAATTATTTTGACCAGGCACATTTTAATAAAGACTTCAAAGAGTTTACGGGTACCAGCCCGCGGGAGTTTTTCGGCGACAAAACGCTTGCCCTATCCTCCCTGATCTATAGAAAAGACTGAGTGTCGCATTTTTACAAGGATGCATTTGTTACGGGCGTTATTTTTGTCCTGTTTACCAAAAGCAACATGATGCAGCCATTCATTTCCATTTTTGAAATCCCGGTTACCGATATGGCCCGTGCGATATCGTTTTATGAAACCATACTGGATATTACAATTGAAGAGGTAGATATGGGGGACACACAGATGGGAGTATTTCCCGGTGACGGTTCCACTGTCTCAGGTGTTTTGGTACGCGGTGCTGATTACAGACCCTCGAAAGATGGGGTAGTGGTATACCTGAATGGCGGTGACGACCTGCAGACCATCCTGGATAAGGTATCCGCCAATAAAGGAATGGTTGTGGTTCCCAAAACGGAGATCGGACCGGAAATGGGATATTTTGGGCTGTTCATCGATAGCGAAGGTAATAAGCTGGGCGTACATTCTATGAGTTGAGACCGGTAGGATCGTAAATTGCTGATTTTTGATTGCTGATGTAGGGAATGACTTAAATCAGAGAGCCCAAATCGTAAATCTGTATTGCCAATCAGAAATCGTATATCAGCAATTCCCTATATGCTTCTCCCGAAGAATATACTGTTCATGAATAATTTGGTACCTCCCAGCCAGAACGCTCTTAAGTTGGGATTGTCGGCAATACAGATCACTTTTCCCCTGCCTGTATCCTTTACCAGTACTGACGCAGAATTTTTCAAAGCTTCATAGTTCTCTTTGCTCAGCCAGCCGCTTTGCAAAGGATTTTTACCATAACGGAACGGCGCGTGAAAACCGGTTTCCGGTAATACCAGGAATACGTCGTTGGCTTTGAACATGCTTACTACCGGTGTAGTATAACCGTAGGCTAATGGATGCGACAGGTCCACATCAGCGCCGAATATAGCGCCACTCATACGCTGCGCGCCTGTTACTTCATTGCGGTCTTCATAGCGCAAGGTAGAGTCGGCCGTTTTTTTCTTTGTTTTAAGATCAATTTTTACAACCTCGTTGCTGTTCACCCAATTGATGGCATTTTCCAGAGCGATCAATATGCCGCCTCCCTGCACCCAGGCTTTCATTTTTGCTTTGTCAAGCCCGGCATAGCTGCCTCCGGAAAGAATGATGGTATTGTAACGGCTCAGATCTGCCCGGTTGAATATACCCGGCTCCAGGTGTGTAACAGGTATATCCATCCGCTGATCCAGCAGGTGCCACACTTCCCCCGCGTTTAAAGGATTAACCCCTTCCCCGGCAATGAGGGCAACTTTCGGCTGGGCTATCGTTGTGTATTGAGCGCTTCCCAGGTCTGCGCCTTCCATTGCAGCGCCGGTTGGCAGTGCGGTGATATTCACCCCGTTTTTCTCTGCAGCATCTTTTACCAAGGCATACAGCTCATCCGCATTTATTTTTTGCAAGGCAACAGGGATCATGATGGTACCTGCCGGAAAAATTTTTCTCTTACCATTTGTCATTAATGTGCTGCTGCTCATCGATAGTTTTGTCATCAGTCCCGCGCTCTGCAGCTGATACAATGCCTTCGGTGCGTATAACTCGCCCCATTCCAGCATATAGGCATAGCTCGATTTTCCTCCCTCCACACCGCCCTTCCATTCAGGTACCACCGATAGCTTATTTTGTAAGGCAGCTGTGGAGAATTGACCTGCACTGAGCGCAGCATGCGGCAACCCATAGGCCAGTGGCATGGTCCAGCTGGTAATATCGTAGAACAAGCTATCCTTATACGCCAGTGTTTTTTCAAAAATAGCCTTGATCAAACGGTACTGGGGCTGCTGCACCGGCACCATATAGCTGCTGCCGGGCTTAAATACAGTACCCGTGGCTGTTATATTGTTCTTCAGCTCATATACTGCTATATCATGCCGCAGCAGTATTTCAATAAACAGATTGGTTTTTCCTCTATCATTTTCATCGCCGAATACCCAGGCTTTGGTAGCCGAGCCGGATGCTTCTTTGACAGCCGTCTGGTAAAACTCCCTTTGGTAGTTCAGCAGCGCTTCCCTGTGCACATTCGTGCCGGCTAATGTGGAAAGTGTGGTAACAAACTGGTTGCGGATGGTAAAAGGAAATGTCAGCAGCCCGTTGTCTGTTTCCTGCACATGTCCGCGGGAGCTGGCCTGCTCAAAAAGGATACCCACACCGCCATTCACATCCGGGTAGGTAGAACCTTTACCGTAGTAAAAATCATCATAACTTTCTTTGGTAAAATAAAAGGAGCCGATACGATCCAGGTAAGCCGTATGAAAATCGGCCAGCTTTTGCGTCAGCTCCTGGTTTTTGGGTGGTGTGATGGGGTTTACCCTGGCAGGAACGCCTGGCTGAAAGAAAAAAGTGGCGTTGCTGCCCATTTCATGGTGATCGGTCAGCACGTTAGGCATCCATTTTCTATATATGCGCAGCCTGTTCTGGCTTTCGGGATGCACGGCCGGCAGCCAGTCCCTGTTCATGTCAAACCAGTAATGGTTATATCTTCCGCGTGGCCATACCTCGTTGTACTCCCGACTGTTAGGATCGGATACCAGGTTTTTGCTCCTGTGCTGGTTGACCCAGGTGGAGAAACGTTGCATACCATCTGGGTTAAAGCTGGGATCAAACAAAATAACTGTGTTGTCCAGCATTTCCTCAACGGCTTTTCCCCGGGCCGCCGCTAAATAATAAGCCGTCACCAGTGAAGCATTGGCGCCGCTCTGCTCATTACCGTGAATAGAAAAACCCATCCATACCACAGCCGGCATATCCTTTATATCCAGGCTCCCGGATCGGGTAGCATCGGTCAACTGTAAATGCTGCTGACGGATCTCCTCCAGGCGCTGGTGGTTTTTAGGAGAAGTGATAGTCAGTAAGACCTGCGGTCTTTTTTCGTAAGTAAAACCGATCGTTTCTATTTTTATCCGGTCAGGCGCTGCGGCTGCCACCGCCCGCATATAATTGACTAACCGGTCGTGGTTTACATGGTATTCGCCTACTTCATGAAAAATAATGTCTTTCGGCTGGGGAATGGCAGCATTGTACTCCACGCTGTCCGGCAGGTAGTAGGACAGATCCTGTGCTGTAGTAATAAGCGGTAACAATACTACTAAAATGAACAATTTTCTCATCGGTAAATCGGTTATGTCGACTACAATTTACTGTACAAAGCTGATGCAGAAAAATATATTGGGTATGTGCAATAATAGTGAAGCGACTGCCTGTAGCAGGTAATCTCACTTTTCATAATCCTGACTTTAATTCCATCGAATCCGGGAAATTTAAAAATATGGCCGGTTCCAACAGCTTCTTTTTTTACACCTGAAAGGTGGACTGAATGAAACGCTTAAGAAACTAAAATAATACAAATATTTCCAGGTTGTGAAGGTTGCGTGAGGACACGTAACCGGCTGCCCAGGTACGTGTCCTCATACCTTTTGAAATCTTTTCTTAATAAAATATTTGTGGACAATTTAATAACCTATATTAGTGGTAATACAGATTTTCAATCGAACAAAACTGACAAAAGTCCAAATGATAGGCGGCGAAGTAAAAAAATACATCGACAACAGTGTTTTATGTTGGTTAGCGACCTCTAACAAAAACAACGAACCCAATGTTTCACCGAAAGAAATATTTACATATGGCGACGACAAAACCCTTCTGATCGCTAACATTGCTTCACCAAACAGCATTAATAATATCAGGGATAACCCAAATGTTTGTGTGAGTTTTGTAGATGTTTTTGTTCAGAAAGGATTTAAACTGAAAGGAACAGCCATTATAGTCGATCAAAACGACGGCAATTTTGGAGAAAAAGTAAAACCTTTAACAGATTTATTTACAGATGAGTTTCCAATTAAATCAGTCATTGAAATAAAAGTTACAAAAATTGATGTAATCCGGGCGCCGAGCTATTTTTTATATCCAGAAAGGACAGAGCAGTTTCAAATAGAAAGTGCAATGAAAACATACAAAGTAAGGCCCATCGGCAAAGAATAAGAACGAACAGCCAATATATGGTATTTTCAAAACCGGGCTGACGCAATTGATCAAATGTTTGGAAATTATCCATTAGACCAAAAGTATTGCATCCATGGAACAGCAAGATTATTTACAAAGAATAATTGACCAATTTGGAAGAACCTTAGGAAAAGTATCTTCCTTCTTACTTGGGCTAAAGAGTCAGGGGAAGATGGCAGATGAAATTGAAATGACGAACCAGGTGCTTAAAGGGGAACTGGATCTTGATATCCGGGAACTGACCAATATTCAGAACGAAAATTTCATAAAAACACTCAAGGCAAAAAAGGGCTTTAACAACGAAAACCTGGAAAAGCTTGCAGACATACTTTTATTCATTGCGGAGAATGGGTCTGACAAAGACAAAAGCAGGCTGTATGAGAAATGTTTGATGATCTACGAATATTTGGAAAAAGCAGAAAATGTTTATTCACTTATCAGACAAGAAAAAATAGAACAAATAAAAAATATACTGTAACAGAGGTTTCCGATAGTCTGCTGAGATGAAAAATAAGAAAATAATTAGTGGGTTATTTCTTTTTTAGTTCGTTTAACTTCAATTCTATTGGTGTTTTATATCTTCCATTGTGGATGTTTGCAATAAATGACTTCTTTGGTTTCAAAATAATTTTGCCTTCTGTCAGATTTATTGTGTCAATCAATGTATAAATATCGTCATAAAATTGGAGCTTGTAATCTCCAAAGCCACACATATTGTTTTTCTTGTCTTGATATTCAATTATTGCTTTTGTTCCGCCATTTAAGGCTTCAATTTGATAGTAAATATCTATTTTATAATTATTGGTCTCTTTTGATTTGAAATGAATTTTGATTTCTGTGTCAAATTCAGTCAATAGCTTTTCGGTCTGCTTTACTAATTCCAAATTGGCGTCCTGACTTATTTGTGCCAGCACTTTAAATGTCGTGGATTTTATAAAGTCATTTTTTTCGCCGTCTGAAAGCGAGTTTAATTTTCCTGGATTAATTCCACAATCAATGTATTTAATCCGTTTGTCAATATTTCTATTTGAAACTACAATTTCGTTTTCGTTGATAAAAGTTGTCAGGTTGATATAAATATGATCAAACCCTCCATATGTAAATTTTAATTCATTCAGTTTTCTTGCTATTCGTTGCCCTATATAATTTGTGTCTTTTGTCGGAACGAACAGCTTACCCAACTCGTGAGGCATGCTTTGTCCTTCAATATTCTGTTTTTCGCTTTCGTAAAATCTTATGTCTTTAAGTATTCTGTCTGCCATTTTTAAATTTGGTTTGTTTACCGATCACGCGCCGGGCGGGCGATGTGGTAACATTCTTCGATTCGTCAGCCTGTAACGGGTGCTAAATTTATAAATAAATGTTCATTGTTTATTCTACAGAAAGCCTGAAATATAGCGGGTCTTTGTGCGTGGGATGGGCGCTGCGGGCTTACTCATCGTTTCTTTGTTAAAATCTACATCCTGTAATAACATGTAGCTATAAACCTCATAAGCTCCCTGTTCCCCGGTAATATAATATTCAGCAGAATTGTGTGGATAATTTTCCGGCTGTACTGCAGGTAGTGGGTTCCATCTGCACGGATTTATATGGATATAATTCAACTTTTGTTCAATAAAATCAACATTTATGCACCCTTATGGTCAAATGAGTACTCAAATACTTCATGTTCTTATTGCGGGCTTTATCTGTATTGTTCACCCATTGCTCTAATTGCACCAATATATTATGACGATTTGGTTGCTCCGGTTTTGATACCAGCTCATAAGCCATAAAACGTTTACCATTGCCCACACACATAGCCGGGCGCTGAGACACTTCGGAGAACCTTTCAAGTGTAATCATCTGCCACCGGTCACTACAAAAAAACCTCCCTGTAATAAAATAGCAGGGAGGTTTTCTACATGAGAGTATAAGATCACTGTTGCTGTTTCCAGGTATACCGCAGGGTCACACCAAAAGTGCGGGGGTCACCCAGCACTGCTGCGTAGTGCCCCGCATTGCCTGCCGCCGGCAGCAATTGCTCAAAATAGTTTTTATCCAGCAGGTTGCGCGACCACACGAAGAAGGAAATGCCTTCGGTGGCCCGGAAGCCCGCTCTTGCATTCAGCAGGGTATACCCGTTTATATTCAGGTAACGGGATGGCGTAGGACTGGAGGAAAAGCCGGAACGGTAATAAGTGTCAAACGCAATGAACAGCTTCCCGTTTTGTCCCCATATTTTTTTTGCACCAGAGGTCAGCTCGCCTCCAAACGAAACCGCCCATTTGGAAATACCGGGCAGCCTGCCTTTGGCTACATCCTTATACGATACGGATGCTCCCGTTTCCTCCAATGGAAGGGGCGCATTGGTAAAAGAAATATACTTCCCATCTGTATAAGCAGCGGCAGCATAAAATGAGAGATTCTTTCCGGCCCTTATGCTGGCGTCTATTTCAGCACCCTGTACCCTTACTTTTTCTGCATTGGCAAGGTAACCACGGTTAACCCCGGGTTCGGCTGACTGCACCTGTGCCTGGAAATCTTTCACATTGGTATTATACACCGTCAGGTTCAACGTGGAACCCTTCCAGGGACTTGTTTTAATGCCGGCTTCGAAATGGGTTACATATTCCGGTTTTATCTGTGCCAGTTCGATCATTACCTGCCCGTTAGCAGTGGGTAATCCCCCCAGGTTGATGCCTACCGGCTTGAAATTGGTGGAGGAGGTAGCATAGATATTGATCTGGTCATTGGCTTTGTAAGAAAGGGTCAGTTGCCCTGACCAATCGTTGTTCTTTACGTCTGCTGCAAAAACCTGGTCAGTATAAACGGCTCTTTTCAGTGCGATCAGATCGGGGTTATCTGTTTGCAGACCACCATAAGTTTGCCTGTTAAAATCCACTTCCTTGCGGTCGTAGTTGAAGCGGATGCCCGGCAATACATGCAGTTGCTCGGTAATAGCCCAGTCAATATTAGCGAAAACAGCGCCACTGAAGGTTTGCAGGGTCGAATGGGTTTTGATACCAAAGCCGTCAAACAACCCCGGTGTTTTCCAAAGCTCACTGGTAGAACTTTGTGAGAAGCGCCACTGGTGCTCGCCGGATTCTTCTGTATGTACCGGGTCTGTCTTGAGATCCTGCCCCAATGCAAATACCCCGATCACCCCACTCAGGTTCGACGAAATATCACCGGCATAACGGATCTCCTGTGACCACTGCTTATGTTTGGAAGGCGCCTGCGACAACTGCAATACAGAAAGCCCTGTGAAGTCCCTGTCGTTAGACGGATCCCAGTTCCAGTAACGCCATGCGGTGGTAGAGGTGAGCGTACCGAACCCAATTTTAAAATCGGCATTGAGGGAAACACCGCCCAGGTCGTTGCCTGAGCGCCAGGTGGTATTATGATCCACTATGCGGTCAAAAGGATTCCGGCTGGGTAACTGGTAGTTCAGGTCGGCAATGATATTTTCAAACTGCCTGTAGTCAGCCCTTTGTGTTTGCACTACTCCGGCAAATACCTGTGCATACCCGTCAGGACGTTGCCGGGTAGCATCACCCGACAGGGTTATTTTAATATTATCATTCGGAGTGTACAGAAACTGTGCTTTTGCACCGATATTGTTCAGGTCGTTCAGGTGCTTTTGTGTAGCTGTATTGTACAGGGTTCCATCACGCTGGGTACCTGCAAATGAAAAACGGGCAGCCAGCTTTTTAGTCAGGGGACCGGTAACGGAAGCTTTTGCCTGCAGGTAACCATAGTTGCCATAGCTTACTTCAAAGTTGGCGGCGGGCCGGAAGCCGGGCTTGCGGGTGGTAATATTAAAAGCGCCGGCAGTGGTGTTTTTACCGAAGAGGGTACCCTGCGGACCACGTAATACTTCAATCTGTTCAATGTCAATAAAGTCGAGCGTGGTAGCGGCCGGGCGGGCAAAATACACACCATCCACATAAAAACCCACACCGGGGTCAATGCCATCATTGGTCAGTCCGAAAGTAGAACCAAGCCCGCGTATATTAAGTGTTGTATTACGGGGGTTGGATGAATACAGTTGAACGGTCGGCACCAGCTCTTTGACGCGGTTTACGTTGAAGGCACCCGATTCTTCCACCTGTCCGCCACCTACCACCGAAATAGGAATCGGTACATTTTGTATGGTTTCAAGACGGCGCCTGGAGCTGATCACTACTTCCGTAAGATTGTCGCCCGCTGATAAAACAATGGTCAACGGTGTGGCGTAACCTTCGCGTATCGTCACCTCCCGGAACTGGTAACCGGCTGCGCTGACGCCGAGAGTGAGCGGCAGCTTCTTGGCGTTGATCTTAAAATGTCCGTTATCACTGGCTATTGCAAACTGATTGGAAGCTTTTACTATAATGGTAGCGCCTGATAATGCAGCACCGCTACTGTCTCTGATGATGCCTTCTATGGCTTGTTGTGCTGGTGCTACCTGTGTGATAAGCATAAGGATCACGGTAGCAAAGAAAAGTTTTTTCATTACTAAAGTTTGGAATGTTATGTTGATGCGATAAAATTATCCGGATGAGCTGGCTATCAGCAACAACATGAAGCACAGGAGTAGTTTGGGCGCATTAATATTGTTCTTTTTTATTAGTCTATAAATTTGGTAGACAAAAGTAATACCCAAATCCGGAATGACAAAAGTTTTTTAAAAAATAATTTCATCCCCCCTTACTTTCCCTGCTTGTCACCCTAATACCAGGAAGGATCGATCGGTGAACAGCCTTTATCACCCCGGGTATATGCTCACTTGTTAGCGACGTTATACAACAGTCATTCTATAAATAATGACAACCGGATTGGTAAGCGCCGGGAGCGCATGGTTGCCCGTATAGCTTTGCATGAAGACCAGACAAGACTTAATTTCAGCTAAGGCTTCTCCGCCTCCCTGTTACAGGTATGGGTATGAATGATTATTAAAGTATATCCTTGATCTGACGTTAAGGCATGTTACATCCGCCTGTGCATAAGCAAACTTACATGGGGGAGTGGGTATGAACGATCATTTATAAATTATAAAGCCTGTTAATCCCGGATTTTTGTATGGGACTGCATGCTGACTGCGGATCATTCACAGCTTCATTTCGTGCTCCGGGCAATCCACCCGCAGGTCAGTAGTGTGTAGTTGCTGATTCAGCAACTGGCAGAAATGCTTTTGCCCTTTCTCCGACGACTGATAATAAGTGCAGGTCATACACATACGCTGGATCGTAATGACTTCCGAGCGGTTTAAGTGTCGTATAATATTGAGCAGGCTCAGCAGCAGGTTTTCCTTGTCATCAGGGTGCAAACTATCAACCGGCGTGCGGATCTCCTTTGTAAAAAGCGAGGTTTTATCGGCGATGTCTTTACCCTTCTTTGTCAGGTGTATGATATAACTTCTTGTATCCTGCGGCTCATATTCCCTGGAGATCAGTCCTTTCTGTTCCAGCGTTTTGACAGTATCGCTGATCGTGGCTTTGGTCATATTGAATTCAGCCGCTAAATAGCTTACTTTTCTTTTTTCGCTGCTATGGTAGAGCAGGAAGATCAATACCTGTACCTGGATAGGCGTCAGTGAAAACTCCTTGCTTTCCTGCCACAGTAAAACACGAAAAGCCTGTGCGATCCTTTCCAGGGAAACTATTATTTTGCTTTCGATGCTTTGGTTTTGATGGACCAGGTTGAAATCAGACTTATCCATACCGTTCTAAATAATAAGATGCCCCACAAAGGTAGTTATCCTAACTATGTAGGGCAAATTTTTTAACCTCTCACGTCGGCAATGGAAGCGCCGAAGTTGATGTGAAGCACATTGCCGTTGGGTGTCACCAGGGCCGGAACTGATTTAATACCTGCTTTTTCTGCTTCATCGATCCTGCTGCGGTCTTCACCGATGTGAACGACTTCTACGTTGTTTGCACCGATAAGATCAATAATGTCGTGTTCTGCGCTGACACAAACAGGGCAGCCTGCATGATAAAAAACTGATTTTGCCATTTTTGTTAAGATTGAATTATTGGTTGGCGATATTACCGTTACAAATATAGTTAGGATAACTAACTATATGAAATTTCAGACAATATTTTTTTCCGATGTTATAATG
>Ga0222429_100910_pt1 | contig 10452 bp, 9 predicted proteins | sample 1B50Ametagenome_FD_182475 | JGI IMG/M metagenome (GOLD analysis project Ga0222429, IMG submission 182475) | Enriched microbial communities from leaf-cutter ant dump, University of Wisconsin, Madison, United States - 1B50A (version 2) | ecosystem: Environmental > Terrestrial > Nest > Insects nest >...
GGAATCGGCTTACGAGAAACTGCGCGGCCCTGCTGCCGGGCAAGCCCCGGGAACCAGCGCCCCAGGTGCCCCTGGTGGCCAGCCAGCCCAGGCAGAGTCCGGCGGTGGGCTGATGGACGGGTTGAACAGCCTGCTGTTCGGCAGCACCGGCCCGCGTGGCGGCAAGCACGACGGCCTGGTGCAGACCATGGCCAAATCGGCCGTGCGCACCGTGGGTACCAACCTGGGCCGCGAGATCCTGCGCGGCGTGCTGGGCGGTATTCTGGGTGGTAAAAAGCGTTGAAAAAGTGAAAAAGGCCGCTGATTCAGCGGCCTTGGCGCAGAGGCTGGCAGGCCGTCAATCGACCAGCCCGACAAACACGTTCTGCACGTCGTCGTTGTTCTCGATGCCCGCCAGAAAGGCCTGCACCTCCTCCTGCGCCTCGGGCGGCAGGCTGGCCATGCTGACCGGGTTCCTGGCCTTGTAGCCCAGCTTGGCCGACACCACCTTGAAGCCGTGCTCGGGCAGCGCCTTGGCCACGGCGTCCAGGTCGGTGGGATCGGTCAGGAACAGCGTCTGGCCTTCTTCCTCGCCCGGCTCGAAGTCCTGGGCGCCGGCCTCGATGGCGGCAAGTTCGGCGTCGGCACCCGCTTGCCCGGGCTCGCCCTCGATCATGCCGACGTGGTCGAAATCCCAGGCCACGGCGCTCATCTGCCCCTTGCGGAAGCACACGCGCATCTCGGGCGCCGTGCGGTTCACGTTGTCGGTCAGGCACTCCACCATCACCGGCACCTGGTGCGGGGCAAAGCCTTCGTAGATGACGCGCTCGTAGTTGACCGCATCGCCGCCCACGCCCGAGCCCTTCTTGATGGCGCGCTCCAGCGTGTCCTTGGGCATGGACGCCTTGCGCGCCGCCTCGACTGCCAGGCGCAGGCGGGAATTGCCGGCCGGGTCGGCGCCGGCGCGCGCCGCGACGATGATTTCCTTGACCAGCTTGCCAAAAAGCTTGCCCTTGGCATCGGCGACCAGCGCCTTGCCCTTTGCCTTCCATTGCGCGCCCATGGCTGCGAATTCCTTTACGTGAAGCCAACAAAAAATGCGGCCAGCGCCGCTGGTTGCGCAGTGTATACCCCCGGCCGGAACGCCCGGCAGCAGCCGATCAGCAGTCGCGCACGCGACGAAACCCTGGCTACCACCCTCTACATTGCTGGGTTATGAATACGAATACCCTTGACTGCTTCACCCTGACCGTTGCCGACCACGTGGCCCACCTGGTGCTCAACCGGCCAGAACAACTCAACACCATGCACCCGCAGTTCTGGCGCGAGCTGGACGGCGTGTTGGCCGGGCTGCACGCCGGCAGCCAGGCGCGCGTGCTGGTCATCAGCAGCACCGGCCGGCATTTCTCGGCCGGCATGGCGCTGGACATGTTCGGCGGCGCCATCGCGCTGGACGACCGCAGCGCCGAAGGGCGCGCCGCCATCTACGACCTGGTCGTGGACATGCAGGCCACGTTCAACAGGATCGAGAACCTGCGCATCCCGGTGATCGCGGCGATTCACGGCGGCTGCATCGGCGGCGCGGTGGATCTGGTCACGGCGGCCTGCATGCGTTATGCCACGCAGGACGCGTTCTTCTGCATCCAGGAGATCAACATCGGCATGGTGGCAGACATGGGCACGCTGCAGCGCCTGCCCAAGCTCATCCCGATGGGGCTGGCCAAGGAGCTGGCCTACACCGGCCGGCGCCTGCCGGCGCCCCGCGCGCTGGCCGCCGGCCTGGTCAACGAAGTGTTCGACACGCAGCAAGCCATGCTCGACGCCGCGCTGGCCTGCGCGCGCGAGATCGCCACCAAGCCGCCGGTGGCCGTCTGGGGCAGCAAGCAGGCGCTGAACTACGCGCGCGACCACGGCGTGGAAGACAGCCTGCGCCAGATGGGCCTGCTGCAAGCGGCCGTCTGGAGCAACCAGCACGTACGCGAATCAGTGCAGGCGATGCAGCACAAGCGCGCGGGCGACTTCCCGCCCCTGGCGCAGCTGCAGTCCTTTGCAACGGCAGACCGCCAATAGCACTACGCTTTGCATAGCGCGTTGCGCTTTACAGGCAAGCGCAACAAGCGTTTTATTGCATTATTTACCGGGCACACTAAGATGGTTCCGGCGCGTGCCCCGTGCGGCACGCCAGCAAGGAACCCGCCATGCAACTGCCCGCCATGCCCCCGCCCACCCCCGCCGACGTGCTTGCCGCCGCCCAGCGCCTGCAAGGCGTGGCGCACCGCACGCCGGTGCTGCGCTCGGGCAGCGCGGACCGGCTGCTGGGTGCGCAGTTGTTCTTCAAGAGCGAGAACCTGCAGCGCACCGGCTCGTTCAAGTTTCGCGGCGCCTACAACGCGCTGGCGCAACTGCCCGACGCGCAGCGCGAGCGCGGCGTGCTGGCCTTCTCGGCCGGCAACCACGCCCAGGCCATCGCCATGGCGGCGCGCCTGCTGGACATCCCCGCGCTCATCGTCATGCCCGAGGACGCCGCCGCCTCCAAGATAGCGGCCACGCGCGAATACGGCGCCCAGGTCGTCACCTACAACCGCTTCACCGAAGACCGCGAGGCGCTCAGCCAGCGCCTGGCGCAGGAACGCGGCATGGCGCTGATCCCGCCGTCCGAGCACCCGCACGTGATCGCCGGCCAGGGCACGGCCGCGCTGGAGCTGCTGCAGGAAGTGCCAAAGCTCGACCACCTGTTCGTCGCCGTGGGCGGCGCCGGCCTGCTGGCCGGAACGCTGCTGGCGGTGCAGGCCCAGCACAGCGACTGCCAGGTATGGGGCGTGGAGCCCGAGGCCGCCAACGACGCCCAGCAATCGCTGCGCGCCGGCCGCATCGTCGCCATCAAGCAGCCGCGCACCATTGCCGACGGCGCCCAGGCCACGGCGCTGAGCCCGCTGACCTTCGAGCTGATACGCCAGCGCGTGGAGGGCGTGCTGACGGTCAGCGACCTGCAGCTGATGCAGGCGCTGCGCTTTTTTGCTGACCGCATGAAAATCGTCGTCGAGCCCACCGGCGCACTGGCCCTGGCCGGCGCGCTGAACGGCCCCGTGGAGCTGCAGGGCAAGCGCGTGGGCATCGTCATCAGCGGCGGCAACGTAGACCTGGCGCGCTACGCACGCTTTCTGGCAGACTGACGCCCCTTCTTCACGCTAGCCACAACAACAACCATGAACAACGTTCACGTCATCGCCCACCCGCTGGTGCAACACAAGCTGACCCTGATGCGCAGGAAGGACGCCAGCACCAACAGCTTTCGCCGCCTGCTGGGCGAGCTCTCCACGCTGATGGCCTACGAGGTCACGCGCGACATGCCGCTGCAGGACATCACGATAGAAACCCCGCTGGAGACCATGACCGGCAAGGTCATCGACGGCAAGAAGCTGGTGCTGGTGTCGATACTGCGCGCCGGCAACGGTTTTCTGGACGGCATGCTCGACGTGGTGCCGGGCGCCCGCGTCGGCCACATCGGCCTGTACCGCGACCCGGCCACGCTGCAGCCGGTGGAGTACTACTTCAAGATGCCATCGGACATGAACGAGCGCGACATCATCGTCGTCGATCCGATGCTGGCCACCGGCAACTCGGCCGCGGCGGCCATCGAGCGGCTCAAGCAGCTGGCCCCGCGCTCAATCAAGTTCGTCTGCCTGCTGGCGGCGCCCGAGGGTGTGGCCACGCTGCAGAAAGCCCACCCCGACGTCCCCATCTACACCGCCGCGATCGACCGCGAACTCAACGACCACGGCTATATCCTGCCCGGCCTGGGGGACGCGGGGGACCGCATCTTCGGCACCAAGTAGAGCCACGGCAAGGCGCGGGTCGCACGGAGCGCGGCCGGCACAGCGCTGACGCGCGGCGTACCCGCAAGCGCTGCTGGCGTGCGCTGGCTCGCGCCAGGAGTGCCAGACGCAGCGCATCCCAATCACGCTGCGCACTGCCGCGCCCTGGCCAATGGCGCTCAGGAATCGGGCAAGTGCAGCCGAGATGTTCAGGCAGAAATCTATAAGAAAAATGTGGCTCTAACGCTTATGCAGCAAGCGTATATAGCTCTTATTATTGAATCAATCCCTTATCCTACCCATTTGCGCGCATTGCGCCACATGCGCATCCAGGGGCTGAGCTGCGAGGCGTCGCCGCTCGTCCAGCTCATCTGGATGTTGCGGAACACCCGCTCGGGGTGCGGCATCATGGCCGTGAAGCGCCCGTCCGCCGTCGTCACCGCCGTCAGGCCGCCCGCGCTGCCGTTGGGGTTGAAGGGGTAGCGCTCGGTCGGCTGGCCGTGGTTGTCCACGTAGCGCATCGCCGCCAGCACCTGGGCGGCGTCGCCCCGGTGGGCGAAGTTGGCGTAGCCCTCGCCGTGCGAGACGACGATGGGCAGGCGGCTGCCTTCCATGCCCTGCAAAAAGACGCTGGGCGAATCGAGCACTTCCACCATCGACAGCCGCGCCTCGAAGCGGTGGCTTTGGTTTTGCGTAAAGCGCGGCCAGGCACTGGCGCCGGGGATGATGTCGGCCAGCTCGGCAAACATCTGGCAGCCGTTGCACACGCCCAGGGCAAAGGTGTCCTGGCGGCCAAAGAACTGCTGGAACTGCGCCGACAGGCGTTCGTTGAAGGTGATGGAGCGTGCCCAGCCGATGCCCGCGCCCAGGGTGTCGCCGTAGCTGAAGCCCCCGCAGGCGACCACGCCGGCGAACTGCGCCAGGTCGGCGCGGCCGGTCTGCAGATCGCTCATGTGCACGTCGTGCGCCTCGAAGCCCGCTTCGGTGAAGGCGTAGGCCATCTCGACGTGCGAGTTCACGCCCTGCTCGCGCAGCACGGCCACGCGCGGGCGGGCCAGGTTCAGGTAGGGTGCGGCCACGTCCTCGGCGGGGTCGAAGGTGAGGTGCAGGTGCAGGCCGGGGTTGGCCGGGTCGCCGGCAGCGGCGTGTTCGCTGTCGGCGCAGGCGGGGTTGTCGCGGCCCTGGGCGATCTTCCAGCTCACGGCGTCCCACACCTGGTGCAGGTCTTCGAGCTTGGCGCCAAACACCTTGTGCGCGTCGCGCCAGACCTGCAGCTCGCCCTTGCCGGCATCGACCGGCGAGGACGCGGGCCGCGTCTTGCCGACGATGTGGCTGCACTGGATCAGGCCGTGCTCGCGCAGCGTCTGCATGACGGCGCTGCGCTCTGCGGTGCGGATTTGCAGCACCACGCCCAGTTCCTCGTTGAACAGGGCTTGCAGGGTTTGCACGTCGCGCCGGCCCGCCACCTGCTGGCCCCAGTTCTTGCCCTCGCCGCTGTCCATGCGGCTGTCGCTGATGCCGTCGCCTTCGGTCACGAGCATGTCCACGTTCAGCGCCACGCCCACCTGGCCGGCAAAGGCCATTTCGGCCACTGCGCCCAAGAGGCCGCCGTCGCTGCGGTCGTGGTAGGCCAGGACGTGGCCCTGGGAGCGCAGTTGGTTGACGGCATTGACCAGGTTCTTCAAGTCTTGCGCGTCGTCCAGGTCGGGCACCTCGGTGCCGCTTTGGCCCAGCACCTGGCCCAGGATGGAGCCGCCCATGCGGTTCTGGCCCCGGCCCAGGTCGATGAGCACGAGCGAGCTGTCATCCACCGAGGCATCGAGCTGCGGCGTGAGCGTGCCGCGCACATCGGCCAGCGTGGCAAAGGCGGTGACGATGAGGCTGACCGGTGAGACGACCTTGCGCTGTGCGCCGTCTGCGGCCCACTGCGTGCGCATGGACAGCGAATCCTTGCCCACGGGAATGCTGATGCCCAACGCGGGGCACAGCTCCATGCCCACGGCTTTGACGGTGGCGTACAGGTCGGCGTCCTCGCCCGGCTCGCCGCAGGCGGCCATCCAGTTGGCCGACAGCTTGACGCGCGGCAGCTCGATCGGCGCGGCCAGCAGGTTGGTGATGCTCTCGGCCACGGCCATGCGGCCCGAGGCAGCGGCGTTGGTGGCGGCCAGCGGCGTGCGCTCGCCCATGGCCATGGCTTCGCCGGCAAAGCCCTTGAAGTCCGCCAGGGTCACGGCCACGTCGGCCACGGGGATTTGCCAGGGGCCGACCATCTGGTCGCGGTGCGTGAGGCCGCCCACGGCGCGGTCGCCAATGGTGACGAGAAAGCGCTTGCTCGCCACCGTGGGGTGGGCCAGCACCTCGATCACGGCTTTTTCCAGCGCCAAGCCGTCGAGCTGCAGGAGCTCGCCCTGGCGGGCCACGGTGGTCACGTCGCGCTGCATCTTGGGCGGTTTGCCCAAGAGCACGTTCATCGGCATATCGACGGGGTGTTTCTGCGCGCCTTCGGTCAGGGCGGTGTCGTCCAGCACCAGTTGGCGCTCCTCGGTGGCCACGCCGACGACGGCAAACGGGCAGCGCTCGCGCTCGCAGAAGGCCTTGAACTGCTCCAGCGACGCGGGCGCGATCGCCAGCACGTAGCGTTCCTGGCTTTCGTTGCTCCAGATTTCCTTGGGCGCCAGGCCCGATTCCTCCAGCGGCACGGCGCGCAAATCAAACCGCGCACCCCGGCCCGCATCATTGGTCAGCTCGGGGAAGGCGTTGGACAGGCCGCCCGCGCCCACGTCGTGGATGGCCAGAATCGGGTTGGCCGCGCCCTGCGCCCAGCAGTGGTTGATGACCTCTTGCGCGCGGCGCTCGATCTCGGGGTTGCCGCGCTGCACGGAGTCAAAATCCAGCTCGGCCGCGTTGGCGCCGGTGGCCATGGAGCTGGCCGCGCCGCCGCCCATGCCGATGCGCATGCCCGGACCGCCCAGCTGGATCAACAGCGTACCGGCGGGGAATTCGATCTTGTGCGTCAGGCCGGCGTCGATCACGCCCAGGCCGCCCGCGATCATGATGGGCTTGTGGTAGCCGCGCTGCACGCCCGCCACCGCCTGCTCGTACTCGCGGAAGTACCCGGCCAGATTGGGGCGGCCAAACTCGTTGTTGAACGCCGCGCCGCCCAGCGGCCCCTCGGTCATGATCTGCAGCGGGCTGGCAATGTGCGCGGGCTTGCCGCCCGCCTGGTCCGATAGGCCGCCCCAGAGCTTGGAGACGGTAAAGCCCGAGAGCCCCGCCTTGGGTTTGGAGCCGCGCCCGGTGGCGCCCTCGTCGCGGATCTCGCCGCCCGCGCCGGTGGAGGCGCCGGGGAAGGGCGAAATGGCGGTCGGGTGGTTGTGCGTTTCCACCTTCATCAGCACATGGTGGGTGGCCTGCTCTTTTTGATAGCTGGCTGCGCTTGCTGTACCTGGGTTAGAGGCCGTTTTTGCTACAAACCTTTCGACCGGCGAGCCTTCCATGATGGAGGCGTTGTCGGCGTAGGCAACGATGGTGTGCTGGGGCGAGGTGGCCTCGGTGTGGCGGATCATGCCGAACAGGCTCTTGTCCTGCGCCACGCCGTCGATGATGAACTGGGCGTTGAAGATTTTGTGGCGGCAATGTTCGCTGTTGGCCTGGGCGAACATCATCAGTTCCACGTCGGTGGGGTTGCGCGAGAGATCCGAGAAGGCGGCAACGAGGTAGTCGATCTCGTCGTCGGCCAGCGCCAGGCCCCATTGCCGGTTGGCCGCCTCCAGCGCCGCGCGGCCGCCGGCCAGCACGTCGACGAACTCCATCGGCTGCGCGGCCAGCTCGGTAAAGAGCTGCCCGGCCTCGTCGCGCGTGGGCATGACGGATTCGGTCATGCGGTCGTGCAAGAGCGCGGCCACCTGGGCCATTTGCTCGCCGCTGAGTTCGGGCGCCTTGCCCAGCAGGCCGGGTTTGAGGCTGATGCGGTATTCGGTGATGCGCTCCACGCGGCGGATGGCGATGCCGCAGTTGCGCGCGATGTCGGTGGCCTTGGACGCCCAGGGCGAAACCGTGCCCAGGCGCGGCGTGACGATGATGGCCACGCCGTCGGCAGGCCCCGTGTACGGCTCACCGTAGGCCAGCAACGCGGCCAGCCGCTCGTGCTGGGTGGCCGTGGGGGCCGTGTCGTTCACCACCAGGTGCACGAAGCGCGCCGCAATGCCCTCGATCTTGGGGTGAATGGCGGCAAGGGCGGGTTGCAGCTGCTGAGCGCGGAAAGCGCTAAGGGCATTGCCGCCCTCGAAGGTGGTGATGTGCAGGGTCACAGTGGTGGCCTTTTGGGACAGGGCGACGGGGAGGATGCGGGATTTTACCTGTGGCCTATATAGGCCCACTTCGTGTTTCAATCACACGAAAAAATCCTCGTGTTCTAAAATCGTGTTCCAGAAACACATGGAGGTCAGCATGGCCCGCAACATCACCTTCACCGCCGACGAGGCCCTGATCGAAGCCGCCCGCGAAGCCGCCCGCGCCGAGAACACCACGCTCAACGAGCAGTTCCGCCTGTGGCTGGAGGGCTATGCGCGCAAGCGGCAGGCGGACAGGGCGATGGAGACGCTGGAACGCATCCGCAGCCAGTACCAGATGACCGGCCCCAAGCTCACGCGGGACGAGATGAATGAGCGCCTTTGACTTCTTCGACAGCAACGTGCTGATCTATGCGTTCGATCAGCGTGACCCACGCCGCTCCACCATCGCCCAAGGCTTGCTGGCACGCGCCCAGCGCGAGCACAGCGCCATCATCAGCGCGCAGGTGGTGCAGGAAACCCTGAACGTGCTGGTGCGCCGCCTCACCCCGCCCATGAGCGCCGCCAACGCCCGCAAGGTGCTTGACCATATCCTCACGCCGCTTTGGCGCATCCACCCCAGCCCCGCTCTGTACGCGCGCGGGCTGGACATACAGGAGCGCTACGGTTTCAGCTTCTACGACAGCCTGATCGTCGCCGCCGCGCTGGAAGGCGGCTGCACGCGCCTGCTTAGCGAAGACATGCAGCACGGGCAGCAGATCGAGGAGCTGCGGGTGGAGAACCCGTTTCTCGGCGCCCAGGCCTGAAACCGGGTGGCGCCCTTCTCCTGCCTGGACTAAACTGCCTTCATGAACGCCGTTCTCTCCCCCCTGGTCTCGGAATTCGAGACCGCCGAGCAGGAAGCCAGCTACACGGCCTGGCTGCAAGCCAAAGTCGCCGCCAGCCTGGCCGACCCTCGGCCCGCCATCCCGCACGACGAGGTCGAGCGCCGGATGGCTGAACGCCTGCAGCGGCTACGCGAGCGCCATCAGCACAGCGAAGACTGATGTTGCCCGTTGTGTGGCTGGAATCGGCAGCCGCCAACTTGACCGCCATCATCGACTACATCGGCGAGCGGGATATTCGCGCGGCAGAGCGCATGTGGCATCGGTTGCGAAGCAGCGTTCTGCCACTGTCCGAGCATCCCTACCTGTACCCCATCAGCGCCCGCATTCCCGGCTTACGAGAGGTCGTGGCGCACCCCAACTACATCGTGCTGTACCGCGTGGCGTCTGACCGCGTGGAAGTCGTGAACATCGTTCACGCCCGCCAGCAGTACCCCAAATAACTGCCTCATCCGCCGGACGGTTCGGCTAGCGCGCCGTTGTCCTGCTCCAGCAACTGCTGGTACGCCCCTCCACCAGCCGTTCCGTCAAATCCTTCAGCGCCTGCTTGCCCCTTGACAAACCGCCGTCTGCACCACCGGCCGGCTTGCCCAGGGGGGCGCCAAGAAACCAGGGTGGCTGCGCCAAGCCCTGCAGCCACGGCGGCCCGATGGGATAATCCTGCCCCATGAGCATCACCATCAAAGACGCGGCCGGCATTGCCGGCATGCGCGAAGCCTGCCGCCTGGCCTCGGAGGTTCTGGACTACATCACCCCCCACATCCGGCCAGGCATGACCACCCTGGAGATCGACCGCCTGGGCGCCGAATGCATGGCGCAGCAAGGCACGGTGTCGGCCACCATCGGCTACCAGCCGCCCGGCTACCCACCCTACCCCGGCCACCTGTGCACCTCGGTCAACCACGTGGTCTGCCACGGCATTCCCAACGAGAAGCCCCTGAAGAAGGGCGACATCGTGAACGTGGACGTGACCGTCATCACCAAGGACGGCTGGTACGGCGATAACAGCCGCATGTTCTTGATCGGCGACTGCTCGGTCGCGGCCAAGCGCCTGTCCAGGCTCACGTTCGAAGCCATGTGGCTGGGCATACAGCAGGTCAGGCCCGGCGCGCGCCTGGGCGACATCGGTCACGCCATCCAGAAGTTTGCCGAGGGCAACGGCCTGTCGGTGGTGCGTGAATTTTGCGGCCACGGCATCGGGCAAAAATTCCATGAAGAACCCCAGGTGCTGCACTACGGCCGCCCCGGCGCGGGCGAGCCGCTGGTGCCGGGCATGACCTTCACCATCGAGCCCATGCTCAACCTGGGCAAACGCGACATCAAGGAGCTGGGCAAGGACGGCTGGACCATCATCACCAAGGACCACAGCCTGTCGGCCCAGTGGGAGCACACGATCCTGGTCACCGAAACCGGCTTCGACGTGCTGACGCTCTCGGCCGGCAGCCCGCCGCTGCCGGACTTCGTCACCACCACCGTGACCTG
>Ga0222429_100911_pt1 | contig 10447 bp, 7 predicted proteins | sample 1B50Ametagenome_FD_182475 | JGI IMG/M metagenome (GOLD analysis project Ga0222429, IMG submission 182475) | Enriched microbial communities from leaf-cutter ant dump, University of Wisconsin, Madison, United States - 1B50A (version 2) | ecosystem: Environmental > Terrestrial > Nest > Insects nest >...
AGGAAAACGCTTCTATCAATGTGATCATGCACACGGTATTTGATGACGATGACAAAATATTCCGGTCACTTAGAGCCGGTGCAGATGGTTACCTGCTTAAAAGCACTCCGCCCGAAAAATTGTGTGAAGCCATAAAAGATGTAACGCTCGGCAGCGCGCCTGTGAGCCCGGGAGTCGCTAAAAAAGTGTTGCAGTTCTTTCATCAAAAACCCCAACAGGAATTTGATCTGTCGGTACGCGAAAAACAAATTCTGCAATTGCTGGTTGATGGCCTGACCTATAAAAAAATAGCTGCTGAGTGTTTTATTTCGATGGATACCGTACGCACCCACTTAAAAAATATTTATACAAAACTACAGGTATGCGGTGGCAAGGAAGCGATTGCCAAAGCGCTGAAATACCGGATAGTAAAGGATAGTTAGCCTTACCCTACGCTAAACGTTCCCGTAAAGTTTGTACCCGTATGCCCTTAAGCTGCCGGACGGAACAGTGCCACTACTTAATCCAACTGTCATTTCCTGAATTTCCTGCTTTGTGATACCGACAGGCATCATATAATGTGTTGCCGACGCCAGGGGCCAAGTTGTGCCCAACAGATCATATCCTTTTAACAACAAACCACAATCATTGTGCTATCATCTTTTATTGTAAAGCCAACAGAAAGCAAACAGGGAAAGCCTTGAATGTATAAATTATTTTCTAACCAATAAAATCAATATTATGAGTTACACTATCCAATCCGGGAACACGGTAATTACCACTGGCAGCGTAGTGATGGAACCAGACGAAGTGCCATCATATGTTAAACAATGTTTCATAAGAACGCCATTGTTGTTTAACGGTACGCCCGTTGTAACCGCAACAGTATTTGTAGGTCCGGGCGCCGATGGCACCGGACAAAATGTAGCTTATTATACCAGCTTATTGAATTAATATTAGCTACAGTTTTTAAATAACGACTATATCGGAATTGCCTGAAACCCTATGGTAACACCCTAAGAGAAACATTTTTAAACACTAAAATAATTAATCATGGCTGCAAATACAAACCAGACAGATGTTTTCAAGTTCGTTGCGTTGAGGCCTCCGGTGATTATAGACCAGGTAAACAAAACACTCAATTTCATTAAGGACAATAGAAGCCCTGACAGCACACCTGTTGGGAAACTAGTAATTACGTTTGATAAAAAAGACGGGACAAATGTCCCTAATCTTATACGGGAATTTATTAAAGCAAATAAATACAGTCACAACTATCCTGAAACCGGAGAGAAGCAGGAACTGGAGAAAATATTTGTGTTAGCAAAGTCAATTAACGAATCAGATATTTCCAAATTAAAATCATTAATTGAATCACTTACCGATAGGCAGATAAGCACCCTGTTAAACAATGATTTACTTTCTAATATCTGGGACAGATATTATGCATTTTTCATGCTAGGAAAGTTTGAACCGCAAAATCTTGAATCATTTACACAAGATTTGAGAACTTTCCATTTATTAAAACTAATCTCGGAGGGTGCGGCTATTAACGACAAGAGAACTTTAGATAACATTATCACCGCAACCCCATTAATTGATAAAATTTTTTCTGAATTGCCACCACCAAAAATTGAAGAAAAGAAAGCGCCAGAAGAAGAAAAACCATCAGAAATAGTTATTAAGCAGTATAAAGAGGTATGGAACGATTTGATTAATGCGCACAGGGCAGTAAATGAAGTAAAAAATCTGACCTTTGAAAGCAAATCAACGAGTGAAACAAAAGAAGTACTTATTCCTAATAAAGAAACAGGCATAGCAGAAAAAACTAAAATAACTTCATCAACTCATGAATGGGTAGTCAGCAATTCATCATTTAGCCAATTGCACATCAAAAGCAAGGAAATTCTTAACTCCTTGAACATTTCTGACTCTGCATTGGAAATGGAAAGTACAATAATGAAATTAAACGATAAACTTCAGGAAAGCTATAATCAGGTATTGTCCATTGACGACCCTTATTTTTTTGACATAATGCCAAAAGAGGTTATAAATATAGGTGGATTGAGGTCAAAGCCGAATCCTCCCGGCTTAATCAATAAAGCAGACGTAACTTTTTTGCTGGAAGATTTAAGGGCCCAGGGCTTAATCAAGCCTTTAGGTATTGGCGACTTAAAAGTGGTAAAGCAAAAACTAAAAAAGTATGTAGCCGGGGAAGTTGCTCATATTGAAAACGTATTAAAAGGGGAATCGAAAGAAAGAAAACATAGGGTACTTGACAGAACAGAAGATATATTTACAGTATTTAACGAAACCGATGAAGAAACTATAAAGGATACACAAACTACAGAACGATTTGAATTAAAAAAGGAAAGCGAAAAAACAATACAGGAGCAAATGAGTATTCAGGCAGGAGTAACAGTTACTTCTTCTTTTGGACCTGTAACTACAGGTGCACATGGTGATTTTGCTTATAGTACAGCCAGCAATGAATCAATTAAAAACTCCTCCAATTTTGCCAGAGAAGTAATAGATAAATCTATCTCAAAAATTCAAAAGAAAACCAAGGAAGAAAGAACAACAAAAAAGCTACACGAGGTTGAGGAAATTAATACTCATGGAATCCATAATGTGCCGGGTACCGGCCACATCAGTGGTATTTACAGATGGGTTGACAAAGTTTATGAAGCACAGATTTATAATTATGGACAAAGGATGATGCTTGAATTTATTATCCCTGAACCTGCGTCCTTTTATGAATATGCACAAACTGTTAAAAGGAAACTAGGTTTTGATAGACCTATGGCTTTTGAATTAAAAAGCCCCTGTGATATAAAGATAGAAGGTCTTGACAAATTCGATTATCTTAAATACATCAAAGCATATAATGTACAAGGTGTCACTCCACCACCAGCTCCTTATAAAACTATAACGACTTCGATTGTAAAAGATGCAATGGCATTGGATGGTAATGCACATTCAATAAAATCAAATGAATTAGTTATCCCAAGTGGATATGAGTTAATAAACCGTCAAGTTCATTTTGACTGTTCGGGTTTTTTTAAAAATTATCCAAGAATGGAAGTGTTAATAGGGAGGACGACTTATAAATTATACGATAATGGAATTTGGATCGGAGCACTTAAGCTTTTGGGACCACAATCTCCACCATTTTTTGGTAACTTTTATGAAGGAAGCTCAGTTCAGATTGCAGTAAACAGCTATGATTTTATATCGTATGCAATCACAGCATATGCAGTAGTGAAGAGAACTGATGGAAATTTTCAGAAATGGCAAATTGAAACCTTTGAAAAAATAGTTGCAGCCTATAATGCTGCAATGGCTGAATATGAGCAAAAGCTGGCTGCACAAGAAGTGCAACAAGGAATCGCTATTCATGGACAAAACCCCAGGATAAACCGTGAAATTGAACAAACTGAACTAAAAAAGCATTGCTTAAAAATGCTGATGGATCCAAAAGTATATGGCAAATTTGATTCTATGGGTAAAGCTAAAAATAGCGAAGAGCCGGTGTTCAATAATCTGGATGCCTATAATGAAGGTAAAATAATCCAGTTTTTTGAACAGGCATTTGATTGGCAAAACCTTACTTACTTGTTTTATCCATATTTCTGGAGCAAAAAGGGAACTAATGCTGAAAGGTGGGTGGAAAAAAGTAAAATTTATGATACTGACCCATTATTTACGAGATTCCTGCAGGCAGGTTCATCAAGAGTGGTAATTCCTATTCACCCGGCATATAATGATGTAATTGCTTACTATATACAAACTGGTGAAATATGGGGTAAAGACGGTAACCCACCATTGATTAAAAAAGATGATGGCTCTGCTAATGATTTGTTCATTTCTATTGCAGAAGAATTAAGAAACAGAACAGACGATTTAGCAAACGCAACACCGGAGGGCACACCTTGGGAAATAGTATTGCCAACTACATTGGTTTATTTGCAACAGGATATGGATTTACCGACAACATTTTAAAAACTAATTATGGGAAAATCTACTTATCGCTCTACTTTTGGAGCTTTATTATATGATGCATTTTATATTGATGAATTTGGCAAGCTGAATGATGATACTAATACATTTATAAATTCTGATACCAGAAAAGGGTTTCACAAAAACCGATTTACAAATATTTTTGAAATTAATGGAGTAAAATCTGAATCTTCAAATTTTGCAACCATCTCTTTTGTAAATCAGGCTAATCCTAATGAAAATAGCAATTTGATTTTAAAGCAGCATGGTTGCCCCCCCAAAGGACAGGATAATAACGAAGGTACCCTGTACTTCTCAAATTCTGTTATAGCTTATTGGCAAAATATATTGACTCAAAAAAAAGAATGGGAGTCTCCAATCAATCTTACAGTGTTATTTGCGGTTGGTACCGAGCTTAATAGGCATGGGTTAAGGAGCTTTTTTGAATCGCAATCAAATATGCAGGGAATTGTTGTTATTTCTGGCATTGAAGTTCCAAGAGATAATCCTGTACGCATTGGTGTGTCACCGTCTACTGAGGTATTGCAAAAGGCATTAGATACAATTTTCGGAGTAAAGGTGCAATTTAGAGTAAGAGTTTTAGCAGCATTTAGTACTGGATATTGCGGTTTAAATGTTTGTTTGCAAAATGAACTATTAAATCTATCAGAAGTTGAAAGACTTGTATTCTACGACTGTTTGTATTTAACAGGAGCTGACTGTAACACTACATTAAGTGTACAAAAACTAAAGAGTAAAGTGGACAACTCAAAATTTAAACTTGTTGCATACAAATGCACTCAGGGTGCGAATACATTTGCAGATAATGCTAAAATTAATTTACATCCCGCTTTGCTATCACTTTTCCCAAACGCTAAAGGACTTATTGAAAATTTGTATTACAATGTATTCTACACATATTTAATTACCCATCGAATATTAAGTTCCGCTTTTGAGGATAAAATAATTTCATTTCCAAATGATTCTTTCAAAAATGCGTTCGAAGAACTTAAAATGGTAATGCCAAAGCGAGGATACATTATAAGTAATCTGGAAGTATTTAAATATGTTTTTGGTAGCAATGCAGACATAAATAAATTAACTGTATTTAACGATTGGGTACGAACGAATAAAGAAAAATTAAGAAGTTTTGGTAAATTTTTAGGATCAAAAAATATACAAAAATCTATTCGTGGGCTTTTATGGCAAAACACCTTACCCGGATGGGGTGGTGGTGATGGAGAAGAAAATCACGATTTATTGATTCCGGAATTTGGTTGGGAATATTTGCCATATTGATTGCTGGAGAAGGCATCATGAATTTTCAATTTACTCAATGACAATAACGGGAATAGCCAGTATAATCACCACCCAACAAAAACAGTTTTAACTTTTTATCATTTCATAAACAAGCACTATGACGCAACAACTCCCTCCTCCCATGCTGTTAATGCAAATGCTTTGGGGTTTTGCAGCATCCCGTGCCATTGGCGTTACCGCTGAATTACGTATTGCGGATTTATTAGAAGATGGCCCAAAAACAGCGGACGAATTAGCCCAACAAACAGGAGTTCATGCCCGTTCGCTTTACCGGGTGTTACGTGCTTGTGCCAGTATTGGTGTGTTTTCTGAAGACAATGAAAAAAAATTTTCATTAACCCCGTTAGCTGAACCGTTACTTAGCAATGCGCCTGGTAGTTTGCGCGCTTTTGCAGAAATGGTAACCTGCGACTGGCAATTTCAGACCTGGGCAGCGCTTCCTTATAGTGTTAAAACGGGAAAACCTTCGTTTGACAAAGTACATGGCAAATCCTCCTTTGATTATTTCTGGAGTAATGAGAAAGCCGGAAAGGTATTCAATGATGCCATGACCAGCAATAGTGCTTTTGCAAGCGTTGCAGTTGTGAATGCGTATGACTTTTCTTCTACTTCAAAATTGGTAGATGTTGGTGGCGGACATGGCTTTTTATTAGCTTCTATCCTTGCAAAATTCGGAAATGTAAAAGGAGTATTGTATGATACGCCTGCTATTGTTGCCGAAGCAGAAAAGCTTTTGAAGGAACATGGCGTAAAAGAAAGATGCGAAACCGCAGGGGGTGATTTTTTTAAATCTGTACCTGCAGGTGGCGATGCTTACATTATGAAACATATTATTCATGATTGGAATGATGAACAATGTATAACCATACTTCAAAATTGCCGTCAGTCCATAGCAAATGGAGGGAAGATATTGGTAGTAGAAATGGTGGTTCCCGAAGGCAATGAACCGTCGCCTGCAAAATTGCTGGATTTACAAATGTTGCAATATTTACCCGGCTGTGAGAGAACCGAAAAGGAATACCGTGAATTATTTGACAAAGCAGGATTGAAGCTGACCCGCATCATACCAACGATGTCTCCTTTTAGTATTATAGAGGGAGTAAGCAAATCGTAAATAATAAGACAATAAACTCACCATTAAAAACAATTGATCATGCCATCACCATTTATTTTGAGAGCAACAGAGAGTAGATACGGCAAGCCCCTGAATGTATTAGGTATGCCGGTATATGTAAAGCTTTCGGGCAGCGATACCGGTGACCAGCTCAGCATTTTTATAGCGGAGTATAAAAAGAATCAGGGCCCGCCGTTGCATATGCATGATGTAGATGAAACTTTCTACGTGCTGGAAGGCGAGCATATTTTCCAGGCGGGCGATGAGCGCTTTAACGGCAAACCCGGCGATGTGGTTTTCATACCGCAAAATACCGTGCATACCACACTTTGTATTACCGATACGGGAAAATTATTATTTACGGTAAACCCAACAGGCCCTGTTGAAAAGATCTTTGAGAAGCTGGATGCATACACTTCCATGCCGTCTGTGGAAGAAGTGGTAAGAATACACGAGGAACTGGGATTAAAGATCGTGGGGCCTCCGATCACGCAATAGCATTTTAGACGTATCTGCTACCGGGAGAAGCATGGAACGATGAATAAAAGGCAATGGCCTCAATATCAGCTGCCGTTGCCTTTTGTCTGACAGGGCTTCTGCTAAAGCCGTGGTGTCTGCCATATCTGATCGGATTTCCAACCTTCAGAGGTTGGAAACCCCTATTGGTGAAAAATCACCCAAATGTGAGATTGTACATTTCAGGACGCAGTTTATAATTTACATCTTCTTACAATTCAATAATATCCTGTTGTCTTCTTTCCTGTGAAAAGGTTGCAATAGTAGGCGAACCTTGCCCCGAACCTGCCCTTATACCTAAATAACCTGCCTGGCGTACAGGCGGCAAATTAACTGCCCATATATCTAATTTATGAGGAAGTATTTGATCATGATCATCGGTTTGTCTTTGATAAATGTCTGCAATGCCCAAATAAAAATCGGCGGCGCTATTGCCGATGAAAACCGGCAGCCATTATTTAATTGCAGCGTAGTATTGCTATTGCCGAAAGATTCATCGCTGGTAAAAACCGGGTTGAGCAATAAGAATGGGAATTTCCATATAGAAATGGATACTACCGGCAGCTACCTGCTGCTGATAACACATATAGGCTATGAAAACCTGTTTAGCACTGTTGTGATAGCTGAAAATAAGGATGTAAACCTCGGCAATTTTGTATTACAGAAACAGGCACAGCAATTACAGGAGGCAATTGTTATCGCTAAGAAACCATTTCTTGAGCAACAGATAGACCGCACCGTAATAAATGTAAAATCAAGCATTACCAACATAGGCGGCACCGTGCTTGAGGTACTGGAAAAAAGCCCCGGTATGAGGATTGATTATAGCGCCAACACCCTGAATATGTCGGGAAAATCAGGTGTGCGGGTCATGATCAACGGAAAGCTGAGTTATTTGTCAGAGGCAGCATTGATGGATATGCTGCGCGGTATTCAGGCGGCGGCAGTGGAAAAAATTGAATTGATCACCACACCGCCGGCGAAATATGATGCTGAAGGTAACGCGGGCTATATCAATATTGTGCTGAACCAGACACCCGATGAAGGATTGAACGGTAATTATTATATTACCGCTGCGGCGTTTAAAGGAACTTCTCCTGCGGCCGGTATTGATTTTAACTGGCGTAAGCAGAAAATAAATATATACGGTAACCTGGGTGGCAGCCGGCATGCACAAAAGCAAACGATCACCAGTTATCGCTCTATTCTTTACCAGGGAACGGAAACAGAGACCTCCATCATTTCAGAAAGAGATCCTTACCAGTTGAACTTCAATGCGAGGCTTGGCATGGATATTCAATTCACGCCTAATACTATACTGGGGTTGTTGGTATCCGGCTATAACAATAAATGGGGCATGAAGGCCGGGAATGTTTCTGAAATATATAAGGGAGATGTGTTAGATAGCGTGCTGAATATCGGTAATTCGGAGATCAATCACTGGAAAAACCAGATGGTCAATATCAATTTTCAGCATAAGCTGAAAAATAATGCCACACTCACTTTTAATGCAGATTACCTGCATTACGGCAACATCAACCCTACAGACTATGATAACAGCTATTATGACCGGCAGGGGAATTTTGCAAGGAAAACAGTAACCCGCAGCTCGAAAGAAACGGATATAAAAATATTGCCCCTGCAGCTGGACTATGCGTTCAACATTAAAAATTCGCAGTGGGAAACAGGCGTAAAATACGTACGCTCCGGTTTTACCAATGATGTCTTTGTGGGAGAATTAACGCAAAACACATGGCATGCCAATGAAGAGTTTACCGGCATTTATGATCTCAAAGAGAATGTGCAGGCGGCTTATATTGCCTCTACTTTTCCTGTTGATCAAAAAAATCAACTTAAAGCAGGCCTTCGGTATGAGCATACAAAAACGGATCTTGATAGTGATCGTGAAAAAAATATTGTGAACAGGAGTTATGGCAATCTCTTTCCTAACATTTTCTGGTCACACAGTATTAACGATGTTAATAAGATCAATTTCAGCTACAGCAAACGTATTACCAGGCCCACCTTTAACGACCTGGCGCCGTTCATGATCTTTGCCGATCCCAATACATTTACCGCCGGCAACGCCAGTTTAAAACCCGCCGTTACGGACGGTGTGGAGCTACGTTTTATGCACAAGAGTTATAGCATTTCTGCCGGCTACAGCTACGAAAAGAACAGTATCGGCGCTTTCCAGACGCAGGTAAACCCTGCTGAAAACAAAGTATATCAAACCGCACAGAATCTTGACTTTATTAAAACAACCAATATTACTGTTAACCTTCCTGTTTCCGTAACCTCCTGGTGGTTCTCTTTTATTACTGCAAGCGGCGCCTATCAGCAGGGCAGGGCGGGCTTTACAGGCAGGGAACAAAATATGCATTTGTTCAACTGGAGCGTTGCCGGCGCTCAAAACTTCACCCTGCCTGCAAAGTTTAGCGCCGAGTTCTCCGGGTTTTATTCCTCCGGGAGCCTGGCAGGCATTGCGCTTATGAAGCCATTGGGCAAGCTATCCATAGCAGTTCAAAAGAAATTAAATAATAGCAGCAGCCTGAAGTTTTTGGTAGATGATGTTTTCAGCAGCATGAGGCTAAGAGTTAAAACAGACGACCCCGCCGTTCCTTTTTATGGAACGATTGATCTGGGACTGTTCAGAAGGATCTTTAAGCTGACCTACACGGCTTCTTTCGGCAATAAAATATTGAAACAAAAAAGAGACAGGATCACAGCCTCCGAAGAAGAAAGAAAAAGAGTTTCGGAATAAAATTCCACCTTGATAGTATCTGGGATCTTCCAGCCCGGACACAGTCCGATAGCATTAGACTGAACCAAGAATATTTCATTTATCTGTGGGTTAGGATTTGAAATTTGCCACGTAGCGGCTATCTGTTTGTAAAAAATGCCGTAGGTTTTATTTGCTCGCCACGGCGAGCTGCCCTCAGTCTATTACAAATTACCGATTTCCGAACTCAGGAAATCTTACTTTTAATTCCGTCAGTCGATTTTCTAACCACTCCGGTACATTTAAGGATTCTATTGTATCTAGAATCCTTTTGTATTCAATTTTTGCTGAACCCTCATCTAACAAACCAAAAGGAACATTATGTAGCATGTCTGCCAAATGATAAGTTCGGGAGTCATTTGCTTTATAGGCGGTCTCTCTGATTTCCAGCAGCGTAACATACAAGATGTAGGCAAGGAATTTAGTCTCAAACATTCATTGGTTTTTTAGAGATAAGGAAATAATAAGTGAGCGACAGGGTGTTGCTTCCTCTTTAGCTATTCTCAAATTTTACGCTCAATTCTTTAAATAATTCTAATGAGTGTGCATCGCTGCCCGAATAAAAACGAATGATTTTACTCCAGTCAGCATTCTCAAGTGTTGGATTGGTCTCTTTGATTACAAAATGACTCAACTTACTACTCCATTCTTCAATCTCAATATTTCTGTTTAAGAAAATCTCTGAAAAGAAAATCAGTTTGATATCTTCAACTTTCTGTATCCCGTACATTCCGGGG
>Ga0222429_100914_pt1 | contig 10405 bp, 9 predicted proteins | sample 1B50Ametagenome_FD_182475 | JGI IMG/M metagenome (GOLD analysis project Ga0222429, IMG submission 182475) | Enriched microbial communities from leaf-cutter ant dump, University of Wisconsin, Madison, United States - 1B50A (version 2) | ecosystem: Environmental > Terrestrial > Nest > Insects nest >...
ATCACAAGTGTATCTTCCAGCAGTCCCCGCTGCTTCAGGTCGAGCAGCAAAGCAGTAGTAGCCCTGTCCACGCTGCGGCATTTATTCACAAAAGATATTTCCAAAGAATCCCCGGCAGCAGTGCCATGCGAATCCCAGCCCCAGTCGAATAATTGCACATAACGTACGCCCTTCTCGATCAGTTTCCGTGCCAGCAAACAATTGTTGGCATAACTTTCCACCCCGGGTTTGGTACCGTACATTTCGTGTATGTACGCGGGTTCATCGTTAATATCCATTGCTTCGGGAACAGACATCTGCATCTTATACGCCATTTCGTATTGCGATATACGCGACAGTATTTCCGGGTCCTTGAAAGTTTCAAAGGACTGCTGGTTTACTTCGTTGATGGCATCTATGGATGCCCTGCGAAGATCCCTGCTGATACCATCCGGATTGTTGATGAACAAAACAGGATCTCCTTCCGAACGGCACTGCACACCCTGGTAAACAGAAGGTAAAAAACCATTTCCCCATACGCTTTTTCCGGCGTCCGGGTTCTTACCACCAGATGTCAGCACCACAAATCCAGGCAGGTTGCTGTTTTCTGTCCCCAGTCCGTAGCTGGCCCAGGCGCCTATGCTGGGCCTGCCCAGGCGGGCCGAACCGGTATGCATCAGCAATTGCGCCGGCGCATGGTTAAACTGGTCTGTCTGAACTGCTTTCAAAAAGCTGAGCTCATCTGCAACTGTTGCCAGGTGTGGCATATGGTCCGACACCCAGGCGCCGCTATCTCCCCGTTGCTTAAAATTCGCTACCGGCCCAAGCATTTTCGGAACACCCCTGATAAATGCAAAACGTTTTCCTTCCAGCAAGGATTGCGGACACTCCTTCCCGTCCAGCTTCATCAGGTCAGGTTTATAATCGAACAGCTCCAGCTGGGAAGGTGCACCGGCCATGTGGAGATATATGACAGAACGGGCCTTGCCGGGGAACATCGGCGACCGTCCCGCCATGGGATTGGCACTGTCTATAAGACCGGAAGCCATTCCTTTATCGCGTGCGTTCAGTCCGCAACTCCCCAAAAAAGAGCCAAGAGCAATAGCCCCCAGCCCGCCCATGCTGTCCCGTAAAAAATGTCTCCGGGTAATGTAGCGAAGCTGCTCATATCCAGCTTCCAGTGCCAGTTTATCGTTATTGAGTTCTTTCCGGGTCATGGCGTTAAAGATACTTAATTTTTTGTCAACTGCAGGGTCCGGACAACACACATTTCCAGGCATTGAGATGCCACGGTGAATACCTCGCCTCACCCAGGGTCTTCACAACCGGATATAGCAGGAGGAGTGAATCCCCGTTCCGGGTTAGCATACCAACCGGCAGGGCCCGGCCGACACAGATGGCCGAGCATTGAGCCCCTGCAGGAACTTCTTAAAAAGCTCAAAAGCAGTTTATTGACTCCAGTTTACAGACATGATCAAGTTATACAGCATCATTACGCAGGCCACCAGTTTAATGACCGTACCCAGCAGGAACCCTACAACAGATCCCCAGGCAGCCCGCAAGGCTACCTTCGAATTTTGTTGCGCTATCATTTCCCCTATAAAGGCACCGACAAAAGGCCCGGCAATGATGCCGACAGGCCCCATCCAGAAAGCAAGCAAAAACCCCAGGGTACAACCCCAGATACCGTATTTGGTACCACCATACCGTTTGGTTCCCCATATGGGCACCAGGTAATCCAGCACTACAATCACAGCTGTAATGATCCCCCATACCACCAGGAACCGGGTAGTGAAAGGATCCGGCTCCCGGAACTGCTGCATGAGCAAACCGGCATAAGCCAGCGGCGGTCCGGGCAGCACCGGCAATATACTTCCCGCCAACCCAACGAGTATTAAAACAAGCCCTAATATTATCCAGAACCATTCCATAACTGTAAATTAATAAAAGAAAGGATGGGGACAGTTTCTTTTATGATCGGCGGCAAGGTATATCTTTGCGCCATGCATTATGTTTCTGCGGAAGGTTTGGGTAAATCGTACGGAATCAAGCCCCTTTTTAAAGACCTGGATTTTCATATTAAAGAAGGTGATAAAATTGCCCTGGTAGCCCGCAACGGATCGGGTAAGTCTACCCTGTTGAAAATACTGGCAGGTAAGGAAGTACCGGAAGAAGGAATCTTATGGATCCATAAGGATGTGACGGTGGCGTTGTTTGAACAGGAGCCTTCTTTCATAGAAGACAGGTCTGTGCTGGACAATATCTTTCACCATGATCACCCCGTCATCAATGCCATCAGGGATTATGAGGCAGCCAGCGAATCGGGTGATGCAACCGCACTTGGTGAAGCCATTGTAAAAATGGATGAAATGGGCGCCTGGGATTTCGACAGCAAAGTGAAACAGATACTCGGCAAGCTGAATATCCACCAGTTTCACCAGGCCGCCGGCACTTTATCGGGAGGACAACGTAAAAGAGTGGCGCTTGCCAGGACGCTGATAGACATCGGCTTTGAGCACAAGCATGTACTGCTGATCATGGACGAGCCCACCAACCACCTGGATGTGGAGACCGTAGAATGGCTGGAGCATTACCTGAACCAGGAAAAAGTAACCCTGCTGCTGGTGACACACGACCGCTATTTCCTGGATGCCGTGTGCAATGAGATATGGGAACTGGAGGGCAGTACTTTATATATTCACAAAGGAGATTACGAAAACTATATCGAAAAAAAAGCGGCCCGTATTGAGCAGGAAAGCTCCAGCATTGACAAAGCAAAAAACCTTTACCGTAAGGAACTGGAATGGATCAGGAAACAGCCGAAAGCCCGCACCACAAAATCCAAAAGCAGGATTGACGCATTTACGGATGTTGAGAAAAAGGCAAAGCAACGGATAGAAGATAACCAATTGCAGCTGCAGGTAAAAATGAACCGGCTGGGCGGAAAAGTGGCAGAGATGAAAAAAGTGTATAAGGCGTACGGCGACCTCACTATCCTGAAAGGTTTTGACTATACTTTTTCAAAAGGAGAAAGAGTGGGTGTGGTCGGGAAGAATGGGGCAGGAAAATCGACTTTTCTTGATATACTGCAGGAGAAAGAGCCGGCAGACAGCGGAAAGATCAATATCGGTGAAACGGTCGTATTCGGCTACTATTCGCAGCAGGGACTGGAGATAAAGGAAGATATGCGGGTAATTGAATATGTGAAGAATATCGCAGAGAATTTTCCATTGGCTAACGGCGGCTCTCTGAGCGCGGCACAGTTCCTGCAGTTGTTTCTCTTCGATCCCGAGCAGCAGTATACGTATATCTCCAAGCTGAGCGGTGGAGAAAAGAAACGTTTGCTGCTGTTGTCCATACTTTTCCGCAATCCCAATTTTTTGATCCTGGATGAGCCGACCAATGACCTGGACCTCCCTACACTGGGGGTACTGGAGAATTTTTTGTCGGACTATAAAGGCTGCCTGCTGATTGTATCGCACGACAGGTATTTTATGGACCGGCTGACAGATCATCTTTTCGTGTTTGAAGGCAACGGTGATATCTCTGATTTCCCCGGCAACTATACGCAATACCGTTTGTGGAGAAAAGCAAAAGAGGAGGAGGAAAAGGAAAATGCGGAAAAAAGCAAACCTGTTGCTGTAGCCACGCCGGCGCAGGAGGTAACGGGAAATATCAAACGAAAACCATCCTACAAAGAGAAAAGGGAATTTGAAATGTTACAGGCAGACATAACCACCCTGGAAGATGAAAAGGCTGCCATCAATGAAAAGCTGAACGGTGGTAATCTTCCTTTTGAAGAACTGCAGACACTTTCAAACCGCATAGGCGAGATTGCACAATTGCTGGATGAAAAGGAAATGCGCTGGCTGGAAATGAGTGAGTGGATGGAGGTATAGCACGACAGGAAGCTGCCATTTAAACCATTAAGAGATCAAAGGATCGTAAGCTTTTTTGATAATATTCTTTTACGGCTGTGCTCCTGCCCGACTCATGGGATCCATGACTATCAGGCATAAAAAACGATTCCCTGATAAAATCCGGATATTATAACCAGGATCTCATCAGGAATCGTCAGCATGCCTTCATAGGTCATCTACATACATTAGAAAAGGTTAGCCCAAAGCTTTACTATACTACAGGGTTTAGGGATGATGCAGCAAGACTACCTGGTTCCGCTCCACGCAGCCAGCGTTGCCTGTCGGCTTCCTGGTTGTCATTTTCGGGAGGGATCACCCTGGCGCCATCTGCAAAATATATAATAGTCATTACTTCTCTTGTATTAGCGGAATCGTTGCCTGGTGCGCAATGCAATGTCCATCCATAATGCCAGGTGGCATCACCTGCTTTCATGGAACGGGGGCGTGTTACTTCAAATCCATTTTCTCTCACATACTCCTCCAGCAATTGCTCCGACTCATCAGATATGGCTACACTTTTCACAAATCCTTTTTTATGTGTGCCCGAAGCAAAGGTGAGCATTCCCATTTCTTCAGTAATATCAATCAACGGCATCCACATCGTCACAGTCTGGGGGGTATCCAACGGCCAGTAATATTGATCCTGGTGCCATGGCGTGAGTCCTCCGCCTGCTTCCTTATAAAGCGCCTGGTCATGATAGATCCGTACTTTGTCTACTCCCAGCAGATCCGCCGCAATTTTTGCAAACCGTTTCGCCAGGGTAAACTTTTTCACGGCTTCGTCTACCTCCCACAGGTTCATGATCTGCAAGAACGCTTTGCCATATGTATCCCGATCTTCCATCGCCCGGGTTTCGGTATTGTATTTATATGCGGCGTTGTTGATCACCTCCCGGTAAGCTGCAATTTCATCTTCATTCAATATGCCGGCAATAAGCGTGTGACCGTCCTGCCTGAATGCCCGGATAGTAGAATCTTCTATAATTTTAGTCTCACTGAGTGAAGGCAATTGTATCGTTTCCATTTTTATTCGTCTGGTGAACTATTGAACAAAATAACTAATATAAGTTGGTGAAAAAAATGCCTAATTTGCTTAAATTATGGGATATTTTGTCCAAAACTGATATTTTATAACCTAACAAGCCAAAATACACCATGCCGAAACCAACATTCGAATCATTACATGCGTTGTCGGGTTCTTTTTTAATACGCAGGTTTAATGAAGAGGCATTTTCTTCGCCCTATCACTATCATCCCGAACTTGAGCTGACACTTATTCTCAAAGGGCAGGGCAAGCGATATGTTGGAAATAGCATGTTGCCTTATACACCCGGCGATTTAGTACTGCTGGGTTCTGATCTGCCCCATTGCTGGAAATCAGAGAATGTGGTAAAGGGGAAAAAGAACGCTTCTTCACTTGTCCTGCAATTCCGGGAGGATTGTTTTGGCACCGGCTTCTTTCAAAAAAACGAGATGAGCTTTATCAACAGCCTGCTGCAGAAAAGCAATGCCGGTATCCAGTTTACGGGTGCCACCGCAACCGAAGCAGCAGCACAATTGCAGCAGGTAGACAAGGAGAAACATCTCTTCAAAAAAATGATCCGTTTCCTCGAACTGATGTATTTTCTCGCCGGATCGGAAGAATATGTGATGCTGAACAAGGAACACATGTCTTTGCCGCGGTCATCTGCGGAAAGCCTGAGAATTAATAAGGTCATGGCATTCATCGTAGAACATTTCAGGGAGTCCATCACACTGGAGCAGATCGCTTCGCTGGCTGGCATGACCACTGCCGCTTTTTGTAAATTTTTTAAGCGGACCACCAAAAAAACTTTTATTGAGATGATCATCGAATACCGTCTCAACTATGCCCTGCAGCAACTGATCCATACCGACCTGCCCGTGTCCGAAATAAGCTTCAGCAGTGGTTTTGGCGATGTGTCTCATTTTTATAAAACATTCCGGCAGCGGAAGCATATCAGTCCGTTGCAATACCGGAACAGGTTCCGGAAAAATCTTACACATTGATGCCGGCTTATATGCCATGCAGAAACATGTGATCTTATCCGTTAGTGAATAAAAAAATAAAATATGTCCCCCTGGTGCACCTTTATCGCTATCGCAGGAAAAGGGATCAGGTATTCAGCCCGGGTTCCTTACTGTCGTTTAATAAGTGACAGCTTTCATACAAAGCCGCTATGAAGTGCGAAGAACGTGAACAACTTCCTCTTCAGACTTTTTTGCAACCTTCTGTGGGTTTTTTCATGATCCTTGCGTGTCTATGAAGGACCCGGTCTTCTGTTGCAACCCAATGATTATCGGTTTAATTGCTGCTCACAGTGATCCATACCTTTTTATCACTTCCACGCTGGTATTACATCATTATTTCTTGGACATACACAACAGACAGCAAAAAGTAGCCATTACCGGCTGCGTATTTGGCAGGATGTGCTACCTTTAAGGAAAAATATTAGATATGGCAATAAACGTTGGAACAAAAGCGCCTGATTTTACATTGTACAATACAGAACGCAAGGAGGTATCCCTTAAAGATTTTGCCGGCAAAACGCTGGTTATTAATTTTTTTCCTGCTGCCTTTACCGGCGTATGTACAGAACAATTATGCGCCAACAGAGACGAGCTTAGCTTTTACAATGATCTGGGAGCAACGGTAGTAGGCGTATCCGTAGACCTGCCGTTTTCGCTGGCAGAGTTCAAAAATCAACAAAACATCAACTTTGACCTGCTCTCCGATTTTAATAAAGATATGATCAAAGCATACGGATTTTACCTGGAAGACTTTGTGCTGGAATATAAAGGCGTTGCCAAAAGAGGCGTGGTAATAGTAGACAAAAACGGAAATATCGCTTACGCCGAAGAAACAGAGAACCCGGGCGTACAGGTGAATTTCCCGGCGTTGAAAGCGGCCCTGCAACAAACGAAATAAAGGGCATAACCGGTATAATTGTCGTTACGACAGCATTTTCAACCGGTAAAAGCTTCATAATAAATTGTTCACATGCTGCCGAAGAACCTGGCGTCGTTTTAAAGACCGCCGGGTTTTTCAGGCTTATTGTGTAAGGTCAAGGTCCCGAATCTTATCATTCTCCATAATATTCTACAAATATCTGGGGGGTTTCATATAACTTGATGCAATGAAGTTGCACGGAAGAAGGTAGCTTGTCCCTCAGTTGATCCCATATTCCCACTGCCAGGTTTTCGGTAGAGCATAACTGCCCCTTCATAAAGTCCACATCTTCATTCAGGTTCAGGTGGTCCAGCTTTTCCAGCACATGATCATGGATCAACCGGCTCAGTGCCTTGGCGTCCATCAGAAAACCGGTTTCAGGGTCGGGTTTTCCTTTTACGGTCACATACAGTTCGTAATTATGCCCGTGCCAGTTCTGGTTGGCGCATTTGCCAAAAACCGCTTCGTTTTTTTCTATTGTCCAGCCGGGGTTATATAACCTGTGTGCTGCGTTAAAATGCTCCACTCTCGTCAGGTACACCATAACAAAAATTTCCGCAAATTTACTATATCGGTAAAAACCTCCGCAAACTTATCTTTCCAATCCGGTAAATGCTGAACTTTGCCCCATGAACATTCTTGTGGCGGCGGCAACCGAAATGGAGATAAAACCTTTTCTTCAGTATATCGAAGAAAAGAAATACCAGAAGCGGGATTGTACCATCGACAGGCTGATCACGGGGGTAGGACTGGTGCATACAACTTATAGCCTCACCAGGTATTTGTCCCGCCACCAGCCCGACCTCATTATCCAGGCAGGGATCGGTGGCAGTTTTCATCCTTTTTATCCCCCGGGCGCTGTAGTGATCATCAAAGAGGAGATAATAGCGGATGCCGGGGTGGAAGAAGGAGGTGAATTCAGGGATCTGTTTGACATGCAGTTGATAGAAGATGCATTGCCTTATACGGGGAAAGTTTTGACAAACCCTCATTATACCTGGCTGGATAAGGTAAAGCTGAGCAAGGTAACGGCCGTAAGTGTAAACGAGATCACGACGCGGCCGGAAAGGATACAGGTATTGCAGGAAAAATATGGTGCTGTTATTGAATCAATGGAGGGCGCCGCATTACACTATGTATGCCTGCAGGAAAACGTGCCGTTCCTGCAATGGCGGGCTGTATCTAATTTTGCCGGCGAGCGCGACAAATCGAAATGGAAAATGCAGGAAGCGATCCATCATTTAAACGAACAACTGACACAGTTTGTACACACGCTGCTGTGCTGAAAACAATTCCGACACATGAACTTTACACTTGGATTCTCTCCATGCCCTAATGATACCTTTATATTCGATGCCCTGGTAAACAGGAAGATAGACTGTGGTAAATATACTTTTGACGTGGTCCTTGAAGACGTGCAGACACTTAACCAATGGGCACTGGAAGGACGCCTGGATATCAGCAAGATCAGCTATGGCGTGCTGCCACTGGTATTACCGCGGTACCGTATGCTGCATAGCGGCGGCGCCCTGGGCAAAGGAGTGGGTCCGCTGCTTATATCGGGTAAACCGATAGATGTAAACGGGTCCTCATTCAACATCAACCATTACACCATTGCCATTCCGGGAGAAAACACCACCGCACACCTGCTTTTCAGCCAGGCATTCCCGCAGGCGAAGCACAAAATCTTCCGGGTGTTTAATGAAATCGAAGATTTTTTACTGGCTACTGCCAAAGAGGATGATACGCTGGGCGTTATCATACATGAAAACAGGTTTACCTATCAGCAGAAAGGGCTTTTCAAGCTGATGGACCTCGGCTCTTTCTGGGAAGAGAAGACCGGCTATCCCATTCCGTTAGGGGGTATTGCAGTCAAAAAGGATATTTCGCCTGTTATACAGCATCAACTGGAACAACTGATTGCCGAAAGTATCCGTTATGCTTTTACAAATTATCCCCAACTGCCCGATTACGTTAGCGCTCATGCGCAGGAAATGGAGCCTGCAGTCATGCGGCAGCATATAGACCTGTATGTGAACGATTATTCCCTGCACCTTGGGGACGACGGAAAAAAGGCAGTTGAAAAATTTATCGATATTTTTGAACAGGCGAATCCGGGTATTGAAAGAGAAGCCGTATTCATATAAACGACCCCATTGGAACATTTTTTCAGCATCAACCACGAGTTTTTTAATTTCCTGGGATACTCCATGAGTTATATCGAGTTCTTCGGGGTACTGTCGGGACTCACTGCAATATGGTTATCTGCCCGTGCCAACATATGGAGCTGGCCGGTTGGCATAGTGAATGTATCACTTTCCTTCTTCCTGTATTTCCAGGTGCAGCTGTACCCGGACATGCTGTTGCAGGTATTCTTTTTTGTTACCAATATCATGGGATGGTGGCGTTGGTCGCACCCGAAAGAAAATGAAGCCGATAAAAAGAATGAATTAAAGGTAAGCTATATGAGCCGCGCACAACTGACCTTTACAATTGTGGCGGGGGTGGCGGGCACCTTCCTGCTGGGCTCATTTGCCAGCCGGCTGCATCACTGGTTTCCCATCCTGTTTTCCCAGCCCAGCGCCTATCCTTTTGTGGATTCCTTTATTATGACCATGAGCATTATTACTACCTTCTACATGATCCAGAAAAAAGTGGAGAGCTGGGTGATCTGGATACTGGTAGATGTGGTGGCTACCTACCTTTATTATATCAAAGGCATAAAATTCTACAGCCTGGAATATCTCATTTTTACAGGAATTGCAGCTTACGGACTCTATCACTGGGTGAAGGAGCACCGGTCGTATAAATGGGGTTGATCCCACAAGATCGTCTTTGTGGTCCCAACCGTAGGCCAGAAGAAATAACATCAAATCCCTGAACACTTCTTTCAGTGAGATTGCCTCGGCCTTCCCTCCTGCCAATGTAGGTATGATAGCCTGGAATACATATAGGGTAACATCTTGTAAACCGTATCATGTGAAAGCAACGTGCGGACATGCAGACGCTGAAAAGCGTGCAGCGCACCACAATATTCGTAGTATATAAGATAGCGGGTATAATGAGCCGCAGCGCGGCGAAATATTAATTTATTGCTGTTAAAGCCCGCCCGACTGTGCGATAGGCCAGGTAAAAACTTTATTCCTTAAAAAGAAACACCTAGCTTTAGTGCAGAATCGTTGTCATATGAAGCATATCATTTGTCGCAGCGCACTGCTTGCGCTTCTCCTTGGTTTTACGTTCAGCAGTATTGCACAACTGCACAGGAGCACGCCCGAAGCGCAGGGAGTTTCTTCCGCAGCCATCACAAAATTTATAGAAGCGGCGGACGAAAGCAGGAACGAGTTTCACAGCTTCATGCTTGTAAAGAACGGTCATATTATTGCCGAAAGCTGGTGGCATCCTTATGCTCCTGATCTGAAGCATACCATGTATTCTGTCAGTAAAAGCTTTACCTCAACGGCCATAGGGTTTGCAGTGAGCGAGGGCAAGCTGCATGTATCGGATAAGGTAATATCCTTCTTTCCCGGAGAAACAC
>Ga0222429_100917_pt1 | contig 10383 bp, 9 predicted proteins | sample 1B50Ametagenome_FD_182475 | JGI IMG/M metagenome (GOLD analysis project Ga0222429, IMG submission 182475) | Enriched microbial communities from leaf-cutter ant dump, University of Wisconsin, Madison, United States - 1B50A (version 2) | ecosystem: Environmental > Terrestrial > Nest > Insects nest >...
GGTAGAAGTGATCCTTTCCTGCATCAACCCCATTTCTGTTGCCAGCGTAGGCTGATAACCTGCTGCTGAAGGCATACGACCCAGCAATGCAGATACTTCAGAACCTGCCTGGGTGAAACGGAAGATATTATCCACGAAGAAAAGGATATCACGTCCCTGTCCGGAACCGTCACCGTCACGATAATATTCTGCAACGGTAAGACCGCTTAATGCCACACGTGCACGCGCTCCCGGGGGTTCGTTCATCTGTCCGAATACGAAAGTTGCTTTTGAATCTTTTAATCCTTCCAGCTTCACCTTGCTCAGGTCCCATCCACCTTCTTCCATGCTGTGCTTGAAATCATCTCCATAGGTCATGATCCCTGCTTCGATCATTTCGCGCAGCAGGTCATTTCCCTCACGGGTACGTTCACCCACACCTGCAAATACCGAAATACCACCATATCCTTTTGCAATATTGTTGATCAGTTCCTGGATCAATACGGTTTTACCCACACCGGCACCACCAAACAAACCGATCTTACCACCTTTTGCATAAGGCTCAATCAGGTCAATTACTTTAATACCCGTAAACAATACCTCTGTAGATACGCTCAGGTTTTCAAAAGCAGGAGGCATAGCGTGAATAGGACGGCCGTTTGTTTTGTCTACTGCAGGCAATCCGTCAATAGGATCACCGGTCACATTGAACAACCTTCCTTTGATCCCTTCCCCGGTAGGCATGGTGATCGCCTTACCTGTATCCACTACTTCCATTCCTCTTACCAGCCCTTCGGTACCATCCATAGCAATGGTCCGAACGCTGTCTTCTCCCAGATGCTGCTGTACTTCCAGTACCAGCTTTTCACCTGATTCACGTTTCAGTTCCAGCGCATTGTAAAGCTCCGGTAATTGTCCTTCGAATTGCACGTCTATAACGGCTCCGATAATTTGCTTGATTTTACCCTTGATAGGCATATATTAAAATATTTTAAGGTATATGGGCAATAGTGCGGCAAAGGTAAGGGTAAGCAAAATATCGTCCAATTAGTAGGAACAGTATTTCAAAAAAATGACAGAAATAAGCCAATTCTTTCCCTGTCCTGCCGTGCCTGCGATTCTGCGGGAGGGCATTTATCAGTATTTTTGCAATATGAGCGATGAAATAATCAATAAGGTAGCAGAGAGTGGTATCCTTACCATTGATTTAAAAGCGTTTTATCCGAAGACGGAGATCGTGGTATTTGACCTGAAGGATTATCTTTTCAGGGGGCTGATATTAAAGGAAAAGGATTTCAGGGAAGCGCTTAAAAGCAAGGATTGGGCAGTGTACGAAGGCAAAACACTCGCTATTACCAATACCGCCGATGCTATTATCCCCATGTGGGCATATATGCTGGTCACCAGTTATGCGGAACCTTTTGCTGCGGCAATACATTTCGGGTCGGAAAAAGAAGTAGTACAGACCGCTATGCTGGAGAAAATAGCGGCTGTTCCTGCAGATGAATATGCTGACAAAAGAGTGGTGATCAAAGGCTGCGGAGACGTGACGATCCCGGAAGGAGTGTATGTGGCTGTTACAAAAAAATTAAGACCGGTGGTGAAAAGCCTGATGTTTGGCGAGCCCTGCAGCACAGTGCCGGTGTATAAAGCCGCCAGGAGCGCGGTGAAGGCACAGTAAGGGATACAGGTCAGGATACAAGATGCAGGACAGGTGCAGGGTAGAGTGCTCAAAAAGCCTGTGCTGCAGATGATCTTCGGTGAAAGAGTTTCTCGTTCCAGCGTGCAGTGCGCTGCCTCTGCACGTGTCCTCACGTGCCGTTCATGATATCCCGTAATCAACCATGATATTAAATAACAAAACCCCGGTGATCCGGGGTTTTGCTTATGTTGTAGCTGATCATTACCATTTATCCACTTCCTCATCAGCACCGTTGTCACGGGTGTCGGGCTCGGGTGTGGCAGAAGCTGTGGTTTCAGCAGAGGCGCTCACTTCTACATCCACTTCCGCGGCTACTTCTGTACCCATTTCCATATCCACATCATCTCCTTCAGGCGTGTCGTGATTGAATGCATCAAAATCAAAATCGGGCATCAGTTCAGTCTTGACATGATCCACTGCTTCGTTCAATGCTTTGATGAACTTATTAAAATCCTCCTTGTACAGGAAAATTTTGTGTCTGTCGTAACCATTATCATTAAAACGTTTACGGCTTTCGGTAATCGTTAAATAATAATCCTGGTTCCTGGTACTCCTCACATCAAAGAAATACGTTCTGCGCTTTCCGGCACGAATGCGTTTGCTGTAAACACTTTCCATCCTTTTGTCATTGTTGTCGTACGCCACAATAAAAAATTTTAAATGATTTTAACTTGAACCTTTTTTTTAAGATGACAAAGATAAAATTGTTTTTGAATTGACAAAATTTTAACTAAAACTCTTATAATCCGCTACAGTGCAGCATTTTAGCCCTCATTTTCCTCCTGTTCCTGCTGTTTTTTGTACATTTCGGCATAATAGCCATTCTGCGCCAGCAGCCGCTCATGGGTGCCTTTTTCCACTATTTTCCCGTCTTCCATCACTACGATGGTATCGAAGCTGAACAGGCTGAAGATACGGTGGGTAATGATGATGGCGGTTTTGTCCTTCAGGTATTGGTACAGGTTGCCGATGATCTCCTTTTCTGTCCGTGTGTCCACCGCGCTCAGGCAATCGTCGAATATAACGATAGAAGGGTCTTTTATTAGTGCACGGGCAATGGATACCCGTTGTTTTTGTCCGCCGCTCAGCGTTACCCCCCTTTCGCCTACCAGGGTATCATAACCCTTCGGGAAACGGGCGATCTCGGAGGCTACGCTGGCTTGTGCCGCCGCCCTGTGTATCATGGGCTCGGTTACTTCATCCAAACCAAAGGCTATATTGCCGGCAATGGTATCGCTGAACAGGAACACATCCTGCGGCACATAGCTGATCTGCTTTCTCAAATCCCGCATATCCATTTCCCGGATATCCACCCCGTTGATCAAAATGCTCCCCTGCGCGGGATCATACATGCGGAGCAACAACTGGGCAATGGTAGACTTCCCGCTGCCGGTTTTACCGATAATGGCTATTTTATGCCCGGCGGGTAATGTCAGCGAGAAATCCTTCAGCGCAGCTATCCCGCTGTGCGGGTAGGTAAAATCAACATTCCTGTATTCGATGGCTCCATCCAGTATAACTTTTTCAGGGTGCGGAACGTTCCGGATGCCGGGTTGGGTTTCCAGGAATTCGTTCAGCCTTTTCTGGGACGCAGAAGCTCTTTGTATCATGCTCGCTACCCAACCTATAGAACTGACCGGGAAGGTGAGCATATTGATGTACACCACAAACTCCGTGATGGTGCCGATGGTGATGCTGGCGGGATCTTTGATGTGATACATGCCCCCGATAAATATGGTGAGCAGCGTGCTGAGTCCTATCAGTAATGCAATGGAGGGGAAATATACCGCTTCAAGCTTGGCAAGGTTCACCGCGCTTTTTTTATAGGCTTCACTGTTCTTTTCAAAAAAATGCTCCATGTTTTCTTCCTGCACAAAAGACTTGATCACCCGGATGCCGGAGTAAGACTCCTGGGCATTGGTAGTAAGACTGCTGAGCTGGGATTGTATGTGCTCACTCTTTTTGTGAATGAGTGTATTGACAATGTAGATAGCAATAGCCAGTATAGGCAGCGGCAGCAATACATAAATGGTGAGCTCCCAGTTTTTTTTGAACATGTAAAAAAGGCTGAAACCGATCAGCAGCACGAGGTTGGTGAAATACATCAGCGCCGGGCCGGTATACATCCGCACACGGCTCACATCTTCCGCCATGCGGCTCATCAGGTCGCCGGTGCTGTGGGTTTTGTAAAAATCCGTGTCCAGCTTTTGATAATGCTCGTATATCTCGTTTTTCTGGTCATATTCAATAAAGCGGCTCATGACGATCAGGCTCTGCCGCATAAAAAACATGAACAACCCGCGTAACAGCGCCAGCACCAGCAGCGTGATGCCGCATATCATCACCAGCCAGGTGAAGTCGTGGTTTTGAATACGTGATTCCAGTTCCGAAATGAATACATTCACCAACGGGTCATATTCTGCGCGGGTTCCCTTTACTGCTGTCTCTGCAGCCGGCACTTCACCATGCAGCTGCTGCATCTTTTCCTGTACCTTGTCCACCACGTACCCGGTCACCTGCGGCGCCAGTATACCAAAGTAATTAGATATCGTTACAAAGAAAATACCCAGCAGCAAACGCCACTTGTACTTCCGGAAATATTTATTTACTGCTCTAAGATGCTTCAAAGTCGTCAGTGGTTAGTAGTAAGTGGTAAGTGATAAGTAATTAGTGGTAAGTTGTTGTTCATAAATTGCTGGTTGTTATATGTTTTATTTAATTTGATTTAGAACCGACCTGATAAGTCCGGAAATTATTTTTGAAACTTCTTCGCAAAACATGATCATTTCTTCTTTTTTTGCCTGATCAATATAATATAACCGTTGCCCGAGGTAACACATTGATTTTACCTCGTTACAAGAGTTTTTGGCTATTCCCAGGTAACGTACAAATTCTTTTTTACTGTTTGAGCCAAACCCTTCTGAAATATTATTCGAGACAGAAACAGCAGCCGACCTGATCTGGCTCCTGAAGTCAAAATCGGTGATTTTTCCAAACGTCTCATACACTTTTACAGCCAGATCCTGTGCCTTTTGCCAGGCAATCAGGTCCTCAAACCTTATCACTTTGTTATTCATAAGTTGCAACTTTAGCGCTCTGATGGCACTATTCACTTCCAACATCCGGACCCTCACTTCTTACTATCACTGTCATCTTCCCACTTCCTATTTTCCCACTTATCACTTCCTGCTCATCACTGTCTTCTTCCTACTTCCCACTGTCCACTTACTACTCAAGCCTTTCTCCACTTCTTATATACATTGATCAGCCCGTTGGTAGAAGAATCATGACTGCTGACAGCTTCGTCTCCTTTCAGTTCGGGTAGAATTTTATTTGCCAGTTGCTTACCGAGCTCCACACCCCACTGGTCGAAGCTGAAGATATTCCAGATAACGCCCTGTACAAATATCTTATGCTCATACAGCGCGGTCAGTTGCCCCAGTGTATAAGGTGTGATCTTTTTGACCAGGAAAGAATTTGTCGGGCGGTTACCTTCAAACACTTTGAAGGGGATCAGCTTTTCTTTTTCTTCTTCGCTGAGCTTACCCAGCTCTGCGGCCACTTCTTCCCGGCTTTTACCATTCATCAGTGCCTCGGTTTGTGCAAAAAAGTTGGATAGTAATTTAGGGTGATGGTCACCGATAGGGTTATGACTGATGGCAGGTGCAATAAAGTCACAGGGTATGATGATATTACCCTGGTGGATCAGCTGGTAGAAAGCATGCTGTCCGTTGGTGCCCGGCTCGCCCCAGATTACCGGTCCTGTTGCCTGTGGCGCTTTTTTACCGTTACGGTCTACATATTTACCGTTGCTTTCCATATTTCCCTGCTGGAAATAAGCGGAGAAACGATGCATATACTGATCATAGGGCAGTATGGCTTCTGTTTGGGTACCGAAGAAATTGGTATACCACAAACCTACCAGCGCCATGATCACCGGTATGTTCTTTTCAAAAGGTGTATTACGGAAATGGATATCCGTGGCATGTGCGCCTTTTAACAGGTCTTCAAAATGCTGGTAACCGATAGTCAGTACAATGGACAGACCAATGGCGCTCCACAGGCTGTAGCGGCCGCCCACCCAGTCCCAGAATTCGAACATGTTGTTTTTGTCGATGCCGAAAGCCACCACTTCTTTTTCGTTGGTGGAAAGCGCCACAAAATGTTTGGCTACTTCCTTTTCATCCTTTGCGGCGTCCAGGAACCAGTCCCTCGCAGTATGCGCATTGGTCATGGTTTCCTGCGTGGTAAAAGTTTTGGAGGCAATAAGGAACAGTGTCTCTTCCGGGGTAACTTTTTTCAGTGTTTCGGCAATATGGGTGCCGTCCACGTTGGACACAAAATACGTTTGAATGCCTTCCACCCAATACGGTTTCAGGGCTTCCGTGATCATCACAGGTCCCAGGTCGCTGCCGCCGATCCCTATATTGACAATGTATTTGATCTTTTTACCGGTATACCCCTTCCATTCGCCGCTATGCACTTTGTTGCCGAAATCTTTCATCTGCTGCAGCACCCGCTGCACGTCCGGCATCACATCCTTACCATCTGCCAGTACCGGCTTACCGGAAAAATTCCGTAGCGCGGTATGCAGCACAGCCCGTCCTTCCGTCTGGTTGATCTTTTCACCCGTGAACATGGCCTCGATAGCTTCCTTTACACCGGTTTCCGCCGCCAGTTCCAGCAGGAGGGAGCGGGTCGTATCATTCACCAGGTTTTTGGAATAATCAAACAGGATATCTTCAAACTGAATGGAATAATTGCTGAACCTGTCGCTGTTTTGTTTGAAATAACCGGCAATAGTATCGCCTTTTAACTCTTCATGATGAGATGCAAGCTTTTTCCATGCGGCGGTCTGTGTTGGAGCAATGTGAGGGAATGCCATGGTATTGTTGATTTGGTTTTTGAAAAATGACTATGAACAAAGATAAGGTAATGGGGGGATTGCTGATTTCTGATTTTGGGACGGCAGCAGATGAAAAATCTTATAAGGTTTAGCACACGTTTCAGTGACTTATCCGGGCTGTATTAGTAATAGTAAAGCACAGGTCTGGCTAGGCGCGAATCCAGGCTACCAAACTTGCACCAGTCACGAGACTTCCCGTCAGCGGGACAAAGTCGTGCCCAATCATTACTTTTCGATTGGTTAAAACCGGCTGTATGAGTAATAGTAAGGCGGAGGTTGGCTAAGCGCAAATCCAGGCTGCCAAGCCTGCACGGGTGATAAATAAGACGATAGAGCTTTTATTTCATCTTATCCAGCAACTGCTTCAGCAGCTCCATCTTTTCTTTTTCAGCCTGTAACAGCCGTTCGTATAACTTCCTGTTTTCTGTGATCTCTTCCGCCCATTTATCTATGGGATTGAAGGTCGGTTGGTAGTTATATTGATAATTAGAACTATGATTTAGAGTTGAGCCATCATAGTTATTCTGAATATTGAATATTGCAGCGTCCTCATCAAAATTCTTAATCGCTTCTGCCGGCACTTTCAGTACCTTGGCTACCTGCTCCAGCAGTTCTGGTTCAATCACATCCTTTTGTTCCAGCAGCGATATTTTACGCTGGTTCCAATCATCGCCTAATTCCAACGCCAACCCTTCCTGCTTAATGCCCAGCATTTCGCGGAAGCGCTTGATATTCCTGCCCTGGTGTATTGTTTTTTCCATATCCTATAGTGATTGAGTAGGTTACAAATATAACAAACTGATTGCTACCACACCCAATAAATTACCGGGTATCACCGCTAAGATATTGCCGTTGTATATAGGATACCGGCTTACTCTTTCGGACATTTATTGGAATTGTCCATAATAAAAAAAGCACCATTGAAAAGCAAGAACCATCCTGTGCGAAAGCGATTCTATAAGCACGGTCATTTTCTGAATAAAGCCGGTAAGCACCCTTTGCATTGCATTGACGCAATATTTGAAAATTTTCACCTGGATGATTTCAGAGAAGAGTTGACACTGTGGCTACGCATTTCCCTCTCTAACAGCGAGGGAGCCTACGAGGAAGCAACAGCCCGGGAAGACCTGATGGATTTCGTGAACCACCTGCACCGGCTGATTGAAGCATGGTGCATCATCCACATGATAACCTACCGGGAGATAGTACCACCGGAAACAAGAGAGCTGCTGAACATTGCCAACCATCCTTTTTACCTGGTGGAAGCGGAACAACGCAACCCTGACCGGGTGATACAGCAATTCTGCCAAACCTTCCGGCATGGCTATGTAAAAATTGAATTGCTGGATATGCTGGAAGCAGTAATGACCTACGAGGGGGAACAACTGGTATGCAAAGGAACTCTTGTATGCTTCTACCAGCATCTGCATTGCCTGGTAAGACTGGCATACAGGAGGCATAAGCAGATTAAAAACACATAAGATTTGCAAGGCGGCTCTTTCCTGGTGCTGGTGTAAGTCTTGTCGCGCTGGCATAGTGGGATGCCAGACTTTCTGTACCCATTCCGCATAATCATAATCAACTGTAAATAATCCGTTTGGAAAGTCGCGTGCGGACACGCGAGGGCGGTCCGCTGTTCCTGCACGTGTCCTCACGTGCAGTTCAGGTGCAGGCGGAACGGATACTACATGTCACGGATCAGTGATTAAGTAACTTATAACTAGTGTTATGTCAAACATGAATTTTTATTTGAGATCTCCCGCAGATTCCGCTGAATTCCGCAGATAATCAAAGCCTTCTGCGCTTATTTGCGAAATCAGCGGGAAATATTAGCCGTCGTTTTATCGTTGACATGACAATAGTGTCACATCAAACATGAATTTTCATTTGAGGTCTCCCGCAGATTCCGCTGAATTCCACAGATAATCAAAGCCTTCTGCACTTATTTGCGAAATCAGTGGTGAACTATTATACGTCGTTTTATCACTGACATGACACTAGTCAGCAGGACGAAGTTGTGCCTGATCATTACTTTTCGATTGGTTTAAACGCAACTATGGGATTCTCCAATCTGTGGTACAGGAGTAGATAAATGATGGACATGGGTTCTACCCCTTTCTGCTGACAAAACATAGCATTTATATTATATTTTTAGTATGAATTGCATTAAATTTGGAGATATGAAAGTAGTCACCTTACATATTCCAGATAATGTAGATGTTGATGACCGGCAGCTTGCCATGCTGGTGGCAAGCCGGTTGTATGAGCTGGGTAAGCTTTCCCTGGGACAGGCTGCGGAAGTGGCAGGCTTAACCAAAAGGGCTTTTGCAGAATTATTGGGGGGCTATGATGTTTCTATATTTAATTTTCCTGCTTCAGATTTATCAGGAGATGTAATGAATGCATAAAATTATTATTTCTGACACGAGTTGCCTGATTATTCTCACAAATATTGGTGAGCTTGATATTCTTCAAAGACTTTATGGGCAAATAACCACCACTATTGATATTGCTACAGAATACGGTGAGACATTACCCGGATGGGTAGAAATTGTCAGTGTTGCAGACAGCCATAAACAATTACTCCTTGAAATGCAGGTTGACAAAGGAGAAGCAAGCGCTATTGCCCTGGCTCTTGAAACACCCGATAGTACGCTGATCCTGGACGATTATAAAGCCAGGAAAATAGCCCGGCAGCTCAACCTGAATTTCACAGGAACCATTGGTGTTATTATCAAAGCCAGGTTGCAAGGTATTATAGGGTCTATAAAGCCGGTTTTAGCTAAAATGAGGAATGCTGGTTTTCGATTATCAGCCGAAGTTGAATTACAGGCATTAAAAGAGGCAGGAGAATAAATGTTGGGGCCAAGTCTCTTTGACAAGCCTTATGGGCTTAGCAATATTAATTATAGGTTAGCAAGTCTTGTGGCTGCTGCATAGTGGGATGCCAGACTTTTTGTCGCATTCCGCATAATCATAATCAACTGTAAATAATCCGTTTGGAAAGTCGCGTGCGGACACGCGACCGGGCGGTCCGCTATAGTGGCTGCAGATCCTAAACCTTATAGGTTTTACACCATGCTTCTCAACACATCGCAGGTGTACATTATCATATCATCACTGATATCCAGGTGGGTGACCAGTCGTACCTGCGAAGGTGAAATGGCATAGCCCAGGATGCTTTTTTCTTCCAGTTGTGCTACAAACTGCCTGGCAGTGCCGGCCTTTGCCAGCTCAAATATGATGATATTGGTTTCCACCGGTAACACGTTTTTGACATAAGGCGCTTTTTCCAGTACGGCGGCGATTGCTGCCGCATGCCGGTGATCTTCCGGAAGACGGCTGACATGATGCTGCAATGCATACAACCCTGCTGCGGCAATATAACCTGCCTGCCGCATACCACCGCCGAAAACTTTCCTTACCCGGCGGGCACTATGAATAAAAGTCCGGGAGCCTAACAGAACACTCCCTGCCGGCGCGCCGAGTCCTTTGCTCAGGCATATGGAAATGCTGTCAAACAGCTTTCCGTATGACAGCGGGTTTTCACCTTTGGCTACGATAGCGTTGAAGAGCCGGGCGCCATCGAGGTGGTAAGCCAGGCCATGCTGACGGCAAACCTGTTGTATCCGCTCCAGCTCTTCCATATGATAACAGCTGCCGCCACCACGGTTGGCCGTATTTTCAATGCATACCAGGCTGGTACGTGCTTTGTGCACATCATCGCCATTAACGGCTTCCGCTACCTGGTCGGCCCGTATCCTGCCCCGGTTTCCGGCCAGGGTCCTTACCTGGC
>Ga0222429_100919_pt1 | contig 10324 bp, 9 predicted proteins | sample 1B50Ametagenome_FD_182475 | JGI IMG/M metagenome (GOLD analysis project Ga0222429, IMG submission 182475) | Enriched microbial communities from leaf-cutter ant dump, University of Wisconsin, Madison, United States - 1B50A (version 2) | ecosystem: Environmental > Terrestrial > Nest > Insects nest >...
ATGAAAAAAGGCTCCGTGATCTGTCCCAGCACCATCGCCTTCGGCTGGATAATAAATCCCTCTGTTGTATATCGCTTCACATCATCACCCAAAATGAAAAACAGCTCGATACAGCCATCAGGTACTATCCGCTGCCGGGTTGTTGCAGGATCGTAAGGTACTTCCAGTGTCCAGTAACATTTCACTAAGGCTGACAGATCCGGATGTGGTTGATAAACCTCGTACTGCATATAAAATTATATACTACAAACATACTGTATTCTCCAGGGCCGTTGGTAATTGCCGGTTTTGCGCAGGATTCGTTACAGCGTCCCGCCAGGACAACTTTATAACATCGTTTGTCATGCTGACGCAGGAAGCGTCTGCCTTAGATACACCTTAACAGGAAATCTGCTGCGACCATAGATAAATTTCTGATTGATGATGTATAATTTTTGATTTCATTCATCCCGGATCAACAATCAAAAGATCCACCATCCACAATTCCCTCTTGTGATTTCTGATTGATGATGTATGATTGCTGATTTAATTCATTCCAGATCAGCAATCAAAAAATAAAAAATCAGCAATTCCCTTATCATTCAAAGCGGAAAGATGCCGTAAGAATATGAGCGCTCAACCCATCATTCCTGTTGTAATAGCTGTATTTAAACAAAACACTGCTGAACAGCCATTGCTTCCAGACAGGTGCATAGGGTGAATACCGGAAACCTATACCCGCATTGAAGGAGTTAAATGCACTTAAATCGAAATCGGAAGTGTAATACCGGGCGCCTGGTACTTGTTGCTTATACCTTTCAAAATAGGGTGAGCCGTTTTGTATATAAAACCGTAAACCGGGGATCAGGCTGAACTTTTTATCAAGCTTGACCACCGTCTCGTTTTCGAACGAAATGCTTTCAATATTCCAGCTATCCTTATACAGGTTAATTGTGTTCTTCAAGATAATCCTTCCCGAAGCAAACCTGTTCCATTTAAGCGCCAGCCCGCCTTTCCATCGCTGCGAAGGCAACTGCTCCACTGTTACCGAATCGTTGTTGAAATATACCCTGTGAAAAGGTGTAGCCAGCAATCCTTCCTGTAAACTGAGCTCTCCTGCCACCCCTACCCGGTTTCGCTGATCAACGGCAAAGTTCACCGCTGCTTTCAGGTTATAGGAATTTCGCTTATAGGTATCGAACCAATCCCTGTTCCGTAATTCCTCGGGATAAATCAATCGTACCGGCTTATATCCCTCATCTGCATTCAATCTGCCCCACCGCAGGTCATCGCGATAGAGTTGAAATACCAGGGAATAATCGGTCAGCTTCTCCTTATTCTCTTTTAATACCCCTGCTTTACCACCGAGGGAAAAATAATCGCTCTCAATGGAAGCTGCTCCACCTAATACAAGCGTCCAGTCGTGCCAGCTTCTTTGATAATTTGCATTCAGGTAGGAGCGGTTGTCCACGCGGGAGGCCGAGCTTACAAAATCTATCTTATCGACCGACGCCGAGGAGACCACATCCGTGCCTGCGGTAAAACCTATTGCATTTTTTCCAAATGCCCGGTTATACCGGAGCGAAGGTCCGTAGACGGTCAGCTTTTCCGTACCGGTGCCGCCCGTTACTGCCGAATGGTTGCCATCCTGTATATAGTGGTTATATACCAGCTCAATTTCATTTTTACTGATCTTCTCTGCTACACTATCCTTTCGCTGGGCAGATGCCACAAGCTGCATAAAAGCAAAGCTTCCGACGATCAAAAATTTTCTCTTCATAACGATTAATTACAACCGCAACCTCCGCTTGCCTTTTGATCGTCTGCCGGTACCGCTCCTTCCCGGATGGAAAAAATATAATTCCTGAAGCTTTTACCTGCATCGGATCCCATCTGCATATCCGGGTCATTGATATATTGCCTTTCGTATGGCTTCAGGCTGACGCAGCTATTTAAACATATCAGCGCCAGCAGGATCAGTAATAATCTCATAAGCTAAATCTTTAGAAAAATGAACCTTGTCTTTTTCATCTATGATTACCGCATGCGTCTGCGGTAATTGGTCTACAAATTCCATTCCCTTGTGTATCCCTTTTACATATACTGCCGTTGCCAGGGCATCCGAAAGCTCAGCCACCGGTGATATGATGCTGACACTTTTAATGCCCTGCAAGGGCTTACCCGTATGCGGATTGATATTATGGGACCACCGTTGGTTTTGCCAGACAAAATACTGCTCGCTGTTACCCGAGGTAGCGATAGCATTGTTTTGAAGCGACAGTTGAAAAAGTGTTTTGTCGATCGCATCCGGGTTGGCAATCCCTGCTTTCCATGGCGCTCCGTGACTATTAACGCCCAATACCCTGATATCGCCGCTGGCACTTACAAATCCTGAAGTTAACCCGTTGTGCTTCCATTGGGTTATCACCCTATCCGCCGCAAATCCTTTGCCAATAGCCGCGAAGCTTATTCTCATTCCTTTCGTTGCAAACTTTACAGACTGTGAAGCATCATCAAAAAGCAGCCTGTCGTATCCAACTTTTTCCAGCGCAGCAGCTATATCCCCATCCCCGGGCATTTCAAAATCAGTATTTTTAAAATGAAACAGCTTTTTGAGAGGGGCGACCGTAATGTCAAAGTCACCTTTACACAATCGGGAAATAGCCATACTACGCTTCAGCAATCCGTAAGTTTCCGGATCGGCTGGTACCCAGTTTTCGGAAGCAAATGCATTGATCTTTGAGGTAGTTGAGTCAGGTCTGAATTCTGATAACAGCCCCTCCAGCCGCTCTATTTCCTGTACGCCCAACTTCAAAAGCATATCCGCCTCCACCTCATCCGATGAGACGACACCTAATGTAAAAATAGTACCCATCAGCTTTTGTGTCAGGCGATATTCCTGCATCCGGTTATTTCAATTGATCGTCAATTAATGCTATTACTTCTTCCGCCTGCATGCCGGTTTTATAATAGAGCTTCCTGTAGTTGTCTTTACCGGTGATAACAAGTGTCGGGAATATACCCTCAAAATTATACCTCTCTGCGTACATCCTGTTCCGCTCTTTCACTTCCTTCGTCTGTTTGATACGTTGGGGAAAATCTACCTTCACCACCTGGATGTCATTTTTTTCCAGGTAGTCGGTAAACGCTTTATCGGAGAGAATGTCCTTATTAAATTTCTCACAGTAAACACACCAGTCCGACCCTTCAAATACGACCAGTGTATACCCGGCGGCAGGTAGCTGGGTTCTAAACGACAGGGTTGAGAGGACACTAATTATACAAATTGTATATATCAGCTTTTTCATAAGTGCTGGTTTTCTCACTCTTAACGATTTTTCTTCGAATAAATTTTAAATACGCCCGGATGTTGTGGAAATAACATCCTGATACAGAAGAGAATATCCTGTCAAAGGTAACAGATATTAAAGGTATTCTGCAAACCGGATCATATTTAAAACGTTGGAATACGATCAAAGTGAATACGTAACTTAAAAGCGGAAGGTTGGTCCGGACCAGGTAATTTTTCTGATAGTTACAGAGGAAAGTCTGGCAGCCACGCTGTGTGCTGCCGTCACCTGGAAAGATTTTGGGACATGGAAAACCTATAAGGGAAACTTGATAAAACCAGGCTGTTTTTCCGTAACTTAATGCCTATGCAGCTTACCTATGCACCAATATGGAAAGAAGCGCCATTTATTCGCCTGCTGGCCGCTTTTATACCCGGTATATTGCTGCAATGGTACTTTCCCCTGCCGTTGATTGTCATTTTCACTATACTGGCCATTTTCACAACGCTTCTGATAACATTACATTTCCTGAAAGGTTACGCACTGTTCCGGTACAACTGGCTGAGAGCGGTTCTTATTATGCTGCTGACGGCTTCTTTGGGTATGCTGCTCACCCATTATAACAATATTACCCATCAGCCGGGGTGGTTCGGCCACTATTACCAAAGTGGTACAATCGTCATAGCATCCGTTAAGGAAACACCTGTTGAGAAGAACAGGTCTTTTAAAGCCCTGGCAGATGTATATGCAGTTGCCGGTAACGGTACGTTCATCAAAACTGAAGGAGATATTATTATCTATTTTCAGAAAGACAGCAGCCTGCTGGAGCGGATAGGCTTTGGTAAAACCATCCTGTTCAGTAAAACCCTGCAGCCTGTACAAAAGTCCGGAAATCCGGGTGCGTTTGACTATAAACGTTATTGCCTTTTCCAGGGCGTCACCCACCAGGTATTTCTTTCGGGGACAGATTTCACAGAATCTTCCGCACAGCTGCAATCTGCTTTCCACCGCTGGCTGCACTTCTGCCGGCATATGGCATTGGACGCTTTGAGGAAGTACATAACGGGCAGGGATGAGGTGGCTGTGGCAGAGGCACTGCTGATCGGGTACCGGGAAGACCTGGACAGGGATATGGTGCAACAATACTCCAATACAGGGGTCATCCATGTGATCGCCATATCCGGTATGCACCTGGCTATGATATACGGGTTGCTGATCATCCTGCTGAAGCCGCTGGACAAAAAGCAGCTTACCAGATGGATCCGGGGTGTCGTTATCCTGGCAGTGCTCTGGTCGTTTACCTTATTATCCGGTGCAGGACCATCCATATTACGGAGCGCCGTTATGTTCTCTTTCATAATAGCCGGAGAAAGTTTTACCCGGCAGGTATCGGTTTATCATACATTGGCAGCTTCGGCATTTTTCCTTTTATGCAGCAATCCCTTCTTTGTCTGGGACGTAGGCTTCCAATTGTCTTATGCAGCAGTATTAAGTATTGTTATTTTTTTACGCCCGGTTACCAACTGGTTTTACTGCCGGAACAAAACAGCCGCTACCATCTGGAAAACGGCTGCAGTTACTATTTCCGCCCAGATACTCACCACACCATTAAGTATGTATCATTTCAACCAGTTGCCCAATTTATTTCTTATCAGTAACCTGCTGGTGGTTCCACTGTCCGGATTGATACTATATGGAGCGATCCTTTTATGTATGTTATCCGGGTGGCCGGCAGTTGCACAACTGCTGGGTGATATACTCTTACATCTTCTCCGGTTCATGAACGGATTTATCTCCTTCATAAATGACCTGCCATTTTCAGTTACCGGTAATATCCGGATCGGTTATTTCCAGACATTGCTATTATATGGTTGTATAACGGCCACGGCTATCTGGGTGATAAAAAAGAAAGGTAAAATGGCTGCTTATGCACTGGTCTTTCTTTTGCTCTTTACAATCGTGCGGCTGGCTGACATATTGTATCATTACCGGCAACCCCGGCTGGTCATTTATAATGTGCCCCAATATGCCGCGGTAGATTTTATCCACAGAGGACAATATTATTTTGCCGGCAACAGCCAGGTTGAAAATGACAGATTTCTCCGGGACTTTCACCTGCGCCCTACCCGTCTTCTCTACAGGGCCGGCCGTAACATGACTGTCGAGCGGCCGGCTGTTATTACATGGAAACATAAAAATATCCTGTTCATAGGTCCCGGTTCCGGTCTCCCGTCACCCGGATCCATACAAGCGGATGTGATCATCCTCTCCGGTAATATTGCCATTAAAATGCAACAGTTAGCGGAGATCTTTGGCAATACGACCGTGGTTTTCGACAGTTCCTGCCCTGCATGGAAAACCCGGCAGTGGAAAAATGAATGTGATAGTTTACATTTGCGGCCCCATTCCGTTTCGGAAGACGGAGCATTTGTACTCAAACTTTAGATATGCAAAAGAAAATCACTTCAGCCTTAATTTCTGTATTTTACAAGGACGGTCTGGAACCGGTTGTAAAAGAATTGCATCGCCTCGGTGTCACCATTTATTCCACCGGCGGCACGCAAAAATTTATTGAAGACCTGGATATTCCCTGCGTTCCGGTTGAAAGCCTGACCTCCTACCCTTCTATCCTCGGTGGCAGGGTAAAAACATTACACCCGGCAATTTTCGGCGGTATCCTGGGCAGGAGAAGTGTACAGCAGGACCTGGTGGAAATGAAAGAATTCAAGATACCGGTAATAGACCTGGTGATCGTTGATCTTTATCCTTTCGAAGAAACGGTGGCACAGACCACATCTGCTTCCTTTACCGGCACACCGGAAGAAGCGGAGAAAATGATCATTGAAAAAATTGATATAGGCGGGCCTTCTATGATCCGCGCCGCAGCCAAAAACCACAGTGACCTGCTGGTGATCGCTGCCAAAAATGACTATGCGGAACTGGTAAAGCTATTACAATCGCAGCAGGGTGAAACTTCGCTGGCACAGCGTCGTGCATTTGCAGCAAAGGCTTTTGACATTGTAATGCAATATGATATTGCCATCAGCAATTATTTTAACCCGGGCGATACCCTGCCGGCTTCGGGCAGCAAACAGGTATTACGTTATGGTGAAAACCCGCACCAGGAAGGAATATTTACCGGCAACCTGGAAGAGGTATTTGACAAGCTTCATGGCAAGGAACTCTCTTATAACAACCTGGTGGATGTGGACGCCGCCGTACAGCTGATCAGCGAGTTTGACAATACAGAGAAAACATTTGCCATTATCAAGCATACCAATGTATGTGGTATTGCATCCCGTAGCACCCTGAAGGCTGCCTGGGACGATGCATTGGCGGGTGATCCCGAGAGTGCCTTTGGCGGCGTGTTGGTGTGCAATGGCGTAGTTGATGAAGCCACCGCTGAAGCCATTAGTGAAATTTTCTTTGAGGTATTGATTGCAAACGGTTACGATACAGATGCTTTGACGATTTTGCAAAGTAAGAAAAACAGGATCCTGCTTACCCTGAAAAATGCACCTGCCACCACTCGCCAGTCTAAAACCATACTGAATGGCGTATTGACCCAGCAAAATGATGTGGGTAACTATGCTGAATGGAAAGAAGCAGGCGGCAGACCCGCTACCGAAGCTGAGAAGGAAGACCTGATCTTTGCTAACCTGGTATGTAAGCACCTGAAGTCGAATGCCATTGCGCTGGTAAAAAACAAACAACTGGTAGGCAAAGGCTGCGGGCAAACCAGCCGCATAGACTCACTCCGGCAATCGGTAGAAAAGGCCAAACAATTCAATTTCGATCTGGATGGTGCGGTAATGGCCTCCGATGCGTTCTTTCCCTTTGACGATTGTGTAAAGCTGGGGCATGCAGCCGGGATAAAAGCTTTTATTCAGCCGGGCGGCTCCATAAGAGATAAGGATTCAATTGCCTATTGTGAAGCAAATAATCTTGCAATGGTGATTACCGGGTTGAGACATTTCAAACACTAATATTCTACAGCTCTTCCATGCAGGGACCTATACCTGCATGGCATTTTTATACCAGGCATGGCATTAATTCTCCATATAGATACAGCTCTTACCCGGGCTTCTGTGGGTGTAGCAGAGAATGGAAAACTGCTGGCGGAAAGGGAAAATACCGTCCAAAACAGCCACGCCCGGTTCGTTCATAACTCAATTAAGGAAATTTTAACGTTAATTAACAAAGCCCCGGCCGAACTGGATGCCATCGGGGTTGTTTCCGGTCCGGGTTCTTATACCGGACTCAGGATCGGTATGGCCACAGCCAAAGGATTATGCTATGCCCTGGGGAAACCGCTTCTTTGTGTCTCCACCCTGGAACTCCTCGCAAAAGCAGCAGCAGAGCAGGTTCCCGGTATGGATTTTTATTGCCCGATGATTGATGCCCGTCGAAATGAAGTATATACAGCGGTTTATAATAGCACAATTGTACCAGTCCAGCAGCCTGGTGCACTGATCCTGGAGGAAGATTCATTTGCCGGTTACCTGCGTGAAAAACGCGGATTATTTACCGGGAGCGGCGCCGGAAAATTTGAAAAAATAATATCGCCTTCGGCCAATGCCCTTTTCAAAGACATTATTTACAACGGCAATGACATTTCGACACATATATATAAATCATTCATTCACAGCGAATTTTATGATATCGCCTATGCCGAACCGTTATACCTGAAGGATTTTTTTGATACAAGAAAACAATAAATCTTGCAAAACAGTGATTATAGTCATAAAATACCCAAACCGGGCATTGACTATGTTATTTGAATTTTCGGTTATATATTTGTGGCCGCATTTTTAATCACAATAAAGAATAACTCCTATGACTGGCCTAGCAAGTCCTTACACGATGGTATTAAATGGCGCTCCGCAGGAAAATGGGGCGGAACTGAAGATTGATTTTCTGAATGTTAAGAAGGCAGCGTTGATTCTGAGAGCTCTTAATCACAAGTTGCGCCAGCAGATGTTACAGTTACTGGATGAAAAAAGAAAGATGACTGTTACTGAGCTGTACGTACAATTAAGACTTGAGCAATCCGTAGCCTCTCAACACCTTGCGATCCTGAGGAGAGCGGGTATTGTTACTACAACAAGAGAAGGAAAGTTTATTTATTACTCAGTGAATCACAAGCGCCTGGGCGAAATTTACAATTTCGTAGAGCAGATTTTGGCTTAACGTCATTCTGATCCTTATGAACTACATCTTATTAATTGAAGCTGTAGCTATACTTACGATTAAAAATCTAAACGGTATAACTACAGCTTGTTTAATTTTATGACTATGCAATATTATACTACAAAGCAACTGAAGGAATTGTTGCGGGACGATAAGGTGACACTGGTGGATACCCGCTCCAGGAATGAATTTACAGATGGATTTATTCCCGGGGCTGTTTTTATAGGGCAGGACGGAAAGATGGCCGAATGGGCAGCCGAAATGCTGGCGCCCGACACTTCGCTGGTATTGGTTACCGGTGCAGGCCGGGAAGAAGAAGTTGCGGATATCCTGAGGAATAAAGGCTTTACCCATATCCTGGGGGTGCTGGATGGCGGCTTTGAGCACTGGAAAAACGAAGGTGAAACCATTGATATGATCATCAATGTACACGCAGATGAACTGGCTATGGATATCCCCTTTGACGAGAACCTGCTGGTGCTGGATGTAAGAAAACCCATGGAATATGCGGAAGGGCATGTTAAAAATGCCCGTAACCTGCCCCTCTCAGATATGAGGGATACGATTAACATAGCAGGTCTCGAAGAAGACCAGAACATATATATCCATTGCGCCAGTGGCTACAGGAGTGTTATAGCCGCTTCCATTCTGAAGCAACACGGTTTCAACAATATCAGGAACGTGACAGGAGGCTGGGAATCTATCAGCCACACACGCGGCATTGAAACGGAGAAGGAAAAAAGTGCCCTGAATTAAGGGGCAACGGCCGGGATAAAAACATCGAAATTTTAAATGGGTGCTGGTCGCGGCATGCAGATAATATATAAAAACGAGGAAATATTAAATTAGGAAGCCGGTGGTGTTGGACGTTTACCATCGGCATGCTGAAAAAGCTGTAACCTGGATTTGCAGACTCGCAGCCTGCATCCTGTAACTAACCTGACAATAAATTTTTTCGTTATTTCGTTTCAGCAACCAGGAAATAAGGCAATGAGGAAAATAAAACCATTACTCTCAAAATTTGCGTTAACGGCTGCGTTGAGCCTCCTGCTTGTTCCCGGTTTTACCCAACATTTTTTACCGCCTTCTGACACCTACCGACCCGACCGCCTGAAAAAAGTAGTTATTACCGAGGTGGCAATCGGAACAGCTGTGAGTGTGGGATTATATTACCTGTGGTATAAAAAGTTTCCCCGCAGCAGGTTTCATTTTTTCAATGACAGCAGGGAATGGCTGCAGATGGACAAAGTAGGGCACGCAGTTACGGCGTACAATGCCGGCGTGCTGCAATATGACCTGATGCGATGGAGCGGCGTAAAAAAAAATGATGCAATTATAATAGGGTCTGCCACCGCCCTGGGCAGCTTAACCATCATAGAGCTGTTGGATGGTTTCTCTGCACACTGGGGGTTTTCTAAGGCTGATATGTTGGCTAACCTGGTAGGGACCGCCATATTTGCTGCCCAGCAGAAATGGTGGGATGAGCAAAAGATCACGATGAAGTTCTCCGCCCATCTGTCCCCTTATGCCCGGTACCATAAGGGGGAATTGGGAAATAATTTTGCCTCCCGCATACTGAAAGACTATAACGGGCAAAGCTACTGGCTGTCATTCAACCTGAAATCCTTCCTTCCGGCATCTTCCTCTGTACCCGGCTGGGCTGCCATTTCGCTGGGATATGGTGCCGACGGTATGGTTGGGGGGCATGCTAATCCCCCTTCCCTAAAAGGCGTGCCCATCCCTCACTTTGAGCGTACCAGGCGTTTCATGATCGCTCCCGATGCAGATCTTTTCCGCCTACGGTCTGTCGCACCGGTAGACGCTCTTACCTACCTTACAAAGCCTTTTAAATGGCCGGCGCCCAC
>Ga0222429_100924_pt1 | contig 10195 bp, 6 predicted proteins | sample 1B50Ametagenome_FD_182475 | JGI IMG/M metagenome (GOLD analysis project Ga0222429, IMG submission 182475) | Enriched microbial communities from leaf-cutter ant dump, University of Wisconsin, Madison, United States - 1B50A (version 2) | ecosystem: Environmental > Terrestrial > Nest > Insects nest >...
AAAAGATCCGTTCCAGTACCAGGGATTGACCGTGCAGGCCAAAACAGGGGTCAATCATATTGGCGAGGACGATGTAAAGCCAAGAGGTATCTACGATTTCTCGCTCCGGTATGCCAAAGCGTTTAATGACCGGTTTGCCTTTAAGATCAATGCTTCTTATCTCACCGGGCTCGACTGGTATGCCAATAATTATACAGACGTGGATCCGCAAACACCGGCTAACCTGCGGGGTCCTAACAATCCCGGCCGCGACGCCGTTAATATTTATGGTGACGAGGTGGTGCGTACACTGGACGGGGTAGGGCGTGTTTCCAGGACAGGTTACGAAGAGCAATACCTGATGAATTACAAGTCCTATAGTACGAAGCTGAATGGCTCCCTCCATTACCGCTTCAACAGCAATATGCAATTGTCCTATCAATATAACTATGGCAGGGGCACCGTAGCCTATACAGGCAGCAGCCGTTTTAACCTGAACAATTTTGTATTGCAGCAGCACCGCGCCGAGCTGAAGGGAAGCAATTATTTTTTACGCAGCTACGCAGTAATAGAGCAGTCGCATGACTCGTATAACACACGATCCCTGGGTCAGTTTATCAACCGCATGTGGGTGCAGGATCTCAATGGAAACACGGTAGCACCGGGTGACGCGGACAATATGTGGTTTACAAGGTACGGTGCGGCTTACAACGGCGACATAACCGGTGTAGCGGCAGGCAGTCACAGCGCAGCCCGCAGCTTTGCAGACCAGGGAAGGCTTTTGCCCGGTAGTCCGGGCTTTGACCAGGCAAAAGACAACCTGATCCATAATTATGGATTGAGCGGAGCAGGTGTATTCAGCAACAGTAAGTTCTACCATACAGAAGGGCAATACGATTTCTCCAGGGTCGCCAGGGTGGTGGAGCTGCTGGCAGGTGGCAGTTTCAGGTACTATGATATGTTTACCAATGGCTCTTTGTTCGATGACAAGAATAAAAAGATCACGATTAAGGAATATGGTGCATTTGTGCAGGTGGCAAAGCGGCTGCTGGATGATAAGCTGAAGCTGACCGCCTCCCTGCGATACGACAAAAATGAAAACTTTACGGGAAGCTTTACGCCGCGTTTTTCAGGCGTATATACGGTGGCGGATAACCATAATTTCCGGGCTTCATACCAGACAGGCTTCAGAAACCCGACACCAGTGGACCAGTATATGTATTTGAATGTGGGTCCCATTATTATCCTTGGCGGCGCACCAGGCAACAGCAAGGGACTTAATGTGTATGAGAATTCATTTACCGCCTCCTCTGTGGGCGCCTTCGGCGAGGCTTTTGGCGCAGCAATGGGTGGTGGGGCCAGCTTTCCCGATGCGGTAGCAGCGAACAAAGAGCTCCTGCAAAAATCCAACGTAGCCTATGTAAAGCCGGAACAGCAGCGGGCATTTGAAGTGGGATACAAAGGACTGCTGGCAAGCCGGCTGATTGCGGATATCAACTATTATTACAGTTCCTATACCAATTTTATTATCAATACGGTTGTCATCCGCCCGGAAAACAATATTCTCAACGCAGACGGTACCATCAACCCGGCTGCAGCAGCAGACATTCCCGGCGGGAATATCCAGGCGTTCCAGCTATACACGAATGCAGCAGACAGGGTATCTGCGCAAGGACTTTCAGCAGGATTAACGTATATGGCCAACAAAGGATATACCATCGGTGGTAATATCACATGGTCGGCGTTTAATATGCGGGATGCCAATCCCAATAATATACCGGCATTTAACACACCGGAATATGCTGCCAACCTGAGCTTTGGTAACAGCGATGCATACCGTGGGTTTGGTTTCAACATTGCATGGCACTGGCAGGATGCGTTTGACTGGTATGGTACTTTTAACGGCAACCGGCCCGGCAGGATCAATGCGTATTCGCTGCTCGATGTGCAGGTGAATAAAAAGATACCTTCTATTCATTCTGTCATAAAGCTGGGCGGCAGCAATGTGCTGAACCACCGGGTTTACCAGGCATTTGGATCGCCTTCCATCGGCGCTATATACTATGTTTCCATTGTGTTTGACAGTCCTTTAAAATAAAGCTATGCGTTTTGCAATACATCAGGTACAGCCTGCGAGATCAACCCTTTACTATGGCTTTTTATTTTTCATTTGCTTTCTCGGTGGCGCTGTCGGGGGAACGGTATCCACGCTTATGTCCGTTTACCTGCCCGTGGTCATGGATGAATTACAACTGCAGAGCAGCGGTGACCTTTTAGTGCGTGCCGGCGCATATATCAACGCACTGTTCATCTTTGGCTGGGCGTTAGGTGGCTTTAGCTGGGGAGTAGTAAGTGATATTATGGGGCGAAAGAAAGCTGTTGTGCTGGCCATAACATGGTATGGATTGTTTACCCTGCTGACAGGATTTGCAGAAAGCTGGTGGATGATCGTTTTATGCCGTTTTTTAAGCGGATTTGGCGTGGGAGGAGTGCTGGTTACCACCATCACCCTGGTGAGCGAAGTATGGCCGCCCAAAAACCGTGCTGTAGTTATCGGTATACTTTCCATTGCTTTTCCGGTGGGCATTTTTTCAGCGGGGCTCATCAACTACCTGGTGGCTTCCTGGCGGGAGGCCTTCCTGGTGGGGTTGATACCGTTGGGACTGGCCCTGGCAGGTGCAGCATTTATCAACGAGTCGGACAACTGGCTGAAAAATAGAGATGAACCAACAACGAAAGAAAATGGATATGCTCTTTTCTCGCACGGACACAGGAAGGAACTGATTACAGGGTCGCTGCTGTTTGGCTCTATGCTGATCGGGTTGTGGGCTATTTTTTCATGGCTGCCTACCTGGGTGCAAACCCTCGTTACAGATACCGACGGACAAAAGGAACGCGGGATCGTCATGATGCTGCTGGGAATGGGTGGTCTGACCGGGGGCTTTTTTTCGGGGTGGCTGCTGAACCGTTTTAAGATCCGCAATGTAATGTTGACCTGCTTTGGAGTAGCCTCTCTCATGTCCTTTATCTTATTCAAGACCAACCAGCACTTCCATCCGCTTGTGTATGCGGAAGTAGGCATCATGGCTTTCTTTTTCGGGATCAGCCAGGGAGCATTATCCTCCTATATCCCCCCATTGTTTTCCACGGGTGTCCGTGCAAGGGCTACCGGCTTTTGCTTTAATATCGGAAGGCTGGTGACAGGCACTGCCGTTCTGTTTGTTGGTATACTCGTCACCACGCTGGGAGGGTATGGAAACGCGATCTATACTTTTTCACTCGTATTCGTATTGGGGTTCTTTGTCGTCCTTTTTACCGCGAAGCCGGATAAAAATTAAATACTTAAAAAAGTTACTATGGCACACATTAACGTACTGGAAGGCGTACCGGGCATCAGGAGCCTGGTACTCTTCAGACCCGAAACCGGCAAACATTTATATGAGCTTGCCGAGGTTTTATTAAGGGGTGAATCTACCTTATCGCCTGCCGAAAGAGAGCTGATAGCAGCTTACGTATCAAACAGGAACCAATGCTTTTTTTGCACCAACAGCCATGCCGCAGCAGCACGTTGCCTGTACGGAGAAGCATCCGGGATTGTTGATGAAGTATTAAAGGATATGCAACAGGCATCCATAAGTGAAAAGCTGAAATCCCTGCTCGTTATTGCAGGGAAAGTACAGGTAAGCGGCAAAGCAGTAACGGAAGCAGATATTGCGGCAGCCAAAAAGCTGGGCGCTACCGACAGGGAAATACACGATACCGTTCTGATCGCTGCTGCATTCTGCATGTTCAACCGGTATGTGGACGGGTTGAACAGTTTTACACCTGCTGATCCTGCTGATTATGTAGAAATGGGCAAACGGATGGTGGACAAAGGTTATGCGTTGCCCGAACAACCTGTAAACAAATAAAGATAATGGCACATATCGATTTTAAAAACGACCTTCCGGGGATCAGGGGTCCCATGGTATACTCCCCCGAAACAGCAAAACCGCTGAATGAGCTGGCAGAGATATTGCTGAGAAGCGATGACAATACACTTACCCGTGGTGAACGGGAACTGATCGGCACTTATGTTTCTTACCTGAATGATTGTTTCTTTTGCCAGCACGTGCATGGCGCCATGGCACAGCACTATACCGGGTGTACAACAGCAGAAATAGATGCGGTAAAGGAGAATTTTAGCGTAACGCCATTGAATGAAAAGATGAAATGTTTGCTGACGGTTGCCGGCGCTGTGCAAAAAAGCGGGAAGCAGGTAACCACTGCTATGATAGAACAGGCAAAAGCTGCCGGTGCTACCGACCGGGAAATACATGATACGGTACTGATCGCTGCGGCGTTTTGCATGTTCAACCGGTATGTAGACGGATTAGGTACATGGGCGCCACAGGACCGGCAGGTATATATCAGCCGGGCACCGCAGCGGGCGGCAGAAGGTTATGCCAATTCCGACCTGCACAGGTAAGAAACAGACATAAATCGCAGTTCCGGCGTCTTTTATCTTTTCTCAACCTGTCCCTGTAGCAGCCGGCAGGGGTATAACTCATTGAAACCTATACCAGGAAATCACCGGTTATAAGCCAATCGCTGTAAATAAACATTTGTTAGCAACAAGCCTATCAGTATTCTTCCTTTCAGGCGTTTTGATGGTTCATCAAAAAATCTGTCCCGATGAATACCAGTATAAGAAAAGTGTTGCTGATGGCATTATTACCGGCCCTGGTCGTTTCATGTAAAAAAGAAAAGCAGCCCGATGGCGGAAGACCTGACCTGGATATAGAAACAGCGCCACCGGTACAAAAAGCAATGCATAAAAAAATATCAGATAATATTCCGGGATTTTACCAATCGTTACCGGCCCGTTACGGATCAACTGCAAAAAAATATCCGTTGCTGATATTCATGCATGGTGCGGGAGAAAAAGGTGATGGAGGTGAAAAGCTGAACCTTGTCCTGAAGAATTCCGTTCCGAAGCTTATCAGCGAAGAGAAGTTCCCGGCAAGCTTCCGTGTCAGGGACGAGCATCATTCTTTCGTTGTCATATCGCCGCAAACCATCTCCAACTCCACGCCTGAGGATATCAACAGCACCATTGACTATGCGGTTGAAAGCCTGAGGATAGATGAAAAGCGCGTGTATATTATTGGGGTGAGCATGGGAGGCGGCGCTGCATGGAATGCCGCCGCGAAGTATGGTGCCCGCATAGCTGCCGTGGCACCCATGTGCGGAGCCACCTCCGTAAGCGAATCGAAAGCAAAAGCCATTGCAGATAACAAGGTGGCCGTATGGGCATTTCACAACGAGGATGACGAACGGGTGAATGTATCTACTACTGAGAATTTTATTACCTATATTAACAATTCAACACCCGCCGTTACCGCCAAATCCACTATTTGGCCCACCGGCGGACACGATTCCTGGACAAAAGCAAGCGATCCGGCCTTGCAGGTTGAAGGCATGAATGTGTATGAGTGGCTGCTGCAGTTTAAAAAATAGCAATTACCTGGTCCATTTCATATCAAAAAAAGCCCTGCAGCAATGCAGGGCTTTAATTTCTATAGAGGTCGCCTATAATGAACTGGTATCAAAATTATTTTTTTCGGTCAGTGGGAACACCGGCGGTAGCATACACCGTGGTTTATATCCCATAAACCATTTGTCAGATATTTTAATAAAATCGATAACGGATCATTATTATTTATTCAACTTCAGACGGTACCCATTGAACGGCAGTTATAATACCTCCTGTAACTTCAATACCGCGGGTAGCAGTTGCAGCACCTGTATCCACTTTGTATACTGCACTTTTATTATCAGTGGTTGTTATGCCTAAATAGGCTATTCCGTTTTTGGGCGAATAATTTGTCATGGAGAAACCGGCAATAGCCGTTGCATCAGGAATACCGGTCACCCATTTAAAGCTTTTATTTTCCAGGTTAATAACGGCAAGCTTGTTTGCATCCTGCCACTGGCTCTTCCTGTCTTTGGTATTCATAGTAGCCACTACCGTATTATTACCTACATAAATCCAACCGGAAATATATGCCCCGTCAGATACAGCTTCTACATCAAACAGGTAAGATTGATCAAACTCTGTAGTACCTGATTTTATGCGTATAATAGAAGATGGCTTGGTGGAGTTAAAGACCTGCTCGGTACCTGACTTGCCTACAGTATTGGACGGAGAAAATGCATATACATCGCCGTTATCCGCCACCGTAAGTCCATTCTCGAAATATAAGCCGATAGAGCTGGTACGGTTATCCCTGATTATTTTTTCCAACTGCATTTCGGGATAAGAAAATACAGCTATCCATGCGCTATCCGGGTAGCTGGTAGTCCATCCACCATCAGTTGTACCTTTTATACAAAAATAGGGAGCAAACACTTTATTGCCTACCTGCTGTATCCAGCTAAATTCGGCTAATTCTCCGTTACCCGCCAGGTCAAGTGCATTAAACTGTCCTTCACCTGTGATCACAAGACTTTCTGTGCTGACCCGGTACCACCGGCTAACAGGGTTCGTTACACTCCTTCCCATCTTCACCATTAATATATCCTTGTCTACCGGTGCAAAGGCCTGAACCGTTTCCGATTGAAAATTGGTAAGCTTATTCAACTTACTTTGTTCATTGAGGTCATAAACTGTTACCGCTCCGGGGTTGCCCTGTCCATATAACATGCTGAAGAACTTATTGCCCGATGTGGTATAATAACGGTAAGTGCCATCCTGCTCGATGCCATTACCCTTAGTGGATAAACTACCACTGTCAAGCGTAGGGGTGGTTAACAGATAATCTGCCACCGCCGTGCTCGCAATTGGATTTACAGCCAGTACAAACCTTCCCTTATCAGGATTGTTAGGATCTACCGGTTCCGGAGCAGGGGTGCTGTTTTTTTCACACGCTCCAAAAAATAATACACTCATTAAAAGTGAACACAAAACATAACTGTACTTTTTCATTGTATTGTTGTTTATTACTTTGATAATTTATTTTGCTGGAAAACCATAAACGCCGGTTATCTCATCGTCATTGATCACTGCTCCTTTTGAAGCCGTTGCCGAAAAAACATTTACCTTATAAACTGTGCTTTTTTTATCTGTTGTTGAAACCGCCACATAAACAATTCCGTTGTCCTGTGAATGATTTGTGTCTGATATTCTTGTAACGGTTTCTCCGGCGGGAAGACCGCTAACCCATCTGAATTCACGCTTAGCCAGGTCTATTGCAGCAAGACGGTCAGGCATCTCCGGGTTGCCGGCTGTATTTTTCGTGGCCATACCTGCAAGCACATATCCGTTTGCGGCATAGGTCCAGGAATGAATAAAGGCGCCTCCGGAAACCTTTCCTATGTCAAAATAATAAGACGGATCAAAATCCGTAGCACCGGATTTGATGCGGGTGACAGCCGGGGACTTCGTTGAATTATATTTCCCATTCACTCCGATAGTACTGGCAGGCGAAAACGCGTATAAATCCCCCGTCTCTGTTACCGTAAAACCGCTTGTATAGTTCAACCCGATAGCGCTTGTTCTTCCGTCTCCTGCTATTTTTTCCAGCTTCATATCCGGCCATGAAAACACAGCTACCCACGCGCTGTCGGGATAATCAGTGATCCATTTTTCACCATTCCTTAAGCTTGTCAATGATGCAAAAACTTTTCCTCCTGCTACCTGCATTCCATTCACCCAAACGGAGCCATTGTTGTGCAGCAAATCCGATGTTTTAAAAAAAGTTTCTTTCACGGTACCATCAGCATCCGCTATGCACCAGTTCACCCCTCGGGTATATACACTATTAGGTCCCCCAATAAAATTTTCTCCTGCCAGCAGTATCTTATCGCCAATGCGGACAGCCTGGTACGCAAATGAGAAATTACTACCGTCGAGGCTTACCAGCCTGTTAAAGCCATCGGGGGTAAAAGTAGGTTTAGACCAGGGGCTTCCATATCCTAACAACATATTAAACACCTTGTTCTCCCCGGGAGTATAATAACTCCTGACACTATCTTCTGAAATATAGTTATTGTCCCGGGTCAATAGGCCGGTATCCAGGTTGCCTGCAACCAGCAGGTACCTGTCAAAAAGGTGATTGCCGGGAACAACAGAAAGAACAAAAGTTTCATTTTTAGGATTTACCGTATTATCCTGCTCTTCCGATTTATTACAGGCGGAAAGCAATAACAGGATACAGCATACACCCAATGTGCTATTAATATTTCTCATAGTATGTAAACGCTTTGTTTATTTTGCGAAAAAATACCGGAGCTTTCCATAAAAAGCTCTTCCGGGCTTTTGAAGACTGAAGTTATCGTACAGCTGATCGTTGGTAATATTCTTACATTCGAGCCCTATGTTGTAACGCCCGTTCTTTAATGTGTAAATAATATTTATATCGTGCGATAATTGCTGCGGTATACCATATTTATCTTTACTGGTTCCCTGGCTGGGCCAATACAGGTAAAAAGCATGCACATACAGCAGGTTATATCCTACGCTCAGGTTATCTCCCTTCTTCCACAGGTTCCTGAAATAAACCGCGGCATCCGCGTTTCCAAACATAAATGGAAGGTTGGGCATCCGGTCATTGTATACCAGGCTTATCGTAGTATATCCATCTTCGTATTTACGCTTGTTGATAATATTCTGATAAGTAAAATTCGCACCCAGCGACAGCCAGCTCTTATAGGAATATCTTAGCTCTCCTTCCCCGCCCGTATTGGTAACACCTGCAAGGTTATCCGCCACCAGCATGGACTGGTTGTTATTCAGCCTGAAATAAATAAAATCAGTTGCCCGCCGGTATATGCCTCCGGCAGCTATAGAAAAACGATGATCCTCGTTCAGCGTAAAAGTGTAATGTACACTGAGATTCACATTGTCACTTCTTTCAGGATTTAAATTGAAATTGCTCTCCTGGTTGACCAGGTCGCCGAACATTTCTTCATTTTCCGGCAGGCGGTTGCTTCTCTCATAGGAAGCCTTTACCTGTAACATTTTTGTGATGAAATAACTGGTGGCAACGCCGTATCCCAGCTTATCCACCTTATTCTTCTGATCCATGTAGGCAACATCTCCGTAATTACCCGTAGGGTTATACGAAACGCGGGTTCTGGCATGCTGGTAAAGATGCTTACCGAACGCCATGATGCTCCATTTATTATCGTAATCGAACTTATAGCTAAAGCCCAGTATATTTTTATCGGTACGTTGCGGCTGCTGGTATTTATCATCATCCGGGAACAGCGCGTCGCTTCCCTTCCGGTTAAATGAGCTGTATACATTATTGACGGCAACGGAATGATAATCGTTTATATTGTAGGATACCGTAGCGGTAGCCAACCCTATATTGTTGCTGAACTTATACAGGGAGCGGGACCGTTCGCCGCCGGGCCCTTCGTATTGCTTATAATTACCGTACCAGTCATAACGCCGGAAAGCGGTATCAATATTCTGTTCGCTTCCGAGGTTATAATTGGCATTCACGACCACATCCAGTCCTTTTATAACCAGGTCTTTCTTCTGGTATTTCAGGGAAGGCATTACAATAGTACCCTTCCGGTTCCATGCGCCGAAGACGGATACCATTCGCGCCCCTGTTTGTATTTCCTTACTGTTTTTACCGAGGGTGATCCCCAACAAAAGCCTGTCTGCCCACTTTTTATTTACCACCCCTATATTGGTAACAAGCGTTTCGTTGTGATACTGATCGTGGAACCGCCGTACTGTTGTATTGGGTGAATATTTTCCCGTATTGATATCGGCAACATCGAGCGTTACCTTATAGTTATTGTCCGAATAATTCTGGAATGCATTCAACTGGACCGTAAATCCTTTGCGGGTAGTAAAAGCGGTGTTTATAGCGGTACGATGTGTATTAAATGATCCGTAGGAATACGATGCATCAATATAATTCCTGTGCCTGTTGCCGGTGATGATATTTACGGCTCCGCCAAGCGCGTCAGAGCCCAGCCAGATAGGTACCACCCCCTTATATACCTCTACCCTGTCTGCAAAGTTGATCGGGATATTGTTGATCTGGAAAGAAGATCCGAAATTATCCATAGGCACTCCATCGAGGAAAAACCTGACCTGGTTACCTGAAAACCCATTCAGTGAAAAATTAAAGCTGGAGCCTACTCCTCCGGTTTCCCTCACCCTGACCCCGGATACGCGATCAAGGGTATGGGAAAGGTCCAACGTGGAATTATG
>Ga0222429_100925_pt1 | contig 10187 bp, 8 predicted proteins | sample 1B50Ametagenome_FD_182475 | JGI IMG/M metagenome (GOLD analysis project Ga0222429, IMG submission 182475) | Enriched microbial communities from leaf-cutter ant dump, University of Wisconsin, Madison, United States - 1B50A (version 2) | ecosystem: Environmental > Terrestrial > Nest > Insects nest >...
TTCACAACAAACCCATTACCGGTTTCCGGTAATGCTACGGCGCCGGATACAAAAGCCGCTTTTAACCTGGCTGAAAGCCTGGGAGCAATAGATTTACCGTCTGTGTTATTGGAAAATACCACCACCGTAGCACCGGTAGTTTCCACCACCTGGGCTATTATGGCAGTAAACAACTGCCCATCCAAATGATTAAGGGCATCGTTCTTTACCTGGTGAATTTTTGTAATACCATATTTACCCAACTGTTCCGCATCTGCCAAAGTCCCCAACAGCACACCCTCAGCAGGTACTCCTAACTGGTTTGCCAGCTGAGCACCATAATTGAGGGCTTCCAGGGAACCCTTTTTTACCTGTCCTTCCGAATGATCGATGAATATTAAAACAGACATAGCTGAATTTTATTTTTAAATAGCGGTTGTAATTAAATGATTTTTACTTCTTCATGAAGGATTTTTACCAGTTCGCCCGGGTTATCTGCAGCAATGAGCTTTACCCCGGCTTTCGCAGGTGGCAATTCAAATCCAACGATGCTGGTGAGACTGTCAGCCGCCACCGGCTCCATTACTTTGAGTGGCTTGGTACGGGCTGCCATAATACCACGCATATTGGGAATACGTGCTTCTGCCATCCCCTTTTGGCAACTCACGACCACAGGCAGCTCTACTTCATCTGTTTCTTCTCCTCCTTCTATTTCCCGGATGATGGTTGCCTTATTGCCTTCCAGTCCGAAAGAAAAAGCCAGCGACACATAAGGAAGTCCGAGCAATTCTGCTACCATGCCGCCAATGGACGAGCTGTTATAGTCAATGGTTTCCTTGCCGGTAAATACCAGGTCATAATTACCGGTACGGGCCACTTCCGCGATCTGTGACGCAATATAGAAGCTATCCTGGCTATCCGAATTGACCCGGATGGCTTCATCACCACCCAACGCCAGCGCTTTCCGGATGATAGGCTCTGTGTCGGCCAAACCAACTGTCACCAGGTGAATAACAGCGGAAGGATCTTTTTCTTTTAATTCTATGGCTTTTACCAATGCATACCATTCGTCATACGGATTGATGATCCATTGCACCCCATCGGTAGCGAATTTCGTATTGTTATCAGTGAAAGCTATTTTTGCGGTAGTATCAGGTGATTTACTGATGCAGACAAGTATTTTCATTAAAATAGCGTTTAGACCTTAATAAAGTTGCATAAGCAACTAATTGTATTGCAAATATAACGTTCGCGTTTTTATTTTTATCACAAAATCCGTAAAAATATATTCACTTCTCTATGGATAGAAAACTGCAACTGGAAGAAATGTTGAAAAAATCACCAAATGATAGTTTTCTCAAACATGCACTGGCTTTGGAATATATAAAAGAAGGAAACAATGCTAAAGCCAAAACGCTGTTGATAGAAGTGCTGGAGCGTGATCCGGGGTATACCGGCAGCTATTACCATCTGGGGAAGCTGCTGGAAAGAGCAGGCGAAACAGAGGATGCGGTGCGATGGTACAAAAGAGGACTGGAGATCACCAACATCACAGGCGAAAGACGGGCCTATAATGAACTGCTGTCGGCATATGAAGAAATAAGTGAAGACTGAAACCCAAACAATGGATCTGCAACAGGCATTTGTAACATTTATTGATCAGGAAAAACTATTCGGGCAGCATGATACGCTTCTGCTGGCTGTGAGCGGTGGCATGGATTCTGTAGTTTTGTGCGAATTGTGCAGACAATCGGGATTCCCCTTTGTGATAGCGCATTGCAATTTCCGGCTGCGGGGAGCGGAAAGTGAGCGGGATGAACAGTTTGTACGATCATTGGGAGAGCAATACCAGGTGCCTGTGCTGGTAAAACAGTTTGATACTGCCCGCTATGCCGCCGATAAAAAAATATCCATACAGGTAGCTGCCCGTGAGCTTCGGTATGAATGGTTTTATTCGCTGCTTGCAAGCAATGACGTAATATCTCCCCTGCCGGCAAAACAACCCTCCCTCCTGGTTACAGCACATCACGGGGATGATAATATAGAAACCGTCCTGATGAATCTCTTTAAAGGAACGGGTATGCAGGGGTTAAAAGGCATACTACCGAAACAGGAAAAGCTGGTACGTCCGCTCCTGTTTGCAACCAAAAAAGATATTCAAAGCTTTGTTGCCGAAAACAATCTTTCTTTTGTAGAAGATTCCAGCAACCAATCGGATAAGTATACCCGGAATTTTTTCAGGCACCAGGTCATTCCGTTGATCAGCCAAGTCATTCCCGGGGCAGAAGAAAATATGAAGGATAATATTACCCGCTTCAGGGAGGGTACACAATTGTATGACCAGGCCATCGCGCTTCATAAAAAAAGGCTCCTGGAATATAAAGGGAACAATATAGAAATACCCGTAGTAAAGCTCCTGCAGCAAAAGCCGTTGCAAACCATCGTTTACGAAATTATCCGGGAATATGGGTTTCAACCGAAACAGACAGGCGAAATCATTTCACTGGCGAATAGCGAAACCGGTAAATTTATCCTCTCTCCTACACACCGGATCCTGAAGAACAGGAACCGGCTGATCATTTCGCCACTGGAGGAACAACAAAATAATATCCTGCTGATAGAAGAAAACGATAACGAAGTATTCTTCCAGGAAGGGCGTTTAACGATCAGCCTGAAAAAGATCAATGCAGAAGCCGGTATTTCCAGAGATGCCACCATCGCCATGCTCGATGCAAAGGATATACAATTCCCGCTGCTATTAAGGAGATGGAAACAGGGTGACTATTTCTACCCGTTGGGTATGCGCAAAAAGAAAAAGCTGTCCCGCTTCTTTATTGACAACAAATTATCACTGGTAGAAAAAGAGAAGATATGGGTGCTGGAATCCGGGAAAAAGATCATCTGGGTGGTAGGGCTGCGTATTGATGACCGGTTTAAGGTAACGGAGAAAACAAGCCGGTTGCTGACGATCAGCCTGAAGCGGTAGTGCCCCTCACCCTTTATCTCTCTCCCGCAGCGGAGAGGGAGCGGTGCTACAGAATAAATTCCAAACTATATTTTATCTTCCACATTGTCGATAGAATAAATGCAGGCAGCGTCTCCGTATTTGTCTGCCCGCTGTTCTCCGGAATACCTCCTTTTGCGGTACTTCTTGTTTGGGTGAGAAACGTTTTTAAGCAGCTTCTCCCTTTGCGAATCTTTGCCTGCCAGGTCGTATACAGGATCAAATCTTCTGTAAATCAGCAACCGGGGAGTGTTGCGTGAAGACACGCAACAAGGCAGCACGCTACATCGACACCTATCTTCACGTATTTTTGTATGGAATGGAAAAAGAATATCAAACGCAGATGTCTCCCTTTTCAAATCGGCCGGCATGGGGTGCAGCGAATAACAAACTTCTTTTTATGTAGCTTCTTTCTCCCGCCTTGCGTTATTCTTGTGGGGCTTTGTGTGACTGAAGTATGCAGGATCAAACCGACCACCCATTTGCGTGTCCACACGCAGGTTTCACAGCTTGGAAAAATAGAAGTTGTACTTAAAAGGAAGACCACATTATACAGCAATAAATTCATATTTCGCCGCGCTGCGACTCGACAATAGAATCTTTATCGGGCTTCTATAAATATCCCGGTGCGCTGCACCTGCCAGTTCTCCGTAATGCCTCCTTTTGCGGAGCTTTGCATGCCTGAAGTATGCAGGATCAAACCGACCGCCCACCTGCGTGTCCCCACGCAGGTTTCACAGCTTGGAAAAATAGAAGCTTGTACTTAAAAGAAAGACCACATTTATACAGCAATAAATTCATATTTCGCCGCGCTGCGGCCCGACAATAGAATCTTTACCGGGCTTCTATTAAATATCCCGGTGCGCTGCACCTGCCAGTTCTCCGTAATGCCTCTTTATGCGGGGCTTTGCATGCCTGAAGCATGCAGGATCAAACCGACCGCCCACCTGCGTGTCCCCACGCAGGTTTCACAGCTTGGAAAGATAGAAGCTTGTATTTAAAAGAAAGACCACATTTATACAGCAATAAATTCATATTTCGCCGCGCTGCGGCCCGACAATACGAATCTTTACCGGGCTTCTATAAATATCCCGGTGCGCTGCACCTGCCAGTTCTCCGTAATGCCTCCTTTTGCGGGGCCTGTTGGTTCAAGCAACACGGTATCAAAGTGGTCGACATACTTGGCGAGAAAATTGCCTGGAGGCAGGCTGCCCGGGGGACAGAAATCCAGCGACACCTCCACTTCACCGGAATAAGTATGATAAGCAATATGGTTTTTTAATATCGATATTATCATGTCAGTCTTTGTATTGTTTCTGTAATATAGTGTTACCGATTTCATGATACAGTAAACCGGATTTGTAACATGCGCATCTTACAACCTCCGGGAAGCAGTTTTATTGACTTAAGTCAATAACCTACTATTTAGCAATAAAACATTACCGAAAAAAACATTACCGACCCCCGTGTAACGTTAACCTTTTATGATGAAATCAAAGTACATACTCAAACTTTTACTGCTGATAGTAATAGTTGCGGGAATCTATGCCTGCCAAAAAGAAACCGAAACGCCGAAAACTCCTTTACCGGAAAGAACATTGGCAAGTGCCATTAACGGCAAGTGGATTATTGATGCCAACTCACATGTTTCTTCCAGGTCTCAGGAAGCAGCTCAACTGTCATCAATTGAATTTTTCAACGACAGCACCTATCTTGTTTCTATTAGTAGCGGCGAAGTGTTTGCAGGAAAATATGACATAACCGATTCTAGTGAGGTTAATATTTCAGAACTTGGCACACTGACCGATATAACGATTGAAGGTGATACATTGCTCTTCAAATTATCTACAGAAGCTGGTACTATTCTGATAACTGCCAACAAAGCACCGGAAATTACTGACTCTGATTCCACCCGGTTGCTTTGCAGAAACTGGAAGTTACAGGGAACAACTTTTAGTCCGGCTACCTTTGGTTGGAGTGCAGAATATAATAGAAATGTTTATTTGAGGTTTTATAAGTCTGGTACGTATCTTATTGACGTACACTTACAAGACACCCTTCCGATTTTGCATAGCGGTGACTGGAACTGGCACCCAACACGACCTGGTACTTATACCTACACGTGGTATAATTATCCGTATTATGGAGTTGTGACAGGCAACGGTATAATCACGGAATTGTCCACCAGCAGTTTAAAAATCACGGATTCGTACTATACCTATCCCTCTTCCAATGGTATAGACAGAGATACTGTAGTGGTTACTAAAACCCAGGTTTTCGTTGCAGCTGAGTAAGCATGGCTGTGTACCCGGGATTTTGCAGTAACCTTTGGTTCATTGCAAAGTGTGTCAGCCATTGCTGCAGCAATGGTCAACCAACTTTTTTTGCTGCACAATGCTGTACTTAAAAACAAAAAAGGGACGATTTCTCATCCCTTTTTTTATTACAATTATTGCTTTATTACAAAGTCAGGCTTCCCCAGCCGGACCTGTATTCTCTTTTTACAAACTGGTTGGCTGCATCGAAGTTTGTGATCTTCATATTCTTGGCATCCCACAACAGTTTCTTACGACCGGTGAATTTATTTTTACCCCAGCCGGAAACACTCGGATCGATATACAGGGCGCTTCGGATAGCCAGGTTACCCATTAGGATGCTTTCTGTGAACGGTCCGGCATATTCGAAGGGAGAGCTGGTCACGCCTTTGCCATATCCTTCCAGGCAGGCGTTCACCCACTGCAGGTAATGATCTTCGTTAGGTACACGGGCAATGGTTTGTTTTACCGCCTGCGCACTTTCATTTTTAGAAAGCGGCAGCAACCTCGGGTTGGCGCCATAACAATCCGCCAGCAATTTTCCTTTGGTTCCGATGAACAATACGCCGCCATCCCAGTTACCGAAGTCTTCCTCCGGCTTCAGCTCTTCCGGCCGGTGTGGCATCAAACCGCCGTCATACCAGGATACTTTCAATGTGCCTTTTCCATCTTTCCTCGGGTATTCCAGGTAAATGATAGAGGAAGTAGGACAACTGTCTACAAAGTTGGATTCCTGGTTCATACCGCTCCACTGGTTGGCAATGCTGCATTCTGCAGAAGAAGGGAAATCGATGGGTAATATACGGTAAATAGGATCCATGATATGGCAGGCCATATCACCTAACGCTCCTGTACCGTATGCCCACCAGCCACGCCAGTTGAAGGGCAGGTAGGCAGGGTTATACTCTTCTTTGGGAGCCGTACCCAGCCAAAGATCCCAATCCAGCTCACCCGGGATAGCGTGCGTACCGGTTGGCTTAGCCACACCCTGCGGCCAAATCGGACGGTTGGTCCATGCCTGGGCTTCCACAATGTCACCGATCAAACCGGCGTCGTATATTTCTTTCATTCTCCGTACACCATCGCCTGAACCACCCTGGTTACCCATCTGTGTTACCACCTTGTATTTTTTGGCGGCTTCTGCCAGGATACGGGCCTCGTAGATATCGTGGGTCAACGGTTTTTGCGTGTACACATGCTTACCCAGTTGCATAGCCGCCAAGGTGGCTACGGCATGGGTATGGTCAGGAGTAGAGATAGAGCAGGCATCTATATTGTTTTTCTCCTTTGTCAGCATCTCCCTGAAGTCTTTGTAATACTTTGCTTTCGGGAAATTTTCTCTTGATTTCACCGCCTGTCTGTCATCCACATCCACCAGTGCAACAATATTTACTTTCGGGCTTTTTGCAAATGATGTTAAATCGCTTGTACCCTTTCCTCCGGCGCCGATACCCGCAATGTTCAGCTTATCGCTGGGAGCAATATGCCCACGGCCTATAACGTGGCGCGGCACAATGAAAAAACTGGCTGCAGCAAGCGAACCGTTTCGGATGAACTTCCTCCGGGACTTTGAATTAGTTTGTGATTTATGACTCATCTCGTTAAAAATTTGGCATTAAGGTAAGAACATCTGTTGATTTGAAATGTAAATGAATATAAAATATGGTAAATAGAGCCTTTTTTGGCCCTGGAATAACCATTTCAGGGTAATTATTTTAAAATTTCGGTGTCGGGGCTGCTTGAAAATGAATAAGGATAAGCCTCCTCGGACGTACCGCGGTTCCTGTTCGGGATAATATCCATTTCTGCCTCCATGGTACCTCCATTCATAATGTCCGTATGACTGATCCAGTTTTTCTCGTGGACCTTGCCGTTGAGCTTCAGGGCCTGGATATATTTCGCGTCGATGCTGCTTGCCGGTGCATTAACAACGAATTGTTTACCATTTTCCAGGGTGATGGTTGCTTTTTTAAATAACGGGCTTCCCACTACATACTGGTCGGTTCCGGGACATACCGGGTAAAAGCCCAATGCAGAAAAAACATACCAGGCAGAAGTCTGGCCGTTATCTTCATCTCCGCAATAGCCATCCGGCGTGGGCTTATACATCCGTTCCATCGTTTCCCGTACCCAATACTGGGTTTTCCAGGGCTCACCGGCGTAGTTATACAGGTAAGTCATATGCTGGATGGGCTGGTTGCCATGTGCGTACTGCCCCATATTGGCCACCTGCATTTCCCTGATCTCATGGATGACAAAGCCGTAATAGCTGTCATCAAAAACAGGTGGCAGCACAAACACCGAATCAAGCATTTTTACAAAAGAGGTCCTTCCGCCCATCAGCTCCGAAAGTCCTTTGATATCATGAAAAACGCTCCAGGAGTAATGCCAGCTGTTTCCTTCTGTAAAGGCGTCTCCCCATTTAAAAGGGTTAAAAGGTTTCTGAAAACTGCCATCCTGGTTTTTACCCCGCATCAGTTTGGTTTCAGGATCAAATAATTTACGGTAATTCTGTGCCCGCTGCGCATATAATTTCAATTCCTCTTTTGGACGGTTCAGTGCCTTGCCAAGCTGGTAAATAGTAAAATCGTCATAGGCATATTCAAGTGTCCGGGCGGCATTTTCGTTGATCTTTACATCATAGGGCACATATCCCAGCTTATTATAGTATTCAACTCCTTCCCTGCCTGTTGCATGGGGACCCGCGTTATTGGCGCCATGCAGCAAGGCTTCATACAAAGTATTGATATCATATCCCCTCAATCCTTTGATATAGGCATCTGACACTACAGAGGCAGAATTGTTGCCGATCATTGTTGGCCGGTAACCCGGGCTGCTCCATTCCGGCAGAAAACCTCCTTCTTTATAATTGTTGATCAACCCTTCCTGCATTTCTTTATTGATGGAAGGATATACCATGTTGAGGAAAGGATACAATGCCCGGAAAGTATCCCAGAAGCCTGTACCGCCAAATAAATAACCCGGCGCTACCTTCCCGGTATGCGGACTATAATGTACGATCTTTCCGGAGGCATTTTTTTCATATAATTTATTGGGAAAGAAAACCATGCGGTATAAGGTAGAATAAAAAGTACGCACCTGGTCGATGGTGCCGCCTTCTACTTTAATGCGGCTGAGGGTATTGTTCCATATTTCCCTGCCTTTATTTTTTACGGACTCAAAATTATCATTCCCCAGCTCTTTGAGGTTTTGCTCGGCCTGTTCAATGCTGATAAAAGAAGAGGCGACTTTGGCGATTACCTGGTCTCCTTTCCTGTAGCTCTTAAAGGCCACTACAGCGCCGGCATGATTATCTTCTATCTCCAGCTTCGTTTTTTCCAGCTTATCGCCATTAAACGAAAACGCATTGCTGAACGCACGATCAAATACAATTACAAAATAATTTTTGAAATTATCCGGTACACCACCGCTGTTGCGGGTACTATATCCTATTATTTTTCTCTCCGCCGGAATTACTTTCACGTAAGATCCTTTATCGAAGGCGTCTACTACCACAAAAGCACTATCTGTTTCGGGAAAGGTAAAGCGGAACATAACAGCTCTTTCTGTGGGAGTAAGTTCCGTCGTAATATCATGATCCGCCAGGTACACACTGTAGTAATACGGCTTTACGGTTTCCGCCTTATGGCTGAACCAACTGCCCCTGTCGTCTTCGGTAAACTTCAGCTTGCCGCTCACAGGCATAATGGTAAACTGTCCGTAATCATTCATCCAGGGAGAAGGCTGGTGCGTTTGCTTGAAGCCCCTTATCTTATCTGCGGTATACTGGTATTGCCATCCGTCTCCCATCTTCCCTGTCTGTGGCGTCCACATATTCATACCCCAGGGGCGACCGATAGACGGATAAGTATTCCCGTTTGAAATACTGTGCTTTGAATCTGTTCCCATTAATGGATTTACCCAGTCAACCGGGTCAGAGACAGTGGTCACCAGTTGAGCCTGTGCATGGGCAAAAAGAAACAAACAGGCGGCTGTAAAAATATTCCTCATATAGATCGTTTTTCCCGGCGAATATAAAGCAGTTTCCTGTTAATGAATTTTAAACCGGGATTTTGCAGACCGCACCGGCAACCGGCTTTCCCGGTTTGAACGACCGTTTTTGCCGTTTCACCTAAAGTTGAAGAACAAGACATTTACCGGGCAGTAGCTTTGGGTTGTCATTAAATTTCAAACAAAATAAAAACAAATACAATGAAAACTCTTATCGTAACCGGCATTGCCTTATTCTTTGCCATGAATACCCTCTCTGCTCAAACCGAACAAAACCTGAAAAGTGACATTAAAAGAATTGATCACAAAGAATCTGCCTTACGCTCAAAAAAGAAAAAAGACAGGATCAGCCTCCGGAAACTGGAAGGAAAAGATGTAAGCTACCAAAGCAAACAACAGTTCATATCAGATTTTGGTGATGTAAAAGATGTCAGGTGGTCGCACAACAGCTATTTTGATCAGGCAAACTTTACCAAAGATGGAAAACAAACCGAAGCATTTTATGATTATGATGCACAGCTTGTAGGAACTATCACCCCCGCCCAGTTTTCCGATCTTCCTGAAGCTGCACAAAAAGATATCCGGAAACATTATAAGGACTATACGGTAGAAAGAGTGGTATTATTTGACGACAACGAATCAAATCCCAACGATATGATATTATATGATGCACAATTTGAGGACGAGGACAGTTATTTTGCAGAGCTGTCCGGAAATGGCAAAAAGATCGTACTGCATATTACGCAGGATGGCGAGGTATTCTATTTCTCAGAGGTAAAATAATGTTCGGATAACCACCTGCGGTCAGTCGGCCCATATTTATAATAAGCACAATTCGCATAAGCAGTGGCTTCTTCCATGAAGTCACTGCTTTTTAC
>Ga0222429_100926_pt1 | contig 10156 bp, 7 predicted proteins | sample 1B50Ametagenome_FD_182475 | JGI IMG/M metagenome (GOLD analysis project Ga0222429, IMG submission 182475) | Enriched microbial communities from leaf-cutter ant dump, University of Wisconsin, Madison, United States - 1B50A (version 2) | ecosystem: Environmental > Terrestrial > Nest > Insects nest >...
TTTAAAGTTCTAAACTTTAAAAGTCCTTTATTACAGTAAAATAAAATTACCATGGAACGTTTCCTGGGCGTAAAATAAGTTGCTTGTTTTAATTTTTTTTAGCATTAAAATTTAATTAATTAAATTTTATATTTTGTGCGTGTATACAAATTTTTGTATGCACTAATTTTTTTTTACAATTTTTCTAAAAGATTCCTTATATATATATATATAATATATGAGGAATCTTTAAAGTTTTTTAGTTTATATATAAATGGAGTTGAGGAATTTTATTTTTAAATTTAATAACGAAAATATTAGTTCTAAAATGGGAAAAGGTGCATCTCGTGTCATTACCCACCCTTACCATTTGGTTGATCCAAGCCCATGGCCAATTTTTATGAGTTTTGCCATTTTTAATTTGGTAATTGGTTCTGTTGCTTATATGCATAGATTCGATAATTCAAGTTTCCAATTTTTTATTGGGATTCTAAGCGTTCTAAGTGTTCTAATTTTGTGGTGGAGAGATGTGATTCGTGAGAGTACTTATGAAGGTATGCATACTCGTCCGGTTCAAAAAAATATCCGAATGGGTGTATCTTTGTTTATCCTTTCGGAAGTTATGTTTTTTGTAGGATTTTTTTGGGCGTATTTTCATTCAAGCCTCGCTCCTGCTATACAAATAGGTTCCATTTGGCCACCAATTGGTATCTCTACTATTGAGCCTTTTGGGGTACCACTACTAAATACTTTTATACTATTGACGTCTGGTCTTACGCTTACGATTTGCCATCATGCGATTATTCATAGTAATACGGATCTAGCGGTGGAATCGATTTCTATTACAATTTTTTATGCTTTCGCTTTTGTAGTAGAACAATTTTTCGAATATTTGCATTCGAGTTTCAATATTAATGATGGTATATATGGTTCAACTTTTTTTATGTTGACGGGGTTTCATGGTTTTCATGTAATTGTAGGAGCAATATTTATTTGTGTATGCGCAGTACGTCTTTGGTTTGGTCATTTTACAAGTACTCATCATGTTGGTTTTGAAGCTGCAGCTTGGTATTGGCATTTTGTTGATGTTGTTTGGCTTGGCCTTTATATTTCATTGTATTGGTGGGGGTCGTAGTTAAATAATTTTTTGTTTACTAAAAAGTATAATGAAAAAATATCTTAATTTTACTTGTAAATATGGTTTTTAGACTATACTACTTTGATGGAAGTGGTGTTTTTTTTTTAGTAATCAAAATAAATGTCCACAAGCTTTCTTTCATCAAATAAATGTTTTTAGTTAGAGATTTAAGTAAAATTTTTTTATTATATTTATTTTGGAATATATTTTATATATGTCAAAATATGGGCTACATCAAATTGGTTTTCCAAATTCAGCTACACCGATTGCTGAAGGTATAATTGATTTGCATGACTACATAATGTTTTATATTATTATTGTTTTTATTTTTGTTTTTTGGATTTATTTTGATATTATTTTTCAAAATTTTGAAATATTTAATTTTCAAATTGAAAATAAACAAGTGAATGATATTTTCTCTCAGGAGATTACCCTTCGTAGGCTATATTTTTTTTTGAATAGGGTCAACCATGCGACAAATTTGGAAATTGTTTGGACTTTGTTGCCCAGCTTGACACTAATTATTATTGCGATTCCTTCACTATCATTGCTATATAGTATGGATGAACTTTTGTATCCTAAACTAACTTTGAAAGTTATTGGATTCCAATGGTATTGGACATACGAATATTCAGATGCGTTTATTTATTCAAATTTTATAATAGATGTGAAAGCTACAATTTCAAAATGGCTTTTTACTAATAAAACATATGTTGCTGATATTAAGTCTATGAAAGGGTCGAAATACTCAAATGAGTATAGAGATTTGATTATTGAGAGTTATATGATTCCTGATGCTGATTTGGATTTCCAAAGAAACCATAGGTTGTTGTCTGTTGATCAGTCGATCGTTTTGCCAACATATACCCATATACGTGTTTTGGTAACTGGGGCGGATGTGTTGCACAGCTGGGCAGTCCCATCGCTTGGAATAAAAATTGATGCAGTTCCAGGGCGGCTAAATCAAGTTGCGATCTACATAAAACGTGAAGGTATATTTTATGGGCAATGTAGTGAACTATGTGGTGTAAATCATGGGTTTATGCCGATTGTTGTTAAATCAGTGACTTCAATTAATTTCATTGATTGGGTAAGGAATGCAATGTTTGCAAAATTTAAGGCTGTTGCAATAAAAATTTTAGTTTAGTTTTCTAATAAGGAAATGCTAATTATTTTTTGCGTATCCCAGGTGGGTAATATATTTATTATTTATTTTATTAATATTATGATTGCTATTAAAAAAAAATTTGAAAATAACACAGTAACACACAATGAGCTTGCTAATTGCTATAGTAAAAAAAAATATGCTTAAACTGTTTAAATACATATATATATACATATATATATACATATATACATACTTTAAAGTTATGAGTGAAACTGGTCCTAGATCTATAGATTTTTTTTGGTACATTAATAAAGCTGGATTTATAATCCAAGCTAGTAGTAATTCAGGAAGTCAGGAACCTCCGGAGTGGGTTTTGTTTTTGACAGGCATGTTTATTGTTCTTTCTACTATGTTTTCTGTATTTAAAGCTTCTGAATATATTGTAAATTATTATACTAATAAGTCTACTAAAAAAAAATCTAATTCGCTGGAAAGCGATTCTGAAAATAGCAAGGGTGATGACTTGAATCAAAGTCCAGTGACTCAATTTGAGTTGGATAGTTGTTTTTCTATATATAAAAAGGAGCCTATAAGTGTGGAAGAATTTGAGAAACTTCGAACTGAAAGGATAGAAGATTTGAAAGCAGAATTGGAAAAATTGGAAGAGGCAGCAAGACTTGATCGTCAAATAGACGAAAGGAATGCGCGTTTTGGAATTTATTATATGACTCCCACTACTCCTAATGTGCGGCGAGTACGGCGGAAGCGTAATGACGATGACGATGACGATGACGATGGTGAGTACGAGTATGAATATGCGCCTCCCCCTGTGGATTTGCGTATACAATTCAGAGCGGAGATGGAAGCTATAATAAATGCAGAATTGGATAGAATAATTAACCCTCCTAAAGATCCAAAGCTACTTTATGCTTTGTATTCTCAGCTGAGAGGGCACAAGAATGCAAAGGAGGGTATATATGAAACAGCTGAGCAGGAAGGAAATTTGAGTTCTAAAGAATGGAATGTGGGTAATAACATTACTACAGATGATGATATAGGATCGAGCGGTGGAGATTCATAACTATAAAGAGTTGGTCAAAAACTTTTAATTTTTGATTTAAAATATTGTTTGTAATTCTTAAAACGATGTAATTAAAATAAATTTCTGGAAATTAGTTTATGTAAATTAATGATTTTAAAATTAACTTGCATAAATACAAATTAGCTTTATTATAATAAGGCTAATATCCGATACTAGAATAAAAATAGTAAACAATAATTATTAAATAAAATTAAATGGAATTTTTCATCTCATATGAGAATGTAGCTAGTTTGTTTTTGGTAACATACATAGTAATATTTTTTTCACTTATTGGCATTATTTTTTTTGCAGCGGATTACATACAAATTTTGTTGTACGTAGAACAAGCATTGTTGGCTATAAATATTAATTTTGTCTATTCGTCGTTGTATCTAGATGATATTACTGGACAAATTTTTGTTATTTTCATTTTGAGTGTAGCAGCAGCGGAAGCTGCAATTGCATTGTCAATTTTTATAATTTTGTACCGGGTATCGGATAGTGTGATAGTTATGTTATTTTTTTTTTTGCTTTGTGAAATCATAAAATAGTTTTGTAACTTGTGTGTAAAAGGAATATAGCTTAAATGATGAAAACTATATTTTAGAATTATCACTTTTAGTAATATGAAGAAATCTTTTGTTTATAACCCAAATTTTAAAAAAAATAAGAAATCTTTTGTTTATAACCCAAATTTTAAAAAAAATAAGAAATCTTTTGTTTATAACCCAAATTTTAAAAATTTTTTTAAAAAATCCCCAAAAGGAGGCATTAATTTGGAAATTTTGAAGCTTATTAAATCCCGGCTCAACTACTACTTGATAATTAAACAGACAACAAATAATATTTTTCTGACGCTTACAAATATAAAAGGGGAAACAAAAGCAGTAATAACTGGGGGTTTTTCGAAAGCAAAAGGAAAAAATAGATCTTCTCATCATTCAATACATATAATTTCAAAAATTCTACTAAAGAAATTGTATACATTTAAGCGTAAAAAATTGTTTAAATTGCTATGTATTTTTCTTGTTACGCCTAAAAATTCGAGAATTGAGTCCTTGTTGAGGTCACTATCTGGATTTAAAAAGATTGCTGCTGTACTTGGACGAATTAGAGTTCCGCATAACGGTGTGCGTCCTAAAAAATTGCGACGACTTTTACATTTTTGTTAAAGGATGTGATGTAAAGGTAACATAATTGATTTGGGTTTGATTTATGTGGGTTCGAATCCTGCCGTCCTGAATGTTTAATTATTCTAATCCTTCTTATAACGTTAAATTATTTTAGGGGGATATCTTTTCTACAATATGTTTTTGTACATAAATAGGAAAAAATTTCTGTAGCTCAATCGGTTAGAGCGATCGACTGTTAATCGACTGATATGGGTTCAAGTCCCGTCAGATCCTATTTTTGGGTTTGTTATTTTTAAGGTGTAATTAAAGTTTTTATAACTAATGCCACATCGTATAAGGGTTTATTACGCGAATCTGCAAAATTTGAAATATAGGTTCGAATCCTATTGTGTGTATGGATTGTTTTTAATTTTACTTTAAAATTTTCTTAACGTAAAAAAGCTACATTTAAGAACCATATTAAATAATAAAATATGGTTTTTGGTAATTTAAATTAACTTAAGGTTATTTTTACATTTTTTTTTAATAATACAAATGCCGAAATTTTTGTCTGATTTTCAATTTCCGTGGAATTGGGTTTACAGATGGCTTTTTTCTACAAATCATAAAGATATAGGTATATTGTATCTTGTCTTTGGGATTTTTTCTGGGATTATGGGTACTATTTTTTCAGTATTTATTCGATTTGAACTTTCAGCTCCTGGAAATCATTTTTTGGGTGGAAACCATCAGTTGTACAATGTTATTGTTACGACTCATGCTTTGCTTATGATATTTTTTGTTATTATGCCATCTGCTATTGGTGGGTTTGGAAATTGGTTTGTTCCACTTATGATTGGCGCCCCAGATATGGCTTTTCCAAGATTGAACAATTTGAGTTTTTGGCTTTTGCCACCTGCTTTGGTTTTGATGTTGATTTCATCAATTATTGAGGTTGGGGCTGGGACTGGTTGGACAATGTACCCTCCTCTAAGTACTGGGAATTCGCATTCCGGGCCAGCTGTTGATTTTGCTATATTGAGTTTGCATATGGCAGGTCTTTCGTCGCTGTTGGGTGCTATAAATTTTATTGTTACAATTACTGGTATGCGTGGCCCTCTAATATCCTGGATGCGTATGCCTTTGTTTGCTTGGTCTATTTTGATTACAGCTTATCTCCTTCTAATTTCTGTGCCAGTTCTAGCAGCTGCGCTAACGATGCTTCTAACTGATCGGAATTTTAATACTGTTTTTTTTGATTATACTGGTGGTGGAGATAGTATACTCTATCAGCATTTGTTTTGGTTTTTTGGGCATCCTGAAGTTTATATACTAATTATTCCGGGATTTGGGATGATAAGTCATGTTGTTTCTGATGCTGTTCATCGTCCTGTTTTTGGTTACATTGGAATGGTTTATGCAATGATGTCAATTGGGGTACTTGGATTTATTGTGTGGGCGCACCATATGTATACCGTTGGATTGGATGTGGATACTCGTGGGTATTTTACAGCTGCAACGATGATTATTGCTGTTCCAACTGGTATAAAAGTTTTTTCGTGGCTAGCAACGCTTTGGGGGGCACCCATAGTGATGCGGGCTCCAATTCTTTTTGGTTTGGGTTTTATATTTCTGTTTACAATTGGTGGGCTAACCGGGGTTATACTTGCAAATGCGGGAGTTGATGTCGCGTTGCATGATACATATTATGTTGTAGCCCACTTTCATTATGTTTTGTCAATGGGTGCAATTTTTGCATTGTTTGCTGCATTTTACAATTGGTTTCCAAAAATGTTTGGTGTTGTATACAGTGAACCTCTGGCTCAATTCCATTTTTGGGTAATGTTTGTTGGTGTAAATATTACATTTTTTCCAATGCATTTTCTCGGGATTGGAGGTATGCCGCGTAGAATTCCTGATTATCCAGATGTTTATATATTTTGGAATCAGATTGCTTCTTATGGTTCATATATTTCAGCATTTGGCGTTCTAATTTTTTTGGGGACAATTTATTTGGCATTTCTAATGGGCCCTAGGATTAAACCTTTGAGTTGGTATACACTTACTGTTGAGGATGTACAGAAGCGTAAAGATTTGGGTCTTTTTTCTGTATGAAGGATAAATATTTTTTAATGTTGCATAATTTTTTAATTATTCAAGTTTTATAAATGGGTTTGGCTTGGTTTGGTTTGTTTACTAGATATTATTTATATAGTATTATAAAAATAATATGTGTAATAAGTTGTGTTTAATATTTAATGGATTGCTTGATAAAGGATGTGAATTGTTTTGACGTATTAATTTACCGAAAAATTATTTGTTTAGAATCAGTTTAAATTATGAATATATTATCAATTTGCTGTAAAGCTTACTATTTTAAAACGTGGTGAACTGAAACATCTTAGTAGCTACTGGAAAATAAATCAACCGAGATTAAATGAGTAGTGGTGAGCGAAAATTAGTTTTAAAGTGGATCTTAAAAATTTAAAATTTTAAATGAGTTAAATACGACTGGAAAGTATTTGAAATAAATAGTAAAGTAGGTTATACTCCTGTACAACTTTGTATTTAACAATAAAATTCTCTAAAGAATTCGTGTTAGATGAGTATATTGAAATTCGGGAAGGTTTAATAGAAGATAGCTAGACCACTAGCTAAATAAAAATACAAATCCTTTAATCGATAGTGGACAAGTACCGTAAGGGAATGCTGAAAAGAACTTTTAAATAAGAGTGAAAAGAGCATATAATTGAATGTTAGATTTTTTAGCAGTCTAAGGAAATTTTTAGTAAATTTACTAAAAATTACTAAGGCGTACCTTTTGCATAATGGGCTAGCAAGTTAAATTAATTTTGGCAAACAATCTTAAATGTTTAATGAATGTGAAAATGAAAAATTTTTATTTAAGTCAGTTAATTTAGACTCGAAACTACGTGATCTAATTATGAGCAGATTGAAGTTGTTAAATACAATGGAGGATCGAACTCACACCTGTTGCAATAGGTGGAGAAGACTTGTGATTAGGGGTGAAAGGCTAATCAAACGTAGAGATAGCTAGTTTTCCACGAAATTTGTTTAGGCAAAGCAACTTAAGTATAACTTAAGCGGGTAGAGTATGATAGTTGCTAGGGGCGCGTAAGTGCTTACTACTTCTACTAAAACTTCAATAGTTTAAGTATAGTTATTAGGTTAGTCAGAATGTAAGTGCAAAGGTTTATGTTCAAAAGGGAAATAGCCCAGCTTATAAACTAAGGTATTAAAATGGCTTAAGTGTTAATAATTTGTAAGTATTAGTTTTAACTAAGAGGTAGGAATGGAAGCGCCTATCCTATAAAGAAAGCGTAACAGCTCGTTGGTCATTTAATATTTGCAATGAAAATGTTTGGTACTAAAAGTGATAAACCGAAGTTATAAAATTACTATAATTATAGTGTAATTGGTAGTGGAACGTTCTATAATATTGGTGTAAGTTATTTTGTTAGAAGTAATTTTAATATTGGAATTGATAATGCTAGCATGAGTAATTTAATATAAAGTTAAAATCTTTATTATCGAAAACTCAAGGGATTTTTAGAATGGATGATCCTCTAAAATTTAACCGGTGCCTAAGGTGAAATTTGCGTATGCTGTAGCTGATGGTAAAGTATTAATTAATAATTTAATTAAGTTTACCTTATTTTTAAGTGACAATTTTAGGTTCAATTTTTTGTGGATTGGATGATGAAAAATTTTATTTATAAAAGGTTCCTAAAATTCTAGAAAAAGCTTAAATTTTTATTTGCTTGTTTACCCAAATTAAATAAATAACCTATATTTTAAATTTACATATAAATTTAAAATATATTTTGTGTCAACCGTACCGTAAACCGACACAGGTGAGTTGGTAGAGGATACTAAGATAACGGATTAAGTATACTGAAGGAACTCGGCAAAATAGCTCTGTAACTTCGGAATAAAGAGTACCAAAAATAAATTGGTGTCACTGAATAGGAGATAGCGACTGTTTATTAAAAACACAGGATTCTGCAACGTAAATATTTACTAAGTATAGAATCTGACGCCTGCCCGGTGCCAAATGGGTAACACGACAGGTTAAATTTTCGTAATTTAGCTTAGAATTTAATCCTTGGTAAACGGCGGCGGTATCTTGACCGTCCTAAGGTAGCAAAATTCATTGGCGGTTAATTGCCGTCCTGCATGAATGGCGTAACGACTTTCTCACTGTCTCCAGTATATGTCCGATGAAATTGAATTCTCCGTGCAGATGCGGAGTTAAAGTAGCTAGACGGGAAGACCCTGTGCACCTTTACTGCTATTTTGTATTGGTTTTCAGCTGGTTAAGTACGTAGTATAAGAAATACGCTTATGAGGACTTACTTTTGGGTAATTTTGGAGGCAATCATGAAATTTTTTTTACTTTCTGGCTAATTTCTATGATAAACTTATTAGTTTATTTAAAACTGCAAGAGTGGTAGTTTAGCTGGGGTGGCTGCCTACGAAAAGGTAACGGAGGCGTACAAAGGTAAGCTTATAGAGGTCTTGAACTCTATCGTAGAATAGCAAAAGCTTGCTTGACTGAATTGATTGACAAATTAATCAGGGATTTATAAGATTATATTATAAATCGGTTATACTGATCCAATAATGCTGTGTGGAAAGGTTATTGCTCAACGGATAAAAGGTACGCCAGGGATAACAGGCTAATGGCTCTCGAGAGTCCATATTGGCGGAGTCGTTTGGCACCTCGATGTCGGCTCATCACATCCTAGTGCTGAAGGGGGTTCTAAGGGTTCGTCTGTTCGACGATTAAAGTGGTACGTGAGCTGGGTTTAGAACGTCGTGAGACAGTTTGGTTCCTATCTACTATTTTTTGGAAGAGCAAGTTTTTAACCTTCGTACGAGAGGAGCGGGTTGAATATACCACTGGTGCTTTGATTGTTTAATTGTTTAAGCATAGTCAAGTAGCTAAGTATAATAAATTAATTATCTAAGATAAGAAATTTAGCTTGTTTTTTTCTAGCAAGTCGCCTTATTTACTAATTGGTGGAAATTGATTTTTAACCGTGCAATAAGCATGGAGTAATAAGGGATTTTTTTAAGTTCCGAAATAGATTTTTTCGTTTAACGCAAAAGAAATTTAATGTAGCAACCTAGTAATGGGCTTCGACATTTCGTGATAGTTAATTTTAGTTCTTAACAGCTTATTACAATGAGTTATATATAATATATATATATTATATATATATATATATTATATATATATAAAATTTAGTGGTATTAAATAAAATAAATAATTTTTTTTTAAATAAAAAAAAAATATGGAGAAAAAAATTAAAATGTTCTTGGAGCATTTCGGGTCCTCTTACTATTTTCCAATTGGAAATAAAATTAAAATTCGAGAATACATTTCTGTTTATCTATTGTGGTTTGGAAAACAATTTTTTGTTTTTCTTAGTGTTATTGCAGTTATTGAATGTTTTTGGATTGTAAATAGTGGTATTGGTTTTTTTGAAATTAGTTTGGGTATTCCATTTTCATTTTTTGTTATTGCGTATATATTTGGGTACATTATTACAGAATTTTTTATCTTTGGTTTTAGATATGTTGGTAGATACAATATATTGTTCCATTTGGGTTTTTTTTTGTTTGGGCTGAATTTCGTTGGTCTGCTTACCCAATACCATCTATTTTATACGACCCCTTTTATATATGTGAGTATGGGGTTTATTTATATTGTT
>Ga0222429_100928_pt1 | contig 10136 bp, 8 predicted proteins | sample 1B50Ametagenome_FD_182475 | JGI IMG/M metagenome (GOLD analysis project Ga0222429, IMG submission 182475) | Enriched microbial communities from leaf-cutter ant dump, University of Wisconsin, Madison, United States - 1B50A (version 2) | ecosystem: Environmental > Terrestrial > Nest > Insects nest >...
AAAAAAGATATTCCAAATATGCAGAAATTCGTAAAGCTGGGTACAGAACTGTATCCCAAAGACGATTACCTGCCGTTGGTTGAATTTGACTACCTGAAAGGCTCCGGCGACAAAAACGCAGTATACGCCAAATACGAAGAATTGATCAACGCCAACCCTCAGAACTATGAGATTATCGTTGATTATGCCAATGAACTGTTCAACGAAACACACGTAAGCGACGTGAGTGCCAGACCCGCAGACTATAATGAAAAGGTTCAAAAAATTGAAGACCTGTATAAAAAAGCGCTTGCTTTAAAACCCGAAGGAGTTGAAGTAAACCTCAACCTCGGAAAACATTATTACAACCAGGCGCTTTTTATTGAAGATGAAGCAAATAAAATCAAAGGCAATAAACCGGAAGACGTTGCCAAGAAAAAGGAGTTTAAGGATCAAGTGCTGGCATTGTGCAACAAAGCTATCCCTCCCTTTGAAGCTGTTTTTGCTGAGTTCGACACCAAAGACAACCTGAAGCTGTCTGAAAAATCCGAGTATAAATCAGCCTGCAACAGCCTGGCTTACTGCTACGACAGGAAAAACGACAAAACAAAATCAGAGTATTTCCAGAAGAAATACGACGAAGCAGACAATAAATAGTTATTGCAAATAATAATTCAGTTTTCTTATAATCCCGGCTTAAAACAAGCCGGGATTTTTTTGTTCATTGCCCGGAAGATACATCTCTTTTTTACTTCCCCCCTATTCATCATTTTGCTGAAATATTGGTCCCTATTCGTCATCAGACATGGCAAAGAGGAATATTTTTCCTATCAGGTCCATCCATCTCCAATTAATAAATTCCTCCCTGACATTCCCGGCGATCTGATGCATTTTTTGAGGATAATACCCAACCTCCATTATATACATTCCTGTAATTTTTGAAAGTTTTACCATCCAAGATAAGCCTACGGGACTGCCGGCTTCTGCCGGAAAACTCTTTAAAGTACCCATAGCAGGATCCGATTATTGCATTTAATAACCCGGGCAGATCCCAACCTGGGATTGTTTGGGATTCTTTCAATGTAAAGGGATATGTTACACTCCGCAATATTCTAATCACCGGCCTAAGCAACAAGAGATGTGCGGACAGGTGACGAATGCAGCAGGGTTCGCCCGACTGCTTCTCATTCACATGATTTCAGGACCAATCGTAGTCATTATGAGTCAGGAAATAATGACTTTACGATCAAAGTTCCGGCAATAAAAAAGGGAGCAGATAGTTATCCGCTCCCTTTTTTATTAAACTTTATCTGAATACTAGTATTCCCACAAATCCTGCTCGTAGTTGAATATCTTATTCTTAACATTTTCTCCTTCCAGTAATCTTAAAACACCGTCTTTAACGTATTGCTTCAGATACAGGTCATGCGGGTTATCCAGTGTAGACTTAACAATATAACTTCCAAAGAAGCGGCTTTCGAAAAGCTCTTCCCAGCTCATACGTGCGCCAAAGTTCTTGCCATTGTACACTTCATATTTTGCCAGGGCAGGACGCATATCAGGATAATATACATAAAATATAGGAGACTCACCGATCACATCTCCGGTCACCTTGTTGGTATAGGTTTTAATGGGTGCAATCCCTAATATCCTTACAAACATCCTGGATGATTCTTTATCGAAGACCCACTCTTCTTTGATCCTGAATTTAACGATGGCATCCATATCAAACTCTTCGCATACCACATCTGTTTTCATGATCCCTTTCGAAAGATCAGGATCCTTCTCCAGATCAGGTACCAGTATAGTGTCACAGCCGCCTGCCAACTTAGAACCAATTTGGTCCACCGTCATAGGCGTAGTGAACCTGTCATCCACTGATGCATCAAAAGCAACTACTTCGCCACTCTTGATCACATTCAGCAGGATAGCGATAAACCTTTGATTACCATTATCCTCTTCCGCAGAGTAACGGAAAGGCTGGTTGATCTTCTCGCGGATATCAATTTCGCGCCACACTTTTTCTCTGTAAATGGCATCGTCCTCACGGATATGCTCATATGCCAGCGGTGTACGCTCTTTTACCAGGTTTTTTTCAATTGCATGATCGTTGCGGAGGGACTTTCTAATGGTGTCCATAGTCAACGGATCACGCTTCTGCACCACCACAGGTGTTGTATCCTGTTTGGCTACACCAAGACTTGCATCAGCAACAGCTGCCTGGGTCTTTTTGGTGCTTGCCTTCTGGGCAGCAGGTTTTTTAGTTGTTGTCCTGGTAGATTTCTTCCGGGTTGTCTGAGCATCTACCGTAGTGGCGATTGTTACTCCGAAAGCCATCAACAACAAAGCATATTTCGCAGATTTCCATTTCATATCAAAAAGTGTTAAACTAAACAAATGATAACGCTGTTCTCAAAAAGTTTATTATCTCAAAATGAATGACAAAGGTTTCAGCGTGATGGTCCTGCCATCCGGTCCCTGTGCCTTGATATTATCAATATAAACGCCTCTTCCGGGTTTCAGGTTATCAACCAGGCTTTTTGCAGAACCCGACCAGGGAGCTCCGTTGTTAGAAACCGGGTTATAATCTGCAGCACTCAGGTCCGCAATAGTGTAGCTCAATACAGAGTATTTCGCTTCAAACTCAGACTCAATGGCAGCCCTTACACCACCCATTGCTTTAAACTGAGCGGTAGGAACCTGTCCGCCATCAAACGTACCTACATATGCATTAGGCGCAGGCAGGTATTTCACACGGAAGGCAACCTTACCAACAGATTTTCCATCCACCATCACATCCACACTTGCCTCTCCTTGTGAGGTTGGCTTGGCAACATAGTTGCTGCCGCCAACTTTCGAAAGACTACCGTTGCTGATCCTGGCAGTTACCTTTTCACTGCCCGCACCAGCAGTAATGGTCAGCGGGTTATCAACACCCACAAACAGTACATTCATTTTTGTAGGCATTACAGATATCCCTGAAGGTTGACCAACGGTATATTCAAACGGCTTTGAAATACTTTTAGGCTCACCCGTGTTAGGATCCAGGTATTTGATCTCGATATTCAATTTATGTGCTCCGGAAGCGCCGGCAGGCATTTTAACCTCAGCAACACCATTGTCGCTTACAGGTACTGCTTTTCCGTTGATCAATACTTCCGGCTTAACAGAAGAATTGAATGCACCCAAACCAGCTTTCAGCTCTACCTGCTCACCCGGCATCAGGTAAGTAGAATTAGCGGCCACCATAGGTTCAAACTTGTCCAGCTTGAATACCACTCCACCTACCTTTTCGAACAATTTGGCCACCATTTTATTTTCAGAATTCTTTACATCATTCTGAAACTTACTCAAAATGGTCATTGCTGCAATGGTGGGGGTCATATGGAAGTATGCAGTAGTCCATGTCTGGCTTGCATCATCCTTACCGGTAGAAGATTTCGGCTTTTCCAGATCGATAGGAATACCCTGCAGCTCTTTCGCTACTTCAGGATCTATCGCCATCAGGTCGCTCTTATATTTTTCCAATGCCAGGCGCAGCTTTTCACCTTCTCCCTGGGTATCCATCAAACGGGTAGGAGCATCCAGGTTACTGATCCCTTCGCCGGTTTCTTCGTTGTACTTACTTTCGTCTTTCAGCTTTGTTTTAAGCTCTTCGATATAAGCTGTCATATCAGCGGAAAGCTTTTTCACCTGGTCGGCTTTCGGTTTCCACTGAGCAGCTTTTTCGCGGGTTTTAGGATCTTCCAGACTTTCTGCAAACCCCTTATATATAGCATCTGATGATGCTGTAAGTGTGCTGTTGGATTTCAACAGGCTGTTATCAACTGTTTTGAAGGCATTGATGATTTCGGCAGACACGTTCAGCGCCAGCAATGCTGTAAGCACCAAATACATCATATTAATCATCTTCTGCCGTGGCTCTTTAGGTAGTGCCATGATTTTTCAGGATTTAATGTGTTTGTTTACGAATCAAGGTTAAAAAATGGATTGCGTTTTTCAATCCATATGTCTCAGCAATTATCTGCCCTGCATAGCAGCCAGCATATTACCGTAAACATTGTTCAGGTTACCCAGGTTTTTAGCCAGCAGGCTGATCTGCTCCTGTGCTTTCTTGGCATCTTCCACGCTACCCTGCATGCTTTGTGAAGCCTGCGCCAGGTTGCTGTAGAAACCATTCATAGCTTTCAGGTGATTATTGGTATCCTGTAACTCAAGTTCGTATACAGTATTTAATGAAGACAGGTTTTTGGTAAGCACCTGAACCTGATCATGAAATAATTTGCTTGTTTCAGCGGCATCATTAAAGCTTTTGGCTGTGCTTGCTGCACCGGCATAAGCTTCTTTTACCTGTACCAGGGCCTGTGTTGCTTCTTTTGTTTTAGCTGAAAAGTCGGCAGTTACAGATGTAACGTCAGCGATATCAGACATTTTTTCTACGGTCGTACCCAGCTTGCTGAAGTTATCACCTAACCTCTGCAGGTTAGCAGGAGTGATAGAGGCGTCCTGTAACATTTTATCCATTGAAGCCAATGCAGGGTTACCACCGGCAACGCCAACACCACCTTTAAGAGATTCAGCAATTTCTTTCATTTCACCACCGGGAGGCGGCAAGAAAGCGTAAATCAGGAATATAACAGCTTCTGTCAAGAGACCAACAGTAAGCATGATGTCGGCAAAAGACTTGTGGAGGATTTTAGCCCATGCGCCAAAGATTACAACTGCGGCGCCTACGCACACCAATACGTTAACTAGTCTTTCTGTGGATTTGTTTGTGCCTGCCATAAAGAGATTTTTTGTTTTTTTTAATAGGGTTTTTCTGTTTTTTTAGATTTCAAAAGGTAATGATCATACAATGCAAAGGGTGGATTTGCCCCATTACAAAGCATAATTAGTTTAGTATTAGAATTAATTAATTTTCTGTTATCAGGTAAGTGACCCATAATTATCTGCCGCGTTTTCCGGAAGCAGGGAGGTCAATTACGCAACGGAAACCAATATAAGACTTAGCAGTATCCTGGTATTCATAAGTGCGTGCACTTGTCTGAAGGAAGTACCCCACATCTTTCCAGCTACCACCTCTCAGCACCTTACGTTTCATGCGGGGAGGGTCACTATCCTTGGCATTCCAGCGAATGTCGGGGTTCATATCGTGTTGGAAATTATAAGCTCCTTCGTAGAAAAATGAGGATGTCCACTCAGCAACATTACCAGCCATATTGTATAAACCGAAATCGTTGGGCCAGTATGCGTCAGCGCGTACAGGATACAAGCCGCCGTCTTCTGCGTAATTACCACGTCCGGGCTTAAAGTTTGCCAGCAGGCATCCTTTCTTGTTCCTCAGGTAATATCCACCCCAGGGGTACGGTGCCTGAGAACGTCCACCACGTGCTGCATATTCCCACTCAGCTTCGGTAGGCAGGCGAAAATCTGATTCCTGCGCCCTCTTTTGTCCTTCCAGATAGCTGTTGAGGAATTGGGTTCTCCATTCACAGAAAGCAACTGCCTGCTTCCAGTTTACCCCTACAACAGGATAGTTTCCAAATGAAGGATGAGAGAAATATCTTTTAGACATCGGTTCATTATAAGAGTAAGAAAAGTCTCTTATCCAAACCAGCGTATCAGGATAAACGGGCGTATCTTTTTTAACGATAAATTTTGAGCGTACCTGGCTTGCATTTTCTCTTTTAACCGCTTCAGCATAGTCGAAAGTTTCGGAATGGTAGATCAGCTTGTTAGCATCAATTTCTTTTTTCCCGAATATCCGGTTATCAGGAGACACGATCATGGCATCCAGTTGCTCCATTGTTTTAGGATCACCCCATTTTACAGTCTGGATCTTTTTCCAGTCAAGGCTGTTTCCGTCTTTAGACTTATAGCCCAGCTTATCACCGGCAATTGAATCGCGTACCCAATTTACAAACTGACGATATTCATTGTTTGTAATTTCAGTTTCGTCCATCCAAAAACCGTTAATGGTAATTTGTCTGTTACGGGATGTGAATGCATAATTTATGTCCTCATCGCTGGGACCCATATGGAAGGTACCCTGTGGTATGTAAACCATACCAGGAGGCTTGGGCAAAGAATACTTACCTCCAGGTGCCACACCTAGTACCTGCCCCTTGAAATCAGGAGACTTGGAGGATTTCGACTTACCACAACTTGCTACGGCTAGCGTAAGCGCAGCAATGACTGAGAGGTTGAGTAACCGGCCTTTCATTTTCATAATAATAGCTTAAAGGGTATATGGACAAATATAGACGAAATATTGATTTATCATTTATCAATTGCTAATATTAAACTTTTTTTAGCTTATCGCACAGATGTCCTTAAACATGGAATAATAAACGGTGTCATTTATCAGATATTGTGTTTTTTCTGCCTGCCAATACCTCATTATTATCGATTAATTCCAGCAAATCCCGGATATTCCATACCGGTTTTTCGCAAGCAAAATTCCTGCACAAATAAATGCCGGTTGCATGATCTGTCAGCCTGTTTTGTAGTAAAGGAAAATGATAATTGTTATCGCCTGAAGACTGTAAAACCCTGTCTGGCAGGTAGTTTGCCAGTAATTCCTTAGAAAATTCCCTGTATTGACCGCCTACTATTGCTATTTCATTTTTCCCGTATACCAAACCTGTTACCATACAGGCCCATTTGCCAAAAGAGGTGGGATATCTGGTCACCATATTCAGCACAGAACCTATCATTTTTTCACTTATCCTTCTCCACTCAATATTATCAAAAATCAACGACAAGCATTGCAAATTTAGGGCCATTGTTGAGTTGCCGGAAGGAGTTGAACCGTCATAGATCTCCCTGGTACGAATTATAACATCTTGTTGATCCCTGTGTGTAAAAAAGAATAGCCCCGACTTATCATCATAAAAGTCATCCAATACCACTTCACTGATTTCTTTCGCCGACTCCAGATAACCCTGATTGCCTGTAACTTCCTGTAAATGAATGAGTGCCTCTACCAGACAGGCGTAGTCGTCTAAAAAAGCCGGATTAGAGGCAACTCCGTTTTTATAACTGTGTTTCCAGGACGCTCCGGAAAAAGCATCAAAAATAAATTTCATATTCCGTTCCGCAAGGTCCCTGTAGCGGTCTTCACCCGTAGCGGCATACGCCATGGAACAGCCTGTATTCATTAAGGCATTCCATCCCAGTATTATTTTATCATCCAGCAATGGTTTCACGCGTTCGGATCTTGCCTTCAGCAGGCACCTCCTCCCCTTTTTTAGTGTTTCTTCAAGCTGCAGCTCACTTATCCCTTCTTCTCCGGCAAAGTCGGGTGCAGGCTTCCTGATATTCAGAATGTTCGTATGTTCCCAGTTACCCTCACCCGTTACATCATAAAACTTACAGAACAAAGCCGAATCAGCGCCCAGCAGCGCATCTATTTCGGATTTATCCCACACATAATATTTACCTTCTATGCCTTCACTGTCTGCATCAAGCGCCGTATAAAAACCTCCCTCCTTACTCATCATTTCCCGCTGTACAAAATCAAGGGTCTCCGTAATAACTTCCTTATACCGCATATATCCGGTGATCTGAAATGCTTCACATACTGCCTGCAGAAGCAAAGCATTATCATATAACATTTTTTCAAAATGAGGCACCAGCCATTCGCTGTCTGTGGCATAGCGGGCAAACCCGCCTCCCAGCTGATCATATATTCCCCCTCTTATCATTTTATCCAGGCTCAGTAAGGCCTGATCAAGCGCTGCAACATTCCCTGTATAATAGTAATATTTGAACAAATAGCGGATGACATACACCTGTGGAAACTTGGGCGCCCCCCCAAATCCGCCGTGTACGGTATCGGCAGATAACATGATATTCTGGAAAATAGCATCGGGCATCCGGTCATCCACACGGGTTTCTTCCGCATTAAGTCCATAACCAGCCGCTTTTACCATCTGGCCGGTCAGGCGCTCTGCACTTTCTTCCAGCTTATCCCTTCTTTCATAAAATGCTTCTACTACTCCCATCAATACCTGCCGCCAGGAGGGGCGATTATAGGCAGGTTCCGGAGGATAGTAGGTTCCTCCGTAAAAGGGCTTTTTTTGCGGGGTTAAAAAAACATTCAGCGGCCATCCTCCTGCACCTGTCATCGTTTGCACCGCACCCATATATATATGGTCAAGATCAGGACGTTCTTCCCGGTCAATTTTTATATTCACGAAATGTTCATTCATGAACGCAGCGGTATCTTCGTCTTCAAAGCTTTCCCGCTCCATCACATGACACCAGTGGCAGGCTGCATAACCAATGCTTACCAGTATCGGCTTATCTTCCGACAATGCTTTATTAAGTGCTGCTTCTCCCCACGGATACCATTCTACCGGGTTGTGGGCATGCTGCAATAAATAGGGACTTGTTTCATGAACAAGATGATTGGTAAATGCTGCCATGCAGCAAATTTCGCAGAATTATTTCTTTAGCGCTGCAAAATACTTTTCCAGTGCAGCCACCATAGAAGGTGTTTCCGGCGCCGGCGCCTTGATGTGTAGTGTTAATCCCGCTTCTTCCACCGCTTTGAATGTATTGATGCCGAAAGCGCCGATCTTGGTGCCATTCTGCTCATATTGGGGGATGTTTTCAAGCAGACTCTTCACACCGCTGGGCGTAAAGAAGCAGATAATATCATATTCAGATTTTGACAGAACGGACTTTACATCGGTATTAATGGTCCGGTACATGAAGGGCGTATCAAACTCGCAGTTATTGATTTCAGCCAGTTCACAATCTCGTTATCCTGCTGATTTTCGGAACAGGGATAGAGGAACTTTTCGTTTTCTTTATGTTTGTTGATCACTTCAAACAGGCTTTTATTGGAACCGTCTGCTCCATAAAAAACCTTACGCTTTCTGTACAGTATGAATTTTTGAAGATACAACGCTACCGCCTCTGTGATACAAAAATATTTTGTATCCTGGGATATGCCTACTTTCAATTCTTCACAGGTGCGGAAAAAATGATCAATGCCGTGACGGCTTGTAAAGACCACTGCACTGAAGTGGGTAATATCAATCTTCTGCTTCCTGAAATCCTTTGCTGGTATGCCTTCTAAAGTAATAAACGGGAAAAACTCCAGCTGAACGCCATGCTTTTTGGCAAGTTCGAAGTAAGGAGATTTGTCCGATTCGGGGCGAGGCTGGGTAATAAGGATTTTTTTGTTTGAAGTACTCACGCGGTTTCCTGCCATTTCATCCAATTTTCAGTATATGTTTATCTTTAGTTGGCAATAATGGTCTGCAAATTTACAAACTTCTTTCGAACAATTGCACTAAGCCCCGGTAAATCAGCAGAACAGGTATGATTTCAAATCCCAATACGAACAAGGCCAGATGTAATCCGCTAATTTTAAGCTCATTACGCAACCCAGTAAACGTTAACATGTACCGGTACAACAACAAAATAATAACCAAAATTAACGAGACCGTGAAGGCTACCTGCTGCAAATGAAAGTCTGAAAACGCCAACACCAGCACAAAAGGAATTAACAAAACGGACAATACCTTATTAATAAGGAATACAATGAACATGTAGGTATTCACAATTTCCGTGCGCCCAAACATCCAGCCTGTGAGCTTGAAGATCACGTATTTTCCGCTGTAGAGTATAAGCATACCCAGGGTGCATGATCCATATAAAAATAAAGGATCTTCTATACCAGGCTTCAGGTAAAGGATCACAAGGCAAGCAAACAAACCCAGGCTGAGCACAAAAAATATATTAAAAACCAGCGTGGTCATTCCTGCTTCCTGCAAATGGTCTCTCGTTTGCGCCTGGCGAAATGCAGGGCGCCAGAACGCTGTAAACAGGTCCTGAAAGTATTTGGGAAAGCCCATTCTTAAAGCGCCAAGAAAAATCAGCAGCACGCACAGCAGGTAAAAAAGCGTATCCTTACTCGGAGGAAAAAATGGTTTTGAAGGTAAGTTCAAAGGTTCAGCACTGCTGGTAAAATAAGGATGTTCCTCAATATACACCGAAACATATCTTCCGTATACAGCGGGTGGCACAACTGAACCCGGAATACTGTCTGTCTTCGTTATCGTGGTATCAGGGACCGGCTGTTCCGTAAATACCGGCACACTCTCTTGCTGCGGCTGCGGATCCTGGTTGGTATGCTTAACTTT